>Ga0194035_1000187_pt1 | contig 37123 bp, 38 predicted proteins | sample JunL2320m_MetaG_FD_148680 | JGI IMG/M metagenome (GOLD analysis project Ga0194035, IMG submission 148680) | Anoxic zone freshwater microbial communities from boreal shield lake in IISD Experimental Lakes Area, Ontario, Canada - Jun2016-L239-20m | ecosystem: Environmental > Aquatic > Freshwater >...
CTGTTTGGTACACCTTTGTTTTTGACGCGCAGCATTTCGCCGTGTGTGACGCCGGCCGGGACAGAAATATTTTCTTCCCCGTCGAGAGTTGCAATTTTATAGTCGGTGCCGAGCAAAGCGTCGGAGAGTTTGACCGAAAGGTCGGTAAGCAAGTTTGAACCTTCCTTTTTAAAGCGTGGGTCGGGTTGCACATGCACTTTGACATACAGGTCGCCGGATGCTCCGCCTTGTACCGCTTCGCCGGCACCTGTAAGGCGGATCATCTCCCCGCCTTCAATACCTGCAGGTACGGCAATTTCAATTTCTTCTTGTTTTTTGTAGACTCCTTCGCCGCGGCAGGTGTGGCACTTTTCTTCTGGCACTTTACCTGTGGCATGACAGTGGCGGCACGGGCTCTGCATGGTTATCGTGCCAAAGAAGGAGTTGTTTGTTTCGTGGATTTTACCGGTGCCGTTGCAATGTTTGCATGTCTGCATTTTACTGCCGGGTGCTGCACCTGTGGCGTGGCATGTTTCGCACTGCGCTGTCTTTGCCAACAACACGCGGCGCTTGGTACCAAAAATACTTTCTTTAAAGTTGAGTTCTAAGTCTATAGAGATGTCGCGGCCACGGCGCTGGCGTTGTGAGCCGCCGCCAAACGCATCGCCAAAAATGTCGCTAAAGTCAAAACCTCCAAACCCTTGCTGGAAGGCATCGCCAAATTGCGAAAAATCAAAACCGCCTGCTTGCTGCCCGCCAAAGCCTCCACCTCCCGGGCCTGTGCCGTCTTGGAAGACACGTCCGTACGAGTCGAATTCGGCGCGCTTTTTGTCGTCAGAAAGGATGCTGTATGCCTCGCTTACCTCTTTAAATTTGTCTGCATCCCCCGTTGCTTTGTCGGGGTGCAGCTTGTGCGCAAGTTTGTGGAACGCTTTTTTAATTTCGTCTTTTGAGGCGCTCTTTGCTACCCCCAGCACTTCATAATAGTCGCGTTTAGTAGCCATAATTAGCTACATAGTACTGATTTTATTCTTCCTCCGCAAGTTCCTCTGCTTCTTCGGCAGGTTCTGTGCCGCTGCCGTCGTCGGTAATAAAACCTCCGGCCTGGATGCTCCAGAGTTTGTGGTACAAACCTTTATGTTCGAGTAGTTCGTCGTGGGTGCCGGTTGCTGCGACTACGCCGTTTTCAATTACGACAATTCTGTCCATGTTCATAATTGTTGAAAGCCGATGGGCAATAACAATAACAGTTTTCCCTTCCATCAAGGTTTTAAGCGCATCTTGTATCAAGGCTTCCGACTCGGAGTCCAAGCTCGACGTTGCTTCGTCCAACACCAAAATTGGCGAATTTTTAAGTATTGCCCGGGCTATTGCTACGCGCTGCCTCTCGCCGCCGGAAAGTTTAACACCACGCTCGCCTACAAATGTGTGGTACCCCTCTTTTAATTGCGAGATAAATTCATGGCAGTGCGCTTGTTTTGCAGCCTCTATTGCCTCTGCTTCGGTTGCGTCACGGCGGCCGTAACGGATGTTGTCGAGCAATGTGCGGTGGAAGAGAATTGGTTCTTGCGGTACAAACGAAATTGCTTCACGCAAACTTTCCTGTGTGACATCTGCAATATTTTGCCCGTCAATTTCTATCGAGCCCCCTTTAATTTCAAACAAGCGGAGCAAGAGTTTGGTAATAGTAGACTTGCCTGCGCCCGACGGCCCCACAAGCGCGGCACGTTCCCCGCCGGCAATAGCAAGGTTCAAGTGCTCCAAAATAACTTTTTCCTTATTGAAGTGGAACGATACGTCCGAAAAGGTAATAGCCCCCTCGGTCACTTTTAGTTTTTTTGCTTTTGGCTTGTCTTGCACTTCGTGCGGGAGGTCGAGTATGTAGACCATTTCGCTGGCGTCTGCGTACGCGCTAAAGAATCTCCGCAACTCTCGGTTTATAGCCACGAGGCGGTCAAATGTAGTAAACAGGTACGCTTGGATAAGCACAAAGTCACCGACTGTAAGTAACCCTTGCTTCCAGAAAATAACAGCGCCATACAAAAGCCCTATTTCTATAGCAAGCATAAAAATGCCGATACATGCCCAAATATATTCGTCCGACAACCACGACTTAATAGTCTTCTGGCGCCAGTCGTTAACTACTGCAGCGAAATGTTTTTGTTCAAATGGGATACCTGAAAAAAGTGCAATGGCATTTTGGTTCGAAATTGCGTCTGCAAGAGTTGCAGTAATTTTTGTGTCGGCTTCGGACTGTGCTTCGCGAACAGGCTGGCGCAAACGGGCGACGTATATTTGAAATAAAATAAAACACACCGACCAGACGCCCAACATTATCCCTAGGGTGTGGTTATGTAAAAACAAAATACCTACGGCACCAGTTACAAACAAAAAGGTTGGGAGAAATTGGAAAAAGATACTGTCAAACAGTACTTCAAAAGAGCGTGAGAATTTACTTATCTTGTGCGTTAGAGAGCCGGAAAAACTCGATGAAAAAAAGTGGTATGAATGGCCAAGCAGGTACACAAAGCTGCTGTCGAACAGTTTGGTCATTACCTCCGACTCGGCAAGTATCATGCTAATGGTTTGCGTGCGGCGTGCGATCCATTCCAAAAGATACATACCCCCTACCAGCACCAGTAAAGGTATTAGTAACGACACAGTGTGTTGGTTTTGAGGCTGTGTTGCTAAAATGTTAAAAAATTTTCGCAAATACAAAGGCCCCGCCAAGGTTGCAACTTGGAGTGTGATTGCTGCAAGGACAACAAGTGACACAGCAAAAGGGTGCGACCGGATATGTTTCCAGTACACACGGAACACAGCTCGTGCACTTGCCATTTTTCTTTCTTTTTTCTGTGTCTCCTTCATGTAATTTTTAGAATACCACAAGCCTCCCCGTTGTGTCGGAGAGGCAGTGTTTATATTGAACGGCTAATTACTGCTGGGGGGCGGGATTTTCCGGCTCTGCAGGAGGGGTTTCGCCTGCTTCTGGAGTTTGTTCTTCCGTTGGGCCAGTTTGTGCGCCAGCTTTCTGCACCGCTTCGTATACTTTAGACATTTCTTTTGAAAGCTCTTCGGTTGCTGTTTTTATTTCCGCAGCGTTGTCAGAACCTTTTTTCTCTTCAACTGCTTTTGTTTTTTCTTGAATAGTTGCAACTAGTTCGGCAGGAAGTTTGTCTTTGTTGTCATCAAGCGCCTTTTTTGCGGCATACACTGCTTGTTCTGCCACGTTGCGGGCTTCGGCAAGTTCAACTTTTTGTTTGTCGGCGTCGGCGTTTGCCTCGGCGTCTTTACGCATCTTTTCGATGTCGGCGTCGGAAAGTCCTGACGATGCTTCAATGCGGATAGACTGTTCCTTGTTTGTTGCTTTGTCTTTTGCTTTTACAGAAAGGATGCCGTTTGCGTCAACATCGAAGGTTACTTCAACCTGCGGCAAGCCTCGAGGTGCCGGTGGGATGCCGTCCAATACAAACCGTCCAAGCGACTTGTTGTCACCTGCCATTGCACGCTCGCCTTGGGTAATGTGGATCTCTACGCTCGTTTGGTTGTCTGCCGCAGTCGAGAATGTCTGTGAGCGGCTTGTTGGGATTGTTGTATTGCGTTCAATAAGTTTGGTCGAGACGCCGCCCATGGTTTCAATACCGAGCGACAGCGGGATAACGTCGAGCAATAACACGTCGCGGACTTCCCCGCCCAAGATGCCGCCTTGTATAGCTGCACCAATGGCCACTACTTCGTCTGGGTTTACCGACATGTTTGGCTTTTTACCGAAGTACGCTTCCACGGCTGCCTGGAGTGCTGGCATGCGGGTTTGGCCGCCGACAAGTATTACCTGGTTGATGTCGGCAATTTTAAACGGCGACGCTTCCATTGCGCGCTTTGTAATTGCGATTGCGCGTTCGATAAATTCTGCTGAAAGTTCTTCCAACTTTGCCCTAGACATCTTTATTAAAAGATGTCGGGGACCTGATGCGTCGGAGGTGATAAACGGAATGTTAATCTCTGTGTCTATCGCAGTCGAAAGTTCTATTTTTGCTTTTTCAGCTGCTTCGTCCAAGCGCTGGCGGCCAAGTGGGTCATTGCGCACATCAATTCCCGATTCTTTCTGGAATTCTGTTGCAAGCCAGTCGATAATTTTCTGGTCCAAGTCTTTGCCGCCCAAGTGTGCGTCGCCGTCAGTCGACTTAACTTCGATAGAATCTTCTCCGTCGTTTGACCCTACTTCCAATACTGAAATGTCGAAGGTCCCACCGCCGAAGTCAAAGACAACTATTTTTTCGTTTTTGTTTTTGTTAAAGCCATATGCAAGCGCTGCTGCTGTCGGCTCGTTTATGATGCGTTTAACGTCGAGGCCCGCAATTTTACCTGCGTCGCGGGTTGCGGCGCGCTGCGCGTCGTTAAAGTATGCAGGTACGGTAATTACCGCTTCGGTAATTGTTTCACCTAAGCGTTTTTCCGCATCTACCTTCATCTTCTGCAAAATCATTGCGGAAATTTCTTCCGGGCGGTACCACTGCCCGCCCATTTCTACTTCAATACCGCCGTTTGTAGACTTGCGCATTTCAAACGGTACAGCCGACTTGTCCTTCTGTACCAAGGCTTCGTCAAAGTTGTGGCCGATAAAGCGCTTTATCTGGTAGACAGTATTTTTTGGGTTTGTAACTCCTTGGCGGCGCGCAATTAAACCAACCAACTTTTCGCCGGTTTTGCTTGCTGCAACAATAGACGGCATGGTGCGTGCACCTTCAGCATTTTCGATAATCTGTGGCTCGCCCCCGCGCATGATTGCCATTGCGGAGTTTGTAGTACCCAAGTCTATTCCAAGTATTTTTCCCATAAGCTAGTGAAGTGAGTGAATAAAAGTTTACTTTTAGTTCCGAACGAACGACGCTTATATAATGCCCTGCATTCTATAAATTTAATTTAAATTATTACCTGAGCGGCCCTAATAATTTTATTTCCAACACTATACCCGCTGCGTTCAACTGTTTCAATAGTGTGGCCTCCCCCTTTTTGCATCAGTGCTTCGTGTTTATGGGGGTTAAATTCTTCCCCCGGCTTTCCGAACTGTTCGACACCCATTTGTGCCAGCGAGCTTAGAAGTTGTTTGTGGACTATTTTCAACTCTTCCGTCGGGGCGTGCTTAAGTGCCATTTCAAACGAGTCTAGTGAGGGTACCAAAGCCTCTATGAAGTCGGCCTTAATCCTCTCCTCCTTTTCGGCCATCATCTGCGCTTCTTCCTTTTTAAAGTTGGCAAAGTCGGCTCGTGCTCGCTGCCACCCGTCCAAATATTCTTGTTTTTCTTTTACTGCGGTTTCGAGTTTTTCGCGGAGTTTTTTAACGGCGGCGGGAGTTTGTTCCTCTTCTTCCTCTACAAATTCTTCATCAGAGTCGGTTAACATTCCACCATTTTACACAAAAAAAGCTAGGAGTCAAATTTTACCCCTAGCTTTTTCTGCTGCGTATGTATTTTATAAATCCTGGAGTGGGAGACCGTTGATGTAGTCGGCTTTGCCAACCTGGACGCCGTTTTTGCGAACAATAGCGTATGCGGTTGCTACATGGAAGAAGAAGTTTGGGATAGCGTACTCGCGCGCGTAGTCAAAGCCCGGCATAAACTTGCCCGGGAAGTACGGGAAGGTTGCTTGGACTTGTTCGGCACCTGCAAAGGACTCCTTTGTAAACGTCTTTAAATATTCAACGGTCTTGTCGATGCGGGCATCAAGCTCTGCAAGCGTAGTCTCTGTATCTTCAAATTTTGGATTTTCTGTACCACTCAAGCGTGCAGCACAACCTTTTGCATTGTCTGTTGCAACCTGCACCTGCTTTACCAATGGGAACATGTCCTCTGCGAGTTTGTCGTTTAGGAGTGTAGCTTCATCAAGGCCGTGTTCCCCTGCTTTCTTTAAAACACCTTTTAACCCGCCGAGCATTTTAATAAAAACAGGAAGTGTAAATTCGTAAACTGATTCAGGGTTCATAGATAAATAGTTAGTAAGTAGACAAAGAGTATACCAGAAAATATTTAGAAAAAGAAAAAATCCCCTTTCGGGGACTTTTGAGTTAGCGTTTGCTCCACTGTTTGCGCTTGCGCGCTTTGACGAAGCCGAATTTGCGGCGTTCTTTTGCGCGAGGGTCGCGTTTCAAGAAGCCTTCCTTCTTGAGTGCGCCGCGGAGGTTTATGTCATATTCAATAAGTGCGCGGGAAATTGCGTGGCGCACTGCTGTTGCCTGGCCTGCGATACCGCCGCCCGACACCACAACTTTAACTGCAAACTGTGTTGTAAGAGACACTTTCAAAAATGCTTCAAGTGCAGTAACGCGAAGCGGCTCTGTAACAAAGTAGTCGTTTACGTCTTTGCCGTTAATGATGACGGCAGTTTTTGCTGAAGGAGTGATGCGAGCACGCGCAATAGCCGTTTTGCGGCGGCCAACTGCCTCGATATAGCGCTCTTCTGTTTTTTCTTTAGTAGTTACCATACAAATTATTTTTCGATTGTGAGCATTTTGATGCGTTTTGCCTGGAGGCGGTTCTTTGGCAACATGCCAAGGACTGCGCGGCGGATAGCATCTTTCTCACCTAGGCGCGCCGTGAGCATACCATACGTTTCGGTCTTTTGCCCGCCCGGGTAGCCCGAATAGCGTACGTACGTTTTGTCCTTTGCTTTAACGCCTGAAAGTTTTATTTTCGATGCGTTTATGATGGTGACACCTTCCTGGTCAACAAGGTTTTTTGCAAATGACGCAGAGTGCTTGCCGAGCAGCGCTTTTGCCGCAGCAGAAGCTACGCGTCCCAACATTTTGTCTTTTGCATCAATAGTTATCATAAAAGTTTTATTATACGAACTCGATTACTGCCATCGCAGCGCCGTCGCCTTTGCGCGGGCCCATCTTGGTGATGCGTAGGTAACCGCCCTTGCGTTCGGTGTAGGTAGCTGCAGTTTTGATCAGCTTACTTGTAACGCGTGCATCGCCCAACTGTGCGATAAGCAAGCGGCGGTTGTTAAGCGTCACTGTCTTTGCACGGGTGACGAGCTTTTCAACAAGCGGGCGGATTTCTTTTGCCTTTGCCTCGGTTGTAGTTATCTTGCTTTTGATAACCAAGGAACGTGCAAGAGACTTCAAAAGCGCTGCGCGCTGGTTTGTTTCTCGGCCAAATTTTCTGTTGTGATTTCCGTGACGCATATAAGTTTATTTCAGTATGATGCCGAAGTTTGCAAGTGCGCGCTTAACTTCCTGTATCGACTTAGGTCCAAGGCCTTCGACTTCGAGCAGGTCGCTTTCTTTCTTGCGGGCAAGACCTCCAACAGTGCGGATGTTTGCCTTTTCGAGCGCAGAAATAGTACGTGCTGAAAAGTCCAAGTCTTCAATACGGGTCTTCAAGGCTTCTGCCGAGCTGTCTGCATTTGCAGCAGACGCATCAGTGGTGCTTGCAGGAACAGCTGCTTGTGAGCCTGGGAGTTCTTCCTCACGGAAGCCAACAATAGCCTTAAGCTGGGTTATCATAACCTCAATTGCCTGTTCAAGCGAGGCACGTGGGGTAATGGTGCCGTCGGTCTCGATAGAGATGCGGAGGCGGTTATAGTCGGTGCGGTCACCAACGCGCATGTTTTCTACTTCGTAGTTTACGCGGCGGATAGGTGAAAATATTGCATCGACAGAAATTTCGCCGATTTCAACACGGTCTTTTTTAAGTGCCTCGCGCGGTACGTAGCCCAAACCGCGTTCAATGCGGAACTCTGCTTCAAAGTTTGCATTTTTGTCGGTCAACTCACAGATGTATGAGTTTGGGTTTAAGAGGCGGACCTGGCCAGGTACGGTCAAGTCGGCACCAGAGACTTTCTTTGGGCCTGTTGCTTTGATAGTGACAGTCTGCGCTTCCGAAGTGAGCATTTCGAAACGAAGCTTCTTCAAGTTCAAAAGGATAGTAACAACGTCTTCGCGAACGCTGTCCATGGTCGAAAATTCGTGCTCAACACCTTCGATTTTAACAGAGGTAATTGCAGCACCTGGGAGGGAGGAAAGTATGATGCGGCGCAAGCTGTTGCCCAACGTATGACCGTAGCCCGGATAGAGGCCGTCTATCTCGTAGGTGCCCGAGTGCTCCTCTTCGGCAGTGACGCGGGGCTTGCTTGGCAATGTGATTGAATATTCCATCATACGCAAATACAAAATTACTTATTAATTCTTAACAACATTATTAACGGCTGTAGAACTGGATGATAACCGCGGCGTTAAATGGAAGTTCCGTTTCAGAAAGGCTCGGAAGTGCGGAAATTTTGAGCGACAGACCTCCCTCTTCCATCTGCATCCAGTGAGGAGTCTTAATGTCGGCAAGCTGCTCTGCGCGGCCCAAAAACAATGGTGATGTGCGCGACTCCTGGCGTACTGACACAACGTCTCCAACCGACACACAGTAGGAAGGGATTGTCATACGGCGGCCGTTAACCACAACATGGCCGTGGCTTACAAGCTGGCGTGCTGCACGGCGTGTTTTAACTAGCCCTGCGCGGTAGATAACGTTGTCGAGGCGGCTTTCCAAACGTACGAGCAAAGCAGAAGAGCTTTCCTTGCCCTTTTTCTCCATAGCTTCGTGCACATAGCGTGAAAACTGGCTTTCTGTAAGGCCGTACGTAAAACGAGCTTTTTGTTTTTCCAAAAGTTGCGCACCGAAGTCGCTATTGCCGCCACGCTTTGGGCGAGAACGACGTGGAGCGCGTGCTTCCGCAAGCTGGAACTTTTGCGTTTGGCATTTTTCAAATACCGAAGCGCCCAAGCGTTTGCAGATTTTGTATTTTGGTCCAACTAACATATAGAATAATTAAAAAATGTGATGTTTATACGCGGCGAGGTTTTGGTGGTTTCGGACCGTTGTGGGGCACAGGGGTTGTGTCTTTGATACCACTAATGTGGATACCCTTGCTTGCGAATGCGCGTATAGCCGACTCGCGGCCAGCACCAACGCCCGACACAACTACTGACACTTCCTTAAGACCCATAACTGCGCCTTTGTCGGCAAGCAATTCGCCTACCTTAGCAGCTGCAAAGGGGGTACCTTTTTTAGCACCTGCAAAGCCAAGCGAGCCAGACGACGACCACGCAACAACGTTACCCTTAGGGTCTGTAATAGACACCTTAGTGTTGTTGTAGGTAGCCTCAACATACAGCATACCTGCATCGAGTTTGCGGCGTGACGCGCGTGCTGAAGAGCCGCGGCCCCCTGCCCCCTCGTCGCCTCCTTTTTTGACTATACGTTTCTTACCCATAGGAATGTCTTAGTGGTTATACAATATATTTTACGTTTTTTCAACCTTGCGACGACCGCTACCCATGGTCTTGCGGACGTTGCCACGGACAGTGCGAGAGTTGGTCTTAGTGCGCTGGCCGCGTGCTGGGAGGCGCTTGCTGTGGCGTGTGCCGCGGTACGCACCGATGTCTTTCAAGCGTTTGATGTTTCCCGCGACTTCGCGCTTCAAGTCACCTTCAAGTTTGTATGTTTCAACAATGCGGCGGATTTCGTTTTCTTCTTCGGCAGTCAAGTCGTCCGCTTTTTTCATCGGGTCGATCTTGGTTTGTTCGCAAATGTAGATAGCGCGTGCATTACCAATGCCATAGAGCGCAGTTAATGCAAATACAACGTGTTTGTTTGGAAGTGTAATACCTGAGATACGCATATATAAATTTAGCCTTGGCGCTGCTTGTGGCGCGGGTTGCTGCAAATAACATAGACCCGCCCTTTCCGGCGGAGCATCTTGCAATTTGCACAACGTACTTTAAGGGATGCTTTTACTTTCATTTGGTTTCTGCTTTTACAGTCTGCGTGTGATGCGGCCTTTGCCTCCGTACGGGTCTAACTTTACCAGAACTTTGTCCCCTACCAGCACTTTAATGCGATGTAAGCGCATCTTGCCGGCGAGGTACGTTAATATCACTTCTCCACTTTCGAGAGATACCCGAAATAAGGTATTAGGTAGGGCTTCTTCTACGACACCCTGGACTTCTGGTATAGCATTCTCCATTACCTAAGCGACGCGGGTCATAATAGCAGAACCTCCTTTTGTAGTCAATATTTCCTTGTGCATAGCTACTTTTTTATGCTAACAGACAGCTCTTTTTCGTCTGTCGGGAAGGTCGATTTCCAGAACGGACGGATGCTGGCTTCGGCTTTTACAATAGCAGGTGCAAAGGTTTCAACAATACCCTCGAAGTCTTTTTTGTTCTTGCCCAGCAAGGTTTGTATAAGTGCTTTCTGGTCAAACTGCCAGACAAGTACTGGGGAGCCTTCAAGCACCACGGTAAGTGCGCCTGTGTTTGTTTTTGGGCTGCTACTTGCCACTGCTAACGTGATAGTCTTTTCTGGATCAAATTGTACTGCTTCGCCTGCGTACCCTTCTACAAGCAACTTAGCTAGAGTTGTTGCCAAGTCGCTGCGGCTAACCATAACGGCAACAACGTTAGCAGTTTGTGAAAGTGAGACGTTCTGACCTTCGCCCGCAACTGCAGTGATTTCGCTGAAGGTTGTTGTAAGGGAATTTTGTACACCTTCAAAACCACTTGGGACGGCAGCTGCGAGTGCCCCGGCGAGCGATGTGTCGAGCTGCTGTTTTAACAAATCCCCAGCTTTTTGCATGTCGGCTGCGGACACTGCTGGCTGTTCGCCAACAAATCCTCCACTTATAGCTCCATTCGACTGTGCCGAAAACTTGGTGTACCGAGGGTCGCCCTTAAACCCGGGTATAGTAAACGTTGTAGCGTCGGTGCGGTTATATTCTGGCCCAGCAACGTCCGCGTATACAGTAGTAGTAACAGAACCTGGCGTAAGAGCTCCGCCAGCCACTTTAGTAGCCCCGGGCACTTTTATAGGGCTGTGTATTTTGTATATTTTGCCATCGGCAGCTTGGAAGCGAGTGTTTGTTACGAGCGCTTGGCCAGCCGTACTGTATGCGTTGTAGATAGTTACGACACCACTTGCTTGCTTAGACACATGCTGTGTACCAGAGGCTACTGCGGTGGTTGTTGCCGTCTGCGAAAAGGAGACTGTTTGGTACCCCAGTGTGCCTGCCGGTGCATTTGGTAATGCCAAGAAACTCGCGGGAGGGTTTATAACTTGAGTTTTTGGATAAATAACAACAGAGGCGCCTTGGAAAAAAGTTGAAAGTAGTAGCCCCGCTAGTACGCATATAGTAACAACTGCCAACCCCCACCACAAAAGTGTGCGCGAACGTTTTGACTTGTGACGTTTTGGGAGCGGTATATCTTCTTCAAACCGCTCGTCTGGCGGTGGTGGAGCTGTTCTGCGATGATGCCCGGCCGAGACAGAAACATTGCGTATAGAGCGTTCGTTTGGTGGGGTCATATCTTGCATATTGTTAATTATATACTAGTTCCTTCCGTCGATAAAAAGTGCCTCTAACATAAAAATAAGGTCGGGCTTTGACGCGTGCGCGGCCAAGTACGGCATTAAGTGGTGGGTGTGCAGCGCACGGACAGTTGTACCTTCGGCAAAGAGGTCGGTAAGTGGCTCGTGTCCTGCAAGTGCCTGGGCCGCCCACTCCCCCACAGGTTCGGCTGCGATAACTAAAATACCGCGCACATCTTTGTGCTGGTTCATGGCAAGGGTGACGTCTTTAAAATGGCGCGCAAACTGGGTTGCTGCTGCGGACAATGGTTCGTTTGCGGCGTGGTGCGAGCCCTGCCCCGCGTTTTGGCTTAGAGAAAGTGCTGAATGTGCTTCGGCTGTGCTTAAGCCTCCATGCGACTGCAATGTGCGTATCAAAAACTGCTTCCCTGTGGGGATTGTTGCGCGGCCTTGTATGCGACCGTCTTGTAAAAATGCGAGTTCAGTAATTTCTCCGGTGACGGTGCACAACAGCAAGCCGCTGCCGTCTTCAAACAATTTGTTGGTTGTGTGCGTTGCGGCAGAGCCCAAGGCATGGAATGTGACACGCAACAGCCCAAAAACATCTTCCACGGCAGTTTGCACCATGTCGGTGACATCTGGCTCAAAATTCCAGCGCAGGCCTTTGGTGTGTGCAACGCTGTCGGCCCACGGTGGTGCTAAAAACACGACCGCTTCGGTAACCACACCCATAGTTCCTAGCTGCATGTGTCCGCGCATGCGTGCGGCAGTGGTGCTTGCATGCAACAGTGCTGCACGGAGGTTTTTGTCTATTTCGCGCAGAAGAGCGTCAGTTTGTAGTGTTGAAAAAATAGGGAGCGCCGTACGGACTTCTGCAAAAAGTTTTGGTTGTTGCCCGGGAGACACCCGCACAAGCGCACACCCAACGGACGCATTTTCAATATCAACGACGAGTATCGTTTTATCTGCCGGTTTCTTTTTCGAAAAGAGCCCTGCCATGACCCTAAGTATACAACGAGTTTATTCAAGTACTGCTTTTATGCGGCGGACACCTTGTGCGACAGCTTCTTCTTTTTGGATTTTAAATGTAGAACCCGATTTTAAAAGCTCGCCGGTATGTTCGACATGTGGGCCGCCGCAGAATTCAATCGAAAACGCACTGTCGAGGGGCCCGACAGAATAGACAGACACGCGCTCGGGATACTTTGCGCCAAATTCGTGTTCGGCACCCAACTGTTCCGCCTCTTCCAGCGACATTTCAGTGCGGACAACCGGAATATCTTCCTGGATTTTTTCGTTTACGATGCGTTCCACTTCCCGCTTTTGCTCATCGGTCATCTTCCCTACGTAATTAAAGTCGATACGCAAACGCTCTTGGGTAATGTTGCTGCCGCGCTGGTGCACTTCTGGTCCTAGTACTATCTGCAGGGCTTTAAGCAAAATGTGGTGTGCGGTATGCAAACGAACTGTTTTTTCCGCCGTGTCGGCAAGGCCACCTTTAAATTTTTGCTCACTTCCTGAACGTGAAAGATCTTGGTGGGCCTTCAGCAACTCTTTAAACCCTTCTATGTCTATTTGTTTTATACCCTTCTCGCCCGCTTCTTCGATAATAAGTTCGAGCGGAAAGCCGTAGGTTGTGACAAGTTGGTATGCATCTTGCGCAGACAAATTTCCTTGCCCGATAAAACGTTCAAACTCTTTCATCCCACGGCTAAGCGTTGTACGGAAACGCTCTTCTTCGTCACCGATTACTTTTTCAATTTCCTCAGCTTTTGTGCCAATGTCCGGGTAGGCGTCTTTATACATATCAACAACGGGACGCACTATTTTTGCGAAACTCGCGACGTTTATACCAAGCTTGTCTGCCTGGCGGACACTGCGGCGAATAAGGCGGCGCACAAAATAGCCCTGGTCGGCATTGCTTGGCAGCACACCGTCGGCAATAAGAAAAACAGCGGCTTTCATGTGGTCGGCAATAATACGGAAGCTCCGTTTGTCGCTCGCGTATGTTTTTTTTGAAATTTCTTCCAAATACGAAAGTATCGTTGCGTGCGCTACAGGAAATACATCCGAACTATTCATAACTGCAGCTGCAATACGCTCGAGCCCTGAGCCGTGGTCGATGTTTGGGTGTTCAAGTGGGGTAAATGTGTTTGCGTCTTCTTTGCGGTACGCCATAAACACGTTGTTACCGATTTCCATAAAGCGCCCGCAGTCGCAGTTTGGGTGGCAATGCTCACCAAATTTGGTGTCATGTTCGACATCGGTAAATTCGTAGAACATTTCCGAGTCGGGGCCACATGGGTCGCCAACAGGAGTAGTTTCCGGGCCTGTTTTGCCGCGGTTCCACCAATTTTTTTTGCCTTCGTAGTAAAAAATACGCTCACCCGGCTTCATGCCGCGTTTATAACCGTTCTCTTCTGTGTCGATATCGGCAATGTCTGCGTGAATGCCTTTTTCTGTAAAAAGTTTTTGCCACAGTTCAGCAGCTTCTGTGTCTTTTGAAATACCGTATTTTTGATCGCCAATAAAACAGGTTATATAGAGATGGTTTGCATCGAGCCCGAGTTCGTTAACAAGGAAGTCGAACATCCACGGAATTTGTTCTTGTTTAAAATAGTCACCCAAGGACCAGTTGCCGAGCATCTCGAAAAAGGTTGTATGGCGGTTGTCCCCCACTTCCTCGATATCCATAGAACGGAAGCACTTCTGCGAGTCTACAAGACGCGCTCCTGCTGGGTGGTTTTTACCCAAAAGGTAGGGTACCAAGGGCTGCATACCGCTTCCGGTAAAAAGAGTTGTTGGGTCGTTTTGCGGTACCAGGCTAGACGACGGAATAACCACGTGTCCGTGGGCTTTAAAAAACTCTAAATACTTCTGTCGCACTTCTCCTATGGTCATAAAAGATATCTTACCAATTTCTTGGCGTTTAGGGTATTATCTTTACACAATGAAAGCAAATAAAAAAGGCTGGGGTTTTGATGCAAAAAACATAGATATCAGCGTCCGTCCGCAAGACGATTTTTATCAGTACGCAAACGGTGGCTGGATCAAGAAGACAAAGATCCCTCCGGAAGAGGCGTGGTGGGGCAGTTTTAACATGCTTCGATTTGACACCGAACATAAGCTTAAAAACCTTATGGACGCTTTGTTGAAGAAGAAATCCTATCCAAAAGGAAGCGCTGAACAGATGGTTTCTGATTATTATCGCGCTGCAATTGATATGCCGGGTCGTAACAAGTTAGGAATTACTCCCCTTGCCGCGATGCGTGCAAAGATTGCGCAGATTTCCTCACAAGACACGTTGCTTCAGACGCTTGCATACCTGCATAAAGAGGGAGTGTCGGGTGTATGGAACTCCTTTGTTGATCAGGATTCTAAAAACAGCACAAAATATATCTTGCACTTATGGCAAGGTGGTTTGGGGTTGCCTGAACGCGACTACTACGTAAAAGATGAGCCAGAGCAAAAGCGTGTACGAGATGCCTATGTTGTGCATATAGAGAAGTTGTTGAAACTCGCTGGCTTTGCAAAGAAAGATGTTGAGTGTTCAAAAGAAGTTGTGATGCGCATTGAAACACGGCTCGCCAAGGCTTCTATGAAAAAAGAAGACGCACGTGATCCCGAAAAGGTCTATCACAAAGTACGTCTCACGCCATTTTGGAAGGAGTACTTTGCTCGCATAGGTGCAAAAGATGTTCAGAATGTGATTGTTGGACAACCTGAATTTTTTACAGAAGCTTTAGGGATGCTTAAAGAAGTATCACTTGCCGATTGGAAGGTATACCTCGAATGGCACCTTATCAACGACTTTGCTGGCAGTTTGTCGGAAGCTTTTGTAAAAGAGAACTTCCGTTTCTACAACAAGGTTATGTACGGCACCAAAAAAATGAAACCGCTGTGGCGCCGCGCGCTCGGTTCTACTAACGGAGCCTTGGGTGAACCCTTCGGCAAGCTCTATGTTGCTGAATATTTTCCTGCCGAGGCTAAGAAAAAGATGGATGTGCTCGTAAGCGACTTGTTCGATGTGTACGAGGAGCGGATGCAAGAGCTTGATTGGATGAGTCCTGCAACAAAAAAGAAAGCTGTAAAAAAACTTCGTGCGATTAGCCGCAAAATTGGATATCCAAACAAGTGGGATATGTATAAGGGCGTTGTAATTATGCCTGATGACTATTTCGGCAACATTGAGCGGGTACATGCTCATAGCCATAAAAAATCTCTTGCAAAATTACAGAAGAGCGTTGACCGTGACGAGTGGTTTATGTCACCACAAACAGTTAATGCATATTGCAGTCAGACATTGAATGATATCGCCTTCCCTGCTGCCATTCTGCAATGGCCATTCTTTGACCTCTCTGCAGACGATGCGCTGAACTATGCAGGCATAGGTACTGTTATTGGTCATGAGATGACGCATGCATTTGACGACAACGGTGCAAAGTTTGACATCAACGGCAATATGAAAAACTGGTGGACGTCCGCTGATAAGAAAAAATTCGAAGCAAAAGCAAAGCTTGTTGTGGTCCAGGCAGATGCACATGAAGTACAGCCCGGCGTAAACATGAGCGGACAGCTTACGCTTGGTGAAAATATCGCCGACCTTGGAGGGCTTGTTATCGGTTGGGATGCATATCAAAAACATCTAAATAAAACAGAGAGAAAGATTGTTGGAGGTCTCTCACCAGAGATGCGCTTCTTTTTGGCGTTTGCCCAGATGGAACGAACGATTGCACGTCCAGAAATTCGTAAAATGCGAGCACTCACAGACCCACACGGCGATGCTCCGTTCCGTATCAACGGACCTCTTTCCAATTTTGAACCGTTCTATGAAGTCTATGGGGTCAAAAAAGGAGACAAACTGTATCGCGAACCAAACAAGCGCGCCAAAATTTGGTAATAGCCCCATATATGGGACTGCCTTGATATATCAAGGCACACTCAACTATGAGCATTGCAGAAAAAATTAAAATACCGCCCGCATGGAAAACTTTGGTTGAAGAAGAATTTTCTAAGCCATATTTTGTGGCACTTACTGAAAAAGTGCGAAGAGAGTACTTGAAAGAAAGATTGTTTCCGCACCCGTCTAAAATATTCCGCGCATTCGACTACTTCGACCCTAAAGACACAAAAGTAGTTATTCTAGGGCAAGACCCTTACCACACGCCTGGTGTGGCTCATGGCCTCTCTTTTTCGACCGAAAGTACTAATCCTGTGCCGCCGTCACTTCAAAATATTTTTAAAGAAATTGAACTTGAATACGGCGCGCCTATTAATAAAAATCCTGACTTAACACGCTGGGCCACGCAAGGTGTGTTGCTCCTAAATGCATCACTGACAGTAAAAAGCGGCTTGGCAAATTCGCATGCCGACTACGGCTGGCACTTGTTTACCGACGCGGTTATTAAAGCGCTGTCTGAAAAAGAGGAACATATTGTTTTTATGCTGTGGGGTGCGTTTGCCGGTAAAAAAGAAGAGGAAATAAATTTCAACAAGCACTACATATTAAAAGCCCCGCACCCCTCACCCTTGTCTGCACATCGCGGCTTCCTTGGTTGCAACCATTTTAAACTAGCAAACGAATATTTAAAACAACACGGACGTGGAGAAATTGACTGGAAATAGATTATTTCTTTTTCGGTTTTGAAACTTTAAGAGCGCCTTCTTCCTCCAGCAATTTTTGTTTGCGGAATGCGCCGCCGCGGTTATAGTCGCCCATTTTGCCGTCGGAGCGAATTACCCTGTGGCACGGGACCTTTTCGTCAAAGTTTTTAGACATTATATAGCCCACAGCGCGGGCAGCACCGGGCTTGCCAGCTTTTTTTGCGACCTCGCCATAGGTCATGGTCTTGCCTTTTGGAATTTTGGAAACGACCGCACGGACTGCAATGGCAAATTTAGAAGAGGGTATTTGTTGTAGGGTTCTCATATTTTGTTTTAATTTTTTCCGACACTTCCGGTTTACTTGTAACAGGTTCAGTAACAACGGGAGTGGTTTGGGTAAATTTTTGAAGTGCTCTACCAACTGTTTCTCTATAGGTGCAATAGTCGCAATTTTCCCCCGGCAGGGGGAGTGCGTCGCTATCCAAACATGCTTTTAACTTCAGTAGCACTTCTTCAACCCAGTCAGTTGAGCCTTTGTATGGCACCAATGTCATCTCGAAGTCGAGCCGCGCATCAAACGCGTCGCGGTTTTTAGTTGCGTTGGCATAAAACCAATACCCCATGTCTGACACGGTAAAACCGTTCATGCGTAGCAGCCATTGGTAAATTTCCAGCTGCCGTTTGTACCCACGATGCCAGTCTTCGTCCAAGCTCTCAATGCGGCTGTCTTTGCTGGTTGCTTTGTAGTCGATAACAATTAACTCGCCTGCTGGGTTAATCCAAATGTCGTCGACTCCACCACGCACAGTTAAACCTGTTGCCGGATGTACATATTTAACACCTTGGCTAAGTGCGTTACGCCACTCATCCATTTTTTCGTGTTTGAGTGGTATTGCATCAAGCCCAAATTCTTTTGCGAGCGGATGCTGGCTCCCCTGTTCGCGGTGTGCATCGAGTTCTTTTTTAAGTAATGCGTCAACAGCGGAGTTGAGGTTAAATGGGAACCCTGGTGGGCGTGCCGTACCCAGTTTATTGTCGATATAGAAGCACCGTGCACACTCCATAAAGAGGTCGATTTTAGAACGTGAAAGGGTCCACTTTGGGCCGCCGTAATTGTAGTCGGGCCTGCGATTTGGTTTGTAGAATGAACTCATAGAGAGTAAAGTGTTTCCTTTCGGATTTCACTATTCTACCCTACTTCACTTCTATTCCGTAGCGGACACGCAATTTTCGTTCAATTCGAGAGAAAAAGGTAAACACAAGTACTGAGACAATGGTTGCGGTGGTTGCCAAAAGGTAAAACCCAAAGCCGCAGGCCATCCCTACCCCGGCCACTGCCCATATACCGGCTGCGGTTGTTAGCTCGACGGGGTGGTCGCCACGGAATACGGCAAGGCCACTGCCGATAAAGCCAATTCCAACAACAACAGAACTTGCGATTTGAAGTGGGTTAACGTTGGGGAATACGGACAGTGCGTACGCCGCCAACGTGCCGAGTGTGACAAAAAGTGCCGCACCAACAGAAACCATGGCATAGGTCCGCATACCAGCATGTTTACCTGCCATCGAACGTTCAAGGCCCATGCACATGCCTAGAAGTGCTGCGACAACAAGCCTCCAACTAAAGAGGATTTCTAAGCCGCCAAGGGAGTCGTTCAAATGAGAGAAAAAGTTCATGAGTTTTATTTAGTTTGGAACTGCATCAACAGAGGGTTGCCGTCTGCGTCACGAAGGGCAGGGTCGTTTGTTGCCGAATACATATGGTCGCCGTCGTCACGCGCCTCACCCGCAAAGTACATCTGTCCCGGGCGTGTTGCGCGGAGTAACTCTATAGTACCGCTTGTGCGGCCAGCAACAAAAAGTGCCGCACCTAAAATATTTCCAGGCTGTCCGTTAGAACTTTCATACACCACAACCCAGGTCGGCACAGTCACCACAGCGTTTGCAACAACAACCTGTAGTCCTGCATTTTGCGGTGTCATGATAGAAAGACTGCCGTCGTTCAAACTTGCCGGCGTAGTAACAGTAGCGGCGGTGTTTGTATTTGTTGTTCCAGGGGTGCTTGTCGCTGTTGTAGCAGGAGGTGTGTTCGTGGTGTCGTCACTGTTACGCGCAGCAATTGCCCAAACAATTCCGACAACTGCAAGCAATACAACGGCTATAGTGATATTTCTTCCAGTATTATTTTGTGTGGGTGTAGGTTTGTTGTTAATAACAACAGGTGGTTTGTTGTTTTGATTTTGAGGCATCGGTGGTCTTTGTGTATTGGTCTGCAAAGGCTGCGACCACGACAACTGCGTTTTCTGCTGCCCGTTCTTCTGAATATTCTGTCCGCTGTTAGCTCCGTCCATACATCGTTTCAGTTAAAATAAGTAAATAGGCCCACCACTATAATATATCTTTCCCGGGGGCGCACAATAGGGCGGCTTCGTGTAGTACAGCGTCTACCTGCTTGCCGCGCACCCCTACCCTTTCAAGGGCATTCGTGTCGTTTGCCAAGGCTTTGCAAAGAACTATTTTTTCGGCCAGAAGTAAGGTTTTTTCGTGCGTAGACAAGGTGGTGAGCGCCGTAACCGGGTAGAGTCGCGCAGCCTCAATGCGGTCATGCAAATTGTTTTTGTGGGGATATTCCCACGCAAGTAATTCAAGGCCTTCGCAACTCGCGTACTGTATCGCTTTGGATGTAAGCTTTGTGTTGGTGACAATGAGCCCGCGCATGTCTTCTTTCGGGTGGGCGGCACGCAGGTCGTCGACACGGGCTTTTACATACAGCGTTGTTTTTAGGTCTGTTTTAAATGCAGCAGTATTGTGGAATTTTGCTTCGACATAGGTTGTTGTATTTCCTTTTTTCATTACGACGTCTACTTCGTGTTCGACACACGCGCCGGCAACAATTTGGTCAATCTGCGCTGTGTATCCTTCCGTTCGAAACAGCTCGGCCAAGTACGCTTCAAACGGAAATCCGGAGGGTCCAAATTCGAGCAATGCCCGCTTAAGCGAGTAGTGCGCCGCGGCTTCGTGCCGGTGTTCCCGTAAATGCGCAAACGCGCGACGATAAATTTCTTCAGTTGAAATACCTTCGTACAATTCTTTTGTTATTTCCTCGACAATGGTGACTGTCGCTTCTTCGCTGGCGCCCGCTTTGTGCAACGACACGCGTAATTTTAGCGGGTCAAACGCTTCGAGTGTACCGTCGGCTTTTGCAACATGAAGTGGCATTATAGAAATTAATTTTTCTCCACGAGCGAATATGCAGCAAGTGCTCCGTTAAGCATCACACCGTCAAACACAGGTACCGCCGTGTCTGTATGTTCAAACGACACTGCAAACGTACTCGAAGAAGTTGTTGCCGTGCCGGAACAAGGAATAGCAGTCTCCTTTAGTGTTAACACTGCCGTGATGTGTGCCGGGTGCTGCCCTGTTGCAGAAATACCACTGGAAAGTACGCTGCAGCCTGCGTGTACTGTTAGTGTGCCGCCGTAGGTATCCACACCTTTTGTTTTAGAATGCACTATTGTAAGCGGGAGTGTGGCAGCAATATATGCAGGAAGTTTAGTCGTTGTGTGTGTAGGTATCGCGGCAGTAGCCCCGGATGTAGAAGATGTTTTTTGCAGTGCTGCAACTCCCCACCATCCAGCAAAAAGCATTAGGAGCATGACAACTAACACGAGCGCCGCCCTCTGTTTTCCCATACGGCTAGTATACGCCCCAATTAAGAAAGTAGTTCCGACTTGTTAACAATGCCTCCACCCAAACAGCGCAGCATACCCGCCTCTTCTGTATATAACACCAGCGACTGCCCTGCCGGCACGTAGTGTGGCTCCAAAAGAGTGATGTTGTTTTTGTTGGCAGCTATTTCTGCAGGCATACGTTTTTGCCGATAGCGAAACCGAGCCTGTGCGACAGAAGGCTGCGCACCTCCTATCCAATTTGTTTCTGAAAGTTGAACCTGTGTTTTTGTTGCGTGCTGGGGAAAGCGGTCGGTAGAAACCGTAATAGTATTTTTTTCAATATTTTTTGCAATAACAAAATGAGGCAGTGTTTCTTTTGTATGGGGAAATAGCGTAAACCCGTGTCTCTCACCAAGCGTGTATAACACTGCGCCATCATGTGTACCCACAACCTCACCGCTTTCAGAAAGCACGTCCCCTTGTACAGGAGTTAGTTCGCGCGCCAACATGTCTTCCATCGCAATGTCACCTAAAAAACACAAACCCTGGCTGTCTTTCCGCCGTGCATTTGGTAGACCAAACTTTGTGGCGAGTGCTCGGACTTCTAGCTTTTGCATACCACCTACTGGAAACAGTGTGTGTTTTAAAATATCTTCTTTAACCATCCATAAAAAATAGCTTTGGTCTTTGTTTTGGTCGGCGCCTGCATACAACTTCCCTTCCTTTGTTTGTGCGTAGTGGCCGGTTGCAACATAGTCGGCACCGCGCGCACGGGCAAACGTATAAAATGCACCGAACTTTATCTCGCGGTTGCAGAGAGTGTCGGGGTTTGGTGTGTTACCTTTTTTAAATTCACCAAGTGAGTGCGCAAATACCTGCGCGCCATATTCTGCCGACAAGTCGATTTCTATAAACGGAATGCGCAGATGTGCAGCAACACGCATGGCCTGTATCTTGTCTTCCCCAGCAGAGCAGGCATACCCTGACAGCGCAATACGTATAAACACGCCTGTTACGTCGTATCCTGCACGCACCAAAAGCGCCGCAGACACGGCAGAGTCGACCCCACCAGAGAGCCCTACAAAAACTTTTTGTCTTTTCTTACCGAAGATATTTAGTTTGGTTCGCCACCTGTCCAGCATAGGTTGCACTATAATGGAAAACACCGTTTTTGTCAGACAAGTAGTATAAAAATTTTGTATCTGTCGGTGTTACTGCAGCCAAAAGAGAGTCGACCCCGGGGTTTCCAATGGGGCCTGGTGGCAAGCCTTTATACAGATAGGTGTTGTACAGGGACTTGTTTGCAAGGTCAGCGTGGCTAATATCGCCTGGAGTTTTGCCTGTAATATAGGCAAACACCGCGTCTACCTGCAATGGCATGCCTATGTGCAAACGCTTCCACAAGATCCCCGCAATGATGCGGCGGTTTGCGGCATCAGGTGCCTCTTTTTCAAGCAGGGAGGCCATAGTAACAACACTTGCAAGAGGTTTCCCAAACGAAGCCACTGCATTTTGCAGAGACGCTTCTTGTATGTGCTGGTTAAAATTTGTTTCAAACCTTTTTAACAGTGTGTCGGTATCTTCGCCAGGGTAGACAAAGTAGGTGTCGGGAAATAAATATCCTTCTTTTTCTAACGCACGTTCAAGAAATGTGGCAGGGTTTACTCCTGGTACACGAGCCAGTAATGTTGCTATTTCTTTTGCGGTAGTACCTTCAGGCACAACGACACGTACCGGTTTTAAATTAAAGTCTCCTCGTACAATACGCGTCGCTACGGTAAAGACGCTTTGCGGTTCTGCAAAAAAATACTCCCCGGCAACAACTCCCGTGTCTTTACCGCGCAGCCGCACAAGCACTTCAAACAGAGTTTTTGAATTAATAATGCGTGCTGTTTGTAAATTCTGCGCAACATCGCCGAGCGTCTCCCCCGCCCCCACATGTACCAGCGTTGCCGTAGTAGACGTAAACAGGCCAGCGCATATAAAAAATAGTAACCCCGCACACACCACCCCTGTCCCGGCCATACCTAGGGCAACACGTCTGTTCATATTACTGTGGCAATACCGGCAAGTTTGAAGGAGCTCCAGCACTCTTAGACGGCACACGGTCGAGCCCTGGTGTTTTGACAGACGAGTTCGGGAAGTGCCACAGCGTTGCCAACTCTTCCACGTTTAAAAACACAGGAACCTGGTCGTACGGCACATAGAAAAACGCACGATGCCGGTAGTGAAAGAAAAGGAGCTTTTTAATAAAGTTTTCGCGTATATTTCTAAAGTCTTCCCACGGGAAGTCGAACGCCACCATGCCGCGGGTGCCGTTTAAACTATTAAAGTTTTGTTTTTTAACAAATTCGAACAAGCGGTACATAAAGGCACCGTTAATACCTTCAAATTTTTCGCGTTTAGAAATATACAGCGCACGAATGCCACACTCATACAAATTTTTTGTCATTGAATGTTCTATCGCCTCTAGTATCTTTTTTTCACCATCGGTCAACAATGCATTCATTTTGCCTTCAACAACGTCCGATTCTTTAAGTACGAGTTGTGCGCGTGCAGCGGCACCAGCCATAATTTCACGTATTCTTTTCTTCGCTGAGTCTTTGTACGTGTCAAAAGACTTGTCGTAGATGCCGTACCACTCTTCATTACTGCGCGCTTTAATAATGTACTGCACCCACATGTACTGGTCTTTTCCCATGTCGTTCATTATTTCCAGTATGTTGGTGAGAGGGTCGGCAGTAACCTCGGGGGTGTCCGTGTTTTTGTCGAGTTCAAAATCTACATACGTTTTAATAGGAAGTGCTCCTATATCACCTTTTTTATATTCTGCGCCCCAAATGTCGTAGTCCGTTAAGTTAAATGGGACCTTAGTAACGTAGTCGTCTACCTCCGTAATTTTGGCTTCAGGGTATTGGCCGTAAATACGTGCCTCAACCGCTGTCTGCCAAATTTTAAGCCCGTAAATATAAAAGTTTATGCGTCCTTCGTTCGAGGCAATTTCGAGCGACCAGTTAGGGCGGAATCCGCCTCCCCAAAACCGATGTAAAAAGGTTGTCTCACTGCCGGTACTGTAAATAGACACGAGAAAAAACTCCATCGCTGCCGGTGACTTTGTTACCTCTGCAGGGAGTTGGATTTGTAGCAACGTGCGCTTACGCGAAAACCAAAACTGGTAACGGACGTAGTGCATCCATGCCAGCCACAGTGCCGTCCCTAAAAAAAACGGTAACCACAGCGGCGAAAATGCGACAATCATAAAAAATGATGCGGAAATAACTGCAGGGTCAGTGATAGCCGCAAAGAGTACCAACAACAAAAGGAAACCCGGCATAACAAGAGTTGGGTCAAACCTCCAACCCGAAAGAAATTTTTCTACCTTGTGCGCAGCATCGTGCAACAACATACGTGATATAGTATACAGCACAGAAACATTTGCCATGGAACAATTTTGGAACAATGTCCTCGCCGTTCCTTTTTACTACGTAGAAGTGTTGCTTGCGGGCCTTGCCGCAATTTCTTTTTTGGTATTTTTACGCGGGTTCCTAGGTGGTATTGGTAACGTCTTTACCATGAACGGACACGACGAACATTTGTTGCATGCCCGCACACGCTCTGTCTGGGGTGTGCTGTTGCTCGTGTTCCTATTTGTCCTGTGGGAAATTTTGCGTATGGTTGCGTCGTGGCTCGGGGGCCCTATGGGTGACACCACACTTGGAATGTGGTTTGTAATTGCTATAGCCGCAACCTGGCTATTTCTTTTTATTAAGAAAAATCTTTTTGGTGCCAGCGGAGGAGGTGGCGGGCATTAACTGAGACCTATACAAACACTCTCTGCGCCCTGTCGCTTTGCTCTGCTCCGCAACCGAGTATTTGTTTCGGTTTAATATCCTTTATTTACTTTACGAGCGAGAAGCGTGCGTCTTTGCCGCGTTTGAAATATTTCTGGTTTTGGAGGTTTACAACAATAGTGCCCGGCTTTACATGGCGCTCTTTGAGGACTTTTTCGATAATTTCGTCTTTAGTAAGGGGGCCACTTGCACGGAGGATTTCGCGGATAACATCGCGGACAACACCGGAAGTGTATCCCCACTCTTTAAGCGCATACATACCGCGGCCAACAAGCACAAAGCGGCCGTCTTTAATAAGTTCGTTGTGGGTTGTTGCAATGTGTGCCGCACGGTTAAACATCTTTTCAATAAGAGTTGAAACTTCGCGGAAGTGCAGCGGCGAGCCGTGCTTTTTAACAGCCAAGTATGCGTAGTCGCGAACGCCTTTTGTTTTAACGTTTGGAGATGCAGAATGACCCCATTCGCCGAGCGGGTTTTTGCCGATATTTTTAGAAATTGAAAGCCAACGCTTCAACACTTCGTTGTTGCGGTGTTTGTCGTTTATGTGCTGGAGCTCTTTCAAAAAACGGTCGATCATCTCCCCTTCAGGGATAAGGTCTTCGTCGGAGAGGCCTTTGTACAAACTTTGTAGCGCGGCTTCAACTTTGTTTGCAAGTTCGGCGTCTACATACCAGCAACGCTGTGCTTCACCGTCTTCTTTTTTAAATTTAAATGGGTCACCAAGTACAAGCAGGAAGTAAATGTGGTTCTGCATGCTCTTGTCTTTGATCATGAAGTCGAGCAAGTCGTCTTCGCAGACAATGCCGCCGAGCGAGTCGATGATACGTTCAAGCTCATGGAATGCGGCGTTTGCTTCGCCAAAGGCAGGAGACTTTTTGAGTGATGCCAAGGCGTGGTTTTCTATCTGGCGGACGCGTTCGCGGGTGATGCTGTAGCGTTTGCCGATGCTTTCAAGCGTGACACGCTCCGAACTTACCCCTAGGCCAAAGCGGGCTTCAAGCACAATACGTGAGCGCTCAGGAAGCGCTGAAAGGAGTTTTTTTGCGATTGCTTTTGGTTTAAAACCTGTTTTGTCCGCTGTTTTATCGTTTGTTGTGGCCATATATTTGATGTGGTCTACTATATCACACTCTATTATAGGGGTCAAATGCCCTTATTCGACTACAAAATTTATGATTCTCCCAGGCACATACACTGCTTTTACTTCCCTCCCTTTAGCTAACCATGCCGCTACATCTGTATGCTCACGCGCCTTACCCAACGCTTCATCTTCTGTAGCATCTGCCGCAAGCTCTACAGTACCCCGCACTTTGCCGTTTACTTGGACCGCAATTGTCGCTGTTTCTGCTTGCAGCTTTGCTGGGTCATATACAGGCCATTTTTCCAACGCCGCATGTTCCAACTCTATACCTTCGGCAAGTTCGTGTGATATATGCGGTGCCACTGGCGTAAGTAATTGCAACAGTGCTACATACGCGGTTTTTGGTACTGTTTTTAATTCAGCTAAATGATTTGAATACATCATAAGCGCAGAAACTACCGTGTTCATTTTTAATGCATCAATATCGTCAGAGATTTTTTTTATCGTCTGATGCATACGTGTTTCTGTTGCGCCGTCCATATGTACCTCGGTGACGTTTTCGCGTAATTTCCAAACACGCTCTAAAAACCGTCGCACACCAACAACGCTATTTGTATTCCACAACACAGGCTGGTCAAACGGACCTATAAACATCTCATATAAACGTAAAGAGTCTGCACCAAACTGCTCCACCAATGTGTCAGGGCTAACGGTGTTACCTTTTGACTTCGACATTTTTGAACCGTCCTCCGCAAGAATAAGCCCGTGAGACGTGCGCTTCATATACGGCTCGGTTGTGGGTACTAAGCCAATGTCGTACAAAAACTTATGCCAAAAACGCGAATATAAAAGGTGCAGCGTTGTATGTTCCATCCCGCCGTTGTACCAATTGACCGGGCTCCACTGCCTCAGCAATTGTTCCGATGCAAATGCGTCTGCATTGCGCGGGTCGGCATAGCGCAGGTAATACCACGACGAGCCTGCCCACTGCGGCATAACATCCGTTTCGCGCTTGGCAGCTCCGCCGCAGGTTGGACACGTTGTATTAACCCATTCGTCCATGTTAGCGAGTGGCGACTCACCTTCTGTGCCCGGCAAAAAAATATCAGTTTCTGGGAGTATCACGGGCAACTGACTGTCGGGTACGGCTACCCATCCGTCTTTTTCGCAATGCACAAGTGGAATAGGTTCGCCCCAATAGCGCTGGCGGCCAAATACCCAGTCACGCAGTTTAAATGTCGTCACTATTTTTCCGCCAACTGCTTCAGTGATTTTTTTCTTAGCCTCTTCTGATGTAAGCCCATCGAACTGGCCGGAATTAATAAGGATGCCCGGGTTAGTATAAAGAGTGGGACCCAGCGGATGTTCGAAACCATTCTCATAATTTTCTTGAGCCGCTTTTGCTAAATCTTGAAGATTTTTTTCATTGAGTGGGGAGCTATATTCTGCTACTTGATATGTTGCATCGTAGCCTTCGGTAGTATCAAGTTTTGTACGAGTAACTTGTATACGCGATGAGACAACAAGTTTGACCGGTACATTAAATTTTTTTGCAAACGCGTTGTCGCGTTCGTCGTGCGCAGGCACGGCCATAATGGCACCGGTGCCATAGTGGCCCAGCACATAGTCGGCAACAAACATTGGGATCTCTTCCCCGTTTGCGGGGTTTATTGCTTTAACACCTTTCAACTCAACTCCTGTTTTTTCTTTTTCGTCATTTGTGCGCTCTATTTCTGTTTTCTTTTTAGCTTCTAGGATATATGCAGCGAGCTCGTCTGTGTTTTCAACAGAAAGCTCTTTAAGTAACGGATGTTCTGGCGCAAGCACCAAGAACGTTGCTCCAAAAAGTGTGTCAGCCCGTGTAGTAAAAACTACTATCTTTGTACTACTGTTAGCGATAGTAAATTCTATCTCTGCGCCCTCGCTTGGAGCTATCCAATTACGTTGGCCAACTTTTGCGGCAGTAATATAGTCCACCGTGTCTAGGTCGTCATACAGACGCTGTGCATATTTAGTTATCGCAAGCATCCACTGTTCTTTTTCACGTTTTTCAACTGGAGTACCACAACGCTCGCACGCTCCGTCGACAACCTCTTCGTTAGCAAGTGTTACTTTGTCTTTAGGGCACCAGTTAATAAATGTTTTTGTTTTATAGGCGAGACCTTTTTTAAATAACTGCAAAAAAATCCACTGCGTCCATTTGTAATACGCTGGGTCTGTCGTGTCTACCTCTCGTGACCAGTCAAACGAGATCCCCAGATTTTTTATCTGACGCCTGAAGTTGTCGGTGTTTTGTTTGGTTGTAATTTTTGGATGTACACCTGTTTTAATAGCGTAGTTTTCTGCAGGCAGACCAAAGGCATCCCACCCAATTGGGTAGAGGACATTTTTACCTTGGGCTCGATGTTTACGCGCAACAACATCAAGCGCCGTCCACGACCGCACATGGCCTACGTGAAGCCCGTCACCTGAAGGGTATGGGAATTCTATAAGAAGATATTCTTTTGGTTTGTCGCTGGCGTCGTCAACTCGAAAAGCGTTCGACTCTTCCCATCGCTGTTGCCATTTTTGTTCAATTTTTTTGTGGTCGTACGGCTCCATGGAGTTACTTCAACGGTGGAAAGAGGTCTGGGTCGATAGAGCGGACAAAGCACTGGCGTCCTGCTGCATGCGACCAGTTGTCCTGCTGTGGTTTGCCTCCAACGACAACCGGCATGGTGCGTGCGCCGCCACTTTGCTCGCCTGCGAGGTTAAAGGTCGCGCACAGCTCAAACCCTAAGTCCGCATTTTTAGTGTATTCGTACGAAAGGCCCGACTGTGGGTCTAAAGGCACAGTGTTGTAGAGCAGCGGGTCGTTTAGAGCTGCAAGTGTCGTCGGGAGTGCGCGCTTTTGCTGGTAGAAGTTCATTACCTCACTCTGCAATTGCTGCATGTCAGTAATTTTTTGCTGGTCCAAGCGGAGCAAACGTGCGTGTGCAGGAGTTCCGACAATAAAGAAGCCGGCGACAATGGTTAGCAACACAAGTGCACCGGTGGAGTAGCCAACTGCGTGCGAACGGCCAGGGTACGTGTCCCAATAGCCTTTAAAATCCGCTATAAAGTGCAAGAAGCTGCCACCCGCAACAAGGAATACGACAAGCACTTTAAGGAGGAACGCTGCCGTGATGTCACTACCGTTTAAAAACGATGTCAGCAAAACAATAAGGTCCACTGCAATAGTTGCACCCGCAACAAACAACGTTAGAAACAACGCCCAGCGACGCACCCAAATGTTTGCGCGTGTCCGGTCTTTTGTAATGTCAGCATGTATAACGCGCATCAAAATAACTGCGAGTGGAAAAAGTACTATCAGCACCGCCATCTCGTAGCTTATGCCACCTTGGTAGGGGTCGACAGAATAATATGCAAGAGGGTTTGGTAGCGCGTAGTTTATGTAGTCAAACACCAAACCGATAAACGCTATAACGCTTCCGTAGAGTGCGACCATTGCCCCTGCCCACATAAAGAAGTCTTTTGGCGTTGTTTTGTTATCCATGTAGGAATTCTACCACATCGCCATCTTTGACAATGTATTCTTTTCCTTCTGTTTTAAGTGCTCCCAATTCGCGCGCTTTTGCATAGGAACCTGCTTCAATAAGTGTGTTCCAAAAAATAACTTCGGCGCGGATAAATTTATTAAAAAAGTCGGTGTGTATTGCAGCACCAGCTTCCGGTGCAGTTGCGCCAACGGGGACTGTCCAGGCACGTGTCTCGTCGGCACCGGTGGTAAAGAAGCTCATAAGCCCTAGCAGTTTGTAGCCAGCGCTAATAAGGCCGCTCACACCGTCGTCAAAGACGCCGTATTCCTGGCGGAAGGATTGCTTGTCGTCTGCATGCAACTCGCGCAGCTCGCTTTCGACATTGGCGTCGACTGTTACGTACGACGCTTTTGAACTTGCAATAAATTCTTGCAAGCGGTCCCACCGGCCGTCTGCCGCTTCGTCTATGTTGTGGCCACCGGCTTCCCGGTTTAATACATACAACATGGGCTTCATCGTTAACAAATGCAGACCTTTTATCGCAAACAACTCTTCGTCTGTATAGGCGGCAGTGCGTGCCATGGCGCTTGCTTGCAGTGCATCGTTCGCTTTTTTGACAGCAGAGTGTTCGACCAGAGCCTCTTTTTTGCCCTGCTTTACATCGCGTCCGAGCGAGTCGAGTCGTTTCCCCACCGTTTCAATATCGGCCAAAATAAGTTCGAGGTTTATTGTTTCAATATCGCGCAAGGGGTTTACTTCGCCGTCGACATGCAAAATGTTTGTGTTGTCAAAAACACGCACCACGTGTGCAATTGCGTCTACTTCGCGAATATGCGAAAGAAAGGTGTTGCCCAAGCCTTCGCCTTCGGACGCGCCTTTTACAAGACCTGCGATGTCGACAAACTCCACCGCTGCCGGAACTTTTTTTGCAGAGTTAGAAAATGCCGCAAGTTTGTCGACACGCTCATCGGGCACCGACACAACTCCCACCGAAGGGTCGATAGTTGCAAACGGGTAGTTTGCTGCCAAGACGCTCTTTTTGGTGAGTGCGTTAAACAGTGTCGACTTCCCCACGTTTGGGAGCCCGACAATTCCTATACTTAAAGCCATTACTCACACTATGCCAAAAAATCCTTATGTTGTATAGCTCCCTACGATACTACTTGACAAACCTGTTGTTTAGGTATTTAATACGTGAGTAAGCACAACTCGGAGTAACGAAAAAGTGGCAAAACGCACTAACAAGATGGGGAAATATTTTCCCATCGAGGGGATCGAAGCTGTGAAGCTGATCCTGGACAAAGGCGGCATTTACCGCCAGGGGATCTTCCAAGAGGTCGACCTAAACGGTCCTCCGATCGCAAGTGTCCGACTGAAGGATACTGGCGAAACGATCCGCTGCACCTATAGCAGCAACCTGGCCGCGTGGATCGAAATCTAGCCCGAGCCCCGCGTTGACGGAAGAGCCCCGCTCCTCCACTCAACGCGGGGCTCTTTCTTTTTTTATAACCAAACTTGACATTCTCCATATATAATAGTACAGTTTGAAATGGAGCTTGGATTTACCGAGCGCAACTAAGGAGTGCGTATGTCGAAACCGTTTAAGCTTGTCGTCTTGGATGACGGGGAGTTTTACCTCACCGGAATCTCCAACATCCTGAGGGATGAGGGATACGAGGTATTTGCCATTCTTTACGCCGAGAAAGAAGACGAAAAGAAAGGCATCGACTTTTTTACTACCGATGCCACAGAGGCTGCGGCCGCCATTGCGGCATTCAATCCCAACCTGGTTCTGTTGGACCACAACCTCAACAAGGCTGGCGACACCGGAAGGAAGGTCGCCGAACTCTCCGGCATACCCAAGGAGAAAATTCTCGGCATTTCGGACCTTGGGGAGCAACAGGAGGACTACTCCAGCGCGCAACTGACCGAGGCAAAGTTGGAGCTCACTCGCTCCTTTGCTAAGCGGAGACCGGAAGAGGCCAAGAACGCTACGACTCTGTTCCTTGCTCAAGTCGCCGCGTTGCTGGCGAAGCAGCACTAAGTTCCCGCCCCCAACGCACAAGGCCGTCGCTCAACTCGAGACGACGGCCTTTTTCTTTTCTATATGTGCGTTGTATTAGTTTGCGTTAAGCGCTGTGCGGGTCAGAGGACCAACAGAACCTACTTGGGCAATGTTGTGTGCCTTTTGGAAGGCTTTAACAGCAACCAAGGTTAGTTTGCCAAAGTAACCGGTTATTGGACCTTTGTAGAAACCTTGTGCAGTGAGCAATTTCTGCAACTCAGTTACATCATTTCCAGACATGCCAAGTGAGAGATTTTTAGTAAAGTTGTATGTCTTTGCACCAAGCACCGCCCCGCCGCCTGTAGAACCTGAAGTAGAGACGTTTGGAGTATTCTGGTATCCAACTGAACCAGCTCCAGAGACTATGCCGCCCCCACCACCTCCGCCACCGCCAGTGCTACCAATGTGGTCGCTTACTTCTTTGTAGGAAATAAATGTCGAGAAGTGTTTGGTCCAAATAACGAGGTCGTTCCCTACATCAATTTTACAGTCTGCATCTGCCCCAAGTGTCGGTGCCGTCGCGCTGTCGCACGTGTTTGTAATCGAATGGAAGCTCCCTGCCTGCGACCACCCTACCAACGTACCTGCCTTACCTGCAAAGGTGAGTTTTACCGCTTTGTCGAGACTCAGTGGAGTATCGCCTGCACCTATTTCAATCGCTTGAATAGATGTAATGACAGTCCCCGTCGTTCCTACGATAAACGCATTTGTTGTTACTGTCGGTAGTGTAAACGTACCGTCCCATGTCGAGGTACCCGTGACAGTAATGTCTGCAGGGATGTCAACCACTACGGTAAGCCCAACACCGTGTCCCGATGTTTGGCTCGCGTTGGTAATTGTTCCCGAAACTGTCATGTCTGGGTTGGTTGAAGTTGCGATACTTTCAACAGTGCTTGCTGGGTTTACGTTAATAGTAAACACTCCCGGTACAAAGGTTACTGCGTAGTTGCTTCCTGCAGAAAGTGTGCCGAGATTAATAGTTGTTGTGCCAACACTCTCCCCTGCGGTACGTGCAAGCGAGCCGGTAAATACACTGTCTGTGTCGCTGTTAGTAAGCGCACTGTAGGTGTACGTAAACACAGGGTCTGTGCCACCAAAGAGTTTTGATGCGTCTACTGATGTAACGGTAAGCGGCGCTGTAGTGACAGTAAGGTTTGCTCCAACATACGTCAGTGTGTAGTTATTACCTGCCGAAAGACTATCTTGGGTTATTGCATATGACCCAACAACTTCACCAGAGGCACGAACAAGAGATCCAGAGAAAACAGCTGCAGAATCATTTGTTGCTAGAGAGCTATACGTATAGGTCAAAGAAGGATCAGCGGCGCCATAAACTTTTGTCTGTGCATCTGCAGTGACCGTAAGGGCAGCTTTTGTAATAGTGTTGTAAGCGGTTCCGCTTGCGTCATTGTAATTTCCAGTCGTGTCGGTAAAAGTCCATACATCTGATGGATAAGTACCTGCATCGGTGTGAGCAGTGGCTGAAAAATCGAGTCCGCTCAAACTTTCACCTTGTGCACCCGTGAAGGGTCCAACCATATACCGTACCGTATGCAGAAGGTAGTCCGATAGGTAGTGGTGTATTACCTATTTTGTATTTTAATGTTTTAAGAAATGACATCATTTAGTTTGGCAACGCCAACACTACCGCAGCGTTCTGAGAGTCGGTAGGAAGAGACAAAGGAGCGGTAAGGAACCGCTGGTTTACTATAATGATACCTACCAGTACTGCAACCAAGGCAATACCGTTAAGTGCAGCCTTGTGGTGCAGCATTTCTGGGGTAAATGGCAAAAACCCAAGCAACAGCATACATATAAAGAAGAGTGCGAGCAGGCCGAGCGCAATTGTTGCATATTTACCAGGAGAAGCGAGAATCTTTTCCCACACGGAAAGCGGTAGGGTTGGCTTTGGCTGTTCTACTTCCGCCCCAAGCACCGCAGCACCCGTGGGCGCCACCGCAACAACACTTGTCGTCGCGTTTTCTACAGCAATTTTTGGTTTTTTAGGAGTAGATGTTTTTTTGGCGACCACGGCAGCATGTTTCAAGGGTGATGCAAAAAACTGCACGACATACACAGCCTCTTTGCCGTTATAGGTACCGGTTGCCATCCCCACCCCAATTTCCGTATAGTCCACACCCAAAATATTTTCCTTATGTTCCGGCGAATTCATCCACGCGGTTAAAAGTTGCGAAGAGTCGTCAAAATTTACCGCCAGGTTTTGCCCTGCGTACTGGTACGCATAACCTGCTTTTCTAAGCCAGTACCACGGCGACTTTCCGTCGGGGCTTTCATGGGCAAAGTACCCCCTGCTTGCCATATCCTGCGCCACTTGTTTTGCCGCTTCTGTCAGTTGGTTGTTTGTTGTAAGGGTTGAAAGTTGGTCGGACGCACGTTCTTGGTTAGTAAGCGCCACCACGACCGCTGGCAACACTGCACCTAGCTGCGTAGTTGAATGCGACAGTACAAACGACTGAAATAAAAAAGCTAGTTCAGCAAAGGCCACAAGTGCAAGTACTGTGTACACCATTTGTGCACGCAACACATGCGGGTGCCGCTTGTTATGTTTGTGCGGCAAAAAAAACTTCTTCAAGGAACGCATACAGTAATAGTACCAGGGTTTTACTGCCTACTCCCCTAGCCTACCCAAACGGATAACTTGACGGCGCCACGAGTTTAACTTCCATTCTGGGGCATGTTCGGACGGCCCAAAACAGGTAGTGCGAACATTAAAACCTGCAAACCACAACACGCCGCGCGCGAGTTCGTTGGTGTAATTGCCAAAAAAGAGCCTCACAAGCAAGGGGTGTGTGCCCGACAGTACAATAACCCGTGCAGTTTTGCCTTTGAGTAATTTGTCCCAACCAACAGTGCGGACGCCCTGTTTATTTTTTCGCATAGTAAATGCAAACCCTGGCAGCCATATACGGTCAAAAAGCCCTTTAAGTAGTGCGGGCATCGTACACCACCAGTTTGGGTAGAGAACGACAAAATGGTCACACTGGCGTATAGCGTCTTGGAGTTTTTGCAGGTCAGGTTCGAGCGGCTGTATTACTTTGTAGCCCTTGTACAAAATTGGGTCAAAATGCATCTCACCTACATGGAATTTTTGCACCTCGTGACCTGCTTTTTTAGCAGCAGCTTCGTACAACACGGCAAGCTCACGCGTATGTGTCTGCCCCGTGTCGGGGTGTCCAACTAAGAGCACTATTTTTTTCTGCAGGCGCTCGTTAAACATTCCCGACGTTTCGTTTTTCTAATTCGGCGGCAGTACGTGGCATAACATGCAAGCCAGTAAATAATGCTGTAGCGCCTGGTGAGGCCGGTTGTGCAGATGCTGTAACAGGCGACGTAGCAAGAGGCGCAAATGACACTATAGGTTTTGCTGGAGCTGGTGCGGGTGCGGGTGCTGCGCTTGGTGCAGATGTTGGTATCGAAATTGAAACAGGAGTAGAAGTTAGCGTCGGTGTTGGAGGTGGAGGCACAGGTGCAAACACTGGAGTAACTACTGGTGCTGGGTTCGACACCACGGCAATAGGGTCTGGTTTGATAATCACGTCAGGTATAAGTGCGGCTTTTGGAGTACTAGCAACAGGAGTAGGCACAGGAACCGGTATTGGAGTCGGTACAAAAACAGGCTTAGTGACTTGTTGAACAATGCGTGCGACTGGTTGGCGGTCAACATTTATAACAACAGCTGGTTTGACCATATTTGGGAGTGGGGCCGTAGAAGGAGAAGGTCTTTGAGTTTGCGTATCAGGTTTGCTGGTAAACGTTGTAGGTTTGCCACGCAGAGCAAACACAACAAGCGTCCAACACAAAGTAAAACCGACAAGCCATGCTCCGTAAAATTCACCCAACTGCAACCACGGTGCCTCTGGTGCCAAAATGTGCACAACAAACAACGCGTACCAGGTACCTGCAGTGAGGCCTTGCAACAAACCTGCCACAAGCGACGTGCCTCGGTTAAGTATGGAGAGTGCAAGAAGTATGCTTATCAAACTCCATTTAAATAAGAAAATTGTAGAAAAAAACGCTTCTTGTTGGCCCGCAAGGTACGCTAACACAACAATGCCAAGCCCTGACAGTAAAATACATACAAACCCAAAGTCCATCACGTGGCGCACCGCTTTGGCAAACTTTTTTTCTTGGTCGTCGAAGGCGCCGTCGCGCATAGAATGCAGATATGCCAAAAGCAGCACTGTTTGTGCCCCTACACCAAGCGCCATACCAAACTGCTGCACGCAGTACAACAACAAGCTGACAAAACTAAACGAAAGTACAAACGACATACAAAAAGTGTAGCACACGTTTTTGCAGTGCAAGGCAATTTTTATTTTTACAACAGGATAGTCGCGCCGTCGCTGCGAACTTCGAGCACGCCCGACTCTATAGGAAACTCGCGAGGTTCTATATCGTTTAATTCACGAACAATGATAGTTCCTTTTTTTAAGGTTGTGATGATGGGTTCGTGGTGGGTAAGCACTGTCATCTCCCCTGCGGTGCCGGGCACTGTAACAGACACGGCTTCCCCGTCAAAAAGATTTTCGGTTACTGTTGCTATTGTAAGGTGCATAGAACTTTTTGCTTCATTAGCTATTTTCCGACTGTATCAATGCCGCCCTTCATGTAGAAGTCGTTTTCGTTTTTGTCGTCATGTTTGCCGTCCAAAATCTCACGGAAGGAACGGATAGTGTCGGCAACTGGCACATACACACCTGGGATACCGGAGAAGACTTCGGCAACGTGCACTGGCTGCGAAAGGAAGCGCTGGATTTTGCGTGCGCGGTACACCAACTGCTTGTCTTCGTCGGAAAGTTCTTCAATACCCAAGATTGCAATAATGTCCTGCAAGTCTTTGTAGCGCTGCAACACACGCTTTGTTTCAAGCGCGATGTCGTAGTGTTCCTGGCCGACGATGTCGGGGTCGAGCGCTGTCGATGACGACTCAAGCGGGTCAACTGCAGGGAAAATACCAAGTGATGCAAGGCCACGGGTCAGCACAATTGTAGAGTCCAAGTGTGCAAAGGTTGTTGCAGGTGCCGGGTCGGTAAGGTCGTCGGCCGGCACATAAATTGCCTGCACTGAGGTAATTGAACCTTTTTTGGTTGAGGTAATACGCTCCTGCAACTGACCCATTTCTTCGGCCAAGGTTGGCTGGTAACCCACTGCCGACGGCACGCGGCCAAGGAGCGACGACACTTCAGCACCTGCCTGCACAAAGCGGAACACGTTGTCCATAAAGAACAATACGTCCTTACCCATTTCGTCGCGGAAATGTTCTGCCATTGTGAGGCCGGTCAACGCAATGCGTGCGCGGGCACCTGGAACTTCGTTCATTTGGCCAAAAACAAGTGCAATTTTGTCGATAACGCCTGAGTCTGTCATTTCGTGATAGAGGTCGTTACCTTCACGCACACGTTCACCCACGCCGGCAAACACTGAATAGCCGCTGTGTTCTTTTGCGATGTTGTGGATCAATTCCTGCATAAGCACAGTTTTACCCACGCCAGCACCACCGAAGAGGCCGACTTTACCGCCGCGGAGAAACGGCGCAAGGAGGTCGATAGATTTAATACCAGTTTCAAATACTTCTGCTTTGGTGCGCTGTTCTTTAAACGGAGGCGCATCGCGGTGGATAGACGAAAGTGGTACAGACGAAGCAATAGCACCTTTGCCGTCGAGCGGCTCACCGATTACGTTAAACAAACGGCCAAGTACTTTCTCGCCCACAGGCACAGAAACTGCCGCACCGGTGTCTTGCACCTCTACCTCGCGGGCAAGGCCAGATGTGTCTTGCAAAGCAATGCAGCGCACACGGCCGAGCCCCACATGCTGTGCAACTTCCAAAGTGATGCTCCTTTCGCCAACCTTTGTTTTGAGCGCGTTGCGGAGTGCCGGAACATCTCCTTCGAAGTAGACGTCTACAACCGGGCCGATGATCTGTTTTACTGTTCCTTTGTTCATAAAATTTTTAATTAATTTCTACTGTGC
>Ga0194035_1000188_pt1 | contig 37078 bp, 30 predicted proteins | sample JunL2320m_MetaG_FD_148680 | JGI IMG/M metagenome (GOLD analysis project Ga0194035, IMG submission 148680) | Anoxic zone freshwater microbial communities from boreal shield lake in IISD Experimental Lakes Area, Ontario, Canada - Jun2016-L239-20m | ecosystem: Environmental > Aquatic > Freshwater >...
CCGAGTTTCTGAGCCCGCCGCTTCAGTCCGAACATTAGGGCGGTGTCTCACGCAGCACATAACCCACGCCGCGAACGGTGTGGATCAGCCGCGATTCTCCTTCTGCTTCGGTCTTGCGCCGCAAGTAACCGACGTACACCTCAAGTGCGTTGCCCGAGGTCGGAAAATCGAAACCCCACACCTCTTCGAGGATCCTGCTGCGGGTGAGTACCCGGCGCGGGTTGGCGATCAGCATTTCCAGCAGTGAGAACTCGGTACGGGTAAGGCTGATTGGCCGGGTGCCGCGATGCACCTCGCGGGTCGAGGGATCCAGCGTCAGATCAACGAACGTCATGACCGCGCCATCACCGCCCTCCTCCGGCCCGGTGCGGCGCAGCAGTGCCCGCAGTCTGGCCAGAAGTTCCTCGAGTGCAAAGGGCTTGGGTAGGTAATCATCAGCGCCGGCGTCCAGGCCTGATACCCGTTCGGACACCGAATCGCGAGCCGTCAGTACAAGGATCGGGAGGTCGTCTCCGGTGCTGCGGAGTTGACGACACACCTCCAGGCCATCTAATCGGGGCATCATCACGTCGAGCACGAGCGCATCGGGACGTTCGTTGGTGATTGCCTCCAGCGCCTCTACGCCATCTTCGGCGAGATCGACGGTATAGCCGTTGAAGGACAGGGAACGCCGCAGCGACTCCCGCACCGCACGATCGTCATCCACTACAAGTATGCGCACGTGACTAGTGTCAACCAACCGTCTTAGATTCGTCTGAGAGACGCGCCGCAGGAGCAGGCGATTCGCTCGCGGCTGAACGGGTCAGCGCTTGTCGAAATCGATGAGGCCGAGGCGGGCGGCCTTGAGCAGCCGGCGCGGAACCTTGTGCTGACGGCCACCGACGGACACGGTGACGAGCCCGGGGGCGGTCGCCTTCCATTGCGCACGCCGACTGCGGGTGTTCGAGCGCGACATCCGGCGCTTGGGCACAGCCATGACGAAAGATCTCCTTGTGAGTGCTGCCGCGCAGACGGGCGGCTCAGTGTTCCCAAGGATAGCCGCCGAGGGGCGTCTTCTCCAAAGCGGGCGGGCATTGACACAGGTCCAGACGCAGCAGTTAACCTACCGGTTGGTTGAACCGATGATCGGCCCGACCGACGTGGGAGGCAGGACGGCGCATGACGGCTGACCACGACCCGGCGACGGGCCCGGTGCGGATAGGCAACTGTTCGGGCTTTTACGGCGACCGGCACAGTGCGATGCTCGAAATGCTCACCGGGGGTGACCTGGACTATCTCACCGGCGACTACCTGGCCGAACTCACCATGCTCATCCTGGGCCGGGATCGGATGAAGAGCCCCGAGCGCGGGTACGCCAAAACTTTCCTGACCCAACTCGAACAGTGCCTGGGAACCGCTCAGGACCGCGGAGTGCGGATCGTCGCCAATGCCGGCGGCGTGAATCCAGCCGACCTGGCGGCGGCGGTTCGGGCGCTCGCCGAAAGATTGGCCATCCCGGTGACGGTTGCCCACGTCGAAGGTGACGATCTGTTGTCCCGGGCCGCCGAACTCCCCCTCGGCCTCTCATTCGGCGCGGAATCACCCCTGACGGCCAACGCCTACCTGGGCGCCTGGGGCATCGTCGAGTGTCTGCACTACGGTGCCGACATCGTGGTCACCGGCCGGGTCACCGATGCGTCGGTGGTGGTCGGCCCGGCGGCCGCGCACTTCGGCTGGGCGCGCGACGACTACGACCGACTGGCCGGCGCCGTGGTGGCCGGCCATGTCATCGAATGCGGCACCCAGGCGACCGGCGGCAACTACTCGTTCTTCACCGAGGTGACCGATCTGCGCCATGCCGGCTTCCCGCTGGCCGAGATTCATGCCGACGGCTCGTCGGTGATCACCAAACATCCGGGCACCGGTGGGCAGGTGAGCGTCGGCACGGTCACCGCGCAATTGCTGTACGAGATCGGCGGCGCCCGATACGCCAACCCCGACGCGACGGCTCGGTTCGACACCATCATGCTGAACGACGACGGGCCCGACCGGGTGCGGATCAGCGGCGTGCGTGGCGAGCCGCCGCCGCCGACGCTGAAGGTCTCGCTCAACAGTATTGGCGGGTTCCGCAACACCGCGACCTTCGTGCTGACCGGTCTCGACGTCGACGCCAAAGCCGACCTGCTGCGCGGCCAACTGGAGACCGGGCTGAGCCACAAACCAGCCGAGGTGCAGTGGAGCCTGGCCCGCACCGACCAACCCGACGCTGATTCCGAGCAGACTGCGAGCGCACTGCTGACGTGTACCGTTCGCGACCCTGACCCGGATGTCGTCGGGCGCCGATTCTCCTCGGCCGCAGTCGAACTCGCGTTGGCGAGCTATCCGGGATTCCACACCACCGCCCCGCCCGCCGATGCAGCGGTCTACGGCGTGTTCACCGCCGGGTATGTGCCGGCCGCCGCGGTAGACCATGTCGCCGTGCACGCCGACGGCACTCGGGTACCGATCGCCGCGGCCACGCGCACGCTCGAACTCATCGGCGCCGATGCCCCGCCGCTGCCCGAACCATTGGCCGGCGACGGTGCCCAGTGGCATTCACTGGGCACCGTCGCCGGCGCCCGCAGCGGAGATAAGGGCGGTAGTGCGAACATCGGAGTGTGGGTACGGACCGACGCCGCATGGCGATGGCTGGCCAATGCCCTGACGGTCGACACCCTGCGCGAACTGCTTCCGGAAGCGGCCGATCTACCGATCTCCCGCCACCTGCTGCCCCGACTCCGCGCGGTCAATTTCGTCATCGAGAACATTCTCGGTAGAGGTGTGGCCTACCAGGCCCGGTTCGACCCCCAGGCCAAAGGCCTCGGCGAGTGGTTGCGCAGCCGGCACGTCGATATCCCGGAGGAACTTGTCTCGTGAGCATCTGGACCACGCCCGAACGGCAGCAACTGCGTAAAACAGTGCGCGCCTTCGCCGAACGCGAGATCCTGCCCCATATCGGCGAGTGGGAGCGCATCGGCGAGCTGCCCCGTGATCTCAGCCTCCGGGCAGGCGAGGCCGGTCTGCTCGGGGTCGGATTTCCCGAGGAGGTCGGCGGCGAAGGTGGCGACGCGGCCGACACCGCCATCATCTGCGAGGAACTGCATGAGGCCGGGACCCCCGGCGGGGTGTTCGCCTCGCTGTTCACCGTCGGCATCGCGGTTCCACACATGATCGCCAGCGGTGACCAACGGCTGATCGAGAAGTTCGTCCGCCCCACCCTGGCCGGCCAACTGATCGGTTCGCTGGCGATCACCGAACCCGGCGGAGGCTCCGACATGGGGCATCTTCGTACCACCGCCGTGCGCGACGGCGACCACTATGTGGTTAACGGCGCCAAGACCTACATCACCTCCGCCGTGCGCGGCGACTACGTGGTGACCGCGGTGCGCACCGGCGGTCCCGGCGCCGCCGGTGTCTCATTGTTGGTCGTTGAGAAAGGCACGCCGGGATTCGAGGTCAGCCGCAGGCTGGAGAAGATGGGCTGGCGCTCATCGGATACCGCCGAGCTTTCGTTCGTCGACGCCCGGGTGCCGGCCGAGAATCTGGTGGGCGCGCAGAACTCCGGCTTCGCCCAAATCGCGCAGGCTTTCGTGGCCGAGCGCATCGGCCTTGCCGTACAGGCATACTCAAGCGCGCAGCGCTGCCTGGATATCACCGTGCAGTGGTGCCGCGGCCGTGAGACGTTCGGCCGACCGCTGATCTCCCGGCAGACTGTGCAGAGCACGCTGACGGAGATGGCCCGGCGCACCGACGTGGCGCGGGTGTACTCCCGCAATGTGGTGGAGCGTCAACTGGCGGGAGAGGACAACCTGATCACCGCGGCATGCTTCGCCAAGAACACCGCAGTCGAGGCCGGCGAATGGGTGGCCAGCCAAGGCGTGCAACTCTTCGGCGGGATGGGCTACATGACCGAGTCGGAGATCGAACGTCAGTACCGAGATATGCGGATCCTCGGCATCGGCGGCGGTACCACCGAAATCCTCACCGGCCTGGCCGCCAAGTCCCTGGGCTACCAGACATGATGCGGTATCAGACATGACGCGGTATCGGCCGTGACGGCCCTGCGCACCACGGTGGACCCGTCCGGTCCGACCTATGCCGAGGCCGCTGACGCGATGATCACCAAGCTGGCCGAACTCGACGCTGAGTTGGCAACGGCACTGGCGGGCGGCGGACCCAAATATGTCGAGCGCCATCATGCCCGCGGCAAGCTGACTGCACGCGAACGCATCGAACTACTCGTTGACGAGGACTCGCCGTTCCTGGAACTGTGCGCGCTGGCCGCCTACGGAACGGACTTCACCACCGGCGCCAGCGTGGTGACCGGTATCGGCGTGGTCGAGGGCACCGAGTGCATGCTGGTGGCCCACGATCCGACCGTCAAAGGCGGTACCTCGAACCCCTGGACACTGAAAAAGGTGTTGCGCGCCAATCAGATCGCGCGAGAGAACCGGCTCCCGGTGATCTCGCTGGTGGAGTCCGGCGGCGCCGATCTGCCCACCCAGAAGGAGATCTTCATCCCGGGCGGCCAGATGTTCCGGGACCTGACCCGGCTTTCCGCCGCCGGCATACCCACCATCGCCCTGGTATTCGGCAACTCCACCGCCGGCGGGGCGTACATCCCCGGCATGTCCGACTATGTGGTGATGATCAAGGAACGCTCGAAGGTGTTCCTTGCCGGACCACCACTGGTCAAGATGGCCACCGGGGAGGAATCCGACGACGAATCGCTCGGCGGAGCCGAGATGCACGCTCGCACATCGGGATTGGCCGACTACTTCGCCACCGATGAGCGCGATGCAATCGGTCTCGGCCGACGCATTGTCGCCCGGCTGAACTGGGTGAAACAGGGTCCGCAGCCGCATCCCGCCGTCGACCCGTTGGCCGACCCCTCAGAACTGCTCGGAATCGTTCCGGCCGACCTGCGCTTCCCGTTCGATCCGCGGGAGGTGATCGCCCGGATAGTCGACGGTTCGGATTTCGATGAGTTCAAGCCGCTCTACGGGGCTTCACTGGTCACCGGATGGGCACGCGTGCACGGCTACCCGATCGGAATCCTGGCCAACGCCCGCGGCGTGCTGTTCAGCCAGGAGTCGCAGAAGGCCACCCAATTCATCCAGTTGGCCAACCAGTCGAACACCCCACTGTTGTTCCTGCACAACACCACCGGCTACATGGTGGGTAAGGCTTACGAGGAGGGCGGCATGATCAAGCACGGCGCGATGATGATCAATGCCGTGTCCAACTCCACCGTCCCGCACATCTCACTGCTGATCGGGTCGTCCTACGGTGCCGGCCACTACGGCATGTGCGGGCGAGCCTACGACCCCCGATTTCTCTTCGCCTGGCCGAGTGCGAAGTCCGCCGTGATGGGCGGAGCACAGTTGGCCGGGGTGCTGTCGATCGTCAACCGGGCCGCAACCGAGGCACGGGGACAACAGGTCGACGAGGCCGCCGACGCCGCACTGCGGGCCGCGGTCGAGGCGCAGATCGAAGCCGAGTCGCTGCCGATGTTTCTGTCCGGAAGGCTCTACGACGACGGCGTCATCGATCCACGCGACACCAGGACCGTGCTGGGAATGTGTTTGTCCGCCATCGCCAATGGCCCGGTCAAGGGGACGTCGAACTTCGGCGTCTTCCGGATGTGAGGACGGGCACGATGTCTATCACCCGGGTCCTGATTGCCAACCGCGGCGAGATCGCCCGCCGCGTCTTCGCCACCTGCCGACGTCTCGGCATCGGCACCGTCGCGGTCTACACCGACCACGATGCTGCTTCTCCCCATGTGGCGGAAGCCGATCACCGAGTCTGGATCGACAGCTATCTCGACGCGGAGTCGTTGATCGCTGCGGCCCACGCGTCCGGTGCCGACGCCGTCCACCCCGGCTACGGGTTCCTCTCGGAGAACGCCGATTTCGCCCGTTTGGTGACCGGCGCAGGCCTCACCTGGATCGGTCCGCCGGCCGCGGCGGTCTCCGCCATGGGCTCCAAGATCGAGTCGAAACGCTTGATGGCACTCGCCGGTGTCGCGGTACTCGCTGAACTCGACCCCGCCGCAGTCACCCGGGCAGAGTTACCGGTGTTGGTCAAGGCATCGGCGGGCGGGGGCGGACGCGGCATGCGGGTGGTGACAGAACTCTCTGAGTTGGCGGCCGCCGTCGGATCCGCCCAACGCGAGGCGCAAGCGGCCTTCGGCGACCCGACCGTGTTCTGCGAGCGCTACCTGGCGCGCGGCCGTCACATCGAGGTGCAGGTGATGGCAGATCAGCACGGCACCGTGTGGGCTGTCGGGGAACGAGAGTGCTCGATCCAACGCCGCCACCAGAAGATCATTGAGGAGGCGCCTTCGCCTCTGGTGCAACGTATTCCGGCAATGCGGGAACGGCTGTTCGAGGCCGCACGGTCAGCCGCAACGGCGATCGGATACACCGGTGCGGGCACCGTGGAATTCCTCGCTGATGACGATGGCGAGTTCTTCTTTTTGGAGATGAATACCCGGCTACAGGTGGAACACCCGGTCACCGAACTGACCACCGGACTGGATCTGGTCGAATTGCAGTTAACCGTCGCCGACGGCGCCGCACTGCCCGCGCAACCGCCGCCGACAGCGGGTCACGCAATCGAGGCCCGGCTTTACGCGGAGGATCCAGCACGTGACTGGCAACCGCAGCCGGGTCGGATCCACCATTTCGACGTGCCCGGAACCGCAACGCAATTCGGACCACTGGCAACGACCGGTATCCGACTGGACTCCGGCATCGTCGACGGCTCGGTGGTGTCCATCCACTACGACCCGATGCTGGCCAAGGTGATTTCGTACGCGCCCACCCGGCTGCGCTCCGCGCAGGTGCTCGCTGATGCCCTGGCCCGCACTCAGTTGCACGGTGTGGTGACTAATCGCGACCTTCTGATCAATGTCTTACGCCATCCGCAATTCCTGGCCGGCCACACCGACACGGCGTTCTTCGACACGCACGGATTGATCGAACTGTCCGCGCCACTGGCCGGCGAACATGCGGTGCGACTCTCGGCGTTGGCCGCCGCACTGGCCATCGCCGCACACAACCGCTCAACCGCATCCGTGCTCGCCGGGATTCCCGGCGGGTTTCGCAATGTGGCCTCCGGTAACCAGCAGAAGGACTTTCGGGACGCCACCGGTCGGGAGCACCGGGTGCGCTACCGATTCACCCGCTCCGGGCTGGATCTGCCCGACGACCCCGAGATCGGCCTGCTCTCGGCAGCACCGGACGAGGTGGTGCTGGTCGATGCCGGTGTCGCCGCGGGTTACCGGGTGGCCCGGTACGGCGATGACGTACACGTCGACTCGGTGCACGGCCACGTCGCGCTGACCGCCCTGCCCCGCTTTCCGGAACCCGACTCACTGGTCGAGCAAGGGTCCCTGTTGGCGCCGATGCCAGGATCGGTGATCCGACTCGGCGCCGGTCTCGGCGACACTGTGACCGCCGGGCAGCCGCTGGTGTGGCTGGAGGCAATGAAGATGGAGCACACCATTACGGCCCCGGCCGACGGTGTGCTGACCCAACTCAGTGTGTCCGTCGGACAACAGGTCGAGGTGGGTGCGGTCTTAGCCCGAGTAGAGACGCCCCAGTAGAGACGCCCCAGTAGAAACGCCCGAGTAGAAACGCCCGAAGGAGATCAGCAGTGGTCGAAACCAGTTTCATCGAGAGCCCCGAACGGGAGGCGCTGCGCAAGTCCGTCGCCGCACTCGGTGCCAACTACGGGCAGGAGTACTTTTTGGATAGGGCTCGCAACGGTGGCCACACCGACGAATTGTGGCGCGAAGCAGGTGAACTCGGCTTCATCGGAGTTAATCTGCCCGAGGAGTTCGGCGGGGGTGGCGCGGGCATGTACGAACTCGCAATGGTGATGGAGGAACTCTCGGCAGCCGGATGCCCGCTGCTGATGTTGGTTGTCTCCCCCGCCATCAACGGCACGATCATCGCCAAGTTCGGCACCGCCGAGCAAAAGCAGCGCTGGGTTCCCGGCATCGCCGACGGCTCGATCACCATGGCGTTCGCCATCACCGAACCCGATGCCGGTTCGAACTCACACCGCATCACCACCACCGCACGCCGCGACGGTAGCGACTGGATCCTCAGTGGCCAGAAGGTGTGGATCTCCGGGGTCGACCAATCCCAGGCCGTGCTCGTCGTTGCCCGCACCGAGGAGGCAAAGACCGGCAACCTGCGACCGGCGCTGTTCATCGTGCCCACCGACGCACCCGGATTCACCTTCACCAAGATCCCGATGGAACTCGTCGCGCCGGAGAGCCAGTTCCAGGTGTTCATCGACGAGGTTCGACTGCCCGGCGATGCCCTGGTGGGTGCGGAAGATGCCGCGATCGCGCAGTTGTTCGCCGGGCTGAACCCGGAGCGCATCATGGGGGCGGCGAGTGCGGTGGGTATGGGGCGCTTCGCCCTGGACAAGGCCTGCGATTACGTCAAGACCCGGCAGGTGTGGAAGACCCCGATCGGCGCGCACCAGGGGATCGCACATCCGTTGGCGCAGAACCACATCGAGTTGGAACTGGCCCGGCTGATGATGCAGAAGGCTGCCACGCTGTACGACGCGGGTGACGACGTGGGTGCGGCCGAAACCGCGAATATGGCCAAATATGCCGCCGGCGAATCCTCAACCCGTGCAGTGGATCAGGCGGTGCAGTCATTGGGCGGCAACGGCCTGTCCCAGGAATACGGCGTCGCCTCGATGCTGGTTGCCTCGCGACTGTCCCGGATCGCACCTGTCAGCCGGGAGATGGTGCTGAACTTCATCGCGCAGACCTCGCTGGGCCTGCCTCGGTCGTACTGAGATGACAGCCCTGGTTTCGTATTCGGTCGACGGCGCGGTGGTGCGACTGACTTTGGATTCGCCACACAACCGCAACGCGCTGTCATCGACTCTGGTCGAGCAGTTACGCGCCGGACTGGCAGCCGCGTCCGCCAACCCGGACGTCCGCGCCGTCGTCCTAGGCCACACCGGCGGGACGTTCTGCGCCGGCGCCGACCTCTCTGAAGCGACCACGGGGGATCCGCAACAGGCCGCAGTCGGGCGCGCCCACGAGTTGGTTGCGCTCCTGCGCGCCATCGTGGAATGCCCCCTACCGGTGATCGCGGCTATCGACGGTCACGTGCGCGCCGGCGGAATGGGTCTGGTCGGTGCGTGCGATATCGCGATCGCCGGCCCGCGCAGCACGTTCGCACTCACCGAAGTTCGCATCGGTGTGGCACCGGCGATGATTTCACTGACCCTGTTGCCGAAAATGACGCCACGGGCAGCCACCCGCTACTACCTGACCGGCGAGGTATTCACCGCTTATCGGGCCGCCGAGATAGGACTGATCACCGAGGCCGCCGAGGACGTTGCGGCCGCTGTGGACGCCGTCACCGCCGATCTGGCCAAGGGCTCACCGCAGGGCCTGGCGGCGTCCAAGGCGTACACCACCGAGGCTGTACTGGCCGGGTTCGACCGCGATGCCGCCCGTTTCGCGGAACAGTCCGCCAGGCTCTTCGACTCCGACGAGGCCCGCGAAGGAATGCTCGCGTTCCTCCAGAAGCGGCCGCCGCGGTGGGCGCCCGCGGAGTGACGGTTCGGTGAAGGGGCTTCCGCAATCCTGTTACCGGGTCGTAGGCTCGGGATGTTATGAGCGACCCGACACCGCGCGATGCCTCGCCGTCGGCCTCTGACGATGACCGGATCCAGGTCGCCCAGTTGCTGTCCGAGGCGGCGTCGAACGGCCGGCTGACCCTCGAGGAGTACGAGGTCCGACTGGCGAAGGCCTACGCCGCCACCGACTACGAAGAACTCGAGCACCTCACCGACGACCTGCCCGAGACGATGGAATACCGGCGCGGGAAAAGTCGGCCGGCACCGTCGACCATGCTGATGGCGATCCTCAGTGGATTTGAGCGTCGCGGCCGCTGGAATGTGCCCGGCCGGATGACTACCTTCACACTGTTCGGCGGTGGCGTGGTGGATCTGCGCTACGCCGACTTCACCTCCTCCGATGTCGAGATCCACGCCTACTCGATCCTGGGTGGCCAATCCATTGTGTTGCCGCCGGAGGTGAACGTGGAGGTGCACGGCATCGGGGTGATGGGCGGTTTCGACCAGAAGGTCGACGGCACCGGCACCAAGGGTGCGCCGACGGTCACCATCCGCGGCTTCTCGCTGTGGGGCGGGGTGGGCATCAAACGTCGCAAGCGCAGTTCTACTGAAACCAGCTGAGCAGTAAACAATTTCGGCCCCCTCCCGGTGGGGAGGGGGCCGAAATTGTCGAATCGGTCGTGACTAGCCTGCGCTGGCGCCCGAATCTGCCGAACCACCGGCGGCCGGAGCCGCCTTCGCAGCGGAGCCACCAATGGCCGACGCAATCTTCTTGGTCGCCCGCTCCACCGCACCGCGCACCGGCCGCTTGGCGGCCTTGGCCGGAGCGTCGGCCGGCTTGGTGGCAGCCGGGGTGTCGGCCGGCTTAATGGCAGCCGGGGTGGCATCAGCCGTGCTGTCCGCCACCGCGTTCGACGGGCTGTCGACCGCTGGGGTGGTGTCAGCAGGCTTGGTGTCCGGAACCGTCGTGTCCGGAACCGTCGTATCCGAAGCCGCCTCGGTGGAGGTGCCCTCCGACGATCCACCCGCTGCCGGGGTCGAATCATCCGGGGTCGAATCGGCCGACGGGGTTTCGCCCGCCTTGGGTGCCGCGACCTCGGCCTCGACAACCGGAGCAGCCGTGCCGGTGTCGACAGACACCGACTTGGCGGCAGCCACCGAGCTGGACAGCGCGGCGACCGAGGCAGCCGGCTCAGGGGCGGGTAACGGGTAGGGATTGGGGTTGCCGAAGGGGAGAGTGACTCCGGCGAGGGGGCCCTCCGTAATCGCCAACGGGGTGGTGATCACACCACCGACGTAGCGGAACACACCCGACCAGCCCGCGTAGTAGCTGTAGTCGTAGACGCTGTCGATGTTGGCGAAGGCCGACCCGAGGTAGGACCCGATACCGCGATACAGGTATTCGCCGACGACCGGTATGGGTTCGGCGAGTTGCGCGATTGCGGACAGCGTGTTCACGTAGGCGGTTATCCACAGGTTGCCGGATCCAACCTGGAATGCCAGCTTGATGGCGTCGAAGATCTGCTGATTGGCAAGGGGTGCGCCCGGGGCGAACGGCTGCTGCAAGATGTACTGAGCGAAGGTGCTCAAGCCGCCTTCGAAGTAGTAGTTGAGCGCTGAGGTGCCCCACGGCTCCACGACGTAGGGATTAGTCTCCGCGTTGTATGGCTTGGTCGGATCTTCCAAAATTCCGCTGACATTTTCGATGCCCGCACCGTTGCCGTTGATCAGCGCGTCGAGGCCCAGATAGGCCAGACCGGACACCCCGGGGAGCAGGCAGTCGTAGTTGCACTGCGGTATCCAGTAGTCGTTCTCGATGGTCTGGGGATCAACGTTGATCGGTCCGATGGCACCACCCCAGCCGAGGTAGAAGTAGTCATTCCATTCCGCCGGGGTGATTGACAGCAGGTCCGCGAAAGTAGTCAGTTCCACCTGAGCCGCAGACAACGCGTTCGGGGTGGGGGTCAGGTTCGGTGCGATTGCCGGAGAAGCGACGGCGATCGCGGCGGCGGTCGCAAGTGCTGCGGCCGTGATCAGAGGCTTGGTACGAGTCGCCATGGTGCTGATACCCCTTTTGTGTGTCGGTTCGCGCCAGTCGCAGCGAACTCGTCGGTTTGATAACACTCAACCTAGGTCAATGACATGATAGTACGGGCAGGTTTGCCATACGGCAAACGGAACCGCGCGATTTGCCGCCAAGCGGGAATCCGGACGTTGCTGACCATTGCCTAACAGCTGTTGCTCACTAGTTTCTCAGTTTGCCCTCAGGATTTACCGATCCTCGGCATGTTTGCCAGAGACCGAAAATCTACCTCAGCCCTGAGCGAAATTCTCAAACGCCGGGTGAGCCGCCAGCAAGCGTAGGTTCATACCCTGAGTGACTGTGAGCACGCGATAACGAACAGATACCGAAAGCCGAGCAACCCCTGGCTCCCGCGCGGGTCTATATGGACCGACATTCTGCCGACTCCCGCACCCGAAAGCCCTCAGCGTCGGCGGCGTCGTGAGCGCAGGTAGTCGCCGACCACCGCCGCACCCAGTCCGTCGAGTTCGGGCACCACCACCCGGCCCTCCACGCGGCGGGCTATCTGGTCGATAAACCGCGCCAACCCCGGATCGTCGCCCAGTCGGAAGATCGTGACCTGGGCGCCAAGGCGGGCCACCTCGTCGAAGCCGCGCACGGTGTGCGCGATCGTCCGGGGATGCGGCGGATAGTCGAAGAACACCGAGGTTCCGTCACTGCCGTAGTTCTCCAGGTGCGCGGTCGGCTCACCATCGGTGACCACCAGCACCACCGGTTGGGCGTTGGGATGCCGACGCAGGTGACGGCTCGCGAGTGCCAGTGCGTGGTGCAGGTTGGTGCCCTGCTCGTAGACGCCCTCCAAGCCGGTCAGTTCAGCGGCGCTCACCGTGCGGGCATGCCGGCCGAACGCGATGATCTGTAACGCGTCCGAGCGAAACCTCGTACTCACCAGATGACTGACAGCGAGTGCGGTCCGCTTCATCGGCAGCCACCGGTTCTCCATCACCATGGAAAACGAGGTGTCGACGAGCAACGCCACCACGGCCTGGCTGCGGGTCTCGGTCTCAGAGACCTCGACGTCGTCGACGGCGATCCGAATCGGACCGTCTGACTCGCTGCCAGCACGACGAAGTACGGCATTGGTAATGGTTCGGGTCACATTCCACGGCTCAGTGTCACCGAAAGCCCATGGGCGGGTAGCGCCGGTCAGCTCGCCGGCCGCCCCTGAGCGACGGGTTTCCCGTTCGCCGTGCCGACCCGAAAGCTGTTGGGCCACATCGCGAAGCGCGGCCTGCCCGAGCTGCCGCATGGCCTTCGGGGACAGCCGCCACTGGCCGTCGGAGCCACGGTCCAGGAAACCCTGATTCATCAGCGCGCGTTCCAACTCCGCCAGCGTGCGGGCGTCGACGGCGGCATCATCACCGAGTTGGCGGGCCAGCGCATCGAGGTCGACATCATCCATGGTGGCACCGGCGTAGCTCTGTGACAGCTGCTCGGCCAACTGTTCGAGTTCGCCGATGTCGGCTAGCGCCTGCGCACCCTGCCCCATGCCCAGCGGGTTGTCACCGGAGAATTCCGAACTGCCGTTCCAGTCCTCCCCCGGCCGGGCCGCCTGCAGGTGGCCGTCGAGCTTGCTCAGCGCGTTCATCAACTGCGGCGAGCCGAAAGCCTGCTGCGCCAACGCATCCAACTCGGCACGCTGCTCGGGTGTCAGGCTGTTGCGGAAGCGCTGCGCGGCTGCGGCCCGCTTGGCGAGAGAGTCCAGCAGCTCGTCGACATTGCGCGGGTTTTCCGGGAAGTACTGGCCGTGTTTGGCCATGAAGTTGTCGAAGTCTTCATTCGTGTCCTCACCACTGGCGTGTTTGTCCAGCAGATCGTTGAGGTCGTCGAGCATCTCGTTAACCGCCTGGCGGTCTTCGTCGCTGGCGTTCTCGAGTGCCTGCTTCATGCCGGCGAAGCGTTGATCAAGTATCTCCCGGCCGAGCAGATCCTTGATCTGCTCGTATTTCTGCTTCGCCTCGTCGCTGCGCCATTGATATTCCGAGAGTTCCTGCACCGCCTTGGCCGGTGACGGCGGAAGGGACTCGATTTGCATTTCCTGGAAGCGCGCGTCGTCATCCAGTGCTCGGGCCAATTCCTTGCGCTCGGCGAGTACGGCCTCGTCGAGCAGCTTCTTGATCTCCTGCAGCGTGCCGTCGAGGTTGTTGCGCGACAACAGTTCTCGCCGCCTGCGATTGACCTCGGCTGCCAACCGGTCGGCGCCTTTCATATTCTTGTTGCCGCGGCGCAGTAACTCGGCCAGTGCCCGGCGCGGGGAGGTGCCCTCCATGACGTCCTGGCCGATCTGTTCAAGCGCTTCACGCAGATCCACCGGTGGAGCCAGCGGATCCGGCCCTCCGGTGTAGGCGGTGTATTTCGAATCCCTAGCCATAGACGGTTTCGCCCTCGGCGGTGTTCTTGTCGATCTTCTTCGCCAGGTACAGCGCTTCGAGCGCCAACTCCAAGGCGGCGGCGCGTTCACCGTCGGTGCTCGCATTGAGTCTTTCGGCGATCTTATCGACCACCGGCAGGCCGGGCAGGGCTGCCAGGACGTCCTTGGCCGGCACCTGCTCGCCCGTCGTCACCGCCGAGCCGCCCTCGACCGCGGCCAGCAGTGGCCCGACGTCAATGCCGCCCAGCGCCTTCTGCGCGGTGTCGGCGGTGGCACGGCGCAATAGGTGTTCGAGCACCGCGAGTTCGCGGCCCTCTTCGCCGGACTCAAACTCCAGCTTGCCGCGCAGCACGTCGATCACGGTGCCAAGATCGACCACCCGGGCTACCGGATCGTCCTCGCCGAGCAGCGCACCACGGTGCCGGGCCGAGGCCGCCACCGTCTCAGCCGCCGCGATGGCGAAGCGCGCCGAGACCCCGGACCGCTGATCCACCGAATTGGATTCCCGCAGATAACGCGCGAAACGGGCGACGATCTGCAGCAGGTAGTCCGGCACCGTGGCGGTGAGGTGTGCCTCCTGGCTGATGACTCCCACCTCGGCATCGAGTTCGCGCGGGTAGTGGGTGCGGATCTCGGCACCGAAGCGGTCCTTGAGCGGGGTGATGATGCGGCCGCGGTTGGTGTAGTCCTCCGGGTTGGCACTGGCCACGACGAGCACGTCCAGCGGCAGGCGCAGGGTGTACCCGCGAACCTGGATATCGCGCTCCTCCATGACGTTGAGCATGGACACCTGGATGCGCTCCGCAAGGTCGGGGAGTTCGTTGACCGCGACGATGCCGCGGTGTGCGCGCGGGATGAGCCCGTAGGCGATGGTCTCGGGATCGCCGAGGGTGCGGCCTTCGGCCACCTTGATCGGGTCGATATCGCCGACGAGGTCGGCCACGCTGGTGTCCGGGGTGGCGAGTTTCTCGGTGTATCGCTCGCTGCGGTGCCGCCACGCCACCGGCAACGCGTCGCCGAGTTCGCCGGCTCGGCGGATCGACTCCGGCGTGATCGGTGTGTAGGGATGCTCGCCGAGTTCGGCGCCGGCGATCACCGGCGTCCACTCATCGAGCAGGTTGGCCAGCGAGCGCAGCAGCCGGGTCTTGCCCTGGCCGCGTTCGCCGAGCAACACGAAGTCGTGCCCGGCGATCAGCGCACGCTCGAGTTGCGGCAGCACGGTGTCTTCGAATCCGAAGATGCCGGGCCAGACGGTGCCGCCGGCAGCCAGCGCTGCCAGGAGATTTTCCCGGATCTCTTCTTTGACGCTGCGTTCGGCGTGGCCGGAGGCCCGTAACTCGCCGAGGGTGCGGGGAAGGTTTTCGGAGCCGGTGCGGGGTGCAGTCACGCCCCCCACGCTAGACGGTCAGCGAGTAACGACCACGCCAGTCCCGCTGACCGATGCATGACGACTTCCGTCCTCGTTCGCAAACTGGGGAAATCAGTGCGCGAAGTGCCGTGCCCCGGTCAGATACAGCGTGATGCCCGCGGCGGTGGCGGCGGCGGTGACCTCGTCATCGCGCACCGAACCACCGGGGTGCACGACGGCCTTCACGCCCGCGGCAGTCAGGGTTACCAAGCCGTCGGGAAACGGGAAGAACGCATCGGACGCGGCAACCGCGCCGCGCACCCGGTCACCACCGCGTTCGACCGCGAGCCTGGCCGCGTCGACCCGGTTCACCTGTCCCATCCCGACACCGACAGTGGCACCGTCGGCGGCGATGACGATCGCGTTCGACTTCACCGCGCGACAGGTACGCCAGGCGAAGCTCAGGTCCGCCAGGGTAGCTTCGTCGGCTGCAGAGCCGGCCGCAAGCGTCCAGTTGGACGGGTCATCACCCGGTGCGTCGACGGCGTCGCGCTGCTGCATCAGCAGGCCGCCGCCGATCTGGCGGATCTCCACCCCGCCGACCTCAGGCTCCCCGGCCACGAGTACCCGAATGTTTTTCTTGCCGGCGAGGATCGCGACCGCGCCCTCTTCGTAGGCCGGCGCGATGATCACCTCGGTGAAGATCTCCGAAACCTGTTGTGCCATCTCGACGGTCACCTCGGTGTTGGCCGCGATGACCCCGCCGAAGGCGCTCAACGGGTCGCATTCGTGGGCTTTGCGGTGGGCGTCGGCCACCGATGCGTTCGAGACCGCGATCCCGCACGGGTTGGCGTGTTTGATGATGGCCACACAGATCTGCTGGTGATCGAAGGCGGCCCGCCACGCCGCGTCAGCGTCGGTGAAGTTGTTGTAGCTCATCTCTTTTCCGTGCAGTTGCTCAGCTTGAGCCAGGCCGGGCCAGCCGATGTCATCGCTGTAGAGCGCCGCCTGCTGGTGGGGGTTCTCGCCGTAACGCAACACCGAGGTGCGGCGCCAACTGCGACCGAACCACGGCGAAAGGAACTCCGGTGCGCTCCCCTCCTCCGGCGCCAAAGTGGACCCCATCCATCTCGCCACCGCGACGTCATAGGTTGCAGTGTGGCGAAACGCCAACGACGCCAACTTCTTTCGTTCCTCCAGTGTGAACCCTCCGCCCCGCACTGCGGCGAGCACACCGTCGTAGCCCAATGGCTCCACCACCACGGCGACGCTGGCGTGGTTCTTAGCAGCGGCGCGCACCATTGACGGCCCACCGATGTCGATCTGCTCGACGCACTCGTCGATCTCAGCACCGGAGTCCACCGTTTCGCTGAACGGATACAGGTTGACCACGACGAGGTCGAAGGGTTCGATCTTCAGGCGCTCAAGCGCGGCGACGTGCTCCGGGTTGCGGGTGTCAGCCAGCAGTCCGGCATGAACATGGGGATGCAGTGTCTTCACGCGCCCGTCGAGTATCTCGGGGAAGCCTGTGACGGTCTCGACCGCGGTGACCGGAATCCCCTTGTCGGCAATCGTTTTCGCGGTCGAACCGGTGGAGACGAGTTCTACCCCGGCCTCGTGCAAGCCCTTGGCGAGCGGGATCAGTCCGCTCTTGTCGTAAACACTGATGAGTGCTCGTCGGATGGGCCTGCGCCCGATCAACGTCTGCGCCGTCATGGTTGCATCATTCCCAGGGTTGCCTTTCGTCCAGTCCAGACCACACCGTGGATCGCCAGTGCAGCCAGCACGTCCACCAGCAGTCGTCGCTCGACCACCTTGATCCGTTCGTGCAGTTGTTGTTCATCATCGCCGTCGCGAACCTCGACCGCGCGCTGAGCCAGAATCGGACCGGTATCCACTCCGGCGTCCACCAGGTGCACGGTGCATCCGGTGACTCTGACGCCGTAATCGAGCGCTTCGGGAACCGCATGCGCTCCCGGAAAGGCCGGCAGCAATGCCGGATGCGTGTTGACCACCCGACCCAGGAAACGCGAAAGGAACACCGGTCCAAGTATTTTCATGAAACCCACCGACACGATCAGGTCGGGTGCGTGCTGCTCAGTGGCAGCGGTCAGCGCGGCATCCCATGCGCAGCGGTCGGGGTGATCACCGAGTCGCACGCGGTAGGACGGGATCTGCGCGGTGGCCGCGATGTGTTCGGCCGGGCAGTCGCGGTCGGTTCCGACGGCGACGACCCGGGCCGGATAGTCACCGACGGCAGCCTCGAGCAGCGATCGCAGCAGCGACCCGGTCCCCGAGGCCAGCACCACCAGTCGCGCCGGCGCACTCGGCGGCACGCGGATCGGTTCTGGCACGGCGATGAGCCTAGCGGGAGCCTGTTAACCGGTGCCGGCAGGCGGTTGGGGTCGGCGCGGTCGGCGACTCGCCTCGATATCGTCGTCGACGAACATCAGATCCTCCACATCCTCGGCGTCCGGCGCCGGCTTCACCGGGGGCGGCGGCGGGCCGGGTTCCGGCTCGGGTTCGGGTTCAGGTTCGGGTTCCGGCCGAGGTTCCGGGTCCGGATCGGCTGGAGCATCGGATTCAGGCTCCTCGAGTGTGTTCTCAGGGCGGGATTGCTCGTCGTTGTCCGCCGCGGACGCACGCTCAGCTTCGAGATCCACGGGTGCTTCGGGGTCCCCAGGTGGTGCGAGGTCCGGGGTGTCAGTCATCGGCTCGGACTGATCGTCGGTCGGCACCGGTGTGGCTTCCACCGGGCGCACCACCTTCCTGGGCCGGGGGCTGACGCCGCCGGCCATCACCACGGTCAGACCGCCGACGACGAAGAAGCAGAGGAACGCTCCGGGCGCGAACGTCGACTGATCGACGCCGACGCGGCCGAAGTTACCCAATTCGCCGCCGGCGGCGGCGCCCAGCAGGGCCAGGCTTATCGCCGCCAGCAGTGCGGCCACCGCAAGTTTGGCGAACGCCATCGGAAGCGGCAGTGGGCGCCGCGCACACTGCTGGCCGATCGCCACACCCGCGGCCGCGCCGATGATCAACAGGGCCACCCACACCGGACCCAGGGGCGGAGTGGGCGCTGCAGCCAGGATCGGCAACGCCGGGATATCGCCACCGAACACGGTGAAGGCGCTGAACGTCGCGAAGCCGATGTGGGCGCTGGAACCCACCGCGATCGCCGCCGCACCCACCACCACGTTGGGTAGGTACAGCAGCGACATCAGGGCCAGGCTCAGCTGGCCGAAGAACGAGTCGGTGATGCCGAACAGTTGGTGCATAGTCCCCCAATGCACCACCAGCGACGCCGCGACGACCACACACGAGAGTGCCAGCAACGCGGCGATTCCGACCATCGCCGGGCGCACGGTATCGGTCAGCCAACTCGGCAGGCCGAGCCTCGACAGTTCGCGTCGGCCCACCCTCGACCCGACCCCGATCAGCGTGCCAAGTCCGTGCACCGCAAGCACTCCGGCGAAGGCACGCAACGCATGTGGCGTCTGCAATACGGTAAGGACCGACGCTGCGTCGTGCACGACGGCAAGCGCGATCGCCGCGATGAGGAGTGGTCCGCCGAGTGCGGACCCGACGATCCAACGCACGACGAACCATGAGCCGCGCGGCGGGGTGATCTGCGCGGTGCCGCGCGCAGTCGCCCAGACCATCAGTGCCGCCGGAGCCAGTGGCAGCACACCCAACTGCTGCCCGCCGATCGAGACCGGCACCAGATGCACCGCCAACCACATGCTGGCAACCGCACCCAGAGTTCCGATGAGATCGCTATTGGCGACCACGAGTTGGACGAGGGTTACCGCGGCGATGACGACAAGTGCCACCAGCGACGGGCCGAAGGCCACCCGAACCAGGTCTCGGGGCTGTGGGAGGCCGACTGCCGGTGGCAGCCTGCCCTGGATTGGTCTCACTCGTCGCGCGGTTTCAGGCGAGTGGCGTGCGATGCCCGGTCAGGACGACGACGTCGGACCCGACGGCGGCTCTGAGGACATCGGCGGTTGGCTTGAGACGGCCGCGGCTGTCGGCGAATAGCTGGCGAACCCGGTAGGCGGAGTCTCCGGGGAGTTATCGACCGGGCCGTCGAGGGGGGCATACCCACCTGCCCCACCTGCCCCACCTGACACCGGCGCCGTGGGGTAGCCGCCCGGATACTGCGTCGGATAGCCGGGCCGCTGCGCCGGACCGTGGCCTCCCGGCTGCCCGTAATACCCGCCGGGCGGGGGCCCGTACTGGCCGTACTGTTCGTACCGGGGACGCGGCGCCGGCAGCGTGAGAACGCCGGCCTCGAACAGCAATGCGGCCACTGCCGCGATCGCCTGCAACAGGGTGAAGGCCAACACCAGCCACAGCGCCCAGCCGATCGAGAATCCCTTCGGCCGGTTGAATACCTGGCCGAGGGCCAGCAACACACCCAGCACCGCGGTCACCGCGACCACGGCGGAGTAATTCTTGGATTTGGGCAGCAGGCCCACTGCGGCCAGCAGAGCGGCAAGAAGCGCGGCCACGGTCCAGTAGCTCAGGCCACTGGCGGTGAACTCGGCTCCGCCGAACGGGCCGACATTGGTATTGATGCTCAAGAGCGGACCGAAGCTTGCCAGGTACGCGGCCAGACCCAACGCCACCACACCCGCGGTCAAGTACATCGGCAACCTGCTGGGCCCGGCCGCCGGCGCCGGGTACGTCGGCGCAGTCGGGGCGCCGTAGCCGCCTGGCTGCTGCGGCGCTGGGTAGCCGGGGTTGGTGGGAGGGTAAGTCATGGCCTCACGCTATCGCACCACCGTCTCCGCGCGGCCGACACCGGGCGTGTCAGCGCAGGCCGCAGCTTGCCCCCGGTACTGGAACACGTTCTAATCTGTGGATGGATTACGGGCTCGTTCTTTTCACCAGCGATCGCGGGATCACTCCGGCGGCGGCTGCGAAGCTCGCCGATGATCACGGCTTTGCGACCTTCTACGTGCCCGAGCACACCCACATCCCGGTGAAGCGGGAAGCCGCGCATCCGACGACAGGTGACGAATCGCTGCCTGATGACCGCTACATGCGCACGCTGGACCCGTGGGTCAGTCTGGCCACCGCGGCGGCCGTCACCTCGCGGGTGCGGCTGTCCACAGCCGTCGCTCTGCCCGTCGAACACGACCCGATCAGCCTGGCGAAAACGATTGCCACCCTCGACCATCTATCCGGGGGCCGGGTCAGCGTCGGCGTCGGGTTCGGCTGGAACACCGACGAACTCGCCGACCATAAGGTTCCGCCCGGCCGACGCCGCACAATGCTGCGCGAATACATCGAGGCAATGCGTGAACTCTGGACTAGTGAAGAGGCCTCATTCGAAGGCGAGTTCGTCAACTTCGGACCGAGTTGGGCCTGGCCCAAACCGGTGCAGGCCCACATTCCGGTGCTCGTCGGTGCGGCCGGCACCGAGAAGAACTTCGCGTGGATCGCGCGCTCGGCCGACGGCTGGATCACCACCCCGCGCGATTTCGACATCGACGAACCGGTGAAGGTGCTCAAGCGGTCCTGGGCCGAGGCCGGACGCGAGGGCGCCCCGCAGATCGTCGCGCTGGATTTCAAACCGGTGGCCGAGAAGCTTGCGCACTGGCGGCAGATCGGGGTCACCGAGGTTCTGTTCGGACTGCCCGACAAGTCGACCGACGAGGTTGCCGGATACGTGGAAAGGCTGGCCGGCAAGCTCGCCGCGATGGCGTGACAGCTACGGGTTAACCGCGGCGGGCGATTCGGGCAGTACCTGCCCGCCGTCGACGGCGATGGCCTGTCCGGTGATGTAGCCCGCCTCGACGGTGGCGAGGAATGCTGCAAGGTAGCCGATGTCCTCAGGTGTGCCCAGCACACCGGCGGGGATCGCGCGAACCATCCCGGCGATGTAGTCCTCGCCCATATCGGCCAGACCTTCGGTGAAGATATTGCCCGGCAGCACCGCGTTGACGGTGATACGCCGCGGCGCGAGTTCGATGGCGGCCGTGCGCATGAAGCCCAGTTGCGCCGCCTTCGACGCCCCATAGTGCGACCAGCCCGGGAATCCGGTGATCGGACCGGTGATTGACGAGGTCAGGATCACCCGGCCGCGGCCCGACTCCGTCAGCGCGTCCAGGCAGGCCTGCACCGTGTAGACGGTGCCCTTGACATTGACGTCGAGCACCTCGGCCAACTGAGCCGGCGTCATCGTCGCCAGCGGCGCCTCGGGGAAGATACCGGCGTTGGCACACACCACATCCAACCCGCCGAACTCCGCCACGACGGCGGCTGCGAGGGCGGCACACGAGTTCGGATCGGACACATCGGCGGGTACCCCGAGGACCTTCCCGGAACCCTTGGTGTTCAGATCGGCGACCGCGATGTTGATCTCCGCAGCCGATCGGGCTGCGACCGCCACATTGGCACCCGCGGCGGCGAACACCGATGCGATCCCCCGGCCGATGCCCTTGCTGCCGCCGGTCACCAGAACCGAGATTGAACTCAAGTCAAACATGTTGTATCCCTTTCCGTTTTCAGCATCGCGATCCGAAGATCGCTTCGCGCAACCACGAGCGGTCATGGAGATAACGCTCGGCGAGCCGGGCGGTGTTGGGGGCGAAATCCTCGCCGACGCCGATCGCGGAATCGGCGTCGAAGTGCGATGCGATCCACGCCGTCAACATGATCCGGCGCATCATGACGAAAGCCGGTATTAATTCCAGATGATCCGGCGCGATGGTGCCGACGTCGAGATAGCCGGTCAGCCACTCGGAGATGATCCGCTCGCCGGCCGGGGTGTCCTCGATGAACGAGACGGCCGCACCGAGGTCGGCGAGATACCAGGACCAACCACAGTCGTCGAAGTCGATCACGGTGATTCCACTGCCGGGCACGGACGGATCAACCATCAGATTCGCCAGCCGCAGATCGGCATGGACGAGCCCGAAACGATCTGTTGCGCAGCCGAATTCCGTCAGTCGTTCGCTGATGTCCGCAGCGGCACGGCCGATCCAGTCTCGGTCGGACTCGGTGAGTCCGGGCGCCAGCCGCCAGTTTCCCCACCGCGCCTGCGGTCCCAGGATGGTCTCCAGGTCCCAACGGAACCGGGTGAAACCGCCCGGCGCCGTCCAGTGCCGGGCATGGTCGTGCATGATCGCGGTCAGCCGGCCCAACTCATCGAACCCGACGGCATCCGGATCCTCCTCGGCCGTGCAGCCCGGGACGTAGGTCACCGCATCGACATGCAGTACCGCACCGTCGACCTCGGCCGTCACCACGTCGCTGCCGTCTCGTGCGCAGATGAGTTCGGGCGTGGCGACCGGCGTCTCGCTGCGCAGCGCCTTCATCCACGCCAGTTCCGAGCGAATTGCATCCAGCGAGTGGTAGCCGGGCCGATGCACCCGCAGCACCATCGGCTCGTCGTCCTCAACGAAATACGTGGCGTTCTCCGACAGACTGAGCAGCCGCAACGACGAATCAGTCGCACGACCATAGGCGGCCAGCGATGCCCGCGCGAAGGTCATATGATTCGAGGGCAGTCCCGACATGCACCGAGTCTGGACTACAACTACGTGAGCGGCAGACCGAAACGATCAAGCTTTACCGCGGTGTTACGTACGGAAGGAGCGGCACGTGGGTTTCTCCAACATCATGGACTCCAACAGCTACTCCCCGGATCATCCCGTAGATCCGGCGACCGGATCCTTGATCGCCGCGCGCGACCAACTGCTGGGGCCGTCCTATCGGCTTTTCTACGACCGTCCCATCCACCTGGTCCGCGGAGTCGGCACCAAGCTCTACGACATCAACGACGCCTGCTTCCTGGATGCCTACAACAACGTCGCCAGTGTCGGCCACTGCCATCCACATGTGGTGCAGGCGGTCAGCCGCCAGCTTGGGACACTCAACACTCACACCCGCTATCTACACAGCGGAATCGTCGATTACAGCGAGCGACTTCTCGTCACCCTGCCCGAGCAGGTGAACCGGGTGATGTACGCCTGCACCGGTTCCGAGGTCAACGATCTGGCATTGCGCATCGCCGAAATGCACACCGGCGCTAAGGGTGTTGTGATCACCAGGGATGCCTACCACGGCAATACCGCCGCGGTGACGGCCATCTCGCCGTCCCTCGGAGGTAGGACATCGATCGGCGAACACGTGCGCATCGTCGACCCGCCGGACAGCTACCGCATTCCGGCCGGTGAACTCGCCGACCGGTTCGCCGCGGACGTCACCACTGCGATCGCCGATCTGAACGCCGCGGGAATCGGCCTGAGCGCGTTGATCGTTGACACCATCTTCTCCTCCGACGGCATTTACCCCGACCCGTCGGTTCTGGCACCGACAGTGGCGTCGGTGCGTCGCGCAGGCGGGGTATTCATCGCCGATGAGGTACAACCGGGCTTCGGCCGTACCGGGGAATCAATGTGGGGCTTCGTCCGTCATGGTGTAGTGCCCGACATCGTCACGATGGGCAAGCCGATGGGCAGTGGCATGCCCATCGCCGCGGTCGCAGCCCGGGCCGACGTTTTAGAAGCCTTCGGCGACGGCGTGGCGTATTTCAACACGTTCGGTGGGAACCCGGTCACCATCGCCGCGGCCGCCGCGGTGCTCGATGTGATCGAGGATGAGAAGTTGATTGCCAACGCCGCCGACGTCGGCCGGCTGCTGCGTGACGAACTGATCTTGGTGACCCAGGGACACCCGCGCATCGGCGAGGTCCGCGGCACCGGTCTCTACATCGGTGTTGAAGTAGTCGCCGACTCCGGCGACCCGGACCGGGCTGGAGCCAAGGCCCTGGTCAACGCAATGCGCGAACGCCGAGTGCTGATCTCGGTATGCGGGCACGACGGCAGCGTGCTGAAAATCCGCCCGCCACTGGTGTTCTCGCGTTCCGACGTCGACTGGTTTTGCACCGAATTCGCCTCCGCGCTGGCATCCGCTTTCTGAGCGGGTCAGGCCAGCACAGCCCGGTTCACCTTTTCCTGTGGCCGAACCCGAATGCCGGCACCCAGGGGCTCACCATCGATAAGTAGTTCGAGAAGTTCGGGATCATCCGTCAGCGCCATGAATCGGCCGTGGTCGGAGTCGAGTCGGCCGATGATGATGCCGGTGCGCACCGGCCAGTCGTAACGAACGGTGTAGGTCTCGATGGTGGCTGCCCCGTCGGGATGTTCGGTGATCGGCACCGCGGGGCGGGCGGCGACGGACTCGCGCAAGCGTGCGCTGTCGTCGGTCTTCCACTCGGCCGCCTCCGTGGAGTACACCCCCACCGAGTACTTACTCATGATTCCGCCATTCGCGGCGACCAGACCAAACGCTCCCGGTGTGGAACGCATCTCACCAACCGTCTCGACGATTCCATGCAGGGAATAACCATTGCCGGGCCCGCCGAAGTACGGCAGTCCACCGGTGAGTGTCAGTCCGCGTGGGTCATCGGTGGCCAGGCGCATACCGTCGCAGAAGTTGAACACCGGCACCGGGAAGCAGCTGTAGAGGTCGAAGGTTTTGATGTCGTCGATGCCTACGCCCGCCACCGCCAGCGCCTCCTGCACTGCGAGGATCGACGCCGAGTTGTAACTGAGGTCGGCACGGTCCAGTAATGGCTGGTCCACCACATCGGCGTGCCCACGCAGGTAGACCCACTGCTGCTCGGGCACCCCAAGCCGGCGTGCGGCTTCGATTGACATCAGCACCGCAGCCGCGCCCTGATTCACCTGATCTCGCGCCACCAACAGTCGCGGATACGGATCACAGATCATCCGGTTATCGGCACTTACCGTGCGGATCTCGTCGACGGTGCGCGCCACCGGTGAGGACGAATACGGGTTTTTAGCGGCAACTGCGGTGAACGGGGCGAACAGTTCGGCCATCGCCCGCCGGTAGTCGGGCGTGCTCAATCCCACCCGTCCTCGGCGGGCATTCTCCAGAAGCCCGTACTGGGCGGGCGCTCCGAGCAGTCCGTGCGCGACGGTGTAGTCGTTGAACAATCCCTCGTACCCGTAGCCACGGTCCTCGAGTTGACCCTCGACGGTCTCGGAGTGGTCCGGCTTGTCCGGCCCGGCCTTTGCGAACGACCGCAGCGTGGAACCATTCTCGGAGCCGAACACCATGACGACGTCGGACTCGCCCGCAGCGATCGCCGCGGCGAACTCGGTGATCACATGTTGAGGCCCTTGGCCGCCGATGGGTTCCAGCACCGCCCGCGCAGGTGCGGCTCCGATGCGCTGGGCAACCGAACGCGGATAGTTCGTGGAACATCCCAGCGTCGCCATACCCCGACCGGAGATCTCGAACTGCCGGATGCCGACGACGGTGTCAATGGCGCCCGCGACAGCGACTGGATCGGCCCCGGTATCGACCAGCGCGGCCGATGCCGCAGCAGTCGCCAACTCCACCGACGACATACCCCGGTAGCCGGCGTCGTCGATACGTTCGGTGAACTGCCCAACTCCGACGAGGACCGGCGTATGCGGATCGACCACGTTCACAGGCACCGCACCCTGTGCGTCATAGACCCTGGAGGATCTCCCGTGCCAGCGCCGCGGTGGCCGACGGCGTCTTGCCCACCGTGACGCCGGCAGCTTCGAGTGCCTCCTGCTTGGCCGCGGCGGTCCCCGACGAGCCCGACACAATGGCGCCGGCGTGTCCCATGGTCTTGCCTTCCGGGGCGGTGAAGCCGGCCACGTATCCGACGACCGGCTTGGTGACGTTGGCCTTGATGTAATCGGCCGCGCGCTCCTCGGCATCGCCGCCGATCTCACCGATCATCACGATGAGCTTGGTTTCGGGATCGGACTCGAACGCCTCGATGGCATCGATATGGGTGGTGCCGATCACCGGGTCGCCACCGATACCGATTGCAGTGGAGAAGCCTAAATCCCTGAGTTCGTACATCATCTGATAGGTCAGCGTCCCAGACTTCGACACCAGACCGATGGGGCCCTTACCGGTGATGGTCGCCGGAGTGATGCCGACCAGCGCCTCGCCCGGTGTGATGATGCCCGGGCAGTTGGGTCCGATGATCCGGGTCTTCTTCCCCCTGTCCAGGTTGTAGGCCCACGCATAAGCGCTGTCCTGCACCGGAATTCCCTCCGTGATGACCACCAGCAGTGGGATCTGTGCGTCGATCGCCTCAATGATTGCGTCCTTGGCGAACTGCGGCGGTACGAACGCGATCGAGGTGTCGGCACCGGTCTTCTTCATCGCCTCGGCGACCGATCCGAATACCGGAAGTTCGATGTCGTTGCCGGCTTTATCCTTGTGCGCCACCGTCGTTCCGGCTTTTCGGGCGTTGACACCGCCGACCACCTGGGTGCCGGCCTTGAGCATCAGCGCGGTGTGCTTGGTGGCCTCGCCTCCGGTGATGCCCTGGACGATGACCCTGGAGTCGGAGTTTAAAAAGATCGACACGACTATGCGTCCTTTCCGGCAGCGGCAGCGAATTCTGCAGCTTTGTCAGCACCTTCATCCATGGTCGCGGCGAGCGTCACCAAGGGATGGTTGGCCTCGGCGAGAATGCGTCGGCCCTCCTCGACGTTATTGCCGTCAAGTCGAACCACAAGCGGCTTGTTGGCATCGGTACCGAGCATCTGCAGGGCCTTAACGATTCCGTTGGCCACCGCGTCGCAGGCGGTGATCCCGCCGAAGACGTTGACGAAAACACTCTTCACCTGTTTGTCACCCAGGATGACGTCCAGGCCGGCGGCCATTACCTCAGCCGATGCGCCACCACCGATGTCGAGGAAGTTGGCGGGTTTGACGCCGCCGTGCCTCTCTCCGGCGTAAGCGACCACGTCCAGGGTCGACATCACCAGACCGGCACCGTTGCCGATCACGCCGACCTGGCCGTCGAGTTTGACGTAGTTCAGATCGTTCTGCTTCGCCTTGAGCTCCAACGGATCGGTGGAGTCGGCATCCTCGAAGGCGACATGGTCGGGGTGCCGGAAATCGGCGTTACCATCCAGGGTGACCTTGCCGTCCAGGGCCAGGATCTGATCGTCGGGTGTGCGTACCAGTGGGTTGACCTCGACCAGGGTGGCGTCCTCGGCGACGAACACCTCCCAGAGCTTGGCGATGGTGACCGCCGCGGCGTCGAGCACCTCGGCCGGCAGGTGGCCCTGCTCGGCGATCGAGCGAGCGAGTGCCAGGTCAACACCCCGCACCGCGTTGACGGGCACCTTGGCAAGGCGTTCCGGCTTGGTGGCGGCAACTTCCTCGATCTCGATGCCGCCCTCCACTGAGCACATCGCCAGATAGGTCCGGTTGGCCCGGTCGAGCAGGAAGGAGAGGTAGTACTCCTCGGCGATATCGCTGGCCTCGGCGACCAGCAGCTTCTTCACGATGTGCCCCTTGATATCCAGGCCCAGGATGTTCTGGGCGTGGGTGTAGGCGTCCTCGGGAGTGGCGGCGTACTTCACGCCACCGGCTTTACCGCGCCCGCCGGCTTTGACCTGGGCTTTGACCATCACCGGCCGGCCGATCTCCTCGGCGATGGCCTTGGCGCCCTCGGCCGATTCGGTGACCCGCCCCGGCGTGGTGGGGACGTGGTGTTTGGTGTACAGCTCCTTGGCTTGGTACTCGAAAAGGTCCATCGGCTCCACTGTCTGTCGGGTCGTGTGACGAAGCACGTCGGGGGGAACTGTATATACAGTCCAGCAGCCTGTTCGACCCGCCCACCCCAACTAATCCCGCCCGGTCTGCCGGGGTGATTCAAGTCACAAAAGTGCGGGTTGATTACGGATGGCTTGCCACTTTGGTCTCATTTTGGTTACCGTTCGGGTTCCAGATAACGCTTTGGTCACGAACTAGAGGATTTGGTTTTGACTCAGCTCAGGTCGGTTCCAGCCCCGGATTCCACGAATCTCCAGGTCGTGGACGCGTCGGCGGCGGTCCTCACCGATGGCACAACTATCTCCCGCGCCGAGCGTCCCCGGTACTCCAATACCGAGAACACCGATATTCTGCCCCGCACGCCGCAGCATCGTCGGCAGCCGACGAGTGCCGCCCGGGGGCGTGTGCTCATCGCGGCGATGGCTGTCGGTGCGACCGCCGCGGCCGCTTACACCACCATGACCGCCCCGCACGAGGTCGTCGCCACGACCCGCACGGTGCTGGCCTCCGAACGTGCGCCGATGGAGGGCATGCCGGGCGCCGAATTGCGCGGCGTGCAATTGATCGCCGTCACGCCGGTGGCCGACGCGGCAGTGCACGCCGAGGAACTGGCCAGGGGCGTCGCCTATGCCGCCGAGCGTGCCGTTCGGGAAGCCCGGTTGCAGCGCCCACTGTTCGTGCAACCCGCCCGCGGCCTCTTCACGTCGGGCTTCGGTTATCGCTGGGGCGCACTGCATGACGGAATCGACCTGGCCGGCCCGATCGGTACGCCGATCTACGCCGCCACCGACGGCATCGTCAAAGAGGCAGGGCCCACGAATTCCGGCTACGGCGCCTGGGTGCTGATCCGGCACTCCGATGGCACCGTGACGCGCTACGGCCACATCAACACCTGGGATGTCCAAGTCGGCCAGCGGGTGTTCGCCGGCGACCAGATCGCCACCATCGGTAACCGCGGCAACTCCACCGGTCCGCACCTGCACTTCTCAGTGCTGCTCGGCGGTAACAACCCGACTGACCCGGTGTCGTGGCTTGCCGCCCACGGCGTTTCAATCGGCGGATACGTCGGCTAAATCCGACGGGCCGCCACCGCAGTTCTAAAGTTTCTGCAGCGGTGCGTGGTTATGCATCAGCTTCACTCGACCCGCACTGCCGAAGTCGATCAGCGACATCGCCGATTCCCCGGCACCGGACACCTCTTCGACGCGTCCGAGGCCGTACTTGTCGTGGTTGACGCGATCGCCCTGCGCCAACACCAGCAGTGCGCGCTTGCCCGCACCCGTCGGTGCCGGGCGCGGCGAGCCGAACCGGCCGACGACCGGTGCGCTCAGCGACTGGCCCGGACCGGGACCGGGGTCCGTGCGACGCCAGTCGATGAGGTCCTCGGGAATCTCGCGCAGGAAGCGCGACTCCGGGTTGAGCATCGGCTGCCCCCACGAGGATCGCACCTTGGCCCGGCTGAGATAGAGCCGCTGACGTGCCCGGGTGATTCCGACGTAGGCCAGTCGGCGCTCCTCGCTGAGTTCCACCGGATCGCCGAGTGAGCGCATATGGGGGAACATGCCGTCCTCCCAGCCGGTGACGAACACGACCGGGAACTCCAGGCCCTTGGCGGTGTGCAGGGTCATCAGGGTGACCACACCGGAATCGTTCTCGGGAATGTCGTCGGAGTCGGCGACCAGCGACACCCTTTCCAGGAATTCAGCCAGTATGCCGGTCTGCACGACATCGGAGTCTTCGGTATCGAGTTGGGTTTCCAGCGCTGCGGCATTAGCCCGGTCGATACTGAATTCGTGTGCGACGCTGACTAATTCGTTGAGGTTGTCCAGCCTGGCCAGGTCCTGCGGATCGTTAGAGGACTCCAACTCGGTGCGATAGCCGGTGCGGTCAAGGACCGCCTCGACGATGTCGCCGAGTTCGTCATCGAGGCGTCCACGCAACTCGTCGAGCAGGTCGACGAAACCCGCTATCGCCTTCTCCGAGCGAGAGTTGAGCATCGGCACCTTGCCCTCGGCCGCGGCGCGAAGCGCATCGGCGAACGTAGCGCCGGCACCTTCGGCGTACACGGCGACGCATGCCTCGGCGCGGTCCCCGATGCCGCGGCGCGGGGTGTTGAGGATGCGCCGCAGGCTTACCGTGTCGCCCGGGTTGTCCAGCACCCGGAGGTAGGCGACGATATCGCGAATCTCCTTGCGCTCGTAAAACCGAACACCGCCGACCACCTTGTACGGGATGCCGGCGCGAATGAAGACCTCCTCCACCGACCGCGACGAATTGTTGGTGCGGTAGAAGACCGCGACGTCGTTGTAGGTGATATCGCCACGATCGGCGAGCGCATCGATCTCGCCTGCGACGAACCTGGCTTCATCGTGTTCGTTGTCGGCGACGTAGCCGACGATCGGATCGCCGTCGCCTGAGTCTGTCCACAATCTCTTCTCACGCCGACCCGCATTGCACGAAATTACCGAGTTGGCCGCCGATAGAATGTTCTGGGTTGAGCGGTAGTTTTGTTCGAGCAGAATCGTTGTTGCACTGGAGAAGTCGCGCTCAAAATCCTCGATATTGCGGATCGTCGCACCGCGGAATGCGTAAATGGACTGATCGGCATCGCCCACCACGCACAGCTCCGCAGGCGGCACCTGATCGACATCCGAAGCTCCGACGCCGACGAGTTCGCGCACCAATACGTACTGTGCATGGTTGGTGTCCTGGTATTCGTCCACCAGGATGTGGCGGAAACGGCGTCGGTAGTACTGCGCGATCTGCGGGTAGTTTTGCAGCACTGCGACGGTCTCGCCGATCAAGTCATCAAAGTCGAAGGCATTCGCGGTCCGCAGACGACGCTGGTACTCCCCGTATACCTCGGCAACGATCCGAGCGAGTTCGTCGCAGTCCGTTTCCAGCGCGGCGACCGCCTGTTCAGGCGTGATCAACTCGTTCTTGAGGTTGGAGATCGAGTTGGACAGCAGCCGCGGCGAATACCGCTTGACGTCGATACCGATGTCGCGGCCGACCATGAGCAGCAGCCGACGGGAATCGTCGGCGTCATAGATCGAGAAGTTGGAGTTGCGCCCGGGCAGCAGCGAGGCCTGGTTCCGCAGGATCCGCACACACGTGGAGTGGAACGTCGACACCCACATGGTGCGGGCCCGCGGCCCGATGAGTTGGGCCACCCGTTCGCGCATCTCCGCGGCGGCTTTATTGGTGAACGTGATCGCCAGGATCTGGCCCGAGCCGACATCGCGGGCCGCCAGCAGGTAGGCGATCCGCCGGGTCAGCACCGCCGTCTTGCCCGAGCCGGCGCCGGCCACGATCAGCAGCGGCGATCCCTGGTGCAGCACGGCCCGGCACTGTTCAGGGTTGAGCCCGGCGAGGAGTTCGGCCGCCTCGGCGGAGGCGGTGGCGTCAGTCCGGTGAACACTCATGTCCGGACTAACTTACCGCCGTTTGCCGACGATTTTTTTGCACCCGCCGCCCTCGGAGTGGCACACTCGGAGAGTGCTAACTGCATGGCAGCTACAGCGATTTTTTAGCGGGTACCGGTTTGCGGTACCCGCGGTGGTGTAGCTGCTCGAACCCGAGAGCCCCGCGGTCCGCAAACGGATCCGGGGCTCGTTTCTTGTGTGAGGCCCGGACCGATGACACCACCCGGATCAATGACACCACAACACCCACACGAGGAGAATGACATGACGGTCGACGCTGAACCCGATATCGACGCGCTGCGCATCGAGATCGACCGACTCGACGCCGAGATCCTGGCGGCCGTGAAGCGCCGCACCGAGGTTTCGCAGGTGATCGGCAAGGTCCGGATGGCCTCCGGCGGAACCCGGTTGGTACACAGCCGGGAGATGAAGGTCATCGAGCGCTACAGCGATCTCGGCCCCGATGGCAAGGATCTGGCGATGCTGCTGCTCCGCATGGGTCGCGGCCGGCTCGGGCACTGAGGCCGGCCATCCGATCAAGCCGGCTCGGGCACTGAGGCCGGCCATCCGATCAAGCCGGCTCGGGCACTGAGGCCGGCCATCCGATCAAGCCGGCTCGGGCACTGAGGCCGGCCATCCGGATCTAGCCGGCTGTCTGCGCTTTCCGGACACACAGTGCACTTGCCCACCTCTTAGCGACTCGACGACTTTGTAGGCGCAAAGAGGCAGGCACAACTAACCGCTCGGCGACTCGTTGTCGCTAAGAGGTGGGCACAACTGCCCACCCACCTGAGGCCGTGACAGGTGTGATTTCTGGGGCCGGCACGTTGTGACTTCTGGGACAGGCGCGTTGCGAGAGATTTAGTTTGTCAGCGCGATGTACTTGATATCGAGGTACTCCTCGATGCCCTCGTACCCACCTTCGCGGCCGAAGCCGGATTCCTTGACCCCGCCGAACGGCGCGGCCGGATCAGAGATCACACCGCGGTTCACGCCCACCATTCCGGCTTCCAGTGCCTCCGCGACCCGCAGCGCCCGGTCCAACGACTTCGTCCAGATGTAGGCCGCCAGCCCGTACTCGGTGTCATTGGCTGCGGCGATGCCCTGTTCCTCGGTATCGAAGCCAACGATCGGGGCGACCGGGCCGAACACTTCCTCTTTGAGAATGCGCGCGCCGGCGGGTACGCCGACCAGGACGGTCGCCGGGTAGAAGTTGCCCGGCCCACCAGGAGCCTGCCCACCGACAGCCACCGTCGCACCTTGCGCGACGGCGTCGTCGACGAGCTCCTGCACCGTCTCGAGTTGGTTGGCGTTGATCAACGGGCCCAGCTTGGTTGCCGGGTCCAGACCGTTGCCGAGGTTGAGTTCACCCATCGTTTGACGAACTTGTCGGTGAAGTCGTCGATCAGCGGATTGGCGATGTAGAACCGGTTCGCGGCCGTGCACGCCTCACCGCCGTTGCGCATCTTGGCCAGCATCGCGCCGTCGACAGCGGCGTCGACGTCGGCATCGTCGAACACCACGAAAGGCGCATTGCCGCCGAGTTCCATGGAGGTGCGCAGCAACTTGTCCGCGGACTGCTTGACCAGAGCCTTGCCGACTCCGGTCGAGCCGGTGAAGGTGAGCTTGCGCAACCGGCCGTCGTCGATCAGCGCGGTGGTGACCTCGCGCGGCTTGTTGGTCGCCAGCACCGAAAGCACACCGGAGGGCAGCCCGGCCTCGGCCATCAGCTTGGCCAGCAGCAGCATGGTCAGTGGTGTCTCCTGGGCCGGTTTGACGATCATGGTGCAGCCGGCCGCGAGTGCGGGGCCGATCTTGCGGGTGCCCATCGCCAAAGGGAAGTTCCACGGCGTGATGGCGTAGCACGGGCCGACCGGCCCTTTGGTGACGACGATGCGTCCGGTACCCGCCGGACTCGGGGTGTACCGGCCGCCGATGCGCACCGCCTCCTCGGCGAACCAACGGAAGAACTCGGCCCCGTATTTGACCTCGCCCATGCTCTCGGCGAGGACCTTGCCCATCTCCAGCGTCATCAGGGTGGCGAAGTCCTCCGCGCGGTCGATGATCATCTCGAATACCGCCCGAAGCACCTCGCCGCGTTCACGTGCCGGGGTGGCGGCCCAGGTGGCCTGCACCGCGCAGGCGGCGTCCATCGCGGCCAGCGCATCGGCCGCGGTGGCGTTGCCCACCGAGATCAGGACCTCGTCATCGGCCGGGTTGAGGACGTCGAAGGTCGACGACGCGGGTCGCTCCCGACCGCCGATCCACAACCCGGTCGGAACCGAGGCCAACAGCCGTTCAACTTCTGGGGTGCTCATCACTCCATGATGTACACCTCTGCGTACCCGACCGCACTAGGGTCTGGGGAATGAGCGCAGATACCTCCACCGGAGCCGCCTGGACGGCGCTGACCCGACACCACAGCCAGATCGCCGACCAGCACCTGCGGCAGTTCTTCGCCGAGGACCCCGACCGCGGCCGCGAACTCACCCTGACCGTCGGCGACCTCTACATCGACTACAGCAAGCACCGGGTAACCCGCGAGACGCTGGCATTGCTGGTGGATCTGGCCCGCGCGGCCGGGCTGGAACAACGCCGCGATGCGATGTACGCGGGCGAGCACATCAACACCTCGGAGGACCGCGCCGTACTGCATACCGCACTGCGGCTACCCCGTGACGCGACGTTGTCGGTCGACGGACAGGACGTGGTCGCCGACGTCCATGAGGTACTCGATGGGATGGGTGACTTCACCGACCGACTGCGCAATGGCCAGTGGACCGGCGCCACCGGCAAGCGGATCGCCTGCGTTGTCAACATCGGGATCGGCGGCTCGGACCTCGGGCCGGCGATGGCCTACCAAGCTCTGCGTCATTACGCCGATGCCGGCATCTCGGCGCGATTCGTCTCCAATGTCGACCCGGCCGATCTGGTGGCCAAACTCGACGGACTCGACCCTGCCACAACGCTTTTCGTCGTCGCCTCCAAGACCTTCACCACCCTGGAGACGCTGACGAACGCGACTGCGGCGCGGCGCTGGCTCACTGATGCACTCGGCGAGGACGCGGTTGCCAAGCATTTCGTGGCGGTATCGACCAACAAGAAACTGGTCGAGGAGTTCGGAATCGACTCGGCCAACATGTTCGGCTTCTGGGACTGGGTCGGCGGACGCTACTCGGTGGACTCCGCGATCGGGCTGTCGATCATGGCGGTGATCGGCCGGGCGGCGTTCGCGGACTTCCTGTCCGGGTTCCACATCGTCGACCGCCATTTCGCCACCGCGCCACTGGAGTCCAACGCGCCTGCCCTGCTGGGTCTGATTGGGCTGTGGTACTCCGACTTCTTCGGTGCCGAGACCCGAGCGGTGTTGCCGTACTCCAACGATATGGCCCGGTTCGCGGCCTACCTCCAGCAGCTGACCATGGAGTCCAACGGCAAGTCGGTGCGCGCCGACGGCACGCCGGTGACAGCCGCCACGGGTGAGATCTTCTGGGGCGAGCCGGGAACCAACGGTCAGCACGCCTTCTACCAACTGCTGCATCAAGGCACCCGACTGGTGCCGGCCGATTTCATCGGGTTCAGCCAGCCGACAGATGACCTGCCGACCGCCGACGGCACGGGCAGCATGCACGACCTGCTGATGAGCAACTTTTTCGCCCAGACCCAGGTTCTCGCGTTCGGCAAGACCGCCGAGGAGATCGCCGCGGAAGGCACGCCCGCGGCGGTGGTGCCGCACAAGGTCATGCCGGGCAACAAGCCGTCGACATCGATCCTGGCCACCCGGCTTACCCCGTCGGTGCTGGGTCAGTTGATCGCACTGTATGAGCATCAGGTATTCACCGAAGGTGTGATCTGGGGCGTGGACTCGTTCGATCAGTGGGGTGTGGAACTGGGCAAGACCCAGGCCATGGCGCTGCTGCCGGTTCTCACCGAAGCCGCATCACCGGCTGAGCAGACCGACAGTTCAACCGATGCACTGGTGCGGCACTACCGCGAGGAGCGCGGCCGGGCGGGCTGACTTGCGTGCCGGCCATGGGTCGTCACGCTATTTCAGCAGCCGTGACATCCGCCGGTCGGCGAGCACCTTGCCACCGGTCTGACACGTCGGGCAGTACTGAAAAGACTTGTCCGCGAACGCGACTTCCCGCACCGTGTCCCCGCACACCGGACAGGGCAGGCCTGTTCGGGCATGCACCCGCAACCCGGATCGCTTCTCGCCCTTGAGCGTTGCCGCCTGCTGGCCCACCGAGCGTTGCACCGCATCGGAGAGCACGCCCACTATCGCGTCATGTAAAGCGGCCAGTTGAACTTCGGTGCACTTCCCGGCGGTCGCGAACGGTGACAGCTTCGCAGCATGCAGGATCTCGTCGCTGTAGGCGTTGCCGATACCGGCGATCACCTGCTGGTCGGTGAGCACCGTCTTGATCCGGCCGGTGTTGTGCGCCAACAACTCCGCGAGCGCGGCAGCGGTCAGGCCCAACGCATCGGGCCCGAGTCCGGCGATGCCGGGGACCTTCATGGGATCGTCGACCAGCCACACCGCCAGGCGCTTCTGAGTGCCGGCCTCGGTCAGATCGAACCCGTGGCCCTCCGCCAGATGTATCCGCAAGGCGATTGGGCCTTTACCCGGTCGCAGCGGCGCGGGGCTGAGTTTGTCCGACCAGCGCAGCCAACCGGCCCGCGACAGGTGAGTGATCACGTGAATATCAGCCGCCTGGACCCCGAGATACTTACCCCAGCGGTGAACGGCGTCGATTGGGCGGCCGTACAGCGCGGCGATCGGCGGGTCGACTGTCTTGAGCACCGACAGCGACGCAACATCGACGCGCTCGACGGTCTTGCCAATGGCGTTGCGGCGCAGGTGATCGGCGAGTGCCTCAACCTCCGGCAGTTCGGGCAATCGAAGCTCAGCCGAGGGCGCGTTCGGTGCTGCGGAACGGCAGGGAGAACGCCCACCCGACGATCGACAACAGCATCGCCGCCCAGATTGCGGTCCACCAGAATTGGTCGATCTGCAGACCCCAGTGCGTGGTGTGCTCGGTGATCCAGGCCGTGATCCAGAGCATCAGGGCATTGATCACAACGTGGAACAACCCCAGCGTGAGGATATAGAGCGGAATCGAGAACACCTGCACGATCGGCTTGATGAACGCGTTAACCAGTCCGAAGATCACCGAGACGACCAGCACGATGCCGATTTTCTGCACCGCGGTGCTGCCGCCGACGAAGTTCATACCGGGCAGGATGAGCGTGACCACCCACAGTGCGAGTCCGGTAACCGCCGCGCGAAGGACGAAAGATCCCATGGGCCACAAGCCTACTTGGACGTCAGGCCCGCAGCAGGTAGGTATCCATGATCCAGCCATGCCGAGCGCGGGCATCGGTTCGGATCTGCCTGATGCGCTCGCCGACCTCGCCGACCGTGCCGGACAGTAGAAGCTCATCCGGGGTACCGAGGTAGGCGCCCCACCAGATCCGCGTCTGCTGCGGGCAGGTCAGGAAGGCGCAGTCACCGTCGAGCATCACGACCGCCGAACCGGACAATCCGGTGGCGCGGAGTTGCCGGCCGGTGGTGATCAGCACAGGTTCGCCGATGTCGTTGAGCGGAATGC
>Ga0194035_1000190_pt1 | contig 36806 bp, 31 predicted proteins | sample JunL2320m_MetaG_FD_148680 | JGI IMG/M metagenome (GOLD analysis project Ga0194035, IMG submission 148680) | Anoxic zone freshwater microbial communities from boreal shield lake in IISD Experimental Lakes Area, Ontario, Canada - Jun2016-L239-20m | ecosystem: Environmental > Aquatic > Freshwater >...
CGGGCTTGGTTCTGCAGTGCTGGTTCAACTGCTGTGACGATCTTGTCGAGACCGTTGACGATCACGGTGGCATGCTCGGCTTGAATGTCACCACGTAGCCACGCATCACGGGTCGCCTCGAATGAAGTACCCAACAGGCGAGCGGTACGCAAAGACGAGGCGCAGTGGCGTCGATCCCAGCGCAACGCTGATCCCAGCCACGACTTCGTCGAGGCGAATCCTTGACCACGCAACACACCACACCGGTCAACGCGATGCACTGCCACCGACACTGCTGCTGACATCGAATCAATCGAACCCACAAGTGAGGCGATCAGATCAGGAACGGCGACATCAGCGCACTCGTCGAAGCCACCTGCTGCAGTGAGTTCAGCGATCAACGCAGCAGTAGCGGCCGCTGTGGCAACAGCGTCGGCTAGCTGGGTTCGCAGGGTAACTCGACCGTCGTACATGTGTCTTATTATGGCATAGGCTACTGACAGTTGTAAACCCCGAAACCCCAATGGGGACAGACATTTTTCCGATATCACGCAGTCAAACACGCCGGGCCAAGCGCCTTAAATCCACGGTGTGGCCAGGCCCGCTCGAGACCCTTCACCCAACCTTCGAAACCCCCCGATGGTCGAATCAACTCACGAAGGACACACCCCACCTAGTGACCGACGCATCCATTGCCCGAGCCGAACCCTCGATTTGGGCTCCGCCCAACCACCTGTCGTGATATCACGGAAGCGGAATGATGGCGGCTGACACCAAGGACAGGAGATGGTGTCTGTCGCAGTCCATCGAGGGGAAGAAGATCTAGCGGCATGCGAGTGACCAAAATCCAGTTGACCCAAGCGCGACGCGCTGGGCTGCTTGCTGCGGTCGCTGTCTACCCCTTGAGTCGGCTCGCTGGAACGTTGCCACATCCGACGATCGATAGAGCTTTGGTGTCAGGCACGACCATGGGTGTCGCATACCGCGCCACTGTGTTAACCGCCGAGGCGTTGCGAGGTGCCGCTGGGCTTGTCGCATCTAACCCGCAAAGTCGAGCGGCGCTCACCGTTATCGAAGCGACGGCGCTGGCCGGTGGTGCGGGCCTGATTGCAGGTCGGGCTAGAGCTCGGGCTCGACGGGCGGCAGAGAGCGGCGATCGACTTTCGATATCCGTGTCCGCTGGCGGATCGATGGCCGAACTGTTGACGATCGCCGCGGGCGCTGGCGCCCTCGTTGCCCTCTCCGATTTCGTGGGAGCCGAACTACCAGAAAACTTTCGTCCGGCTCATCCGGCAGTGCTGACTCTTGGCCTGATCGCAGCCGGAGCAGCTCTCGGCGTAGCGGCGCGTCACCCACGCTTCCTCGACCATCTCACCCTGCCCGCTCCCGCAGGAACGCAGGACACCAACCCCGAGTTCCTGCAAGGCGGGAGTGTGGCAATGGCCGCTCTTCGGTCGGCCAGCGTCGCGGCCGTCACCGTCGCCGCGCTGACCCTGGAAACTCAGGCAGCTGAGTTCATCGGGCGCGAACTCACTGGAGACAACGAACCTGGCGCACTGGCTGAAATCGCCGGACACGCGATCATCGCCAGCGCTGTGGCGCTTACTGGCCTGGCGGGATTTGCCTTCTATTCCTCACGAATTGAAGTGCAAGAGCGCGTTCTAGAAGCTGCTTATGCGGCTGTGCCGGATCGTCGCGGAGTCAGTGGCGGGCCAGACTCGGTCTACCAGTTCGCCGATCTAGGTCGTGAGGGCAGACGATTCGTCGCGCAGGCGTACACCAGTGCCGAACTCACTGCCAACCTCGGCATCGACACGGCTGATCCGGTACGCGTGTTCTTGCCCTTATCTGCGCTCACCGGGGATGCCGACCGGGACGCAATTTTCGTGGTGGCCGAAATCGAGCGTCTCGGCGGGTTCGCAAAGGGCACGATAGTTCTGTCCGCACCAACCGGCGACGGCTACGTCTCTTATGTGCACACCGAGGCCGTGGAAATGCTCACCGCAGGTGACAGCACCACGATCGCCGTGGCTTATGCAAATGTACCGTCGGCTGTTGCATTTCTACGACGCGAGCGAGCGCAGGCTGCTTACGCGGTCTACGCCCGAGCTATTAGCGCCCGCGCGCAAGAACTCAATCCAACGGCTCGCTTGTTCACCTTCGGTGAGTCACTCGGCTCGATCGTCGCGCTAGATGCTTTCGGTCCTGACATCGTCGACCAACTCTCCGAAATCGGGGTGAGCGGCAGTCTCTATTGCGGCGTATCGGTTTACAGCCGCACCGATCGTGAGCTTCGTCCGCGAGACCCGAACACCCGGGAAAGCCTTGGCCTGCAATACGTTACCGGGCGCGAGCAAGCACTAGTCGCAGCACCTGGTCACCTAAACCTGACTCACCCCACCGACCCTGTGGCGCTGTCCGACGTCACGACGCTAGTGAGACACCCAGTCGACTACTGGGGTCGACCACACGGTGTACACGTGCCGCTGGTCTCATTCCTCGTGCACTTGTTCGATGTAAAGAACGCGATGAACCTGCGCCCCGGTGATTTCCTACCTTCCCCAGGCCACGACTACCGATTTGATACCGCGGCCGCCACTGCGCGGGCATACGGTCTCTCTTTCGAGTTGGAGGACAAGATTGAAACCGCACTCAGGGAGAGAGAGTTAGCCTGGTCGGTTCGACGTCTACTCAGCAAAAGGCTAGACGATGCGCGCGATGGAGCGCTGCTCAAGTTGCGTGCGTGGGGCGTCGACCCGGAAACCCTTGGCAGCCGGTTCAACATCGCCCCTGAGTCATTGCCCGCGTGGCTACAGACCCCGAGCCCCCTAGTCGATGCGGCCGACGATTACCTCGGATAGTGCGACCGCAGAATGTGCTCGAAGAGCCTCCGCGATTGGCCAATTCCAGGTCGCCCGAACTGTAGGTGTCTGGAAGACTGCGATCATGGCGCACAACGTGGATGAACTCGACACCGACTCGCAGGCCCGTATCTCTCGGCTGCGCAAACTGAACCTGATTGCCGGCATCGCTCATCTGGCCCAAATGTGCGCGATTCTCGCCCTGTCCAACAGTTTCTCGCTCCCCGTCACGGCGGCATATCCCGACGGCCCCCCCGGCACACCCGTCAGCGCGCCAGTAGTGCTCTTCGACAGCCGCATCGCCTGGGGCGTCGCTCTGTTCTTCGGCCTGTCGGCGCTTTTCCACCTCATTGTCGCGAGCCCAATGTTCTATGAGCGTTACTCACGCGGCTTGCTGGCGCAGCACAACTACTTCCGCTGGGTCGAGTACTCGCTGAGTTCATCAGTCATGATCGTGCTCATCGCTCAGATCACCGGAATCACAGACGTCGCAGCACTTATCGCCATCTTTGGTGTCAACGCGTCAATGATCCTGTTCGGCTGGCTGCAGGAGAAGTACGAGACGCCGGGAAGCGGTGGATGGCTGCCGTTCATCTTCGGCTGCATCGCAGGCATCGTCCCGTGGATTGTCGTGGCTATCTGGGTGATCGGCCCAGGCGCTGTGCGTGCCCTCTCGGTGCCTGGCTTTGTCTACGGCATCATCTTCACCGAGTTCGCGTTCTTCAACTGCTTCGCGATTGTGCAGTTCCTGCAGTACAAGAAGGTCGGCAAGTGGGCCAACTACTTGCACGGTGAGCGCGCATACATCATCTTGAGCCTTGTGGCGAAATCGCTTCTGGCGTGGCAGATCTTCTCGGCCACGCTCATCCCGGCCCAGTGAGCAAAGCGATCCATCGCCCTGATAACGGCTGAATGCCGCATCAACAGAGCCACGGCTCGAGAATTTTGTCCAGATCCGAGCATAGGCCGGATCGCGTCGTCGTTGCTAAGGTCAACCCCTGACAATCACCGCATGGTGACGCCTAAGGAGGTGGCCTTGACCATCCAAGAGCGAATCAATCCGCAAGCCCGCGAGGCACTGGACGGGATGCTGACAGCACTGCCCGGAGGCTTGGGCGCGATTGCTGACCTAACCGACCGTCGCACGACGCTCTACGCAATTGTCGCGGCAGAATCAGCAGCGGCTGCCGAAAACGTTCGCGTGGTATTCGAGGACAGAACGGTTGGGGCACAAGAAGATTTCGCAGCTGTGCGAGTGCGCATCTACCGCCCTGCGGGCATCGAAACCACTCTGCCGGCAATCGTCTATCTGCACGGTGGCGGCCTATCAATGGGCAACCTCGCTCTCGAGCACAACATCTGTCTCATGCTCGCCGAAGCCGTCACTGCAGTCGTGGTAGCCGTCGACTACCGACTCGCTCCTGAGAATCCCTTCCCAGCCGCAAGCGACGACACCTACGCGGCCTTGCGGTGGGTCGCAGCCAGCAGCGCCGAACTCACTGTCGACCCCGATCGCATCGCTATCGTCGGCATGAGCGCTGGCGCTAACCTCGCAGCCGGCGTCGCCCTGCGAGCCCGTGATGCTGGCGGCCCCTCGCTGCGCCTGCAAATGCTGGGTTATCCCATGGTCGACGACACCAATACCACCGCATCGAGCCATGAGTTTCTCAACGTCGGGGTGTGGGATCGCTTGTCCAACATCGAAGCATGGACGTTCTATCTCGGCGATACCTACGGCACCGACCGCATCTCGCGCTACGCCGCACCTGCCCGAGCCAGCGACCTAGCTGGACTTCCACCTACCTATATCGACATCGCCGAACTCGACGTCATGCGCGACGAAGGCCTCACCTACGCAACACGTTTGGTGCAAGCTGAAGTAGCAACCGAGTTGCACTTGCACCCTGGCGCGTTCCACGCCGTCGAGATCTTCGCCTCGCAATCCGATCTGGCACAGCGGATCTGGGCGCTGAGGATCAGCGCACTCAACCGGGCGCTGACTTCCTAAGCGCTCGGTCTCACAACCAGTAGCGCGATCGCCGGGTAGCGCTGCCGCTACTGGATCGCAGCCGGATACAACTCGACTTCACCGCTTCGCCCGAGCACGTGCAACGCCGTAGCACGGCCAGTGGCGATAGCACCTTCCATGTATCCCGCGGCCCAGTGGTCAGAGCCTGCGACGTAAAACGGCGGCTCGTGCGTACCGTGCAACGGACCCACAGCGACGAGATCTCCTGGCGCCCAGTGCGAGACATAGCCCAACGTGTACGGATCCCGACCCCAATGGCGCCACAAGGTGGTGGCCGGGCCGAAGTCACCGACGACTCGTCGAAGCGAGGCGAGAAGTTGCTCGGTCTCGACTCCGGGAGGAGCAGCAGCAATCAGACCTTGGAGGTCGGGGCCGTTCATGCTCGACAACGTGTTCTTGTCCTGCACCCAAAAGCCGCCGGTCTCACGTTCCGACAGGATCTGCCCTGTGCAGCCGACTCGTTCCCACACTTGCGATTCCAGCGCCACCACTGCCTTGGACGCTGGGATCTCCCGTTGCCGGTGCAGGGAGCGCAGACGCTCTGCGGATAGTCCGGCGACGTCGATTCCCCTCAGGGGTCCAACTGGTACGGCGCACACGACCGAGTCGGCGATAAGGATTTCGCCCGACACCAGCACTACCTGACACGGAGTACCTATCACGATCCGACTTACTGGCGACGACAGCCGAATGCGATCCCCCAGACCTGCGGTCAGAACGTCGACCAAGACGCTAGATCCGCCGTCGATCTTGAGGTTCTCCCACATGCTGTAATCGCGCGGTGAATGGCCGCCGCCTGCGGCAATGGCACGCAACTCGCCGAGCACCGACAGCCGCTCGATCGTGCCACCCGCGGTGTAAGTCGACGAGAGCTCAAGACGTCGGGTGGCCCCGGCGGTAGCGCCATGTGCTCGCGCGAAGTCACCCACGGACATGGAGTCGAGAGCAACTGCATCGTCATGATCTAGGGGCGCCTCTGGATCGATCCTGCGAGCAAGTGCGAGTAGCTCATCCTCCATGCGCGCCAAGGCATCGCGGTCTTCGTCACTGAGCCACCCATCACCGAACACGACGCCATCGACGAGGTCGTAGGCGTCAACTCCGGGAGCATCGGTATAACTCGGGACAAGTTCCAAACCAAGTTCGGCGGCGAGGGCCCGATAGGCCAAGTGCACGGTGCCGCAGATTTCGCCGCCAAGTTGCAGGACACGACCGTCGGCCAACGTAGTGGCTTCGACCCGGCCGCCCGTACGCCCACGGGCCTCCACGACGAGTACATCGGCGCCACCGGCCTGGAGGTCGCGGGCGCATGCCAGACCACCAAGTCCGGCGCCCACGACAATGACATCGACCTTCATGTCCATGTTCCTTGTCTCATGCCGAGCAGTATGACCGAGGTAACGACTCAGTGGCGCGCATAGGTGTCCGGGCCGGACCGCTGCACCCCCACTGTGCCGCTGCGTACTCGTGGCCGCGCAAGCCATAGAGTCGAGGGGTGACCTCAGATTCTCGCGCGCAGTCCACGGCGGACGTGATCGCGATCAGTGAGTCTCGGATGAGTCGCCAGGCCTGGCTGCTGTTCTGGTCGATGGGACTGCTCTGGGGGTTGCCCTACTTGCTCATCAAAGTCGCGGTGGTTGAGGTATCGCCAACCGCCCTGGCGGGAGCACGAACGATCCTGGCAGCGCTAGTACTTGTCCCGATGGCGGTGCGTGCGGGTGCTCTGAGACCAGCGCTGCGGCTATGGCCATGGGTCTTTGCCTTCGCACTCATGGAAATCGCCATCCCGTGGGTTCTCGTCGCTAACGCCGAGACTCGAGTCACGAGCGGATTCGCTGGCCTCATGATCGCGAGCGTTCCTATCGTCGGAGCTGTTGTTTCGTGGATCCTGGGCGATCATCACGCACTCGATCGTGTCCGACTCATGGGTCTGGCCGTCGGCGTCCTAGGTGTGGGTGCGCTCGTTGGCCTGGATTCACTGGCGGGACAGATCGATGTGCTGAGCGTGGTGGAACTCATCCTCGTCGCGGTCGGCTATGCGGCAGCCCCAGCTTTAGCTGCTCGACGACTTGCCGATGTCCCTTCGATCGGGGTACTCGCCGTAGCCTTCTTCGGAGTAGCAGCGATGTACGCCCCGACCACATTTGGCGAGTTAAGCCACGGCTTGCCATCCCCCAAAGTGATTGGCGCAGTGTTAGTTCTGGCGTTCGTCTGCTCGGCGCTAGCCTTCATCCTGTTCTTCAAGCTCATGGCCCTGGTAGGCCCAGCGCGCTCGACCGTCATCACATTTGTGAACCCAGGCGTGGCAATAGTCCTGGGAGTAATCGTCCTTCAGGAGCCACTCACATTGGGAACAGTTGTCGGCTTCCCACTTGTGCTGTTCGGCTCATATCTAGCGACTAGATCGCCCGCCAAACTCAGTTAGCTGACCGAGCCAGTGAGAGTGAAGAGTGCTGTCGGTCAGTGGTGTCGGTCAGGGGTGTCGGCCAGTGGTGTCGGTCAGTGGTGTCCGTCAGTGGTGTCGACCGAAGGCCTTCGCCAGGGACTCGTCGCCGACGCGGTTGCTGCGCTCAGTCGATAGATGTGCCATGCGCACCTCATATCTCGTAGCCTTCGGGGCATGTTGCGCAACCTCACCCTGTACCCCGACCTTCCTGATCAACGCCGCGCGCAGATCATCCGTGATATGGCAGTAGCAGCATTGATTGCGGCGTTCTGCTGGTGTGGACTCAAGGTGCATGACCTGGTCAATGACCTCGCCGTTTTCGGCAGTGGACTTCGCGCCGCGGGAAACTCTGTGCAGGGTGGCTTTGGGTCCGTAGCCGATGCGGTGCAAGGGATTCCGGTCGTCGGTGGTCAGTTGGGCGAGGCGTTCCGCGCCGCGGGTCAGGGCACCGGTGGGAATGTGGCCGACCTCGGTCAAGCCGGTATCGACGCGGTGAACGGACTCGCAACAGCCTTGGGCTGCTTCACAGCCTTCCTGCCGATCTTGGTGCTGCTGATCGCTGTGTTGCCACGACGCATCCGCCGAGTGCAGGACATGAGTGCCGCGCGAACCGTGGCCCATATCGATCTGCTCGATCCTGAGCGGCAACGACTTCTCGCGATGCGTGCGGCCTTCGGCCTACCGTTTCGCGAGCTACTCCCCTACACGAACGATCCCTTTGGAGATCTAGCCGCCGGTCGCTACGACGCACTAGTTCAGGCCGCCCTTGCCGATGTTGGGCTGAGGCCGTCTCGATAGACCCCTACTAGACGTCGTCCAAACCCAGTCCTAGGCATTCGGCCCACAGCAACGCTCGCGAGGGCTAACGTCGCAAGTATGACAACCGCGGCCATCAGCGTCCGGGATCTGACCATCGTGCGTGGGCCTGTCACAGCGGTAGACCACCTCAGTCTCGAGGTCCCCAGCGGCCAGGTGATCGGGCTCTTGGGCCCCAGCGGCTCAGGTAAGTCATCGCTGATGCGAGCCATAGTCGGCGTTCAAGTGATGGAGTCAGGATCCATCGACGTTCTCGGACAGCCTGCCGGTTCACCGACCCTTCGCGCCCAAGTCGGTTACGTGACCCAGGACCCGTCGGTGTACTCAGACCTGAGTGTGCTCGCAAACCTGCGCTACTTCGCACAAATCCTGGGGGTAACCGACGATTCCGTCGAAAGAGTCCTCGACCAGGTCGACCTGCGCGAGGTGGCTGATCGACTTGTCGGACGATTGTCTGGCGGCCAGCGAAGCCGAGTATCCCTAGGCACCGCGCTGCTGGGCTCGCCCCAACTCCTTGTGCTCGATGAGCCGACGGTGGGGCTTGATCCTGCACTGCGCCGGGATCTGTGGACGCTGTTCCACCAACTAGCCACGGCTGGTACCACGGTGTTCGTCTCGAGTCACGTGATGGAGGAGGCGTCTCGATGTGATCGCCTCCTCCTGTTGCGCGATGGCCGCCTGCTCGCGGAGGGCACCCAGTCTCAACTCCTCGAACGCACTGGCTGCCAAGACATCGAGCGAGCATTCCTCGCGATCGTCGAAGGCGGTGCATCGTGACTGCCCGGCGCACTTGGGCGACCGCTCGCCGAGTGCTCGCTCAACTACGCAACGATCCCCGAACCATCGCCCTGATCCTTGTGCTACCAACCGCTCTGATGACGCTGCTCGCCTGGATCCTTCCCGATAGCGAATGGCAGAAGTACGCTCCCCCGTTGCTCGGAATCTTCCCGATGCTGGTGATGTTTCTGGTGACGAGTGTGGCGACTCTTCGCGAGCGCACCAGCGGCACGCTCGAGAGGTTGCTCTCAATGCCGATGGGCAAGGGCGATTTCGTCTTCGGCTACGCAATCGCCTTCGGCGTGCTGGCAATCGTCCAGGCACTCGTTGTGGCCGGAGTCTGCTTCACCCTGCTCGACCTCACCGTGCGTGGATCGGCGCCGCTGGTAGTGCTGATCGCAGTGGTCGACGGGCTAGTCGGAACGGCTTTGGGTCTGTTCGTGAGCGCGTTCGCGCAGACCGAGTTTCAAGCCGTGCAATTCATGCCTGTGGCACTGCTCCCCCAGTTCCTCTTGTGCGGCTTGATCCTGCCCACCGAAGAACTCCCCACTGTGCTGGGCTGGATCTCGTGGTTGCTGCCACTCACCTATGCCGTCAATGCGATGCAGCACGTGGTGGTGGATACCCAACTCGACACTCGCTTTTGGGTAGACGCCGGAGTGATCACTGGGATGGCCGTCGCGCTATTGGCCCTGGGCGCAGTGACGCTTCGACGTCAGACCCGGTAATTGGGGCGCGGGCACGAACAACCCGAAGCCCTAGCTAGTCGAAGCGCAATTCCCAGCGCTGCAGATCGCGATCATCGCCGCTGTCGAAACGGCCGACGAATACGAGCCCACAGCGCTGAGCCAACCGCTGGGAAGGAAGGTTGTCGATCTCGGTGACAGCAATCACGCCAAGCGCACCTTGGGTGCGCGCGTAGTCGATAACAACGAGTAAGGCTTCAGTCGCAAAGCCTTGTCCTTGATACGATTCCGCGATTCCATAGCCGACTTCAGCGAATCCATCGGCATCGGGGGGATTGATGAAACCGATACCGCCAATGACGAGGGCTGGGCCCGGATCAGGCTCACTAGGTAGCAGCCGCATCTGTAGGACCCCTAGCGCAGCGTCCTCGTCGTAGTGCTCACCAGCGTGGAGTGCGATCCCGGCAACGATGAGGTCACCTGGAGTCGGGTAGTCATCGGCCCAGATCCGACCGCTGCGGTCGCCAAGTGAGATCGCTGAAGCTTCGTCGATGGTGAGCGTCGATAACTCAAGTCTTTCGGTGCGCAACCTGATCACGGCAAGACTCCGACGTGCGCGAGAGCAAGCCGTAGCAGGCGGTCCTGCCCGCCTGTCATTTCGTCGGCGACGATTGATGATGCAGCCTCCGAAGGCGTCATCCAGACAAGATCGAGTGCCGAAGTCGACGGTACGCAGTCGCCTGACACCGGAACGACAAACGCGAGTGACACCGCGTGCTGGCGAGGGTCGTGAAAGCCCGAGACGAATGGATCGGGGAAATACTCGATGACGGTAAATGGCTGCGGCGAGGCAGGGATTCGAGGCAGCGCCATCGAGCCAAGGTCCTTCTCAAGGTGCCGCACGAGTGCATCGCGAATCCGCTCGCCATAAAGCACCCGGCCCGACACAGGCGCTCGACTGATACTGCCATCGGGCATGGCCCGAAGGAGTAGGCCAATCGAGACAACGATCCCGCGGTCGTCGACCCGCACCGGCACGGCATCTACGTACACAATCGGCAATCGCTCGCGGGCCGACTCAAGATCATCACGAGTAAGCCAACCTGGAACAACCTGGGTAGTATCGGTCACATCAGTCACAGCACAACGGTACGGGGCGAGGGCAACAACGGCCGGTAGATCCGGCGGTGAACCACCGTGGCGCCACCCAGGTGTGACAACGATCCGCGCGCACTGGAAGATGCTCCTATGCGACTCACCTTGCGTGCCGACGGAACCGCCGGCATTGATCTTGTGTGGCAGCGCTACGTGGAGCCGGCTCTCTGGACCACGTGGGCACCGCAGATCCGCAGAGTCGACTCAAGTGAACCTCGGCTGGCCCTCGGTGTATCTGGAACCGTTTTCGGCGTGGTACCCAACCTCGGCGCCACCTTCGATGTCGTTGACTTCAATGAAGACGAACATAGGTGGGCCTGGGACGTCGTTGCTGGCCCAGCCCGCATGCATCTCGAGCACCGCAGCGAGGAACGCATCGGCGGTGGCACGAGCACCTTGCTCGTGGTCGATGGGCCGGCCGTTGCCGTTCTCACGTACGCACCCGTGGCACGAATTTCCCTTGAAGCCTTGGTTCGCGCGCCGAAGGCTTGAGCCGGCGTAGCGTTGGTCACCATGCAACAACCTGAGCCGCCCCGTCCCACCATCGTCGTTTTTGACATCGACGGAGTGCTCGCTGACGTGCGGCATCGCCTGCATCATGTTGAACGCAAGCCAAAGGACTGGGCCTCCTTCTTCGCGGCCATCGGCGCGGACTCACCTCTCGAGGTAGGTGTCGCGCTTGCCCGCGAACGAGCCATCGCCGGGCACACAATCGTGTATCTCACTGGGCGCAGCGAGTCGCAGCGAGAGATCACTGTTGCTTGGCTCAGCGAGTACGGTCTACCTGAGGGACGTCTGGTGATGCGTCGTGATGACGATCGTCGTCCAGCACGTCTCTACAAGCCAGAAGCCTTGCGCCGCATAGGATCTCAAGGCACGGTCATCGAGGTGATCGACGATGACCGGACAGTGGTCGAAGTACTACGCGCGGCTGGCTGGCCGGTAACCCATGCAACCTGGATGACCATCGAAGCCGACGAACAGCAGTCATTGTTCGCCGCTCAAGAGATCGACGGTCGCACCTGAGGACCCAGCTTCATTGCCGTCAACTAGTCGAGTTCCTCGAACTCCTCCGGCGGGGGGCAGGCGCAGACCAGGTTGCGATCTCCGAAAGCTCCATCGATCCGCCGGACCACCGGCCAGTACTTCTGTCTGCGTAGCGACTCGACAGGGAAAGCGGCCAACTCGCGCGAGTACGGCTTGTCCCACTCGCCGAGCAGGCACGCTGCAGTGTGCGGAGCACCGCGCAGCGGAGATTCGTCCGCTGACCAGCGGCCCGCTGCAACGTCGTCGATCTCACCGCGAATCGAAATCATGGCGTCACAGAACCGATCGATCTCGTCGAGGTCCTCGCTCTCGGTCGGCTCGATCATGAGTGTGCCGGCGATCGGGAAGGACATTGTCGGCGAATGGAAGCCGTAGTCGATGAGTCGCTTAGCCACATCGTCGACCGTGACACCAGTGTCCTTACTGATGTCGCGAATGTCGACGATGCACTCATGCGCTACGTGCCCCTGCCTGCCGGTGAACAGGACTGGGTAGTGGTCACGGAGTCGAACCGCGATGTAGTTGGCCGAGAGCACCGCAATCTGGGTAGCACGGGTCAACCCCTCGCCACCCATGAGTCGGATGTATGCCCACGGGATCGGCAAGATGCCCGCGCTGCCCCACGGCGCCGCGCTGACAGGGCCAACACCACCGTCGTGATAGCCGCGAGCGGTTGGGCCAGCCTCGGGACGCAGCGGGTGCGAGGGGAGATACGGCGCCAAATGCGCGCGAACACCGACAGGACCGACTCCGGGCCCACCGCCACCGTGCGGAATGCAGAATGTCTTGTGCAAGTTCAGATGTGAGACGTCAGCACCGAACTTGCCGGGCTTAGCAAGACCGACCAAGGCATTGAGGTTTGCGCCATCGACATATACCTGGCCACCCGCCTCATGCACGAGAGCACAAATCTCGGTGACGGTCTCCTCATAAACCCCGAAGGTCGAGGGATAGGTGATCATCAAGGCTGCAAGTGAGTTTTCGTGCGCGGCAATCTTGGCGCGCAGATCGTCGAGATCAACGTCGCCTGCCTCAGTGCACGCCACTACGACCACACGCATGCCCGCCATGACGGCGCTAGCCGCGTTTGTGCCGTGCGCGCTAGACGGGATCAGACAAATGTCACGCTGCTGGTCGCCCCGCGACCGGTGATACCCACGAATCGCTAGCAGGCCGGCAAACTCGCCCTGGCTTCCCGCATTGGGTTGAAGCGATACCGCGTCATAACCAGTGATCTCGACGAGGTAATCCTCAAGGCTGCGAATGAGCTCGACGTAACCAGCCGCCTGGTGCAAGGGCGCAAACGGGTGGATGCCAGCCCACGCAGGCTGAGTGATCGGTTCCATCTCGGTGGTGGCATTGAGTTTCATCGTGCATGAGCCCAGCGGAATCATGGCGCGGTCAAGTGCGATGTCGCGGTCTGATAATCGACGAAGGAACCGCAGCATGCCGGTCTCGCTGCGGTAGTCGTGAAAAGTCGAGTGGGTTAAAAAGGTGCTGGTGCGCTGGAGATCTGCGGGGATCTGATGCGCGTCGAGGGGCACGAACTTGTCGACGTCATCGGCAACGATCGCCTCACGTCCAGACACCTCAGCGAAGGCGGCCCACACCGCAAGCAGATCACTGCGGACGGTGGTCTCATCGGTGCTAACGCCGACTGTGTCCTCGTCGACAAGACGAAGGTTGATTCCTCGGCTCTCGGCCTGCGCCACCACCCGCGCTGCTCGGCCCGGCACTGTCGCGTTGATGGTGTCGAAGAAGACACCCGTGGGCACCTCAACTCCGAGATGCTCGAGCCCGGCCACCAGCGTGGCTGCGTACTGGTGCACCCGCATTGCCATGGTGCGCAGGCCATCAGGACCATGCCATGCGGCATAGAACGCCGCGGTGACGGCGAGCAGAACCTGCGCAGTACAGATGTTGCTCGTGGCCTTCTCCCGCCGAATGTGCTGCTCACGTGTCTGCAGCGCGAGTCGGTACGCCTGCGCGCCGTCAACGTCAACACTCACCCCGACCAAACGTCCGGGCATCGAGCGCTCGAGCCCCGAGTTCACTGAGATGAATCCTGCATGTGGCCCACCAAAGCCCAGCGGTACGCCGAACCTCTGGGCCGTACCAACACAGATATCGGCTCCCAACTCACCAGGAGGCGTGAACAGGGCAAGAGCGAGTAGGTCAGTGGTGACTGCTACCAGAGCACCGCGCTCGTGAGCAGCGGCAATCAGCGGAGCGATCGGGTGCACAGCCCCAGACGAGCCGGGGTAGGACACCAAGATGCCGAAGAAGTCCGACTCGGGCAGGCCCGCCTCGCGGTCGAAGGGCACGATCTCGATCCCCAACGGCTCGGCCCGAGTTGCAATAACGGCAAGGGTTTGCGGGTGTGTGTCGGCGTCAACCAAGAAGGTGGACGAGGCCAGCTTTGAGGCTCGTCGCGCCAATGTCATCGCCTCCGCAGCAGCAGTGGCCTCGTCGAGCAAGCTCGCGCCAGCGATGGGAAGACCAGTGAGATCGATGACCACGGTCTGGAATGCCAGCAGGGCTTCAAGTCGACCTTGGCTGATCTCAGGCTGATAGGGCGTGTATGCCGTGTACCAAGACGGGTTCTCCAAGACATTGCGACGAATCACTGGAGGGGTATGAGTTCCGCTATAGCCAAGACCAATCATGGAACGCAGAACTATGTTCTTGGCACCGAGGCGGCGAAGTTCTTCAGCTACTTCCGCTTCGCTACCAGCCAGCGGGAGCCGCAGGCCCTCCGTCCAGCGAATCGCCTCTGGCACAGCGGCTTTGGCCATCGCCTCAAGCGAGGGTTGGCCGATCACCGCAAGCATTCGGGCCACTTCGGCAGAGTCGGGCCCGATGTGTCGGTCAGTGAACGGAACAGACCGATCAAGCGGTGAACCCAATTCACTCGGCGACATGTTGGCCGAACCGTCTTCAGGGCTGGCATGAGAGCTGGCAGTGCGCTGCGTTTCAGCAACTGGGTTCACGAAGGACTCCCGCATGGACGAACGCCACGCGTTTGCGTGGCTAACGTCCCCCTCTGTTTTTGCGCGAGTCCGCGCGCCTGAGAGCTTCACCGCGAGGGCGGCTTGCACCGTCGGCGGGGACTATGAAGTCCCGCTTTCCAGAGGCGCCTGCCCGGACGGTCCATGATGCCTGAGAGGTTGGCGGGGAGTTGCTCCTTCGGCGTTCATCGCTGGCTGCGATGGAACTCTCCCGACCGGGTACGTGGCGCTATATCAGCCTAGCAACACCAATACTCGCGATGCGTGTTAGCTGATCGCTCGCGCTGCGCGTCGTGCCGCGAGCTCATCCATGGTCGAGGTGGTCGGCACGAAGTAGTCGTCGATGCTCTCACTCGGAAGTTGCGCCAGGCTGCCTTCAACCTCGCGCCAGACCCTGCCGACTGCAATGCCGAATACTCCCTGACCGCCCTGTACGAGGTCGATGACCTCATCCTGGCTGCGGCACTCGTAGACACTCGCGCCATCACTCATGATCGTGACCTGAGCGAGGTCATCGACGCCGCGCTCGCGCAGGTGCTCAACGGCGGTGCGGATGTTCTGCAGCGAGACACCAGTGTCGAGGAGTCGCTTGATGACCTTGAGCACCAGGATGTCGCGGAAACTGTAGAGACGTTGGCTACCAGATCCAGCCGCACCACGAACTGAAGGCTCAAGCAAACCTGTGCGAGCCCAGTAGTCGAGTTGGCGATAGGTGATCCCGGCCGCCGAGCAAGCGATCGGCCCGCGGAAGCCGACGTTCGTGGGCAACGACTGGACGTCATCACCGAACAGCAATCCCTGACGACCGGCGTGCTGGGTGGCGTTGGCGCGATCTGCAGCAGCCTGCGCAGTGCTCTCCGCGCTCGTGGCGGCACTCGTGCCGCTGGTGCCCAGTGAGCCACTGCCTGGTGTCTTGCCGGATCCGTCGTCGAGACCGCTCACGGTCCACCTCCACTGGTGTCGTGGCGCCGCGGGATGGGGGAAACACACCGCGAGAGTTACACCGACGACGTTCAACGGTAACGCTAGGCCGCCGGGGTTGCTGGGTCAACGTTACAGCCAGCGACACGCCGAGCTAACACAAACCCTCATGTATACATTGAGACTTTTTCTCAGCCTAATAGCGACGAATCTCGAGAGCCCCGTTCGATCGAATCGAGCGTGCCTGCTGAGGCAGGCATGGGTTGCCGCAGCGGGACTTGGCTAGCTCGGGCCTTCTTCGTCGGGAGTAGGCGTGCCGCCGAGGAAATCGTCAGGTGAGATCTGATCGAGGAACTCGCGGAAGCGCTCAACCTCGTCCTCTTGCTCATCCGGTACCGCGATCGAAGCTTCGGCCAGTACCTGTTCAGCCGCCAGGATCGTCGCACCCGTACGAAGTGCCAGGGCAATGGCGTCAGACGGTCGAGCACTGATCTCGGTGCCGTCGACGAAGACCAGGATGGCGTAGAACACTCCATCGGTGAGTTCGGTGATCCGCACCTCGAGCAGCTCGGCTCCGAGACCATCCACCACACTCGCCAGCAGATCATGCGTCAGCGGACGCGCAGGCACGACCCCCTGCTGGGCGAACGCGATAGCAGTCGCCTCGACCGCTCCGATCCAGATTGGCAGGTAGCGTTCGCCGCCAGACTCTCGGAGCAGCACGATTGGCTGATTCGACGGCATCTCGACCCGGACACCCACAACGTCCATTTGGTGCATGGGACTACCCTAACCGCCACTCGATAGAACGGCGAGGCAGTTGCCAGACTGACCCCAGCCACTCCAGCCAGATCGGACCGGGCAGCCGCTTCAGATCAGAGACTAGGTCAGCCCACCCGTGAGATCAGGCGGGTCGAGCCCGGCTCAGCGCTTGAGTTCGTGCGCCAGCCCGGATTTGACCAGGGACGAGTGCAGTCGTACCGACAAGGCCGCAAGTTGCCTGATGGCGTCGTCGGCACGCTGCTGGCCTTCTGGATCCCGCTGACGCAGCAGCGGGGTGACAACCTGTTCGACCAACCCGACTTCGCGGTCGGCCGCGATCTTGAACGTACGCAGATGGCGTGGCTCGATGCCGAACGCTGCCATCTCGGCGATGGTCGTGGCGATGGCAAGTGCGTCACCGTCGTAGTGGGCGCCGCGCTTGGTGACCAAGCCATAGCCCTCGAGTTCGGTGAGCAGCGCATCGTCCAGACCGCTTGAAGCCAGCAACTCCTTGCGCGACAGGCGCATATCGGACGACGACCCCGAACGGAACGAGTCAGCAGAGGGCAAGCCATCGGCCGAGACCAGAGCCCGCGGAACACGTGGTCCGTCGCTGCCACTGGCCGGTTCAAGGCCGCGGTCAATGGCATCGAGATGATCGCGGATCACCTTGAGCGGCAGATACTGATCGCGCTGGCAGGCTAGGACATAGCGGAGTCGCTCGATGTCGGCGTGACTGAACTTGCGATAGCCACTGGACGTGCGCTGCGGAGTGACCAAGCCCTCGGACTCAAGGAAGCGGATCTTGGAAATCGTGACGTCAGGGAAGTCAGGACGCAGACTCGCCAGCACGTCACCAATGCCGAACAGCCCGCGCGACGCTGCAACTGCAGTCATCGTGAGTCACCACCTTGCGTGTCGAACGCCGTCAGATACACGAACCGGTACTTGCCGATCTGGACTTCGTCGCCGCCCGCAAGCAGGGTCGAGTCGATCCGGTGGCGGTTGACGTATGTGCCGTTCAAACTGCCCGCATCGACGATCTCCCAGCCACCCTCAAGCGCGCGAAGTTCCGCGTGCCGACGCGACACAGTGACATCGTCGAGGAACAGCTCGCACTCGGGCGAGCGGCCGACCACCACGATCGGGTTGTTTGGGTCAAGGACGAATCTCGAGCCTTCCTGCGGCCCGCGCAGCACGACCATCAGGGCTTGCCCCGAGCCGAGGTCACCGACGCTGGTCTCGTTCACAGCAGGCATCGGGGCCGAGTCGCCAACATGGGCAACTCGCAGACCAAGCACACCAGTGATCGACGCAGCGTCTTCGGCCGGCAACTCCGAACCGCAGGTGGCGCAGAAGTGCGCGTCGTCATCGGCGTTGAATCCGCAGTGCAGACACTGGCGACTCATCGAGGTTCTCCCGCCCAGATCCAGGTGGCCCGCCTAGGCGGCCAACGATGTCAACCTCGACTCAGAGTCGAGACTCAGTGGATGACAGTACGCTGGAAAGTTCCCTTGCGGCAAGACTGAAACTCTAAACCTCTAGTTTAGAGTTAGATGATGTTTCGTACGGCGTGCAGTTCCGCCAACCGCCCTACGCGCGGGACCTACATACGCGCCGGACCTACTTACTCGCCGGACCTACTTACTCGCCGATGAGGGCCCGATACTCAAGCGCTGCAAGCAAACCGTTGACGGCTGCTGGATCTGCATCTATTTCGATCAGCCAGCCAGCGCCGTAAGGGTCGCCGTTGAGGGTTTCCGGACTAGTCTCCGCAGCGTCGTTGCGTGCCACTACGACACCGGAAAGGGGTGCGTAGATATCGGAGACACTCTTAGTCGACTCAACTTCACCGCAGGGCTCCCCCGCAATGAGCACGGCACCTAGCGAGGGCAACGACACATAGACGACATCACCGAGTGCGTCCTGCGCGTGGTCAGTGATTCCGAATCGCACCCGCCCAGCCTCGGTAACAGATACCCATTCGTGTTCGGCCGTGTAGCGCAGTTCGTCTGGAGTCTGGCTTGCCATCACAGAGCCTCTCGGTCGTGGTTGGTCCTGGTGATATCCGTACTCGGTATCGACTAAGACTGCGGCGCAGGGGAAGCGTACTGAGGCGGCGTCGCTGGGTGCAATGCCGTGATCAGCACAGTGCGCTCCGGCGAGATAGTGATGTGAGCGCCTGCGGCTCGAATGGAGTCAGATACCCCACCCGGAATCTTCAACGCTGTGGTGAGGGTGTCGGTATCGCCGATGGCGAGCAGTTGATAAGGCGAACTAAGGGTTGTTCCCGACACCACCAGCCCTAGCCCGGTTGGGGGATTATCGAACCAGGTGGAACCAACAATCCGGACCGGCCCCAACGACATCGCCTCGGCCCCCGCGTCGCGCAGTTCTTGAATAGCACCCAGCACCAGAGTTGAATCCACGACGCCCCCCGGATCGGTGATCGTGATCCGCACGCCAGGGCCAATGGCGGGCACCGTGCCAGCCAGGATCGCTAGCGCGCTCGCTCGGTCGCGGGCAGCAGCGAGGCGCTGCTCGGCGCTGCCAGAGAGCAGCCGGTCACGCTCAGCAGTCAGTGTGCGCTGCTCGACTTCGAGTCGAGCCTGTCGCTCGGCCAAATCGTCAAGGACACGAACTACCTCATCGTCGCGTGCGTTAACGAGCAAACCCGGACCACCAAAGCTTCGGGTAGCGGCAACGGCCCCAAAACCCAGTGCCACGAAGAGCAAACCGACTATGGCCTGCCGCCCGGTAGCCCGAATGTGGAACACAGACCATGGCGACCTGTGGGGCTGGGCTGGCTGGGCTGGCTGGGCTGGCTGGGCTCCGGGCTCGTCGTCTGCCGCGACCGAGTCGAGTGCATCTGCATCAAAATCTGCATCATCTCCGGACATGGTCAGGCCTTGAACAAGTGCCGGCGGATCGCGGCGGCGTTGGCGAAGATCCGCATTGACAGGACCACGACAACACCGGTTGAGATCTGCGCGCCCACACCGAGGTGATCACCGAGAAAGACCAACAGCCCGGCGATAAGCACGTTCGACAGGAATGAGACCACGAACACGCGATCATCAAACACGTCATCGAGCAGCGCGCGCGTGGCGCCGAAAACGGCGTCCATTGCCGCGACTATGGCGATGGGCAGGTACGGCTGTAGCCAGATAGGTACCGCTGGTTGCAGGACAACCCCCAACACAATGCCAATGACAAGACCAATCGCTGCGATCACAGAACTCCCCCAGTGCTCAGGACTGATCCGAATGCCGATGACGCCGATGACGCCGATGATCCCGCTGACGCCGATGATCCCGCTGACGCCGATGCTGATGCCGCCGCCGACAAGGTCGCGCGCACCGAGTCGCTTGGGACCGTGGCGCTGATCGGCGCCACACCTACTGCTGCGGGCAGGTGCAACAGCAAGCTCGTGGTCGTGTCAACGGAGAGTCCGAACGATTCGACCAACTGGTCGAGCGCTCGTCCAGAAGAAGTTGCGGCGTAATTCGATGCCAACAAGGCGGGATTGCCGATCGCCTCAATCTGATAGGGCGGCAGGATCGGCTTGTAGTCGACCAGGATAGCCATGCCAGCCGTCCGAATCGCAGTGGTCGCTGTGAGCCTGCGGCCATTGATGGCAACCGCTTCAGCGCCCGACTGCCACAGCCCGTTAACCACCAACTGCACATCGCGGTCCTGCACTCGCCCTGGATCACCCGGATCGGAAGCAACCATCTGCGCCGCATCGTCGATGGTGACGATCAGGCCCGGCCCAACGACCGCCGTGTAACCCGCATCCATCTCCAAGACGTTCAGCCGCCCGGACACCTCCGCGCCGGCGGCGGAATCGGCGACTATCGCTGACTGCAGATCACTCACCGTTGACCGAGTTGCGGTCAACTGCGCCTCAAGTTGGTCAACCCTGGCTTGCGCCTGTTGAGCACGAACTATCAGAGCCGCCCTCGCCTTGATGGCAGCAGGCTCAGTCGCGTCGCGTTGTACAACACCCAATGCCAGGATCATCGCAACGCAGACACAGGTAACAAGCAGCCCAAGTACCCACCTGCGCTGCTCATGAGTGCCTTCCTCGCGACGGCGCTTCGCAGCGGTGACGTACTCCTGGCCAACGTCCTCACGCAGTAGGTCAGCCAGCAGGCGCATCGACGCGGCGGGATCGGTGACCGAATGCAGAGTCATGACGAAGGTTCGCGCAAGATCCGCCGGGCCTGCTCCAGGTAGAGGAGCCCCGCCCACCAGTACAAAGCGGTTCCCCAGATGACGAATGCCCAGCCGATGATGCGCGCCACGTCGGCTGCGGTGAAAGCGTCGACTGCAGCGTCGCCTAGCAACAGGAAAGGAAAGCCCCAGAGCAGATTGAAGGTGGCAGCCTTACCCAGAAAGTGCACCGGAAGACCAGTGATACCACGGCGTTTCAGCATCGTCAGGGCAAGCCCGAGGATGAGATCGCGCACCAGTAAGAGTGCGACGAGCCACCATGGGATGATCCCTCGGATTGCCAGACCCACGAGGGTGGCCGCGATGTAGAGGCGGTCAGCCAGCGGATCGAGGAGCTGGCCAAGTCGACTGATCTGGCCGGTGGCTCGAGCAATCTTGCCGTCGAGGTAATCGGTGATGCCACTTATGGTGAGTAAGACGATGGCCCAGCCATCGTCATGTGGCCCAAGGATCAGCCACAGAAACAGCGGGACACCCAGCACGCGAGCGAAGGAAAGCAGATTTGGGATCGTAAGAACGCGATCGGTCTGCACCTCGGTCGCCTGCACCTCCACAGGTAGACCCTAGCCCGCAGACGAAGGTTCTTCCGGGGTTGGCGTGATCACCCAATCCGCCGACTCCCAGACCGGCACCGCTATGTACTCATCAGCGGGCGGTTCCGCTGAACCCAGGTCAGCAGTGGGTTCCTCAGCAGTGGGTTCCTCAGCAGTGGGTTCCTCAGCAGTGGGTTCCTCAGCAGTGGGTTCCTCAGCAGTGGGTTCCTCAGCAGTGGGTTCCTCCGCAGTGGGTTCCTCAGCAGTGGGTTCCTCAGCAGTGGGTTCCTCAGCAGTGGGTTCCTCAGCAGTGGGTTCCTCAGCAGTGGGTTCCTCAGCAGTGGGTTCCTCAGCGAGCGCTCCGTCAGACAACTGCGCCGCCTCGGCTGCGGCTTGAGCCTCAACCAACAGCCACGGTGGAGCGAGGGCTGGATCGGAATGCCACACCGAAGGCAGTGCTAGCCCAGCTAGCCCAGCTAGCCCAGCTGGCCCAGCTAGCAGAGCTGCACCCGGCGGCACCAAGGCCACATCGACTGCAGGCAATGCATCGGGCTGGTCCGGCTCCGATACAAGATCGGACGCCGCTACAACTCCAGGGACCGCTACAACTCCAGGGACCGCTACAACTCCAGGGACCGCTACAACTCCAGGGACCGCTACAACTTCGGCCACCGACGCGGCCGGTGGCGCAGGAACCGGAAGTGGCACTGGCACAGGGAGTGGCGGCAGAACAGGGAGTGGCGGCAGAACAGGGAGTGGCACTGGCACAGGGAGGGGCGGTAGTTCAGACAGCACATAGGGCGAGCGGGCCGCCACAGCCGGCTCGGCCGCAGAAGTCGCATGCAGGTGCGCTAAGGGATGGATTGAGGGCACTTGCCCGCGCGCAAGGAACGACAACCACAAGGACAGGATTCCGAGCAAGACACCCAAGGCGCCTAGACCTATGACCCCGCGCGAAATGTTCCACACGTTAGGCACCGTGAGCGTGACCACGATGTCTGCCGCGACTCCATCGCTGGAGTCGGCATTCATGATGACGAGTGAAGGCACTGACGCTAAGTCGACCTGCAGCACGGCCGGTGAACCATTGGCATGCTGGGTCCAGAAGGTCTGCTCTTCGGGCGGGGGCGGACGTTGCGTACCTGGAACTTGGCGAGTCGTCGATTGCTGTCCGGCATTGAGTTCGACCACGACGTCGTAGGGCACGCCCACTAGATACGAGTCGACGTCGTGCGCGGTAGCAGCCCCGACGAACATCTGCTGATGAGTCGGCGACGACACGTTCAGGGTGGTCCGTCCGAGACCGGTAGGAATCGGCATGCTGCTCGCATCGATCTGCACATAGTCGAAGAGAAGGGCAGCGCCTGTTCCTCGAACTTCGGCAGTAGCCGACGACACCGCGTTGTCGGATCCGAACAAGGACGCAGCGGCGACTCCCCCGGCTATGAGACCAACGCCGACCACAATCGACAACAGCCCCAGCACAAGCAAGATCCACCGCTTCACGGCACCACGGTAGGTGATGCCACCGCCCATCGACCGCTACCGCGACACAGCATCTGAGTGCGCCGCCCATTACGGTGTGCGCATGGATGAGGTGGGCACTCTCAAAGCGCAGTGGAATGCCATTCTCGACGACCTTGAATCAACCGCCCGGATCGCATGGCTCGCCCTATTCGACGGTCGCATCGCGGCGGTGAGCGATGGCGTCCTCACCTTGGATTTCTCAGATGCGAACAAACTGGCTGGCGGCCACGGCTACGAACGAGCCACCAAGCCGCAGTTCCTCGACTCGCTCGCCGATTCGATCCAACGCGTGACCGGCAATCGGCTCGCGGTGGTGGTGTCTGAGGGCTTGTCGCCCGGCGAATGATCAACCATCGATCCAACGCGCAGCCAAACGAGCGCCAAGCCACCTAGCGCGTGCCTATCCGAGTGGCGAGGTTGACCCAGCGAAGGCTCATGTTCGCCGTCTTGGCACCCGACCTCTACTCTTGGTTCGACACCACAACCGGACCGCATCGATCGTCATACGGGACTTCGGTTCCACCACCAGAATCCGAGACCCTCGGTGCGCCACAGCTACCAGCAATAGGACAATCCCGCATGGCGACCGACTCACCAGATCTTGGGCCCGCGAGTTCTGAGATGTCCCATGCCGAACGGGATGGCCGATCTACCGCCGGTACTGCCGAGTTGGTCAGCTTCCTGCTGCCGTTCCTCCGGCCCGTACGTCGCCCTCTTGTCACCGCCCTGGCTTTGGGCATGACCTCCGTCGTCGCCGGTGTTCTGATCCCACTGCAGATTCACACCGCACTGCTCGAAGGTGCGCTCGAACACGGCGAGCACAAAGTCACCGAGAACGCACCGCTCGCACTCGCCATCATTGCCGGGCTCATGGCTATCAGCGTCGTCACCGCGTCAATGTCACGCAAGCGAGCTCACGAATGTGGTGCGGACGTCGGGCAGGAACTTTCTGAGTATGTCTTCGAGCACACTCTCGAAACTCCCATGTTGCGGCAGGTCGGCCTTCGTCGGCCCAGCGTGATCAGTCGCAATACCACCGACGTCGACCGCATCGGCGAGATCGTCGACATCTCAGTGGCCGAAGGCTTACCTGCCATCACCGGGATCGTCCTCAGCCTGACGCTGCTCATCTACATCCAGCCTTACGCCGGTGTGGCCACGCTCACCGTGACCCTGTTCTTCCTGTTCTTCAACGGGCGGATCGGTCGCAACATGCTCAAGCGCGACCGGGCTCGGCTCGATAGCAGCAGCGACGTCGGGGCGGTAGTCGACGAGTCGATCACCGCCGGTCGAAACCTCACCGGCATGAACCTAACCGCATGGATGCGCGAACGGTTCCACGCCCGGGCTGAGATCTTGCGCCATGCGACCGAGCACCAGCGCAACGAGATCAACCGACTCCTCACTATGGCGCGATTCAGCGGTTACGTTGCGCTGTTTGCCGTTGTGGTCATTGCAGTTTTCAGCGGTAATAGTCAGGCCGGTGCAATCGCCGCCGCCCTGCTCTACATCGAAATGGTTGTCACCGGCCTCGAGTCCTTGCCTCCGTGGTTGCGCGAACTTCGTCTCGCTGTCACCAGCAAACGGCGCATTGAGCAGATCACTACGTCAGGCCCGCGGGTCAGCCGTGGCGAAACCGGGGTCGAAGTTGATGCGGATCACTCGTTCCGTCTGCGCAACCTCGCATTGATGCCAGGCAACCCCATCACGGTTGGCGACGTGCTTTTGCCACTCGGCGGGGTGATCGGCGTGGTCAACGACATGGGCGTGTCAGCGAACATTTTGACCGAGATACTCAGTGGCGACTCCGATCCTGACTCAGGCGTCGTACTCCTTGACGGCGTCGACGTCCGTCATCCCTCGGTGAAGCGGCGGATCGTACTTGTCACCGATGACCCGTACTTGATGGATGCGTCAGTGCGCGAACACTTGAACTCGGCAAAGCCCAACCTCACCGATGACGAGGTACATGCCACCCTCGACATGGTGGGTATCGCCCACCTGACGCAATTGCCTGACGGTGGGATCGATGCTCGGCTGGGCACCCACGCTGGCCTTCTCAGCGTTCATGAGCGCCAGCGGTTGATGCTGGCCATGGCCGCCATCGGCGATGCCGACGTCGTGGTGATCCAGGATCTGCCTGCCCTGGCAGATCCTGATGGAGCCGCCCCCTTGCTTGCCGCACTAGCAACCAAACAGGGGCGAACGGTCATCTTGACCACGGCGAACGCCGAATTCGCAGCAAGGGTCGATCACGTGATCGCCCCAATAGGTGCGCAGATTGTCAGTGGCACCCATCAGCAATTGATGGAGAACCACGCGTATGCCGCGGTCTGGGAACGCCAGGTAGCCGGCGGCATCGACGCCCGAATCCTGGAGACGATCCCCCAGGCCCAACGCGACACCCTGCGGTCACGACTGATTACCGAACACTTCCGAGCAGGCGACACTCTGTTCCGCGCCGGCTCCCCAGCTGACCGCATCATGTATGTCGTCACTGGCCGTGTCTCGATCTTCAACGATGACGGTGGCGTCGAACGCCGCGTGGCAGACATTGGTCCTGGCAACTTCTGCGGTGATGTCAGCCAACCTGGCAGCCGACACTCAGACACCGTTCGCGCGGCAGATGACACCATGGTTCGCACGCTGAGCGTGGAAGCATGGTCTGCAGGTGTACTCGGTCTGCTCGACTCCGATCCGGGCGAGCGCCTAGTCATCGCGCACATCTTGCGGGCCGACCAGGCACCCACTGTCGATCTGCTCCCCGAACAGGTCATCGGGCTCACGCCTGAAGAGGTGACCAAGGCGGTAGATGCGCTCATGGCGCGCGGACAGCTCCGCCAAGACGACCGAGGTCGCCTGTCAATCACGGCCCGCCGGCGCACCCTGTCGGGATCCTCGGCACTGCTCGATAGACTCGACAGCCTCGACTTCTAAAGAAGCAAAGACGCCACTGAGTTTGTGACTCAGTGGCGTCTTTGCTTCGTCTAAAACTGTTCAGCCTGAATGGTTCTGAGCTGGTCAGTGAATCCAAGCCAATGGATCAGATGCGAACGCGGTCGACAATCTTGCGGATCTCCGCTGACCACGGGTGAGTGGGCTCGGTGAGCGAGAAGAGGTCGCCCGAAGCGTTACGTACGACATCCTCCGACAGCGGCATGATGGCCGCAGTCTCGGCTGCGTAGGTGTTGGTCATCTGCTCACGAAGATCGTCGAGATCAACGTTCGAGGGAACCTTGTTGAGCACCAGCAGCAACGACGGAACGTCTAGGCGTCGAGCCACGTGAACCGTGACTGCCGTGCCCTGGAAGTCCTGGCGGTCTGGACGCAGGATCAGCAGCAGGACATCGCTGATCGTGATCGAGAGCAGGGTCTCTTCATTCAACCCTGGGTGGGTGTCAATGATGAGGTAGTCAAGGGCTAAGTCCTTGGCCAGATCGCGGAAGCCGTCATTGAGGGTACCGACGTCATAGCCCTCACGCAGTACTCGCGCGATGTCGCTGGCCTTCATGCTCGAGGGCACGAGGAAGAGCGTGCCACCGGGTGCGACCTCGGTGAGCCTGGACACCGTGTACGTGACATCGTGTGCCGCTTGGGCAATCGGGATCTTGCCCCAGAGATAGTCGTTGAGGCTCGGCTCGAGGGCTTCATCGAAACCAAACAGGACGTGGACACCCGGACTCTGAATGTCGGTGTCTACCACCGCGACGCGGGCACCGCCCGCAGCAAGTTGGGCCGCAACGTTCGCGGTGGTGTTGCTCTTGCCTGTTCCACCCCGGAACGAGTGCACTGAGATGACGGTGGACATGTCACTTCCTCTACTGGTCAATGAGAAACAAGGCCACGCTACATCTGACCGTGCAAGGCACATCGTAGTGCCCTGATAGTGCGCTACCGCCAGATTTGAGCCATCAGATCATCACCGTGGCGCTGAACGTGAGAATCGGCCCCTGGATCTAGGATCGGGCAGGGTGCTGTCAGCCGCACCGGTGCGGCTGAGAACTTCGATCTCTGCGGTGCAGAGCTAGAGCAAAAGCCAGAGGGGACGGGCGACACCGTGGCCGGTCAGGGTATGCGCCTGCCGAGTTCAACCTCGCTTAGCCTGTGGTCTGGAATCAGCCAAGCAGCCTCGGCCGGCAGCAACATTGTTGTCGAGTTGACGATCGCGCTGTTCCTTGGCGTTGTAGGCCTGGGCGAATGGGCCTTGCGCTACGCCGTCATCGTCACCGTGCTGTACCTGGTACGCGCGGCGATTGGCGATGTGCTGCTAGCCGACACGGCACCCACACAGGAGACGCCCGATGGGCGGATAGCCCCGCTACTCGGCTTGGTGCTTGCCCTAGGTGGCGTTGCCGCGCTGGTCGTGGCGCTGGCTGCTGCCGCCACCCACGATCTGAGTTGGCTCGCCGTGGCAGTGGTGATTCCCGGAGCCTTGCTCCAGGACGCACTGCGCTACGTGGGTTTTTGGTCCCTGGAGCCCAAAAAGTCGGCGCTTCTGGACCTCACCTGGCTGGTGGTCTCCTTGCTCGGCATAGCCGTGCTTTCTGGGTCCAGGTCGGTCACCACGGGAGTCCTCGTCTGGGGAATCGGGGCAGCTGTTGGTGCGCTCATCGGGCTGCTCAGCTTTCGAGTGTTGCCCGGATCCCCGCGGCCAGCGCTCACCTGGTGGTGGAGCCACCGCCGTCTTGCCGTTCCAACGTCAATGGACACCGCGCTATACCTTGCAGGAAACCAAGGCCTCTGGTTCCTGGTTGCGGCCCTCGCCGGAACCCAAGTGCTGGGCACCTTCCGGCTCGCCCTGTTGATCGCCAACCCGTCCCTACTGGCCTACCTCGCCGCCCAAACCATGCTCGTGCCAGCGCTCTCGCGTCGCGTTGTCTCACCTCGTCGAATACTGGGGCTGGCCGGCCTGTGTGCCCTGGCTGGCCTCGCGATATTGGCGGTCACCTTGATTCTGGTATTGCCGCTCTTGCGCTCGGCCGGAATCGCTGAAGGTGCCACGAGTGCTGCCCTGATCCTGGCCACAATCGTCTACGTAGCGGTATCTGGCCCATACGTGATCGCCGCGTCCGTGCTGCGCGCACGCCGGCGCGGGCTCTCGTTCCTGAGCATGCGTGCGGCATCGACTCTGGTGGCCGTGGCGTTTAGCGCGATCTGGGTGTCGAGGTACGGCGCGACCGGCACGATGAGCGCCATGGCCTGCGGTGTCGGATCAGCGATCGTGGTCGGCCTGGTGATACTGAGGCGGCAGCGGCAGTCGGGGCACCAGCCGGCGCCTCAGCGCTGAGTTGGGCACTGCAGAACCCCCCGCGTGCGCAATTGCTTGTTTGGCAGAGGCTAGGAGCCGGCAGGCTTGCGAGCCAGCACGATGAAAGTGGGCACCACCGCTAGTGCGCCATCGAGCAATGGCCCCGGCACCGCTGCGACCGCTGAGACTGGCGAAGGAAGCGCGCGCAGTTGACGCTTCGCGACTTCTGCGGTCATGTCGACCACGGTGAACCCGGCCCGGGTCAGTAGTGAGTGCAGCTGCGATCGGCTAACGGGCACAACGTCGTACCACTCACCTCGTCGGGCCAGACGTACGACGCGATCGGCCGCACGTGGCGGCAACCAACTGACGAACGGCAAGCCGACATGGGCCTCGACGAGCCGGTACTTGTTGGGAGCGGCAAGGTATAGCAAGCCATCTGGTGCCAACACTCGCTCGATCTCGGTCAGATACGCGAGTTGCTCCGCTGGCTGCCCCACGTGTTCAAGCACGTGATTCGAAACCACGATGTCAAAGGCGCCAGAAGGAAAGGGGAGCGCTCCCCCGTCGGTCTGAATGAACTCAAAGCCAGTGGAAATGAGTCGATGATCCATCCGATCGACAGCCGTGACCGAGCCGTTCGGGCCGACACGCTTAGCGAGCTCATGTGCGATATAGCCTGAGCCACAACCATTATCAAGGATCCGAGCGCCCCGCAATGGACGCTCTGCGGTCAGCATCGCGGCGATCGCTTCGGCCTTGCGCGTACGACTCGCTTCATCAGCCACGACGTGCGTGCGGCGTTCAACAGCAGCAGTCTCGTGTCGGCTCGGTGCTGCCAGCGACTCATTACTTCGCGAAACACCGCAATCGAGGACGACATCGACGTAGTGATCCCAGGCCTGGTCGGCATCTGGCAACACGATCGCAGCGCGCCACTGCGCGATCAGCGCCACATCTAGTTCGCGAAGCGCCTGGGCCCATGCTGCTGAGTCGCCGACCGGCAGTACTCGTCCGTTGACCTGGTCGATCACGTCCAGTGCCAGAGGCGGTAGGTCACTCACGAGTGCTGGCAGCCCGTACGCGTGGGCCAGGCGAGTGTTCTGTGACCCAGTGGCTTCCAGATACGGCAGGGCCACGACGTCATGTTGCGCCATGAGCGACTCGACGTCATGACCAGCGAGGTAACCCGGCTCGTAGTCAATCCTGCCCCGGAGCTCTGGCGCCGCTGCGAACTCGCGGATTTGAGCGTCGAGGCTGTCGTCCCAGCATTCGCCTCGGATGGTGACGTGGATGTCGGGCGCCGCGCGCACGGCCTCAAGCAACATCGGAATGCCCTTGTATGGACGGATGAAGCCGAAGACGAGTACTCGAATTGCATCGCCGGGCGCACGGCTCACAGCGGTACCGATGTGGGCGCTGTGGGCGCTGTCGGCGATGTCGGCGATGTGGGCGCTGTCGGCGCTGTCGGCGGCGTCGACTCTGCCGTCCGGGCCGCTCACTCCCGTTACGGCGAGTGCCGGTCCGTGTGGGGGGATCGGCACCTGCACAGCGGGGACAGCGCGCAAGTGCGTTGTGACGTCGGCAAGATCGGCCGTGGAATGCACCACCACACCGTCGAGATCGGCGGCCAAAATGTCGATGGCCCGCTGCTGCCAGACCGGGGCGTCGTGCGATACCACATTGTGCGCGATCAGCACTCTGCGTGGCGGGTTGCCACCTGCACTCGCACTGGCCAAAAGCGCGCGATAAGCGGGAACCTGGAATGGATTCGAATGAGCCACGACGATGAGATCGGCGTCCGCAGTCCGCCGCCCGGCCCTGAGCCAACTCGAGGGGTCGTACCAATTCAGGATCCGGTGCACCGACTCGAACTGCGCGCCCTCGGCGATGTCGGCGTCGACCGTCAACTGGCCTGGATACAGGCGCGCTGGGTACTGGTTTTGCCACGTGACAAGCCGAACGTCGTGCCCGCGTAGGGACAGACGCCGAGCCAACTCGGTGGTGTGCTGGGCAATGCCACCCTTGTAGGGATGGGTGGGGCCCACGACAGCAATGCGCATCGGTGCTCACCATATACGCGAACTTGGCGCAGGCGATGCTGAGCGCCAGGTGCATTGGCGCGCGCCATCTGAGAGGCGATCATGTCTTTGACACGTCGATGATTTACCCTACGTGTGAATCCTTGGAGTGCATCGTGACCAAACTGATCATCCAGATCCCGTGTCTGAATGAAGAAGACCAACTGCCCACCTTGCTGACGCAGCTGCCGCGGTCCGTCCCTGGGATCTCCGTTGTCGAGTGGCTGGTGATCGACGACGGATCCACTGATCGCACCCTTGAGGTGGCCCGCACTCACGGGGTCGATCACATTGTGCGTCTCACTCATAACAAGGGCTTAGCCAGCGCGTTCCAGGCCGGCCTTGACGCGTGCCTGAAGCTAGGCGCCGATGTCATCGTCAATACCGATGCCGACAACCAGTACGACTCCTCCGCGATCCCAGCCTTAGTCGCGCCCATCCTGTCTGGTGAAGCCGACATGGTGATTGGCGATCGCGACGTCAGCAACGTTGCCGAATTCAGCGCTGCGAAGAAGTTCCTACAGCGTGTCGGTACGCGGGTAGTGCAACTCGCATCCGGCACAAGCGTTCAGGACGCGACTTCGGGTTTTCGGGCCTATAACCGCGAAGCCGCACTTCAACTTGTCGTCGTCACGAAGTTCACGTACACGCTCGAAAGCCTGATCCAAGCCGGTAAGAACCTCGTCGCCATCAGTAACGTCCAGGTGCCGCGAAACGATGTGGCAAGGCCGTCGCGGCTGTTCTCGTCCACTGGTTCCTACGTACGGCAAAACGCCATCTCGATTTTCCGCGTGTGGGCCGGATATGAGCCACTGCGACTGTTTTGGAGTGCAGCCGCCGTTCTCGTTGCATTAGCTGTTGTGAGCTGGCTGCCCTACCTGGTGTCGCTCGTGTCGAATTCTGGTGGCGCGCACCTGCAGTCGGTGATCCTAGGCTCGGTGTTCCTGATCGCAGCCGTCCAGCTCTTCAGCCTCGGCGTACTCGCCGATCTAGTGGCCTCTAATCGAGTCGTGAGCCAGCGCACGCTTGAGCGTGTTCGCCGCATCGAGCTAACCCTGGGAGTTCCACCGTCGCATTACGAACGCGTGGCTCGCCCTGCGACGCCAGCGCCCGCGATCTCACTGACCGCCGACCAAGTCGCGCCCGATCAGCGTCCCGATCCAACTGCGGCAACCGTCACCACGTAACGCTTGGTGAACGAAGTCGTCGGTGCAGCATCAAGTGAGCGCCAGTACATCGTGACGATTCCAGACACTGTGTGAATCCCGGCAGCCGACACGGTTGTCCTTGAGGTCAGCGCGCCCGGTGGAAGGGCTTCGCCCATTATCGCGGTGGAATCTACCTTCAGCATCGTCCAACTATTGGCGTCGGCCCAGGTGCGCAAGGCAACTGTCGTCGCGAATGCGGTACGGCCCGTCGATTCATCGATTCGCACGGCAGGGATGTCGCACCACACGCCGACAGGGGTCTGGAACGCGCCCGCCAAGGGGCCAGTGAACAATGCGAAGACACGTGTTTTCCCTTGTGCGAGAGCATCAATCGCGGCACACGTCTGCGTGAGTATCGGGCTCATGCCGCCGTATTGGATGGCCGTAGCCAGCGGCGAGGTGGCACGCACCGTGGGGATCACGAACGATCCCACTAGGGCCAGTGCAACCGCCCCGCGCAGAGCAGAATCATGCGATCCAAAACGAACGCTGTCGGTGATTCGATATGCGGCATAACTCGCGAGAAGCACGAGCACCGGGTAGCCCATCATCACCAAGTGACGCGATGCCCATAGTTGATCCTGGGTGATGTGCCATGCCCAGAAGTACAACGGGATCAGTACCAACAAGGTCGCGATGACCACAGCCCAAGGTTCGCGAAAGCGCGAATGAACGCCCGGGCCTTTGGTAAGCGCGAAGACGAGTAGCGCAAGACCAGCGAGCACAAGCACTACCCAACCGAAGTACCAGGATGTCGACACTGTGGTGAGTTCGTCATAAGTGCGTGATGGATCCACAACCTGATCGTTCATTCGTTGAACGCCCGCGACCTCTTGCTGGTACCCATTCTTAAGATCTAGTTCGACATGCACCTTGGTCCACAACGGACGCATGGTGAGAAAGACCAGCGCGGCAAGGGAAAAGAGCGCGGTACCGCGGGCGACTAGACCACGGTTGTGGTCGACGAGATCGCTCCATCTCCCCCGTACCCATGACAACCTATGACCCAACAGGACTACGACAAACGCAGCGGCGAGCAGGACAAGAACCTCCGACCCGACCTCCCACTTCAAGTGCAGCAGATAGCCAGGTGTGACAACCGCGTAGATCACGAGGCTCACCAACGGCATCAGCACTGCTGGCGCCACAGCGGCCATGGTGACGCGTCGGGCCAAGCCAGGATCCCGGTCGGTTGTCAGCAACCAGATCCCGGTGGCGGCCACGACAACGAGGCCGCCCACCGCGACGCCATCGGGGCGATCCAAAGTGGCAGTGGCGGCCGTGAGCGAACCCAAGGCGATCAGGCGAGGACTCGCACGGACGAAGCCGTCGGTGAGAAGTGCGAAGCCGCCCACACACAGCAAGAGGGCAACGCTTTCGCTGAACGTGCTGCGGGCCATGTACAAGACGGGCAGCGCGAGCGCGCAGGTGGCTGGGGCGAGAAGAGCCCACCAGCCGGGAACGATCCGGCGCGCCCAAGCAAAGAACGCCACAAGCCCAAGACCCGCGAAGATCACGTTGCCCCAAGGCAATCCGGATGGGCCGAGGATTCGCTGCAGATGCCCAAGCATTACCGGCAGCAGCGGCCCACCTTGTGAGAACTCCTGCCCAGGGCCAGCGTCGTAATAGCCGTATCCGGTACTCGTGAGGCCACGAATCGCGTTGGTGATGTCGGCAGTGCCGTTCTGGATCGGGAATTCGTTATGGGTTGCGAACCACTTCGCGGTGGTGGCGTAGAAGCCCGGATCACGTTCGACGAGGAACCACTCCCCTGCCGTACGGCAACAGAAGATGATCCAGACCACGACACCGAGCCACACTGCACCAACCAGCACACGGTCTGAGACCGACACATTGCTCGGCGTGGGCAAACGGCCAGCGAGAAACACGGTGGTCGCCACCATGGCTACCACCGACACAACCAGTGCCACAACGCCCGGGAGTCGGACGAGTGCACCTAGCACCGCGACGCTGCCGAACACCATCACAGCCGGTGCCACCAGGTCGGGTGACAAGAGCCAAAGCCGGGCCCAGCGCGGGATGGGCGCGGGCGCGGGTATCACTGGGCTATCGACAACGACATCTGACACGGACGACACCCTATGGGGGCCATCAATCGCAGCGCGCATCCGTGATCGGATCGCGACGTAGTTGAGCCCGTTGCCAGATGAAATACCCGGCAACGGGCTCAACAGTGCGGTTGCAGAAGATCAGGCGGAGGTGATGCCTACCGCGTCAATCTTGACCTGCTTACCGGATGACGTGACGACGATCTTCACGACGCCGACCTTGTTTGCGGTGTAGCGGGTGAACGTGAACAGCTTGCGCTCCGCCGCTCCAGTCTTAACCAGCGACAGGTGCTTAACCACCACGTTGTTTACGTACACATCCACTGACCCACAGGTTGCGCAACTCAACGCGATCACACCGAGTTGCCGCACCGTCATCGACGACGTAGTCGATAGCGTCGCGCCGCGGATTGTGGTGGCAGATGCAGTTGACCCGACCCAACCTGAGGCCACTGTGCGGCTCCAGTCAGTCGACCTGCTACGTAGCAAGCTGCGCTCGTCGAACGGCAGGTTCGTGCAACGCGATGTGGCCGATGTCTGATTTCCCGAGTTATCCGCAGCTACTGCCTGGAAGCAAACACGGTCCCCTAGCACTGGGACCAGGTTGCTCGAGCAACCAAGAGCGGCTGCTCCGTGAAGCACGCAGTACGCAGCCGTACGTGGAGCCGTCAGCGGCGTGTAGGTGGTTGCTGACGCCGTTGTACATGGGCCGTTAGCGTTGTGTGAGCTACCAGCCTGTGCTGCCTTCTTGAACACATACTTCACACAGGTCGCAGCCAGACCCGAACCGCCCGCGTCAGTTGCCGTCCAAGCGATCGGCACGCTCGGGGTTGAGGCAAACACGCCGGTTGGCTGGGTCATCGTGATAACCGGTGCAACTGTGTCCGAGTAATACAACCGGACCAGATAGGGAGTCGGCTGGCCGTCAACGGAGTCGAAATAGCCACCGATCAGGCTGCCACCATCTGCTTGCACTGCAACGCCGTAGACCTCAGCAGGGGGGAACGGCGCAGAGGGCCCCGTGCCCATGTTGGTTGAGAACACGCGATCGGGTACACCGTTGGTCGATACGTGTGCAATCTGGGCCGCAGCCACGCCATCAAGCGTGTTGAACGTGCCGCCGACAATCAGGCTGTGGTCAGACGTACGCTCGGCGATGGCACGAACATCAGTGTCGAAGCCGGTACCTAGATTCGCAGTGAAGGAGGGATCGGCAACGCCGGTTGCCTCAAGCCGCGCCAGATGCCCCGCTGGGCTGCCGTCGAGGGTGGCGAAGAATCCACCGATCACGATTCGGCCGCTTTGCTGCACCACGATCCCGTTAACCGATCCAGGGTTGAGCCCGTCAACGAGGCCGCTGCCAAGATTGGCCGCGAAGGTTGCATTCGGGTCGCCCTCCGGCGAGAAGCGTGCGATGCCGGCGTCAACGATGCCATTCATATGCGTGAACTGGCCGCCGACGAGCAAGTCGCCAGTGCTCGGGTCTGCCACCACGGTGTCGACAAAACCGTCAAGACCAGTACCAATGGTCTGGCTGAACAGCGTGTCCGGAACGCCGTTGTCATCAACTCGAGCCAGACCAGCGCTGGCGAATCCGTTGATATCAACGAAGTAACCAGCGAGGACAATGTGTCCGACTAGCGGAGCCTCAGCTGGTTGCACGACGATCCCGCGGACGGAGCCGCCGTTTAATCCGGTACCCAAGTTGCTCATGAATGCCGTATCGAGGGTTCCGTCGGAGTTCAGGCGCACCAGGTGATTGACCACCGTGCCGTTGAAGTCCAGGAAGAGTCCGCCAACGAGGATGGCCCCAGACGGTTCCACCGCAATCGCCCGCACTGAACCACCGGAGAAGCCAGTACCCAGGTTGGAGTTGAAGGCGGCGTCGGGAGTGCCATCAGCGTTGAGCCGTGCAAACTCGGCCGGTGCTCCACCGTTGAGGTTGAAGAAGCCGCCGACGAGGATCTTCCCGTCGGGCTGAGTCGCGATGACATTGACGGTATCGCTTAGCGCGGTGCCCAGATTAGCGGCGAACGCGGTATCAACCCGGCCGTCAATCGATACAGGAGTGGCAGAAGCCATCCCGGTGATGGATCCAGCAACCATCGCGCCAACCGTGAGGGCAGACGCGACGAGAACACGAATATAAGAAGAGGGGGACATAGGCAGAATGCTCTCACAGATAGTGAGTTTGAGGGCCTATCCAGGCACCGAGAGTAACTAGCTTCCGGGCGGGCGGGTGTCTGCTGACCCGCCGTTGATCTCCGCGCTCATTCATCAAGTCTGCTCGCACGAGATACATACCGGAGGCACTGGTGAATCGATCGGCACCTTCGGGTACGAGCGGGCGGCTAGACCTGCGCCTTGTGGCGGCCAACGAACGCGCAACTCAACGCGGCGGAAAGGAAACCGAAGCTCCAGCATGCCCAGTAGTACGAATTCCAAGACGGCGCAACGTAGTTGGCGGGATCAATCACGAAGGGCACCGGCGCCATCGCGATCAGCACCACTGCGATGATCCCCAGCACTACAGCGGCACGACCGATGCGCGCGGTCAAGTGGTCTATGTGACTAATGAGCCCGACTGCAATAAGCAGCGGTCCGACTAAGAGCATCGCCCATGAGAACTGTGACCCGCCGAACTGGAAGTAGGCAGCGCCTTGAATCACGCAACCGACCGCAGCGCTGATCAAGGAAAGGTAGGAAGCGTGAACCGTGACGTCGCGTGTGGCTGAGCCGGACGAATCAACTGATTCGGTGGCATCTGCTGGGCCTGATGCTGAACTGAGTTGAGTTCGCTTGTGAACCGCCACCATGAGCAAGCCCAGGCCAAAGAGCACGAAGGAGAGAGACAGCGCGGTGTAGTAGAAGGTGACCCAGCCAGATGATGAAAACGCCGACGGCAAGAAGATGAAGGGCACACATCGCAGTGCCTGCACAGTGACGCCAGCGATCATCAAATACACGGCAGGACGGCCGATTCGATATGAGAGATGATCGACGTGCAACAACACGGCGACCGACAGGCAGATAAGCCCAACGATTCGAAGTCCCCAGTTCAACGTTGTGCCTTGGGGTTCCAACGCGAGGGTCAGGGTGCCTAGGCCAAACAAAGCGAAGCCGACGCACCCTAATGACAATGACCTTGTCGACACGTGGACAGGTTCCGCAGTCTGATCCGGGGGTAGGTTCGCTCTTTGCAAGGAACTCATCAGTTCACCACTTCTGCTCAATACCAACATGGCCGAAGTGGCCGAAGTGCAGTCTATCCAGCGGTTTCGTCGGGTCAAGAAGTCACGGTCAACGATTTCGCGACTTGCTACACAGCATTGCGCGACCCCTTCGGGGACACCGCAATGCGTAGCCGATCGCGTTCGCGAAACAGCGCTGTAGGCGCGTCCACATAGTCGCGGAGTT
>Ga0194035_1000191_pt1 | contig 36772 bp, 32 predicted proteins | sample JunL2320m_MetaG_FD_148680 | JGI IMG/M metagenome (GOLD analysis project Ga0194035, IMG submission 148680) | Anoxic zone freshwater microbial communities from boreal shield lake in IISD Experimental Lakes Area, Ontario, Canada - Jun2016-L239-20m | ecosystem: Environmental > Aquatic > Freshwater >...
CCTTCAGCCACTTCGCCAGCAGCAGCGCGGCGGACGGATCACGCTCCGAGGGCTTCAGGATGAAGCAGTTGCCGGCGGCAAGGGCCACGGGGAACATCCACATCGGCACCATGGCGGGGAAGTTGAACGGCGTGATGCCTGCAACGACACCCAGCGGCTGGCGCAGCGAATGGCTGTCAACGCGCGTGCCGACGTTCTCGGTCACTTCGCCCTTCAAAAGCTGCGGGGCGGCGGTGGCAAATTCGACGACTTCGGCACCGCGCTGGATCTCGCCCTTTGCGTCCGACAACACCTTGCCGTGCTCGGAGGTGATGACGGCAGCGAGTTCGTCGGTGCGCGTGTCGAGGATGCCCAGAAACTTGTTGAGGATGCGGGCGCGGCGCAGCGGCGGGGTCGCGGCCCAGGCCGGGAAGGCCTTCTTGGCCACCGCGATGGCCTCGTTCACCTCGGCCGTGGACGCGAGCGACACGGAGGCCGTCTGCTCGCCCGTCGCCGGGTTGAAGACGGGTGCGGTGCGGCCCTTGCCTGCCACTTCGTGGCCGCCGATGAAGAAAGGAATGGTCTTTGCCATGGGGAATCCTCCTGAATTGGTGGCCTCCTATGCGCCTTTGAATTCTGCACAGCAATGAGCAGGATTGCGCTTTCGATGTGCATAAATTAAAGTAAATCCATGGACTGGGACCGCATCCGCATCTTCCTCGCCGTCGCCCGCGCCGGGCAAATCTCGGGCGCCGCCAAGGGCTTGGGGCTGAACCACGCCACCGTCGGCCGGCAGCTGACGGCGCTGGAGGAGGAACTGGGAACCCCGCTCGTCGAGCGGCAGACCAATGGCTGCGTGCTGACCCAGGCCGGCGAAGTGCTCATGCGCTCGGCCGAGAAGGTGGAGTCGGAACTCCTGCAGGCCGGCAACCGCCTCTCGGGGGCAACCGAGGCATTGACCGGCACGGTGCGCGTCGGCGCCCCCGACGGGCTGGGCAATTACTTCCTGTCCCGCACGTTGGGCGCGCTGGCGGAGCTTCACCCCGAACTCACCATCCAGCTCGTGCCGCTGCCGCGCACCTTCTCGCTGTCGCGCCGCGAGGCGGATATCGTGGTGACGCTGGACCGCCCGAAGCAGGGCCGCCTCATCGTGCGCAAGCTCACCGACTATTCGCTCAGCGTCTATGCTGCGGCGGACTACCTCGACCGGCATGGGCCCATTCGCACTGTCGACGATCTCGACGGCCATCTCTTCGTCACCCATGTCGAGGATTTCGTCTATTCCCGCGCGCTGGATTATGCGGCGGAACTCGGCAAGCGGATGCGGCGGCACTACGAGTGCGGCAGCGTGGTGGCGCAGATGGAGGCGGTGCGTGCGGGCCACGGCGTCGGCATCCTGCACGATTATGCAGCGCTGCAATATCCGGAGCTGCGGCGGCTGCTGCCCGAGCTGCGCTTCACCCGCACCTACTGGCTGATGTCGCACCCGGACACGCATGACACGCGGCGGGTGGCCGAGGTCTATGCGGCGATCACGCGCGCGGTGGGGGAGGCGAAGGGGCGTTTCGTGCTGGGGTGACTACTGCACCGTGCCCCGTGCATCCACCTTGACCGCGCCCAGAACTTGCGTGCCGCGCACGAAGACCACGCGGTCGAACAGGTTCGTCACCGGGCACACATGGTTCGGCGTGATGCGGACAAACTCACCGACCTTCGGCTTGTCATTCACCTTCGAGATGTCGAGGAAGCCATGCTCTTCCGACATGTTGTAGACGCGTGAACCGGACAGTGCCCGCACTTCGCCGAAGCCTTCGAGGCCGACGAGGTCGCTGGTCAGCGACTTCGAGCCCGCGTCGATCATCGCGCGGTCAGCCGTCGGCACGCTGACGACGGTGGACAGCACGGTCAGCGCGCAGTCGTCGGCCGTGGCGGACCCCGCGGCGATTTGCATGCGGTCCATGTAGATGTAGGTGCCCGCGCGGTATTCGCTGGCAAGTGAGAGACCGTCGTCCTTCCACATGTCAGGGGTGCCGCCGACAGAGACGGCAGGAATGTCGAGGCCCGATTTCGCAAGTCCTTCGCGCGCCGTGTCGAGGAAGCTCGCCATCTGCGGCCGTGCGCCGTTCTTCGGCAGCGTCATCAGCCCGCCGAACGCGAGGCCCGGCGTGCGGTCGATGGCCTGCGCCAGGGCGATGGCACCTTGAGGGCTCTGCACGCCATTGCGCGCGGCACCGGTGTCGCATTCGACCAGAACGTCGATACTGCGGCCTGCAAGCGCCGCTGCATGCGACAAGCCCTCAAGCACCGACTCATTGTCCGCCACCACCTTGATGGCGGTGCGTTTGGCGAGTTCTGCGAGGCGTTCGAGCTTGTGCTGGCCGACGACATTGAAGGTGAGCAGCATGTCGGTGATGCCGGCATCGGCCATCACCTCGGCCTCGCCCAGCTTCTGGACGGTGATCCCCCTGGCGCCAAGGTCGATCTGCGCCCGGGCCAGTGGCACCAGCTTGTGGGTCTTGATGTGCGGGCGGTTGGCGAAGCCAGCGGCATCGCAGCGCTCCTGCCATTTGCGCAGGTTCCGCTCCACCACGTCGATGTCGATCACCGGAACGGGGGTTTCGAGGTCCTCGAGGCGCTGGCCCGCGGGTTCAAAGTCGAAGTAGCTGAGAATGTCCATGGGCACAGTCTAGCCTGATCAACCCTGCGGCGGGAAGCGGCGCTTGAGGTCGGCGATCTGCTCGTCCGTCAGGTAGCGGGTGGGGCGGCCATGCAGCAGCAGGTAGAGCCGCGCGGTCTCCTCCAGCTCCTCGATGGCATCGACGGCGGCGGAGAGGCTGGTGCCCGCCACCACCGGGCCGTGGTTGGCCAGCAGCACCGCATTGTGGTTGGCGGCAGCCTTGCCCACGGCCTCGCCCAGCGCCTTGTCGCCCGGCGCATAATAGGGGATCAGTGGCAGCTTGCCGACGCGCATCACATAATAGGCGGTGATCGGCGGCAGAACGTCCTCATGGTTGATGCAGTCGAGGCAGGAGACGGCGACGGAATGGGTGGAGTGCAGATGCACGACCGCACCCGCCTTCGCCCGCTCGCGATACATGGCAAGGTGCAGGAAGCTTTCCTTGGTCGGATCGTCGCCATCGACAAGCTTGCCCTGATCATCCAGCTTCGACAGCCGTGCGGGGTCGAGGCGGCCCAATGATGAACCCGTAGGCGTCATCAGCCAGCCGTTGTCCACACGCATCGAGATGTTGCCGGAGGAACCGAAGGTGAGGCGCCGCTCGAACATCGAGCGGCCCATTTCGCAGATAAGCTCCCGCGCTTTCGCCTCGCTCATGCCAGGGCCTCCAGCGCTTCCGCGAAGAAATCAGGCCCGCCGAAATTGCCGGACTTCAGGGCCAGTGCATAGCGCGGACTTCCGTACGAGAGGCAGGTCGGAACACCGGGCGCGATCTGCGGCCCGATCTCGAGCGCCTCAACCTTCAAGGCCGAAACCACGGCACCGGACGTCTCGCCACCTGCGATCACAAAGCGCCGCACGCCCTGCGCGGCAAGCCCGCTCGCCAGTTTCGCAATGGCATGCTCGATCATCTCACCCGCTTTCTCGCGCCCGAAATTGGCCTGCACGGCCGCCACCTTGTCAGGCGCGGCGGAGGCATAGATGAGGGCAGGGCCCTTCTTCAGCTTCTCAATGGCCCAGGCGAGCAGGGCGGCGACTGTCTTCTCCTGATCGTTCGCGAGCGCCTGCGGGTCGATCGCCTGTGCGGCATGCTTGGCCGCGAAACGCTCCACCTGGCCCAGCGTGGCGGCGGAGCAGGAGCCTGACAGCACGATGCCGGGGCCGCCGACCTTTGCCAATGGCGACGCGCCCTCGCGCTTCGGGATGAGCCTTGCCGTGCGGTAGTTCTGCGGCAGGCCGATGGCGACGCCGGAACCACCGGTGATCAGCGGCAGTGCGGAGGAGGCGGCGCCGATATGTTCGAGGTCGCGGTCCTCCAGCGCATCGACGATGGCATGGCCAATGCCTTGTGCCGCGAGTGCTGCATAGGCTTCTGCGATGGCGGGGGCACCCTGTTTCACCGTCTTGTAGGGCACCAGCCCCACCTTGTGCTGCGACTGCCGCCCCAGCACGCGCACGAGGTTCGCATCGCGCATGGGCGTGAGCGGGTGGTTCTTCATCGATGAGTCGGAGAGCAGCTCGCCGCCAACGAAGAGGTGGCCCAGATAGATCGTCCGGCCGTTTTCCGGGAAGGCCGGGCAGGCGATGGTGAAGTCCGATTCCAACTCCTTCAGCAGCGCATCGGCCACCGGGCCGATGTTGCCTTCGTCAGTGGAATCGAAGGTCGAGCAGTACTTGAAGAAGATCTGCCTTGCGCCATTGGCCTTCAGCCAGCGGCAGGCAGCAAGCGACTGCGCCACCGCATCAGCCGCCGGAATGGTACGCGACTTCAGCGCTACCACCACGGCATCAGCCTCAGGTGCTGCACCCTTGGGAATGCCAATGGTCTGCACCGTGTGCATGCCACGCCGCGTGAGCGTGTTGGCGAGGTCGGTGGCGCCCGTGAAATCGTCGGCGATGCAGCCGAGGATCATGGCGCTCAGGCCGTCCGGATGCGGACGACGCCGTAGGGCCCGAGTTCGACGCTGGAAAGCTTCTTCACCGTCTCGCCCTTGCCCGACAGGAAGTCGGGGTCGGTGGCGAGCTTCTGGAAGTTGCCATCCGTCAGGCGATGGATTTCAGCGGCACCCTTGAGGCCCGAGAGCTTCACCTTCTGCGCCTCAGGCGTGAGGTTGGCGAGCCACAGCTCCGTGCCATCGGGTGACTTGTGCGCCAGTGCGGCGACGGTTGACGGCGCACTCGACACGGCATCGAGGCGGCGGTTGCCGCTTGCAGCGCTGAGCCCCGCCAGCACGTGATAGGTGGGATAGACCTCCGCCTTGGCGCCATCGAACCACGGCTGGGCATGGTCCGCCTTGCGGTAGATGGCGCCCTGCGGCCCCGTCACCGCGCCCAGCGACACGGCATCGAGCCCGCCCTTGGCGAAGGCAGAGAGCAGCCCGACATTCCAGGCGGCGGCGAACAATCCGCGCTGGCGCGGGTCCATGTCGGCGAGGCAGACGCGGGAGTTGTTGGGGTTGGCAGAGACCACGGCGCCATACGGGTTGTCGCGGCAGGGAATGGAGGAAGGTCCCAGCAGATAGGGCGTATCCTTGCCGATCATGTTGCGGGTGGAGGCGATGATGGAGGGAAGCGACTCCAGCGTCTCCATCACCGAGATGTCGTCGGCCGCGTGCACGATCGGGCACACCGTGTGGGTGATGAAGTCGAACACGCCCTTGGGTGTGGGCTTGCGGTTGAGTTCCGTGAAGAACGACAGCATGCCGCCGCCCAGCGTGACACCGGGGAATTCCTTGCGCACCGCGGCTGCCATTTCTTCGTAAGTGGGTCCCCACGGGCGCGGCGTGTTGGGCTGGAACGACTTGAGGTCGTGCATCTGCGTGACAACGATGGCATCGGGCTTGTAGTCCGCCGCGCGGATTTCCTTCGCGATGGCGGCAACCTCTTCCGCCGCTGGCTTCTTGGCCGACAGCACGATCTCGAGGAAGGAGAGGGCACCGGTGCGTTCGCGCAGTTCACGGAAGGCAGCGGCGGCCTCGCGCTGGCCGCTGTTGCGGCCATCGATCTGGCAGACGAGGTGGTTGGGCTCCATCGCCGCGATGAGGTCAATCTTGGCCAGCGCGTGCTTGGCCTCTGACATGGGCACGCCGATGCCGATGGCCGGGATCATGCCCTTGACGGCGCCGACGTCCACGGTGATGCCGGAGCCGACCTTGGCAGCCTTCTTCGCCGCAGGCTTGCCCTCGATCGTCACGGTGATCGACTGGGTGAAGGGCTCACCCTTCTTCAGCGTGTAGGGCCAGGGGTCCAGCAACGAACACACATAGGTCTTGTAGGAGGCGTCCATCCAGTTGCGGTGGTCCTCCATCTCGAACTTGTTGCCTTCCATCAGCACGGTCGCGGTCACGCCCGGCACCACCTGGTGCTTCAGCGAGCGGATCTCGAACACCGGCTGGCCGGGGCTGATGATCTTGGGGAAGCGGCCCTTCTTCTTCTTGCCGTCAGTATGGACGATCTCCACGGGCTCACCGACGACACCATTGAGCGGATGCAGGATGGTGAAACCGGTGCGGTTTGTGAGAAAGTCGGTCGACGGCGTTCCGGTGACGGTGAAGTTCAGCGTGCCCTTGGCACTCGCCTCGATCTTCGCCACGTAATGCAGGCCCTGGGTCCTGTCCTTGGTGGTGGCGGAATAGCTGATGGAGAAGCCATCCTTGCCCTGTCTGATCTTGAGGTTCTCGATGGCCGGTGCATAGGTGCCCCAGTCCTTGTCGCGCACCAGATAGGCGATGCCGCGCAGTACTTCCGAGCCCCGATAGCGGATGTAGCGCAGCGCGCCATTGTCGAACATCGCGGTGATCGGCCCGGCTGTGAGGGTGCGGCGCTTGCCTTCGGCGACGTCCGTGCCGGTCAGCTTCACTGCGCGGGTAAGGGTGCTTTTCGCCATGGGAATCCTCAAATGACCTGTTCGCTCTGGGGATCGATGATGACCGCACGTGTCATGTCGATGTCAATCTCCGTCCGCTCGCCGGGGCGGGAAACATCATGAGCGGCGAGTTCCGCGATGATCGAGGCGCCACCGAGCGGCATGGTGGCCTGAACGCGCGAGCCCGTCGGTTGCACGAGTTCGATGGTGACGGGCACGCGGGCATGACCCTTGGCCAGCGACTGCCCCGCCATGGCGATATATTGCGGGCGAAGCCCCAGCACCACGGCCTGGCCGGCTTTCAGTCCGTTGCGGCCTGGCATGTCAAGCCGTGTGCCGTCGTTGAGCGCAACACCCGTCTCGGTCGTCGTCGCGGGGATGAAGTTCATCTTGGGGCTGCCGAGGAAGCCCGCCACGAAGCGCGTCTTCGGGCGCTCGAACAGGTCCAGGGGCGAACCCTGCTGCTCGATCAGACCGTCGCGCAGCAGCACGATCCGGTCGGCGAGCGTCATGGCCTCGATCTGGTCATGCGTCACATAGACCATGGTGCGGCCGAGCTCCTGGTGCAGGCGCTTGATCTCGACGCGCATGTCGTCGCGCAGCTGCGCATCGAGGTTCGAGAGCGGCTCGTCGAAGAGATAGAGGATCGCGTCGCGCACGATGGCCCGTCCGATGGCCACGCGCTGGCGCTGGCCGCCCGAAAGCTCGCGCGGGAAGCGCGTCAGCAGGTGGCCGATGCCCAGCATCTCGGCCGCGCGCGACACGCGCTTCTCCACCTCTGCCTCCGGCACCTTGCGTGAGCGGAGCCCGAAGGCCACGTTGTCCTTCACGTTGAGATAGGGGTAGAGCGCGTAGTTCTGGAACACCATGGCGATGTTGCGGTCGCGCGGGCGAGCCCATGTCACGTCCTCGCCGCCGATCTCGATGGTGCCCGAGCTTGCCTCCTCCAGGCCTGCGATGGTCCGCAGTAGCGTGGACTTGCCGCAGCCCGAGGGGCCGACCAGCACGGTGAACTCGCCCGATGGCACCTCGAGGTCGATGCCCTTCACGGCATGGAAGGCGCCGTAATGCTTGTGAAGACCGGTGATCTTGAGGTCAGACATCGTTAGCCCTTGACTGCGCCCATGGAGATGCCGCGCACCAGGTAGCGCTGCATCACCGCGACGGTGAAGAAGACGGGAATGGTGCCCAGCACCGACATGGCGGCGATCTTGGCCCAGAAATTGGACTGCCCGCCGAAGTAATGCGTCACCTGCACGGTGTAGGTGGTCACCTCCGTGCGCGTCAGCACCAGCGCGAAGAGGAAGTCGTTCCACGCGAACACGAAGGTGAAGACGGCGGTGGCGAAGAGGCCGGAGCGCGCCATCGGCAGCACCACCTTCCACAGCACTTGCCCGCGCGTGCAGCCATCGACGAGGGCAGACTCTTCGAGTTCAAGCGGAATGTCCTCGATGTAGCCGCGCATCATCCAGATGACATAGGGCAGCGAGAAGGCGGTGTAGAGCACGATGAGACCCACATAGGTGTCAACCCAGCCCAGCCACACATAAACGAGGAAAAGCGGGAACACGATGGCGACGGGCGGCATCATGCGCTGCGAGATGATCCACACCGCGAGGTTCTCGCCACCCGTCTTGAAGCGCACGAGGCTGTAGGCGGCGATGGTGCCGAGGATCATGGCGAAGAAGGTGGAGACGGACGCGAGAATGAGGCTGTTGCCCACGGTGGCGGCGTCACCGTCCTTGAACAGCACCTTGTAGTTCGCCAGCTGGAGCGATTTCGGATACCACACCGGCGGAAAGGCGAAGATCTCGTCCGGCGTCTTGAACGAGATGATGAACAGCCAGTAGACCGGGAACACGAAGATGATCGTGATGATCACCGCCAGCGCATAGCGGAAGGCGAGCCGGTTGCCGGGGCGGCGGTGGAAGGGCAGGGCGGCGCTCATTTCGCTGATCTCTTCACTTGGCAAGTCCCATTCTGCGGATGGCCCATGTGACGACCACGGTGAGGATGGCGATGACGAGGAAGGCGATGGCCGCCGTGTAGCTCGTCTCGAACTGCTTGAAGCCCATGGTGTAGGTGTAGATGGAGATCGTCTCCGTCATGGTGCCGGGTCCGCCCATGGTGAGCGCCCAGATGATGTCGAAGATGCGGAACAGGTCGAGGCCCCTGATTAATATGGCAATCGCCATCACCGGCCAGATCGCCGGCAACACGATGTAGCGGAAGGTGCGGATGAAGGATGCGCCGTCGATCTCGGCGGCTTCCGTCTGCGACTTGTCGACGTTGGACAGCGCCGCCAGAAGGATCAGGAACATGAAGGGCGTCCACTGCCAGATCTCGCAGAAGATGATGGCCGGGTAGACGAGGAAGGGGTTGATCGTCCACAGCAGGTTCACCCGGTGGCCGGCGAACCAACCGAGGATCTGGTTGATCGGCCCATACTGGTTGTCGAGCAGCAGCCGCCATGTGGCGCCCGCCACGATGGGCGAGATGATGGTGGGCAGCACGAGGAGCGACACGAAGATCTGCCGCCACGGCATCTTTTCGAGAAAGAGATACGCCATGGCGAGGCCGAACAGCAGCTCCAGCGGCAGCGCGATGGCGGTGATGACAAGGGTGTGCAGCAGCGACTGCCAGAGGCGGAGATCCTTGAACAGCTGCTTGTAATTGTAGAGACCGGCGAAGGAGGTGTCGGTATCCATCATGTCGATGCGCATGAACGACACGATGAGCGAATAGATCAGCGGAAACAGGCCAACCGCCAGCAGCAGGAAGATCGCAGGCGCGATGATCCAGTACCTGAAGTTCCGGTCCGGCTGGCGATGGGCGGCAATGGTGGGCATGTGACTCAAGGGGGCATGGAGGAAGAGATGTCCCTCCCCATAAGGGGGAGGGACTTGAGCGCTTGCTTACATCTTCGGATAGGCGCCGGACTTTGACGCCCAGGCACCATAGACCGCCTTCTGCTTGTCGACGCCGATCTTGTCGGTGATGGCGTCCCACTCGGCGGCGGCCGCGTCGGCAATCGCCTTGGGGTCGTCGCCGGCCCACAGCTTGGAGATCATCTGGCGCAAGGTCTCCTCGTACTTGTCGGTCTGGAGCACCGAGAGGTCGAGAAGGCCGTTCGTTGCACCCGCCTGCAGGGCCGCGAGATAGTCCTTCGCATCCGGCCACTTGGCAAGATACTCGGCCGAGGTGAAGTGCGAGTCGCGGAACGGGTCACGCAGCGCGTAGGGAAGCTGCACGCGTTGCAGCGAAGTCGACTCGCTGTTCAGCCACTGGATGAACAGATAGGCCGCATCCTTGTTCTTCGACGTCGATGCGACGGAGAGGCAGAAGCCAGCGGCCAGTTCCGGGTGTCCGCCCGGCGGCATGGCGTAACCCACCTTGCCGGCGATCGTGGACTTCGGGACCCAGCTCAGCACTTCCTGGTCGGTGCCGTATCCGGCGGCCCAGCGGCCATAGGGCGGCCACGAGATGGTCATCGCGGTCTGTCCCTGCAGGAAGGCGGCGAGGTTCTCGACGAAGCCCCACTGCTCCACGCCTGGCGGCATCCACGCGTTCTCTGCGCGCATGTCGGTCAAAACCTTCACGCCGACGTCCGAGTTGATCGTCGCCTTCATCGAGTCGGCGTCGAAGAACTTGCCGCCTTCGTTGCGGAAGCGCTCCTGGAACATGAACATGGTGTAGGGCGGCTGGCGGAAGAAGCCGGCGCCATAGGTGCCCTTGTCCTTCAGGAGTTCGGTCAGCACCGGGCCTGTGGCGTCGAATTCGGCCCAGGTGGTGGGCACGGCCAGGTCCTTGCCGGTCTTTTCCTTGAAGGCGGCCTGCACTGCCGGGTCCGTGAAGATATCCTTGCGGAAATACATCACGAAGACGTCGCCGTCGTCCGGGAAGCCATAGATCTTGCCGTTCACCATCATCTGGTTGTCACGGTAGGTAGCGGCGATCTTCTGCAGTTCCTCGCGGTAACCGTACTTGTCCACGAACGGGTCGAGGTCTTCGAGTGCACCGGCATTCACAAGGTCGGGCATCCACGACGGGATGACGTTGAGCGCGTCATAGGCGCCGGCACCCGACTTGTAGTCCTGCATGATCTTGGTGAACATTTCGGCGGTGGAAACTTCCACGACCTTCACGTCAATGCCGGTCAGTTCCTTCCACTTCGGGCCGGAGAAGTTCAGCGGGTCGAGGGCCTGCAGGCCCGCTTCCCAGACGATGGAGATCGTCTGGCCGCTGTATTGCTTGGCGGCGTCGACGGCGGTCTGCGCCGCGTCTGCCGCTGCGGCCTGGCGAGCAGCAAGGCTCGTCGAGCCAGCAAGTCCGGCTGCGACGCCGATCTTGCCTACGTCACGTCTTGTAACCATTTGTCTTCCTCCTATTGTTGAACGGCGGCGGTGAGCAGCCATTCGTTTCCCCGCTTTCCGGGGAATTCCTGTTCAGCCGAAGCGCCTGCCAAAGGCAGCGAGCTTGGCCTTGAATCCTTGCTGTTCCAGAACGTCCCGGTTGACCACGCCGCGCGGCTGCTGGCCCTTCATCACGTCGAGCACGGCCTTGATGTCGGCGGCACCATTCCCTGCAAAGCACTGGTCGGTCCAGCACAGGGCGTGGGGTGCTGCGATGATGTTGTCGAGCTTGAGCAGCGGGTCGTCGGGGTCGGTCGGCTCCTGCTCGAACACGTCGAGGCCCGCACCGGCGATCCTGTTTTCCTGCAGTACCTTCGTCAGCGCCTTCTGGTCGACGATGGGCCCGCGTGCGGTGTTGATGAAGTAAGCCGTGGGCTTCATCAGTGCAAGGCGCTCGGCATTGACGATGTGGTGCGTCTCGGGTGTCAGCGGGCAGTTGACGCAAAGAATGTCGGAGCTCCGGAACAGCTCCTCCAGCGACACGAGCTCGATGCCGAGCTCGGCGGCAATCTTTTTGTCCGCGAAGGGATCATGCGCAATGAAGTTCATGTCGAAGGGCTTCGCCAGCCGGAACATTTCAGCACCGATGTTGCCAACGCCCAGCGAGCCTAGCGTCTTGCCGACGAGGCCAACGCCCATGTGTGCGCCGCGTGCGGCGAAGCCGGGGGCGCCCTGCCGGGCGAGCTTGTCCTTCACCATCAGCTTGCCGGTGAGGGCGAGGATAAAGGTGATGATGGACACAGCCACCGGGCGCCTCACGCCATCGGGCGTGATGGCGAGCGCAATGTCATTCGCCGTGCAGGCGGCAACGTCCACCGTGTCATAGCCAACCCCGAAGCGGGCCACGACGGCGAGGCGGCCGGACGTCGGCACGCTCGTCGCATCGAAGCGGTGTGCGAGCAGGATGAGTGCGTCGAATTCCTCGAGCTGGTCACCGCGAATGGGTGACGCATTGTCGAGGTACACCATCTCGACGTTCTTCGCTTCAGCGAGCGGCGTGAGGTCAAAGTCGGGGAAGGTGGGCGATCCGTCCGCCTTCCTGAAGTCTTCGGAGAGGGCGACGCGGAACGGGCCCATCACTTCGCCCCTTCGCGGATTTCCTTGGCGGCGGCAGCAAGCCCGTCGCGCAGCACCCAGATGTCGCCCGAGTAGCAGATGAAGTCGAAACCGTCCTTGTAGAATGCGATACCGGCGTCTGCGCTCGGCACCAGGCGACCAAGGAACTTGCCGTGCTTCTTTGCGGCCCTGATGGTGCGGTCGATGGCGGCGGTGAACTTCGGGTGGTTGAACTCGCCCGGAATGCCGAGTGACACGGAGAGGTCGAAGTGCCCGACCCACAAGCCGTCCACACCCTTGACGGCTGCGATCTCGTCGACGTTCTCGGCTCCCTCTGCCGTCTCGATAAGGCAGATCACGGAGGTGCGGTCATTGGCGGCGTTCAGCGCGTCGGCCACCGGGGCTGCGCGGTAATTGTCATGCGCCATCTGCAGGCCCACGCCGCGCTTGCCGGCCGGGAAATATTTCACCGAGTCGACCATTGCCTGCGCCTGCGCGGCGCTCGAGATCATTGGCGCGATGAGGCCTTCCGCCCCCATGTCGCAGGCCCGCGCCAGCATGTCGTTCTCCTGGGCGGGCACGCGCACGATCAAGGGCACCTGTGCTGCCTCGAAATAGCGAACAGCACTCTTCAGCGTCTCGAAGGAGAAGCCCGAATGCTCCATGTCGAAGAAGGCGAAGTCCAGGCCCGCCGCCTTGAGGATGTGGCCGATGCCCGGCGTGGCGAATTCGACAATGAAATTGCCGATCTTCGGCCCCGGCGCATGCGCGAGTTCCTTCAGCCCCATCGGGCACTCCTCCCATGAACGCCCGGTTGGCTCCAGGTCGCACTGTTTGACTTATCATACCAGTAGCATGTAAGCAGAGCCGAAGGCTATCCGAGGTTTTTGCATGACGTCAATCGCTCTCTTCGGGGCTGGTGGCAAAATGGGCCATCGCCTCTCGCGCAATCTCAAGGAGTCGCGGTTTACCTTGCGGCATGTCGAGGTGAGCGAGCAGGGCCGGGCGCGCCTCGCGCAGGATTTCGGCGTGCAGTGCGTCTCGGCGGAAACCGCGCTGGCCGATGCCGAGGTGGCGATCCTCGCCGTGCCGGACACCCATATCGGCAAGGTAGCGCAGTCCATCAACCACCTGCTGAAGCCCGGCACCATGGTGGTGGTGCTGGATGCCGCGGCCCCTTTCGCGGGCCATCTGCCGGACCGGCCGGACCTCACCTATTTCGTCACCCATCCCTGCCATCCGCCGATCTTCAACGACGAGACGGCGATGGAGGCCAAGCTCGACCGTTTCGGCGGCATCGCCGCCAGGCAGCACATCGTCTCCGCCCTGATGCAGGGCCCGGAGGAGCATTATGCGCTGGGCGAAGAGGTCGCCCGCACCATCTGGGCCCCCGTCATGCGCTCGCACCGGGTGACGGTGGAGCAGATGGCTCTGCTGGAGCCGGGCCTCTCCGAAACCGTCGTCGCCTCGCTGCTGGACGTGATGCGCGAGGCCATGGACGAGGTGGTGGCCCGTGGCGTTCCGGCGGAAGCCGCGCGGGACTTCCTGCTCGGCCACATGAACATTCTGGGCGCGGTCATCTTCAAGGAACAGCCGGGCGTGTTCTCGGATGCCTGCAACAAGGCCATCCAGTTCGGCAAGCCCATGCTGATGCGCGACGACTGGAAGCGCGTTTTCGAGCCGGAAGAAATCGCCGCCTCGATCAAGCGGATTACCTGATCACATAGCCCCATCCCGCAGGAAACCCTTGCGCTTTCCGCCCCATTGGTGCTGAAAGCCGCGAGGAGTTTCACATGCTTGAATTCGTGCAGTCGTTGCTGACGGGAGAAGCCCTTTGGGCGCTGGGGCAGGTCATCATGATCGACCTCGTGCTGGCAGGCGACAACGCCGTCGTTATCGGGCTCGCCGCCTCAGGGCTGCCGCGCGAACAGCGCAACAAGGCGATCCTCGTCGGCATCATTGCCGCCACCGTGCTGCGCATCCTGTTCGCCAGCATCGCTACCCAGCTACTCGGCGTTCTCGGCCTCATCCTCATTGGTGGCTTCCTGCTGCTGTGGGTGTGCTGGAAGATGTGGCGCGAACTGCGTGAAAGCCACGCCGAGCAAGAGGGCATCGAAGCTGTGACCGGCGAGGATCTCGACGCCGACGGCTCGGTGGGCGCACCCGCAAGTGGCAAAACCTTCGCGCAGGCGGCCTGGCAGATCATCGTGGCGGACGTCTCGATGTCGCTCGACAATGTTCTGGCTGTCGCCGGTGCCGCGCGCGAGCACCTGGGCGTGCTGGTCATCGGCCTCGCCCTGTCGATCGCATTGATGGGCCTTGCCGCCTCCTTCATCGCGCGGCTGCTTCAGAAGTACAGGTGGATCGCCTATGTCGGCCTTGCCATCATCTTCTACGTCGCCCTCGACATGATCTGGCGCGGCGTCCTCGAACTCTATCCGGTGGTGACCTGACATGCTGAACTTCGATGGCAACCGCTTCCTCCGCATCGAGTCCGGCGCTCTTGCGGTGGCAGCACCCATCCACGCCGCCATCGGCCAAGCGCTGTTGAAGGGCGCGAAGAACATCTTCTTCCTCGGCACCGGCGGTGCCGCCATCCTCATGCAGCCTGCGGCCCTGCTGCTGCAGCGCCGCTCGGGCTTTCCCGCCTTCATGGAAATCGCCGCCGAACTGGTGATCACCGGGCACCATGCGCTGGGCAAGGACTCGATTATCGTCATCCCCTCGCTGTCGGGCACAACGAAGGAATCCGTCGCCACCCTCGACTACTGCAAGGCGAAGGGCGCCACCATCATCGCGCTGGTTGGCCACAAGGAGACGCCGCTCGGCCAGAAGGCCGACCATGTGTTCGTAAACTTCGCCGAGGACGACACGTCATCCGAGTCCTTCTACCTGCAGTCGCTGCTCATCGCGCTCTCCATCATGGCGCATCGCGGCGAGTTCGCGGATTACCGGAAGACGGTCGCCGAGCTCACCATGCTGCCGCAGCAACTGCTCGCCGCCAAGCAGGCCTTCGAGCCTGAGGCCGTGCATCTGGCCGAGGCCTTCCGCAACGAGCCCTATCACATCATCACGGCTGCGGGTGGCAGCTGGGCCGAGGCCTGGTACTACGGCATGTGCATTCTGGAAGAGATGCAGTGGATCAGGACAAGGCCGATCCACGCCGCTGACTTCTTCCACGGCACGCTGGAGCTGGTCGAGAAGGGCGTGAGCGTCGTGATCTTCAAGGGTGAGGATGCCTACCGCCCGCTCACCGACCGGGTGGAGGCTTTCGCCCGTCAGTACACGGACAAGGTCACGGTGCTCGATACGGCCATCTTCGCAATGCCCGGCATCTCGCCGGAAACGCGCGCGTTGATCTCTCCCGTCATCCTTGCCACCATCCTGGAGCGCCTCTCGGCCCACCTCGAGGTGAAACGCAACCATCCGCTGACCACGCGCCGCTACTACAAGAAAGTATCCTATTGAGGGACCCGGCATGACCATCTCCTTCCACGATCTTTCGAAGATGACGCGCACCGCGCGTGACCAGCTGCTGAAGCGCAGCGAGGCCGACCTCGCCGACTTCGAGGAAAAGGCCAGGCCCATCGTCTTCGCCGTGAAGAACGAGGGCGACGAGGCGGTGGCCCGCTTTGCCCGCCAGTTCGACAAGGCCCCAGTCGAGGCCAATACGCTGGCCGCGACGGAGGCCGATTTCGCCCGCGCCGAGAAGACGCTGGACCCCAAGGTGAAGGACGCGCTGGAGTATATGGCCGTCAACATCCGACGCTTCCATGAGGACCAGAAGCCGGAGGAAATGTGGTTCCACGAAATCCGCCCCGGTGTCTTCGCAGGCGACCGCACCAACGCGATCCACTCGGTGGCCTGCTACATTCCGCGCGGCAAGGGGTCGTTTCCGTCCTCGGTGCTCATGCAGTCGATCCCGGCCAAGGTGGCGGGTGTGAAGGAAATCTGCATCATTACGCCGCCAGGCCCCGATGGAAGCCTCGATGATGCAACCCTCGTCGCGGCCCGCATGGCCGGTGTCTCGAAGGTGTTCAAGGCCGGTGGCGCGCAAGGCATTGCGGCCGTCGCCTATGGCACGCAGACCATTCCGAAATGCGCAAAGGTCGTCGGTCCCGGCAGCCCCTGGGTGGGTGCTGCCAAGCGCCTCTGCTCGCACCTGCTCGACGTCGGCACGCCTGCCGGCCCCAGCGAACTGATCGTGCTGGCGGATGACACGGCGGATGGTCGCCTCGCGGCGCTCGACCTCATCATCGAGTCCGAGCACGGGCCGGACTCCTCAGCCTTTCTCGTCACGTGGAGCCGCAAGGTCGCCGAGGATGCCTTGCAGGCGATCCCCGAGTTCTGGAAGCAGATGGGCGAACAGCGCGTAGCCTACTCCTCCACCGTGCTCGGCGGCCCCATGGGCGGCATCGTACTTGCGCGCGATGAGGAGGAAGCCATCGCCTTCTGCAACGACTATGCGCCGGAGCACCTGGGCGTGCATTCGGACGAGCCGTTCCAGTATCTGGGCCGGTTGGAGAACGCAGGCGAAATCCTGCTCGGCCGACACACCCCGCCGACGCTCGGCAACTTCACCATCGGCGTAAACCACGTGCTGCCGACGAGCGGCTGGGCCAAGACCGGCTCGCCCTTGACTGTCCATGACTTCATGAAGCGCACCTCGGTGGCCTATGTCACCGGCAAGGCTTACCCTGAACAGGCCAAGCATGCCGAGGTGATCGCGCGCTACGAGGGCTTCGACGGCCATGCCAATGCCGTGTCCGAAACGCGTGCCAGACTGTTGAGGACCAATCGATGAGCCTTCGCACCGGCGGACAGATCCTCGTCGACCAGCTGAAGATCCACGGCACCAGCCATGTCTTCTGCGTGCCCGGTGAAAGCTACCTCGCGGTGCTCGACGCGCTGCATGACGTGGACATCAAGACCATCGTCTGCCGCCAGGAGGGTGGTGCCGCCTACATGGCGGAAGCCGCGGGCAAGATCACGGGCCAACCCGGCATCGTCATGGTCACGCGTGGCCCCGGCGCCACCAATGCCTCCTGCGGCATTCATGTCGCCTCGCAGGATTCGACCCCGCTCATCATGTTCGTGGGCCAGGTGGCGCGCGACATGAAGGAGCGCGAGGCCTTCCAGGAACTCGACTACAAGGCCGTCTTCGGCACCATGGCCAAGTGGGTGGTCGAAATCGACCGCGCCGAGCGCATTCCCGAAATCGTCAGCCGCGCCTTCCATGTCGCAACGCAAGGGCGCCCCGGTCCGGTGGTGATTGCCCTGCCGGAGGACATGCTTACCGACGAGGTGGAGGTCGCAGACTCGCTGGCCTGCGCACCCGTGGTGATGAAGCCCGGTGCAGCAGACATGGAGGCCCTCCAGCGCCGCCTGCTCGAAGCCGAGCGCCCCATCGTGCTGGCGGGCGGCTCCGGCTGGAGCGAGCAGGGCGTGAAGGATCTTCAGCGCTTCGCCGAGACCTTTGATCTTCCCGTCGCCGTCACCTTTCGCCGCCAGATGCTGTTCCCGGCGGACCATCCGAATTTCGCGGGCGATCTCGGCATCGGCCCCAACCCGAAGCTGCTGGAGCGCGTCAAGAACGCCGACCTCGTGCTGCTGGTCGGTGGCAGGCTTTCCGAAATGCCGTCGCAGAGCTACACGCTGTTCGACATTCCGGGCGACGGCTCGAAGCTCGTCCATGTTCATCCGGGTGCGGAGGAACTGAACAAGGTCTATCGCGCTGGCCTCGGCATTCTCGCCATGCCGCATGCCTTCGCGGCAGCGGCGGCAGAGCTGCCGAAGCCCGATGCCGTGAAATGGGCCGGCAGCCCCAAGGCGGCGCATGCCGAATATCTCGCGTGGAGCGACACCGCGAAGGTGAAGACAGCGGGCGAGCTTCAGATGGCGCAAGTCATGGCGCACCTGAAGCAGGTGATGCCGGCCGACACGGTCTACTGCAACGGTGCGGGCAACTATGCCACTTGGGTGCACCGCTTCTGGCCCTTCCGGGCCTTTGCCTCGCAGCTTGCCCCCACATCCGGAACCATGGGCTATGGCGTGCCCGCTGCAGTCGCCGCCAAGGCGCTGCAGCCTGAGCGTGAGGTCATGGCCTTCGCGGGCGACGGCTGCTTCATGATGAACGGCCAGGAATTCGCGACCATGATGCAATATGACCTGCCGGTCATCGTGGTGGTTGTCGACAATGGCATGTACGGCACCATCCGCATGCACCAGGAGCGCGAGTATCCCGGCCGCATCTCGGCCACGGCGCTGAAGAACCCGGACTTTGCCGCACTGGCCCGGTCCTATGGCGGCCATGGCGAAACGGTGCGGAATACTGCCGAATTCGGCCCCGCGCTGGCGCGCGCCCGGGCCAGCGGCAAGGCCTCGATCATCCATTGCCTGATCGACCCGGAGGCCATCACCCCGGCCAGAAGCCTCACCGACATCCGCAACGCCGCGCTGAAGAAATAGCAAAACTTGACGGCGGGGCCTCCCCGGGGCTCAAATGGGACCATGACCACCGCTTCGCGAGCCGAGAACGTACCTTTCGCCGCCCACGCTACCTGCGCTGCCGCCGGTGTGCGCGATGGCCTGCGGGCGGCCCAGTACTATATCCGTGACCTCGCCAATGCCGACCGTTTCGGCAAGGGGGAGCCCGGCCGCGTGCCCTTCCTCTCCCGCGTGGTGGCGCGCGGTGCCCGCATGGTGGACGGGCTGATGAGCTGCGGGGCCGATCTCTCGATCTCGCTGTTCCTGCCATCATGGCGCAAGCTGCCGTCGCCCTTCACGCCCGGCCTCATGCATGCGGTGGCGGGCGACATCCGCAACGACAGCCTCACCCACAACCCCACCTTCAATGCCTATTTCTACCGCGCTGCGATCCACATCGCCGGGCGCTATTCCTCGCCCCCCTGGCTCATTCTCGAGCACCGGGTGGATGCCGCCCGCAGGAGTCTCGCCCCGCGCAGTGATGACAGCGTGCCGGAAAGCCTCACCATGGCGCGCATCTTGATCGCGCTGGTCGAGCAGGGCCCCGTCGCCCGCATCGGCGCGGTGTCGGACAAGAACCGCTTCTTCGCACGGGTCGAGCCCAACGTGGCGGTGTTCTCGATTGCCTGCGTTGCGCTGCTCTTCGCCGAGGATGGCAAGCCCACCGAGGCCATCAACGAGAATGAGTTCTTCACCGTCACCGGTGCGCTCATTGGCCCGCGTCTTCCTGATATCGCCCGCTTCATCGAGCAGCGAGACGAAGCGGGGCTCGCCCGCGAACTGGCCGACATCAAGTCGATGTACTGACGGGGGCTGCGCCGCCGATGAAAAGGGCACGGCGCGGCGGCTTCCTCCTCGGCATCACCATTGCCGCACTGCTCACCCTGCTGCGCTGGCTCGACCCGACCCCGCTGCAGGAACTCCGCGCCGCCTCCCTCGACATCTACCAGCGGCTGAAGCCGCGCGCCGCTGTCGAAACGCCTGTCACCGTCGTCGCCATCGACGAAGCCTCGCTCAAGGCCGAAGGCCAGTGGCCGTGGCCGCGCGCCAGATTGGCTGAACTGACGAACCGGCTGTTTGCCGCGGGCGCTGCTTCCGTTGGATTCGACATTCTCTTCGCCGAACCGGACCGCCTGTCGCCCGCCGCTATCAGCCACGCCCTCGGCATCAGCGATCCGGCTCTTCTCGCCACCCTGCATGACGGCGATGCGGATTTCGCCACGGCGATTGCGGGCAAGCCCGTGGCGCTGGCCTTCACTGACACGCCGGGCCAGGGCGCACTTCCGCAGGTCATGGCAGGCTTCGCAGTCTCTGGCGAGGAGGTGGCGAGCGGCGTCACCCGACTGGGCGCCGCCATCCTGCCGTTGCCAGAGCTTACCGTCGCTGCATCCGGTCTCGGCCACATTACCTTGAGTGGCCAGCAGGCCGGCACCACGGTGCGCGAGGTGCCGCTGCTCCTGTCGGACGGTGGCAACCTCTATCCTGCCTTCCTGCTCGAGGCCCTGCGGCTGGGGGCTGTTGCCTCGACCTATGTGATTCAGGGCGATCCTCTCTTTGCAGGCCAGATGCAGTCGCTCCGCGTCGCCGACTTCACCGTGCCCACCGACGAGAAGGGCCAACTGCGCTTTTACGCAGCGCCACAGGCCTCGACCCCCACCCTTTCCGCCGCTGATGTTCTTGATGGCAAGGCTGACCTGTCCAGGGTCCAAGGTTCAATTGTCCTCGTCGGCGTGTCCGCTGCCGGCCTGCAGGATATCCGCGTGACGCCGCTGGGCGAGGCGGTGCCGGGTGTCACCATCCATGCCCAGATCATCAGCCAGATCATGACCGGCCAGTTCCTCAACCGCCCCGCCTGGGTCGACGGTGCGGAAGTGCTCGCCATCGCGGCTTTGTCGTTGTTGCTGGTGACTGTGGCGACATTCATCGGCCCCCTCGCAGGCCTCGTCGCGGCGGGAGTCATGATGGCGGTGATCGCCGGGCTGTGCTGGTATCTCTTCACGGTGCAAGGCCTGCTCATCGATCCGGTCTCGCCCATCGGCGGCGCGCTGCTCACCGTCTTCGCCACCACCGCCTTCTGGTACATCGTCATCGAACGCGAGCGGCGCTACATCCGGCAGGCCTTCGGGCGCTATGTCTCGCCGGCACTTCTGGCCCGCATCGAGCAGAGCCCGGAGGCGCTGAAGCTGGGTGGCGTCAACCGCGAGATCACCGTGCTGTTCATGGACGTGCGCGGCTTCACCAGCCTCAGCGAAGCGCTCTCCCCGCAGGACACGATCCGCTTCCTCAACACCGTGCATGGCGCGCTCAGCGTGCCGGTGGTGGAACTGGACGGCACACTGGATAAATACATCGGTGACAGCCTCATGGCCTTCTGGAACGCGCCGCTTGACGTGGGCGACCATGCCGCCAAGGCCGCAGAGGCTGCGTTGCGCATGCGCGAGGCCTTGCGAAAGCTGAACGAGGCAGGAGCCTTCGCATTGCCCGAAGGCCAGCAGGTGCGGATCGGCATCGGCATCCACACCGGGATTGCCTGCGTCGGCAATGTGGGCACCCAGAGCCGCCTCAACTATTCCGCCGTGGGCGATACAGTGAACACGGCCGCCCGCATCGAGGCCACCTGCAAGGACTTGGCCACCGACATCCTGGTTTCGGGCGCCACGGCGCGGCTTCTCCCGCAGTTCCGCACCAGGCGGGCAGGCGAGGTGCGCCTGCGCGGCAAGAGCCATGCGGACGAAGTGTTCTTTCTCGACGACCGCGTTGAAAACGATCTTTCTTGAACGACGGCTGCGCCTGTGCGTAGATGTACTTATCTGAATGCGAAGGGGTGTGACGGCATGGCGACTCCTCGGAAACTGCTTCTCGGCCTGCTGGTTGCGGCGGCGTTGGGTACGCCGGCGCTGGCCGCCGAAAAGGTCGGCGAAGCCGTCAGCATCACAGTGCAGGTCACCGGGCAAGCCGGTCCCATCGCCAAGGGCGGCGACATCCACCGCGATGAGCGCATTCGTACCAATGCTGTCGGCGTCGGCGCCTTCCTGTTCGAGGATGGCACCAAGCTGGCGGTCGGTCCCAATTCCAGCGTCGTCATCGACAAATATGTCTATGCCGGCGGCAGCACCGCGAAGAAGCTCACCCTGGGCGCCACCAAGGGCGCACTGCGCTGGATCAGCGGAAAGTCTGACCATTCCGCGTACAAGATCACCACGCCCTCGGGCACGCTGGGCGTGCGCGGCACCGCCTTTGACGTCTATGTCGGCCGCAACGGTGTCACCGCGGTGACGCTGCTCAATGGTTCAGCACAGTTCTGCAATGCCCGCGGCTGCCAGACGCTGAAGCGCCGTTGCGAATTCATCATCGCACGGCCCGGCGGCGCGGTGACCAAGCCGCGCGGCATCACCCGCAGCACCGGGCTCGGCGTTCCGGTGGGCCAGGCCTTCCCCTTCCTTGCTGGTGGCGTCCGCCTGCCGCGCGGCTTCCTGTCGGGCAGCTCCTGTGCGGCGCTCAGCCAGCCCGGACTCAACAATGGCTTCGGCCAGCCCGCTGACCCGCTTGACTTCAACTTCCCCGACCTTGGCCCGCGTGACAACCGCAATACCCAGGGCACGCCCCCAACGCCCACATCTCCTGCGACCAACCCCGACACGCCTCCGGCTGCTGGAGACCCCGCGACTCCGCCCGCAGCCGGCGATCCCACCACGCCGCCCGCGGCTGGCAACCCCACCACGCCGCCCGCGGCTGGCAACCCCACCACGCCACCAGCTGCTGGCAACCCCAACACCCCGCCGGCGGGCGGCAACACGAACCCGCCGACGGCGCCCGGCGTGGCCGGCTGATCAAAACATTTTTCGCTTATTCCGCGGCCTGTGATGCGCACCACATCATCGCATCGGGCACGGCGTTAGGGTGACCTCACTCAAACGGAGGAACCACCCAATGCTGACCAAGTCCATGATTGCCATCGCCGCCGTGCTTGTCTCGCTCACAGCGCTCCCGGTCCAGAATGCCGAAGCCAAGTCCCACGTCGATTTCAACGTCGGCGTCGGCATCGGGGTTGGCGGCTTCTATCCCGGCTACGGTTATGGCGGCGTCTATGCGCCGGTTTACGAGCCCTACTATGGTGTCAGCTGCGGCGAGGCCCGCAGCATCGTCAAGGGCAGCGGCTTCTACAAGGTCACCGCCATCGATTGCTCGGCGCCGAGCTACAAGTTCGTCGCCTGGCAGGGTGGCAACAAGTACAAGGTGCGCGTCAACGCTTCAGGCAACATCACGGGCGTCACGCCCCTCTGAGACCCACCGGAAATGCAAGGCCCCGGCTTCACGGCCGGGGCCTTTCGCATGCTGGCGCCATCGGCGCTCCGGGGGTAAGATTCGCGACATGAGTGAGCCGGCAGGCAATGCATCCCACCAGGGCCTCGGCGGGCAACTCGGTGAAATGGTCGCGCTGCTGCGCGCCAATCGCTGCGGCGGTCGCATCCTTCTGCTGATAGCGGCGCTGGTCGTGGTGATCGCCACCACCGCCTGGTTCCAGATCCTGCTCAATGCCTGGAACAAGCCCTTCTATGATTCGCTCACCCATAAGGACTTTCCGGGCTTCCTTCAGCAGCTCAAGGTCTTCGCCGAACTGGCGCTCGTTCTGCTGGCGCTCAATGTCGGCCAGCTCTGGCTTGACCAGACACTGAAGCTCACGCTGCGCCGGGGCCTGTTCGGAGCCCTTCTGGCGCAGTGGATGAAGCCCGGCCGCGCTGAGGCCATCGCGCGCTCGGGGCTGATCGGCGAAAACCCTGACCAGCGCCTGCAGATCGATGTCGACAACCTGGCAGACCTGACGGGGGCTCTCGGCATCGGCTTGTTCCAGTCGACGCTGCTGCTCCTGTCTTTCATCGGCGTGCTGTGGGACCAGTCGGGCACCGTGAGCATTCCGCTTGCCGGGCATGAGATTGCGATTCCGGGCTTCATGGTGTGGTGCGCGTTGCTCTACGCCGGCACGGCCTCGTGGCTCAGTTGGCGCGTCGGCCGCCGTCTCGTCGAGTTGAACGCCGAACGCTCATCGCGTGAGGCATCCTTCCGCTTCGAGCTCGTCCGCGTCAATGAGGCGCGTGACGCGATTTCCCTTCAGCATGGCGAGACGGCGGAGGCCGCGCGCATCGCCGGCACCTTTGGCAATGTGGTCGACATCATCCGCGCCGCCATCCGCGCGACTGTGGGGCTCACCTGGGTGACGGCGGGCTATGGCTGGTTCGCGCTGGTTGCCCCCATCGTCGCCGCTTCGCCGTTCTATTTCACCGGCCGCATGACCATCGGCGAATTGATGCTCATTGTGGGCGCCTTCAACCAGGTGCAGAGTTCGCTGCGCTGGTATGTCAGCAACTTCCCCGCCATCGCCAATTGGCGCGCCACGCTCTACCGCGTCACCAGTTTCCATCGCGCCCTCACGGCGTTTGATGGCACCAAGACCTCGGACGCCCCGCACATCGTGCGCCGCGAGCAGGGGGATGCGATCGAGATATCCGGCCTCTGCGTGATGACACCCTATCTCTGCGTCCGCATCGACGAGGATCCGCTGCACATCGCTCCCGGTGAGCGCGTGTTGCTGCATGGCGTGTCGGGGTCCGGCAAGACATTGCTGTTCCGGGCGCTGGCGGGCCTGTGGGAGGTGGGCCGCGGCAGCATCACCATGCCTGAACAGGGACGTGCGCTCTATCTTCCGACCCATGCCTATGTACCGCCGGGCTCCCTGATCGAGTCCGTCTGCTATCCGCACCGTCCCGGCGACTATGCGTCGGGCCAGGTGGCCGCGGCGCTGGAAGCGGTGGGGGTTGGCTATCTCGTGGAGCAGCTATCTACAAATGACCGCTGGGATCAGTCGCTGGACACTGGTGAGCGACAGTGCATCGCCTTTGCCCGCGCCCTCCTGCAGAAGTCCGACTGGCTGGTGATGGATGACGCGCTCGTCCAGATCGACCCGGAGGCACAGGGCAAGATCATCGCCCTTCTGCAGGGTCCGCTCGCCCATGTGGGCCTGCTCGACATCGGCAATGGCAGTGGCGCAGATCTCGCGAAGCTCTATCGCCGCAGCGTCACCATCATCTCCGAACCCGGTGTCGCCGCGCCACTGCTCTCAGGCCACGCGCCCGCCGTCGATGGTGAAGCCCAGTCGGTCTAACCCCACTCTCACCTCGGGCGCCGACATGAACAGCCGCCACAGCAAACCGCTGCGCGCGTTCTCGATCATCGCCACGATCGGCCCCTGGTTGATGGCGAGGTGGCTCGGGGCGATCCAGTCCTCCTGTGCCGAGAAGGCATCGCGGAAGCCGTATTCACCCCACAACGCGCCATCCCGGTAGGCATCGAAATGGCGCAGCGCCGCAAGACAAGCCTCTGGCAGATAGGGCATCGAGGCGAGTGCCGCTGTCGGCGCAATCACGCCCTTGTCATCGGTTGGCGAGAAGGCCTCATAGCCATGCGGCCCATCCGACGATGTCAGCCCCCAGGCCTTGCCATAGCCCGCAAAGCCGTGCGGGTTGGCGATGCAATGCGCGCGGTTGATGCGCACCTGCGCGCGGTTCTGCGCGAAGTAGTCGACGCCGCCCTCGGCAAGGCCGCGCGGGTCCAGCCCCATGAAGGAGTAATGCGCAAAGAACAGCGGCCCACCCATCTCCGGCCCCAGCGGCAGCCGGATGCGGTAATAGGCATGGCCGTTGCGGAATGACGGGCTGTTCTTCCAGCCATCGCTGTAGGCGCGCACGTCGATGGGGTGCGATGGTGAGCCCGCTCCCAGCACGAAGGCGATCAACGCCTCGTGCCAGCCGCGCAGATGCAGCGCCATGCCGAAGTCCTGCTGCGGGCTCCAGTGCCACATCATGGCGTCGGGCGTTGGGCAATATCCCGCCCAGTCCACCGCGCGCCACAAGGCGTCGATCCGCAGCGCCAGTGCGGGCTCATGGCCTCGCAGATATTCCCGCGCCGTGAGCAGCCCCATCATCAGGAAGGCTGTCTCCACGATGTCGCCGCCATCATCGCGGGTCGAGAAGGCGACCGTCTCGCCCGTGTTGCCGTTGATCCAGTGCGCGAAGGCGCCTCGATAGCGCGGCAGGCTCTCGAGGAAGCGGCAGATCAGCGCGATTCGTGCCACCGCCTCGCCGCGCGCAATGAAGCCACGCTCTGCCCCGGCGATCATCGCCATGATGCCGAAGCCGGTGCCGCCCGTCGTCACCGTGTCCATCATCTTCGCGTTGCCGGAGCGTTCGCGCGCCATGCCGCTTGCCGGATGTGCGAAGTCGGTGAAGTAGCGCAGCGTCTCGCGCTGCACGCGATCGAGCAGGGCGCGCGTCGTCACGCTTCCCATGTCACCGTCAGCGCCTGCACGTCGCGCGCATTGGGACCCACCATGAGGATGAAGTCGCCGGCCTCCCAGCCCCGCACCATCTCGCCGAGCGACGTTCCCCGGTCATAGCAGAGGTCGTCCGCCGTCAGGCGGAAGCGCGCCACGGCCGTGTCGCCGGGCCTCAGCGTCAGCCGCACGAAGCCCCTCAGTTCGCGCACCGGGCGCGAGATCATTGCCACCGGATCACGCAGCCACAGCTGCACCACCTCGGTGCCCTCGCGCGCGCCGGCATTGGTCACCGGCACGCTCACTTCCAGCACTGCGTCCGCGCCCTTCAGCACGCGCGCGCTGGCCGTCGCCGCGCCATAGGCGAAGCGCGTGTAGGTGAGGCCGAAGCCCGCCGGGAACAGCGGCGTTGCCGGCCCCTCGATGATGCAGGCCGTGGTGAACTTGCGGAACACGTGGCGGCCCGCTTCGTCCACTTCATGGTCGCCCGGCACGTCGATGCCGATTGCATCCTTCGGCCGCCCGCTCGGCAGCTCCTCGGTGGCCAGCGGCAATTGCCCCACATGGCGCGGCAGCGCCATGCTGAGCCGCCCGGAAGGTGCCTTGTCGCCGAACAGCACCTCCGCAATCGCGTGTCCGCCTTCCGATCCCGGGTGCGCCGTCCAGATCAGCGCGTCGGCCTCCATCACGCCGGTCAGCGCCAGCGGCCTGCCGGAGATCGCCACCACGACCAGCAGCTTTCCCGTCGCGCGCATGCAGTCGAACAGCGCCTGCTGCGCGCCGGGCAGCGCGATGTCGAGGCGCGTTGATGACTCGCCCGCATGTTCCTTCGCCTCGCCGAGGCACAGCACGATGGCATCGGACTGTTCGGCAATGGCGCGCGCCTCGTCCAGCATCTCGGCCAGCGGGCGTGCGTCGATCACCACCGAAGGCATGTCGCGGTTATGGATGTTGAGCCGCGCCGCGACGTTTTCATGCTCCACGATGTTGCAGCCCGTGGCATGCAGCAGGTGGGTGTTGCCCCCGGCGGCGCGCAGGCCCTCGAGCATCGTCACGTTGTGCGCGGGATCGACGTCGATGGCCCAGGTGCCCTGCATGTCGATGCGATCATCCGCCAGCGGGCCGATCACCGCCAGCCGGCCGCCACGGGCGAGCGGCAGCAGGCCGTCGTTCTTGAGCAGCACCAGCCCCTTCACCGCCGCCTCGCGCGCCAGCGCCACATGGGCTGGCTTGCGCGCCGCGTGTGAGCCCTCCTCGAGGCCCAGGTAAGGGTCATCGAACAATCCCAGCCGCGCCTTGGCTTCCAGCACCAGCCGGCAGCGCGCCGTCACCTCCGCCTCTCTGATGCGCCCTTCTTCTACCAGTGCCTCGAGGTGGTTGAGGAAGGCGCAGGACACGAGGTCCACCGTAACACCCGCCGTGAAGGCGAGATAGGCCGCCTCGCGCGCGTTGGCGGCGATGCCGTGGTTGACGAGCTCGGGGTCGATGGCGGTGAAGTCGGTCACCACCATGCCCCTGAAGCCGAAGCGCTGGCGCAGCACGTCGTGCAGCAGCACACGGTGCGCGGTGGCCGGCATGTCGTTCAGGGTCGAGAAGGCCACCATCACGGCACCCGCACCCGCCGCGATCCCGGCGCGAAACGGCTCCATGATGCGCATCAGCGTCGCGGGGCTTGCCTCGACTGCCGCATAGTCGCGCCCCGCCATGGCAAGGCCATAGCCTGCGAAATGCTTGAGCGTCGCCATCATGCGCCCGGGCCGTGCCAGGTCGCCGTCGGCACCCTGGTAGCCCTGCACCACCGCCTCTGCCAGCTTCGCGCAGAGATAGGGCAACTCGCCGTGGCCCTCCGCCACGCGGCCCCAGCGCGCATCGTGCGTGATGTCCAGCATCGGCGCCCAGTTGAGGCTGATGCCGTCGGCGCGCGCTTCCGCCGCCGTCATCATTGCGATGCGCCGCAGCAGCTCCGGCTCCCATGAGCAGGACTGTGCCAGCGGAATGGGTGCGCCCGTCACGTAGCGCTGGATGCAGTCCTTGGCGAAGAACAGCGGAATGCCGTGCGGCCCCTTTTCCACGGCGAGCCTCTGCAGCGCGCGCCGTTCCGCCGCATCATGCCCGGCGGAGGTGCCGCACAGCTCGCCGCGCAGGATCAGCGTCCTGGTGTCAGCACCTTGTGCCGCACCCGTGGTCGGCAACCCATCGGCATGGGGATAGTTCAGCTGCCCGATTTTCTCGCGCAGGCTCATGCGAGAGAGGAGGGCGTCGATGAAGCGTGTCTTGTTCAGCGGCACGTCGCGCCTGCCCCGGAGTGACCAAAGTGGCAGCGAGTATAGGGTCGTTCACGTGTTGGACAACTCGGAAAATCCGGCATTCGCCGGTGAAGCCCGCCGCGCGCAGCGACAGGAAACCTCGGGCCCTGCGTCGTGCAGGGCCCGAGGCAAGCTCACTGGCAGCTCGGGTTTGTGACCGGCGTCAAGTTCGCCGTGCCCCTCGTCCATGGCATGATCGTAATGTAGTTGCACCCGCTCGTCGTGGCCATGGATACGTTGCTGTCGTATTTTGATGGCGTCTGAGAGTAAGTGGCGTTTGGCGGTGTTGGATTTTCATCGGCGGCAAAGCCATAGCCCATGCCCATCAATCCGCTTTGCGAGGTAGTCGGCAATACAGGCCTTGTCATCATCGGGACATTGCCGATTTTGGCTGTGTGCAGCCAGCGAGCGAATTGGTTCTGTGTCGTATCGCCATTGAAATAGAGCTGACTTAAGGTAGCTCCCAATTTGGAATTGGGATTCCGTGCTGCTATTTGATAATTCGGATACCATAGTGTCTGGTCGCTCCAACAGGCGCTCAACACCTTATTGTAGCAGAGACCGCCGCTTGTCTGTAAGCCGCCGGCAACACCGTGGTTGTATGCCATCGAAATGATGAAGCCCAACCGTCCCACGACGGCATTATAGTTTCCTACGCCGTCGAAGTTATCGTTCCAAGCCTGCTGCTCGGTTGGGGAGAGAAGCTGGAACTGATTGTTGTCAATCGGCGTGTTCAGCGCGCCATCGGTGGCAAATATCTGATAGGCGGGCGACATTGTGCTGCAGCCTGGAATGGCGCCCGCTTGGCATAGTATTTGGTAGGAAACCGGGCTCAGCACATAGGCAGAAGCTCCATTCCCGGTGAACTTGATTGCATAAAGGGGAGTAGTCCCCGTGTAGCCGGGGTAGGAGGGCAGCTGAACGGCCGTCCCGTCAAACACGGTCTGCAGCAGGCTGCCGAATGCCCCTCCGTCATCGATCGAGCCAGTCCAGCCTGGCTTCCACATGTAGTTGTTTATAGTGTTTAGGAAGAAGTTAGAGAACGCAGCATTGTCAAAGAACGAAAGATAGTTGCCGGGGTTCACGAGAACCTGACTGGAGCCCACAGTTTTCAAGAGCTTGGTATAGTTCCGGCGTTGATAGATCTTGTTGGTCCCGGTACCCGTCACGACGGGCAACCGGTTGACAAAACTCCTGTAAGTTTGTCGCACCGCCCCCATGTTAACTTGGCTCCGAGAACTGAATGAGAAGCCCACGCCCTCGTTCCAGACTGGATGTGATTGCCCGGGTGAAGAGATCATGTTCGCGGTCACGTTCATCGGAAAGCCAATGAAATCGACCTGCGAAGTGTCTATGGTTCCTGCGGTAGGGGACGACCCGATCTCGCTGTATGACCAAAGCGGCAGTGATTTTTGGCTCAACATGGCAAGGCTTGCGCCCGTCAAAGCGCCGCCGCCGGTTGTCTGGAAATAGCTAAATGGCGCCTGGCCTCCGGAAGTCGAGAGGTTGTTACCGAAGATGCCGTTCACGCTGGCGGTGGCAGCGGGTGAACTGCCGCAGGTCGTACCGAAGAACGGCGAATTGCTGTTCACCTGGAAGAAGTAGATTCGAGAGCCAGCAATGTTGGGCGGAATGGTAATCGTCTCACCGCCGTTCAGGGCATAACAGGGAACCACGCCCGCCCCGGTGAAGGCTCCGGCTCCGGAGTTGGCGCTCGGGTTCCACCCGGTCGCACTCCATCCGGTATTGGCCGACCCGGCCGTCGACCAGGTGCCATCCGGCATGAGCACCATGAAGTCATTGCCGATCTGCCCGAAGCCCAGATAGTAGAATTTGGCTTTGCTGGTTGTCAGGCCGGAATTGTTCCTGATCACGAATGCCGGATCGGCCTTTGCCGAGGTGGCTGGAACGGTAAGCCCGCACCACACGCAGGCAAGCAGAGCGGACAGAGCACGTAAGTTCAGTCTCTTCATGGTGGACCTCTCGCTACATTGCCGGCACTGGCGTCGGCTCTCAATTCATTGTCCCTCTGCAGTCAAATATCAATCAATAATTGTTAATTTGGTTTATGTATCTAATCAGGAAGATAATTCACGTTTTAATTGCAGAAATCCACTTCGGCTCCCCTCAATCTGCCTGCTCGCCGATGTGGGTCGTCAACCTGCCCTTCGAGTCGCCGTCAGTTTGACCTGATCTCGACGGTCGCGTCCGAAAGGCGCTCCAGCAGATGGATCCGCCGCATGAGCGGCCACCAGTCGTAGAGAAAGATCTCCAGCGGCCGCCACAGTGCCACCCAGCCGACGATGAACAGGCCCTGCTCGAACGTCTGGGCGAAGGTCGATTGCGTCACCGAGAGTTCAAGAAGGTGGATGATGAGCGTGCAGAGCCCGAGAACCGACAGTCCGATGGCAAGCGACCATCGGCCGATCCGGAACATCTCCCTCAGCCGCAGGCGAGACTGGCTGGCGCGGAAGCGGAATGAGTTGCGCAGGGCCACGGGCAGGTCCTTCGAGCTCACGCATTGCCTGGTCGCCCGGAAGCTCGATCACGAGCAGCAGCTGTTGCCCGGATCCCGCCTCCTCGGCGCTTTCGATGATGTAGTCGGCAGCCTTGTCGTCGAGGTCGCGCGTGTGAAAGGGAGATGGATCGAAGGAGTTCAGCAACTGCTCCGGCGTGTTGAGCTTGATTTCGATCACTGGGCCATTCCGTCTCATGTTTCGCGTCCGTGGGATCATGTCGATCCACACCGGCAGTGACTTGGAGCATGCCCGGCCGGCGCCGTCCAGTTGCGGCTGTTCTGCTTAGTTTGTGGTCAGGTCTTCGCTCGACAGTGTCGTCGAGAAGGTGGGAAGCCTGACGCCTTCCGCAACCGATATGCCGACGCAGTCGGTCGGCGGCGGGAAGGCCCAGCCCATCAGCCCATCAAGGAAGAAGAAATGCTGCCGCAGGCAGCGCAACGAAACCGTCACGTTCATGGGCGCACCGCCGACGCGTGAAACATGTCCGAAATTGGTCGGCGTGTAGGTGACGGAAACCTGGCGCCGGTCCAGTGGGCCTTCGATGAGGCGTTCGCGCATCCTGGCGACGATGGCATCCAATGCCGCCTTGTCGAAGGTGTAGCCGTTGGTGCAGCTGCCCGCCCCTCCCGTCACCCCACTCGTGGCAATGCATGTGGACGCCTGCTTGATTGTGCAGCTGCCTGACGACGCGCCCGTGGTGCTGTTGAGGCAGGATTGCCCGGGAAGGATCGTGCCTGACGTACCGCTGATCGTCGCATTGATGCCCGTCGCCACCGGGTTTGAAATCGATGCGAAGCGTGCTCCGGCAAAGGTTGCGCGGTTGTAGCTCGTCCAGTTGACCATCATCAGGCCGATGTCCACGCCACCGAGGATGAACAGCATGATGACGGGGAAAGCGACCGCAAACTCCACGAAGGTTGCGCCGCGCTCGTCGTTTCTCATGCTATTGGCCGATCCAGCGTTCTTCATGTTCTGCAGTCATTGTTATGCGTTCAGGCAGCCCCACCACGCCCCACATGAACGACAGGTAGGGCACATTGGCACTCATGCGGATGGCGACGACGGGGTTGTTGCAGTTGGTGGGCGCATTGAGCGTGATGTCGCCGGCGGTCCAGCCAGTGACCAGCAAGGGTCCAGTGCCAGCCGTGTTGCCGTAGAGCGCGATGTTCTTCGCATCTGCCAGCGCCCAGCTGCTGCAGACCTGCTCATAGGGCACGTGCGACAGGTAGCGCGTTGCGCTCCACAGCGACTTCTGCGCGGCCGAAAGCGTTGCATAGGCCCGTCCAAAATCAAAGATGCCGCCGATGACGACCAGGATGACCGGAAGCACGATGGCGGTTTCAAGGATCGATATCCCCGATGTGCAACGGTCGAGGCGGCGCAGCAAGTCCCTAAGCCGCATCAGCGCACCAGCTCCACGAGGTGATAGAGGTTGCTGCCCGCGCTGTTCACCTGGTAGGTCTTCACCAGTTCGCCGTAGATTTCGCCGTTCGAATTGGCGGGCTCCGTCATGAAAAACTCGGCCATCAGCGTCGTGACCGGCAGGTTGTGCGAGCTGCCCCTGATGTTTCAGTAGTCACAGTCGACGATCGCCACATTGATCAATCGCCGCTTGATGTCGCCGGCCGGCTTGCTGTCCCGGCAGAACGGCCTGGAGCTTTCGATCGAGTCAGAGGTAAAGGCGGCGGAAGGGTAGGTGGTCGGGTTGTTTTCCATCTGATAAACCTGCCAGCGCGTCGTCGTGGGAACATATTGCCCAAGGTTGGAATCGTAGAAATTGGGGATCGTCGTGCCCGTGTGATGGTTCTTCCAGTAGGCGAGCAGGTCTGCGGCGTTCACCCCAGTGCCGATCATTGAAGTTGACCATGAATTGCCGCCGAGATTGGCCATCGTACGGTCGCGCGGCAGCGGGCAGCTGATGCGCTTTGAGGCTGGCGTGGTGACGACGCAGAGCTGGCCATAGGCAACGCCTCCGTCTTCGTTGGTCTGCTTGAACGGGATCGCACCCCTGTTCCGCATGTCAACCGTATTGGCGCAACTTGCGGCATTGGCGTTCGAGGTGTGCTCGAGGCCGTCGATCACGATGGGCGCCGCCGTGTTGGTCAGCTGGTTCTGCGGATTGTCGAAGCGCACATTCATTCCCGGCGCCGCGAAGGGGCCGTTGTTGCCGGTATCAACCGGATGCCCCAGCTGCGAAAAGTCCATCGCTTCGCAGGTGCTGGGCGCCATCCTTGCCCAGAAACCCGCCTGGTTATGGGGATTGCCGTTCGCCGCGGGAGGTTCGATGAGGCCCCAGTTGCCCGGCGCACCGTTGGTGCCACCCACCAGTTTCAGCATCTGGCCCGGAATGATCTTGCTCATCCAGTTCGTCGCCGCACCCTTGTTGGTCTGTTCGGATTCCCACGGATTGCACATGAAGGACTGCAAGTTGGCGCAGGACGAGAAGGATGACTTGGCCGTGGCCTCGGCAAAGGTCTTGCCGGTGCTTCTCTGCGGGAACATGGGCCGGGCGAAGGTGATGGACACCTCGCGGTTCACGGTGCGGACCTTGATGTAGACAGCCTCTGCCGGATTGGTGGTCGGCGCGCCGTTCAGCGTCTTGTAGAACAGCGGCTTGTACGTGCCCGTGCTGACGATCCGCGCGCCAGCCTTGGCCACGTCCGACCATTTCGGGTTGTTGTTGAGGTAGTTCACGGCGGCATCGGTGGCCCGCGTGATGGCGTCGGAGGAGCCATCCAGTTCCGCGGCCCCTGCCAGCGCTGCGGCGTCTGCCACTTCCTGAAGATTGCTGTTGAGGTTGAACAGGCGGCCGCCATCGATTGCAAGCCCAATGAGTCCGATCAGCACCGTCAGCACCAGAGCCACCCAGATCAGGATCGCGCCGCCCGTATCCTCATGCATTTCCGTAAGCAACTTGCGTGCACGTAACTTACTGCGCGGCATTTGTCCGTTACTCCGGAAGACCGTGTAAATAAGTAAGTATAACACGTCTAGCGGAGTCGCACGGGAAAACAGTATATCAGTCCGAAAATTTATGAATTACAGGCTGTTCTGGCATATTATTGCCTTGGGACATCAGCGCTTAGTTAGTTAAAAAACCTTTGCAAGTGACTGACAAGACATTCAGTGGATTTGTTTATCGTCATGTGGCGCTGCCTGCTTCTGTTCAATATCGTTGCCACAGCGCCTTTCCGGTGCTCTGGCCGTCACATGACCGCATTCCAGGCTCCATTCGCCCTGCGTCATGCATGCTATGGTTGAGGGGCGCCGGAACACTCGCATTTGGCACGGCCGCCTCCCCAATTTGCTTTTTGGCCCCAAGTTTGCAATTTGGTCGCCAGCATGAGGCGACGGCAGCGATTTGGTCGTCCGGTAACGCGGTCAGGAATTTGGAAGAGCAGGGCAAGCATAACGTGGGGCGCAGTTCCCGTTTTTCGGTGGCGCCGATGATGGACTGGACGGACCGGCATTGCCGGGTGTTCCACCGTCAGATGACACGCCATGCGCTGCTCTATACCGAAATGGTCACCGCGCTCGCCATCCGCCACGGCGACCGGCAGCGGCTTCTCGGTTTCAACTCGCTGGAGCAGCCCGTCGCCCTGCAGCTCGGTGGCAGCGACCCGAAACTTCTCGCCGAGGCCTCGAAGTGGGGCGAGGACTTCGGCTACAGCGAGATCAACCTCAATGTCGGCTGCCCGTCGGACCGGGTGCAGACGGGCCGCTTCGGCGCCTGCCTGATGGCCGAGCCGGAGCTGGTGCGCGATTGTTTGGGCGCGATGCGCGCGGCGGTTCAGGTGCCGGTTACCATCAAGTGCCGCATCGGCATTGACGACCAGGACGAGGAAGACGATTTCACGAATTTCGTGGAGACGGTGATGGGCTCGGGCGTCACCACCTTCATCGTCCATGCCCGCAAGGCGTGGCTGAAGGGGCTCTCGCCCAAGGAGAACCGCGAGGTGCCGCCGCTCAACTACGAACGTGTCAACCGCATCAAGAAAAAGCACATCGGCAACAACATCATTATCAACGGTGGAATCGCAACCATCGACGATGCAGTGGAGCATCTGAAACACGTCGACGGCGTCATGCTGGGGCGCGCGGCCTACAACACGCCGTGGCTGTTGTCCGAGGTCGACTCCCGCATCTTCGGCGAGGCGCGTGAGATCAGCGATCCGCTGGAGGTTGTCGAGCGCATGAAACCCTATGTGTCTCAACAGCTTGCGCAGGGGGTCTGGCTGCAGAACATCACCCGCCACATGCTCGGCCTGTTCCATGGGCTTCCCGGCGGCCGCTTGTGGCGGCGCGTGTTGTCGGAAGAGGCGCCGAAGCCCGGTGCGGGGCTTGAAGTGCTTGAAAAGGCTGCGAAAGAAGTGGCCTCGCGGGTCAGCCCGCCTGCAGACGTCCCGCCCGTCCGCCCCGGCGCGTCTTTCGCCGCGTAAGTCCTTCAACGCGCTCGGGAAGTTCCGCCATCACGCTGCGCCGCTCGTCCGGCGACATGCCCAGCCAGCCGCCGATTTCCATGCGCGTCCGCCCGCAGCCGATGCAGAAACCGGTCTCCGGATCGACGACGCAGATCTTGACGCAGGGCGTCTCGATGGCGGCTTGGTGGGGTGCGTTCATCATGCCGAATGTAATGCTGCCCGTGCCGAAAGGTAGTTCAAAAACGGCAGTTTATCGGAATGCCACGGCGGCGGCATAAACCGCCAGCATGGCCGTTTCCGCCAGAATCTGGCCGGCTCCGCAAACGTCACCGGTCTGCCCGCCGATCTTGCGGATCGCCAGTGCCCGCACCATCGCCAGCGTCAGTCCGCCGGCCACCAGGGCCAGCACCCCGGCCTCGGGCGTCAGCACCACGCTGCCACCAACCCCCGCGATCAGGCCGCCAAGCGCCAGCGCCAGCAGCGTCGTGTTGCGCGAAGGTTGCCCCGCCATGACCGACAGCCCATTGGGTCGCGCCGGCCTCGTGGCCCACAGCAGGTCCACCATCAGCGACCGGGAGAAGGCCGCAGCCCCCGCCACCAGCACAAGGACGGCCAGTGGCTTCAGCACCAGCAATGCGGCCAGCAGCGAGGCGCGGGCCAGAACGGTGATGACGAGGGTCAGCGTCCCGAAGGCGCCGATGCGGCTATCCTTCATGATTTCAAGGCGTTCCTCGCGCGTGTTGCCACCGCCGAAGCCATCCGCGACATCGGCCAGACCATCCTCGTGGAAGGCACCGGTCAGCATGGCAGCGATGGCCAGCGCGAAGAGGCCGCAGAACAATTCCGGCAAGCGGGCGAAGTGGGCGAAGACAAGGGCCACGCCCGTCACCGTTCCCACCACGGCGCCCACGACCGGGAACATCCACATCGCATCCTTCAGGGGCGGCGGATCAAGCGTTCTCACAAACGGCACCGGCATGCGGGTGAGGAAGCGCAGCGCCGTGAGGAATGACGCAAATGGCCGGAACCGCCCCCGATGTACGCTGCGGGGCTCGAACGCGTCGCTCATGATGTGTGGCAGTCCCGAATCCTGTAGTGTTATGCCTATAGAAATAGGAGCCTTTTTTACAAATGACAAATGCTGCCACAGGTTTGCCCTTCGACGATATCCGCAACCTTGTGAAGGACATTCCGGGCCCCGATCTTGACGCCGTGGCGGATTGCCGCGCCCGTGAAGGCCAGCTGACGAAGCCGCCGGGCGCACTTGGCCGCCTTGAAAACCTGACGGAATGGCTCTGCGCCTGGCAGGCCCAGCATCCGCCGAAAACCGAGCGTGTTGTCGTTGCTGTCTTTGCCGGAAACCATGGTGTTGTTGCACAGGGCGTTGCCGCCTATCCGCAGGAAGTGACCATGCAGATGGTCGCCAATTTCCAGAATGACGGCGCCGCCGTGAACCAGATCTGCAAGAGCTTCGACCTGGGCCTCAAGGTGTTCGAGCTCGCCCTCGAGAAGCCCACCCGCGACATCACCCAGGATGCCGCCCTGGACGAGGCGGAATGCGCCGCCACCATGGCCTATGGCATGGAGGCAACCGAAGGCTGCGACATCCTGTGCGTGGGCGAGATGGGGATCGGCAACACGACGATTGCCGCGGCCATCTGCCACGGCCTGTTCGGCGGCGCGCCGGAGGACTGGGTGGGGCCGGGCACTGGAGTCGACTCTGA
>Ga0194035_1000193_pt1 | contig 36722 bp, 35 predicted proteins | sample JunL2320m_MetaG_FD_148680 | JGI IMG/M metagenome (GOLD analysis project Ga0194035, IMG submission 148680) | Anoxic zone freshwater microbial communities from boreal shield lake in IISD Experimental Lakes Area, Ontario, Canada - Jun2016-L239-20m | ecosystem: Environmental > Aquatic > Freshwater >...
TTTTAAAAGTGACAGACAATAAAAAACCCTAAGCTTAAATTTAAGTTTAGGGTTTTTTATTTATAAGAAGCTTGGCAGTGACCTACTTTCGCATGCAAAAAGCATACTATCATTGGCGATAAGTCGTTTCACTGTCCTGTTCGGGATGGGAAGGAGTGGTTCCAACTCTCTATGTCCGCCAAGCAAACTGGTTGAGATAATGATCAAAGATCAATGTCTCGAATTCGGACAAAATTTGAAGAAGTAAAGTTATTGTGTTTCTTGATTACAATGTCAGCTTTAAAAAAATCATATCCCTTAAAAAGAACAAGTCTTAAGGTTATAGGATCAAGCCTCACGAGCAATTAGTATCAGTTAGCTTAACGTATTACTACGCTTCCACACCTGACCTATCAACGTCCTGGTCTTGAACGACTCTTTAGTGTGCTTAAAGCACAGGGAAGTATCATCTCGAGGCGAGTTTCGCGCTTAGATGCTTTCAGCGCTTATCTCTTCCAGATTTAGCTACCCGGCTATGCCATTGGCATGACAACCGGTCCACCAGAGATCTGTCCACTCCGGTCCTCTCGTACTAGGAGCAGCCCCCCTCAAACTTCCAACGCCCACGGCAGATAGGGACCAAACTGTCTCACGACGTTTTAAACCCAGCTCACGTACCACTTTAAATGGCGAACAGCCATACCCTTGGGACCGGCTACAGCCCCAGGATGTGATGAGCCGACATCGAGGTGCCAAACTCCCCCGTCGATATGAACTCTTGGGAGGAATCAGCCTGTTATCCCCAGAGTACCTTTTATCCGTTGAGCGATGGCCCTTCCATACAGAACCACCGGATCACTATGACCTGCTTTCGCACCTGCTCGACCTGTCCGTCTCGCAGTCAAGCAACCTTATGCCATTGCACTATCAGTACGATTTCCGACCGTACCTAGGTTACCTTCGCACTCCTCCGTTACTCTTTGGGAGGAGACCGCCCCAGTCAAACTGCCCACCATACACGGTCCCCAACCCCGTTTCGGGGTCTAGGTTAGAACCTCAACAACATCAGGGTGGTATTTCAAGGTTGGCTCCACATGATCTAGCGACCACGCTTCAATGCCTCCCACCTATCCTACACAGATCTTGTCAAAGTCCAATGTAAAGCTACAGTAAAGGTTCATGGGGTCTTTCCGTCTAGCCGCGGGTAGATTGCATCTTCACAAACATTTCAACTTCGCTGAGTCCCAAGAGGAGACAGTGTGGCCATCGTTACGCCATTCGTGCGGGTCGGAACTTACCCGACAAGGAATTTCGCTACCTTAGGACCGTTATAGTTACGGCCGCCGTTTACCGGGGCTTCAATCAAGAGCTTGCACCCCATCATTTAACCTTCCGGCACCGGGCAGGCGTCACACCGTATACGTCCACTTTCGTGTTTGCACAGTGCTGTGTTTTTATTAAACAGTCGCAGCCACCTTTTCACTGCAACCCCATCGGCCTTCGCAAGTAAATTGCTACAACCTACCGGGGCGCTCCTTCTCCCGAAGTTACGGAGCTAGTTTGCCGAGTTCCTTCTCCTGGGTTCTCTCAAGCGCCTTAGAATTCTCATCCTGCCCACCTGTGTCGGTTTGCGGTACGGTCTCAATTTAACTGAAGCTTAGTGGCTTTTCTTGGAAGCATGGTATCAGTCACTTCATGAGCAAGCTCACTCGTTATCACGCCTTGACATTGACTCTCCGGATTTGCCTAAAGAATCTGTCTACACGCTTGAACCGGGACATCCAACACCCGGCTGACTTAACCTTCTCCGTCCCCACATCGCATTAAATTGAGGTACAGGAATATTAACCTGTTTCCCATCGACTACGCATTTCTGCCTCGCCTTAGGGGCCGACTCACCCTGCACCGATGAACGTTGTGCAGGAAACCTTGGGCTTTCGGCGAGGGTGCTTTTCACACCCTTTATCGCTACTCATGTCAGCATTCGCACTTCTGATACCTCCAGCATCCTTCACAAGACACCTTCGCAGGCTTACAGAACGCTCTCCTACCGTGCATATAAATATGCACCCGAAGCTTCGGTTACGTGCTTAGCCCCGTTACATCTTCCGCGCAGGACGACTCGACTAGTGAGCTATTACGCTTTCTTTAAAGGATGGCTGCTTCTAAGCCAACCTCCTAGCTGTCTATGCCTTCCCACTTCGTTTTCCACTTAGCACGTCATTTGGGACCTTAGCTGTCGGTCTGGGTTGTTTCCCTCTTGACCACGGACGTTAGCACCCATGGTCTGTCTCCCGTAATTGCATTTCTCAGTATTCGGAGTTTGCAATAGTTTGGTAAGGTCTTATGACCCCCCTAGCTATAACAGTGCTCTACCCCCGAGAATGATATACGAGGCACTACCTAAATAGTTTTCGGAGAGAACCAGCTATCTCCAAGTTTGTTTAGCCTTTCACCCCTATCCACAGCTCATCCCCAAATTTTTCAACATTTGTGGGTTCGGACCTCCAGTACGTGTTACCGCACCTTCATCCTGGCCATGAATAGATCACTTGGTTTCGGGTCTACACCCAGCAACTGAATCGCCCTATTAGGACTCGCTTTCGCTGCGCCTCCCCTATCGGTTAAGCTTGCTACTGAATGTAAGTCGCTGACCCATTATACAAAAGGTACGCAGTCACCCTTGCGGGCTCCCACTGTTTGTATGCATACGGTTTCAGGATCTATTTCACTCCCCTTCCGGGGTTCTTTTTACCTTTCCCTCACGGTACTAGTTCACTATCGGTCGATTACGAGTATTTAGCCTTGGAGGATGGTCCCCCCATGTTCAGACAGGATTTCTCGTGTCCCGCCCTACTTGTCGTTACCCTAGTTCCACACGCGGGTTTTCGTATAAGGGGCTATCACCCTCTATGGCCGGACTTTCCATTCCGTTCTACTAACACACGTGCTAAAAATAACAGGCTGCTCCGATTTCGCTCGCCACTACTATCGGAATCTCGGTTGATTTCTTTTCCTCGAGTTACTTAGATGTTTCAGTTCACTCGGTTCGCCTCTTGTCTCCTATGTATTCAGAGACAGATACCCTTGCGGGTGGGTTTCCCCATTCGGACACTTCCGGATCAAAGCTTGTTTGCCAGCTCCCCGAAAATTTTCGTAGACTACCACGTCCTTCATCGCCTGTAATCGCCTAGGCATCCGCCATATGCACTTATTCACTTGACCCTATAACATTAAAACCTGAGCCCTTTTAAACTCAAATTTTGGTGACGCATGAGACGTCTTGTTATAAGTTTTTCTAAAGCAACTTAAGACCCATATTCACATCCTTATAAAAAGCTACATATATAAGGTATAAACAAAGTCATATGTTGTTTCTGATTTTGCAATCAATTACCCATTTGAATTTATCTGCTCATCACAAGTCAGATAAATTCACTTTACTTCTTCTATTTTGTTAAAGAACGTACTTAGCGTTTAAAGCTAAGCGTTAAAGATTGTGAATCACAACCTTTAAGGCTTGTCTTTAGTTATCAAAGAATTGGTGGAGGATGACGGGATCGAACCGACGACCCCCTGCTTGCAAAGCAGGTGCTCTCCCAGCTGAGCTAATCCCCCTTTGGTTTAGAAAAAGATTAAATCTGGTGGGTCTGGTTGGGCTCGAACCAACGACCCCCGCCTTATCAAGACGGTGCTCTAACCAGCTGAGCTACAGACCCCTATAAAACGGGCCAATGATTCTTTGATAATGCTTAACAACTGATAAGTGTGAATGCTTGATAGTCAAGACGTTCTCTAGAAAGGAGGTGATCCAGCCGCACCTTCCGATACGGCTACCTTGTTACGACTTCACCCCAGTCATGAATCCTACCGTGGTAATCGTCTCCCTTGCGGTTAGACTAACTACTTCTGGTAAAACCCACTCCCATGGTGTGACGGGCGGTGTGTACAAGGCCCGGGAACGTATTCACCGCGACATGCTGATCCGCGATTACTAGCGATTCCGACTTCATGCAGTCGAGTTGCAGACTACAATCCGGACTACGATCGGCTTTCTGGGATTGGCTCCCCCTCGCGGGTTGGCAACCCTCTGTACCGACCATTGTATTACGTGTGAAGCCCTGGCCATAAGGGCCATGAGGACTTGACGTCATCCCCACCTTCCTCCGGTTTGTCACCGGCAGTCCCATTAAAGTGCCCAACTAAATGATGGCAATTAATGGCAAGGGTTGCGCTCGTTGCGGGACTTAACCCAACATCTCACGACACGAGCTGACGACAGCCATGCAGCACCTGTGTTACCGTTCTCTTTCGAGCACTTGAACATCTCTGCTCAATTCGGTACATGTCAAGGCCAGGTAAGGTTTTTCGCGTTGCATCGAATTAATCCACATAATCCACCGCTTGTGCGGGCCCCCGTCAATTCCTTTGAGTTTTAATCTTGCGACCGTACTCCCCAGGCGGTCAACTTCACGCGTTAGCTACGTTACTCATAGATTTTACTCTACCAACAACTAGTTGACATCGTTTAGGGCGTGGACTACCAGGGTATCTAATCCTGTTTGCTCCCCACGCTTTCGTGCATGAGCGTCAGTGTTATCCCAGGGGGCTGCCTTCGCCATTGGTATTCCTCCACATCTCTACGCATTTCACTGCTACACGTGGAATTCTACCCCCCTCTGACACACTCTAGCCTTGCAGTTTCGAACGCAGTTCCCAGGTTGAGCCCGGGGATTTCACATCCGACTTACAAAACCGCCTGCGCACGCTTTACGCCCAGTAATTCCGATTAACGCTCGCACCCTACGTATTACCGCGGCTGCTGGCACGTAGTTAGCCGGTGCTTCTTATCAAGGTACCGTCAACCTCATGATTTATTCGATCATAAGTTTTCTTCCCTCGCGAAAGAGCTTTACAACCCGAAGGCCTTCTTCACTCACGCGGAATGGCTGGATCAGGGTTGCCCCCATTGTCCAAAATTCCCCACTGCTGCCTCCCGTAGGAGTCTGGACCGTGTCTCAGTTCCAGTGTGGCTGGTCGTTCTCTCAAACCAGCTACTGATCGTCGCCTTGGTGAGCCTTTACCTCACCAACAAGCTAATCAGATATCGGCCGCTCCATTAACGCAAGGTCTTACGATCCCCTGCTTTCCCCCGTAGGGCGTATGCGGTATTAGCGAATCTTTCGACTCGTTATCCCCCATTATTGGACACGTTCCGATATATTACTCACCCGTTCGCCACTCGCCACCAGAGAGCAAGCTCTCCGTGCTGCCGTTCGACTTGCATGTGTAAAGCATTCCGCCAGCGTTCAATCTGAGCCAGGATCAAACTCTTCAGTTTAATCCAAAACTATTACTTGATCCTTATCTCGCGACAAGGATCGGTATATTGCATTTGCTTTATTAAATCTCAAATTCATTGAAAAGGTTATTAGCTCATAAATGAACTAAATGTCTTGTCATAAATTTAAAAAGTGTAAAGCACTTATATTTTGAGATCCTTATGACGAACGAAGTTTAACCAACGCTCACCATAAGGATTTGTCTTAAACTATAAGCACTCACACTTATCAGTTGTCTATTTTTTAAAGAACGGTATTTGATCTTGGTTGCGGGGACAGGATTTGAACCTGTGACCTTCGGGTTATGAGCCCGACGAGCTGCCAGACTGCTCCACCCCGCGATCGATCTGCATACATGACGCAGAGAGGTGAGACTATAGCACTGTTTTTGAAGGCCTGTCAAACATTAGTAGCCCTAAACTATAGGCTATTCGACTAAGAATTGATTAATTTTCTTGACAAAAGCAACGGGGTCTTTGAGCTGGCCGCCCTCAGAAATCAGGGCTTGATCAAAAATCACTTCTGCAAAATCATTGAAACGCCCACTATCACCAGTGCTTTCAAGCTTCTGAATTAATTTATGTGTCGGATTAATTTCTAAAATAGGTTTTGCATCCGGTGTTTTTTGTCCTGCAGCTTTAAGGAGCCTCTCTAGATTGCCCGATAAGTCATGCTCTCCAGCCACTAAGCATGCAGGAGAATCTGTCAGTCGATGTGTGACTTTCACTTCTTTCACTTTGTCACCTAATGCTTTTTGTATTTTTTCAATAAGTGATTTTGCATCTTTCTCAATTTTCTTTTTCTCTTCTTTTTCAGTCTCGTCTTCTAGTTTTCCTAAATCAAGATCGCCCTTCGCAATGGATTGTAATTTCTTACCTTCGAATTCAGTGAAGGTAGAAAGTAACCATTCATCCACACGATCACTTAAAAGAAAGACTTCAATACCCTTCTTTTTAAAAATTTCTAGGTGCGGGCTATGTTTTGCAGCTTCATAAGAGTCTGCCGTAATGAAGTAAATCACTTCTTGTCCATCTTTCATGCGAGTGACGTAATCTCTTAAAGACACTACTTGCGCATCTGATGATTCAATCGTGGAATTAAAACGGAAAAGTTTTGCAATTTTTTCTCGATTTGCAAAATCTTCACTGTGCCCTTCTTTCATCACAGCACCGAATTCTTTCCAGAAATTTTTATAGTCTTCTGGTTTTTTTTCACTCATCTCATCCAAGAGATCAAGTACTTTTTTAGTAGAGCCTGCGCGAATCGCCTCAACCTCTTTACTGTCTTGTAAAATTTCTCGTGAGACATTTAAAGGTAAGTCAGCACTATCAATGACACCCTTAATAAAGCGTAAATAATTAGGCATTAATTTTTCTGATGCTTCCATAATGAAGATACGCTTCACATAGAGCTTAACGCTATGATGTCTTTCGCGATCGAAAAGATCAAAGGGTGCTTTGGCTGGAATATAAAGAAGTGAAATATATTCCTGCTTACCTTCAATGCGATTATGAGAATACGTAAGAGGCGGCTCTTGATCATAAGAAAGATTTTTATAAAAATCTTGATACTCTTCTTCTTTAATATCATTTTTATTACGAGCCCAGAGAGCAGAAGCTGCATTAACAGTTTCATCTTCATCTGTCGGCACTTCTTCGCCATCTTTCCATTCTGATTTTTTCATGACGATAGGAAGCGTGATGTGATCTGAATATTTTTTAATGATGCTCTTTAGTGTCCAGTCACTTAGGAATTCATCCTGATCTTTTTTAAGGTGTAAGATAATGTCAGTGCCGCGCGCTTCTTTTTCGATTTCACTAATCGTGTATTCACCCTCTCCTTTTGATTCCCACCGAATACCTTGCGAATTTCCAGCACGTCTCGTAACCACAGTCACGGAATCCGCAATAATGAATGAAGAATAAAACCCAACACCAAACTGACCGATTAAATTGGCATCTTTAGCTTGGTCACCGGATAAATTATTTAAGAATTCTTTGGTACCTGATCTTGCAATCGTACCAATATTACTAATCACCTCTTCTCGATTCATCCCAATACCATTATCTGAGATAGTTAGGGTGCGTGCCTTCTTATCAAAGCTTAATCTAATTTTTAATTCAGAGTCTTTTTCGTAAAGAGTTGCATCTTTAAGGGCTTCAAAACGTAATTTATCTGCTGCATCACTCGCATTAGAAATGAGCTCTCGGATCACGATCTCTTTATTACTATATAAAGAGTGAATCATGAGATGAAGGAGTTGTTTAACCTCTGCTTGGAAGACTAACTTTTCAGATGTATTTTCTTTTGTTGCCATGTCAGTTACCTTTTAAAAAATAATATGTGGATACTTATAAAATGGGGATGAAAAATGAAATTTCAAGAGTTATAAAATACTTTTATGGTAATTTCTTTAAAGCGAGCGATGCTGCCATAAAACCAAATGCTGCTGTTACCATGACACTTGAGCCATAACCACCACAGTGAAGGCCTGTAAGTGCTTCATCTGATTCACAAGCATCTTCAGGTTTCATCATTACCTCATCTGTAAAAACGACATCAATACCGACTTTTTGCGATTCTTTCAATTGCAAAGTTTTTTTAACGTCATGCCTAATTTTAGCTGTGAGTCTGTCACCATGCGTTAAACTCAAATCCATAATCTTAACCATGGAAGGGTCGATACGGCCCCCAGCACCACCTGTCATCACAAGTGGAATTTTTTCTTTTAAAGTATGAAGCGCCAAACTTGTTTTAATGGAGGCTTGATCTATAGCATCAATCACGACATCGAAATCTGATGTGATCAGCGTTGTGATATTTTCATTTGAGATAAAATCATCCACCATAATGACTTGACACATAGGATTAATTTCTAAAATACGCTCTTTCATAGCTAGCACTTTAGATTTACCAAGGGTCTGAGATAAAGCATGAATTTGTCGATTAATATTCGATTCAGCAATATGGTCAAGATCAATGAGTGTAATTTTTCCGATCGCATTCCGAGCTAATGCTTCAGCAGCCCATGATCCCACACCTCCAATACCAATAATACAAATGTGTGATTTTTGAAAGTGCGTAAAAGCTGATTTTCCATAAAGTCGTTCAACACCGCTAAAGCGCCGATTAAAATCTATTGCATCCATTTGAATGTTTAAGTCTCAAGAACAACGAAGGCAGTCGCAATATTTTTTTCATCTGAAATGGAAATATGCTGACTCAAGATATTTTTTGCTTTTAAATAATCTTGTAATTCTTGATCAAATTCTAGGATGGGTTTTCCTAGCTCATCATGGCCCACTATAATATTTTGAAAACGTACGGGTGATCTAAATCCAGTACCTAATGCTTTAGCGAAAGCTTCTTTTGCCGCAAAGCGTTTAGCTAAGAAACGAGATTGCGTAGATGACTTTAAGTAACTTTCATATTCAGCATCACTTAAAATGCGGCGAGCAAATGTATCACCAAATTTTTCAATGGATTCATGAATGCGAGATACTTCAACGACGTCTGTACCAATGCCAAAAATCATAATAGGTTTATCTTTGTAAAATTTATTTCGAATAAGTGCGACATAAGAGTTTCATTTCTCGAATTGCATTATCCCAGCCTACAAATAGTGCATGTGCCACAATCGCGTGACCAATATTAAGCTCTTCAATACCAGGAATCTCTGCAATTAAATTCACATTATGATAATGAAGGCCATGTCCAGCGTTAACCACAAGCCCTAATGATAATGCATATGCTGCCGCATCTTTCACGCGCTTCAATTCTTTTTGTTTGGTGCCTTCATCTTTGGAATCCGCATATCTGCCCGTATGAATTTCAATGACAGGTGCGCCCATTTTTTTAGCCAAATCAATATCTTTTAAATCAGGTGCAATAAAAAGCGATACCCGACTACCTTTTTCTGTAAGTGTTTGAGTCGCACGATAAAGATGATCATAACCATCTTTGATATTCAATCCACCTTCTGTGGTTCGCTCTTCACGTCTTTCAGGAACGATACAGACATCTTGTGGTTTTACTTTCAATGCAATTGCAATCATTTCATCAGTCGCTGCCAACTCTAAATTCATTTTGGTTTGAAGAAGCGGTCTGATTGCAAAAATATCTTCATCTTGCATATGACGACGATCTTCACGCAAATGAAGTGTAATACTGTCGGCGCCAGCTTGCTCAGCTCGAAGAGCAGCCTCAACTACACTTGGGTATTTGGTTCCACGCGCTTGTCTTAGGGTCGCTACGTGATCAATATTCACACCGAGTTTAATCATAAAATTTAGCCTTGTAGATCGACAAACAGCTGTTTGGAATGAAGCGGTTTGTCGCCTAAATAAAATCCTAATAAATACCGCATTAATTGTTTACTTTGTTGCTGTGTTTCTTTGTCTAGATATTGATCCTTCGACATATCAAGCAATGTTTTACCTAATACTTTAATACCATGATCAGTCCGCGTTAAATCGCAAGCGCCATATTCAGCTTCATAACGATATATTTTATCAGGGATAATAGGGTTTGCATCTTCATCCCGATCTAATGTCACGGCATAGCCTAAAGCTTGAAGAAGTTTTAATTCAAAACGTCTTAATGTAATCGTGAGCTCATGACCTTCGCTTAAGGCTAAAATACTTTCATGATAAAAATGAAAAAGTTCGGTATGCGCCTCATCTCTGGGCAATAAACGCATCACTAACTCATTCAGATAAAAACCACACATCAAAGCATCACCCTCTAGAATAGTGAGCTTCTCACACCATTCTAGCCCATTTAAACTTTTAAGTTCTGATTTGCCTGACCAATTGGCGAGAAGTACTTGAAAGGATTGCAGCATGCCGCGAATCGATGATCTTGGTCGACGTGCGCCCTTGGCAACGACAGGAATACGACCAAAATTTTCTGTAAATAATTCCGCGATTAAACTTGTCTCTTTAAAAGGGTAAGTGTGCAAAATATACACACGTTGATTTTCTTGACGATGAGAAGGTGTTGCCATGTTAAAAAATTACAGGCCTAGTGATTTTAAGACACGTTGATCGGTTGACCAGCCGCTTTTCACTTTCACCCAAGTTTCAAGCCACACTTTGCCGCCAAAAAGTTCTTCCATATCTTGTCTTGATTCGCTCGAAATTTGCTTAAGCTTTTCGCCGTCCTTACCTATGAGCATAGGCTTTTGACTTTCCTTATCGACAATGATGGCGGCAAAAATACGCCTTAAATTGCCTTCTACTTCAAATTTTTCAATTTCGACTGCAATCGAGTACGGCACTTCTTGTCCGGTAAGTCTAAAAATTTTTTCACGAATAATTTCGGAAGCTAAAAATCTTTCACTCTTATCTGTAATTTCATCTTCGCCATAAATAAAAGGTTGCTCTGGTAAAAAATCTCTGACTGTGTCTAATAAATGATCAAGGTGTTTATTTTTCTTGGCAGACACAGGAATCATGGCTTTAAATGTATAGGATTCACTCATGGTTTTAATTTCTTTTAAAAGCGCATTCTTGTCTTTCATTAAATCCACTTTATTCATGACTAGAATCGTTGGACGATCCTTAGGGATGAGTTTCATCACGGCTTGATCTTCTTCTGTCATGCCTCTTGATTCAATCACAAAGAGGACCACATCTGCGTCACTTAAGACTTGATGCACTGTCTTATTTAAACCTTTATTCATGAGATTTAAATGTTTAAGTTGAAAACCCGGTGTATCGATGAAAAGAAATTGTGTGTCATCGATGGTTTGAATACCTAACAATTGATACCGGGTGGTTTGTGCTTTTTTGGAAGTGATACTAATTTTATTGCCGACAAGATAATTAAGGAGTGTCGATTTACCAACATTAGGACGACCTACAATAGCGACTGTGCCACAACGCGTGATTTTATTTTCACTCATGAGGCAACGCCTAGCATCAATTGGTAAGCTTTAGTTGCCGCTTCTTGTTCTGCAATGCGACGACTATGTCCGATGCCTTGTGTTTTTATATTTGATTTCTTGATCGTGCATTCAATGGTAAAAGTCTGACTATGCGCTTCACCCTCGATCGAGACAACTGTGTAAATTGGTAAATCACTCTTCTGACTTTGCAACAATTCTTGTAGCAAAGTCTTCGCATCTTTTTGAATGAGTTTAGGATCAATTTCATTCATTTGCTTTTCAAAAAAGCGCAGCACAAATTGATGTGCAGGTTCAATACCCGCATCTAAATAAATCGCACCAATCATTGCCTCTAGCGTATCAGCCAGAATAGAAGGTCTGCGCCATCCTGCACTTTTTAATTCGCCCTCACCTAATTGGATGAAGTCACCTAATCCCATTAAGGTGGCTATGCTACTTAAAGAACTTTCTTTTACTAGCTGGGCACGTAGACGACTTAAGTCACCTTCATCAATTTTCGGGAATCTTTGATAGAGTTCTTGCGCGACTAAAAAACTTAATATGCTGTCGCCTAAAAATTCGAGGCGTTCATTATGTTGTGCATTAAAACTTCGATGAGTAAGCGCCATCATCATTAAAGACGCATCCTGAAATGTGTAATGAATGATTCGACTTAACGAAGCTTGGCGTTCTTTATCCATCAATGAATGATTGTTCCAATACGTTTAAATTCACCAAAGTTAAACCAAATAAAAAAAGCACGTCCGACTAAATTATGTTCAGGCACAAAACCCCATACGCGGCTATCGGCACTATTATCTCGATTATCACCAAAGGCTAAATAATGTCCTTTGGGAACGTCAAATTTAAAATCATTACCAGGTAAATCATGAATCAGAATGGAATGATTCACATCGCCCAACACCTCTTTAAATTCTTTAGCCTCGATGTGATGAATTTCATTCATGATGTAAGGATACTTATCCATAAATGTTTGCTCCATTTTTTTACCATTCACAAAAAGCGTTTTACTTTTATATTCAATCACATCACCGGGAAGTCCTACGACACGTTTAATATAATCAATGGAAGGTTTCGGTGGATAGTGAAACACAAAGACATCGCCTCGCTGAGGTTCGCCTATACCAATCATCGTGTTATTTAAAATAGGTAGGCGGATACCATAACTAAATTTATTTACTAAAATAAAGTCGCCCGCTAGAAGGGTTGGCATCATTGAACCTGAGGGTATCTTAAATGGTTCCGCAATAAAAGATCGAATAAAAAATACTAAAAAAATGACAGGGAAGAAACTTTTAGAATATTCTACGAGTAGAGGTTCTTTTGCATTTGCAGTTCTTTTTTTACTTAAAACAAAAATATCCAGAAGCCAAATGACGCCTGTGATTGATAAAACAATAACCATAATTAAAGCAAATATCATTTTTCTTCCACCCTTAAAATAGCTAAGAAAGCTTCTTGAGGAATTTCAACATTCCCCACTTGCTTCATACGCTTCTTACCCTCTTTTTGTTTTTCTAATAATTTTTTCTTACGGCTAATATCCCCGCCATAACATTTCGCTAATACGTTTTTACGCATCGCTTTAACTGTTTCACGCGCAATGATATTAGCCCCAATGGAGGACTGAATCGCGACATCAAACATTTGTCGCGGGATAAGTTCACGCATTTTGGCCGCAACCTCGCGTCCACGATAAACACTATTGGAGCGATGCACAATTAAAGATAATGCATCCACACGTTCGCCATTGACCATGATATCAAGCTTCACTAAATCAGCTACTCTAAACTCTAAAAAATCATAATCCATAGATGCATAGCCTTTGGAAATCGATTTCAATCGATCAAAGAAATCAAGCACCACTTCACTCAATGGCATCTCATAGGTCAACATCACTTGCCTGCCTAAATACTGCATGTTTTTCTGAATACCGCGCTTTCCATTGCATAAGGTCATCACAGGGCCCACATAATCTTGTGGCATTAATAAATTGATTAAAATAATCGGTTCACGAATTTCTTCAATACGTGATGTATCAGGAAGTTTCGATGGATTTTCAATTTGAGTGACTTCGCCATCTCTTTTTAAAAGTTCATACACCACAGTAGGGGCTGTTGTAATTAAATCCATATCGTACTCACGCTCTAGGCGCTCTTGGACGATATCCATATGAAGTAAGCCTAAGAAGCCGCAGCGGAAGCCGAATCCTAGTGCGGTCGAATTTTCTGGCTCAAAGCGAAGTGATGAATCATTTAAGCTTAATTTTTCTAAAGCCGTTCTTAAAGCTTCGAATTGATTGGATTCCACGGGGTAAAGGCCTGCAAACACTTGAGGTTTAACTTCTTTGAATCCACTTAAGGCCTCGGATGCAGGACGATCTGCTAAGGTGACTGTATCTCCGACCTTCGCACTCGCAAGTTCTTTAATGCCTGCAATAATAAAACCCACCTCACCTGCAGAGAGTGATGTCTTGCTGATTGATTTGGGTGTAAAGACCCCCAACTGCTCACATAGATATTGATCAGCTGTCGCCATCAATTTAATTTTATCTTTCGGTTTTAGAGCGCCATCGACAACACGCACCAACATCACAACGCCAACATAATTATCAAACCAGGCATCAATGATTAAAGCTTTTAAGGGTTTATTTACATCACCTCTTGGTGGTGGCACTTTTGACACAATGGTCTCTAAAACATCTTGCACACCTTCACCCGTTTTAGCCGAGCAGCGAATGGCATCCGTCGCATCAATGCCAATCACATCACCAATCTCTTCGATCACGCGAAGTGGATCAGCGGAAGGTAAATCAATTTTATTTAACACAGGGGTCACTTCAACACCTTGTTCAATTGCAGTATAACAATTAGCAACTGTTTGAGCTTCCACGCCTTGACTCGCATCCACGACAAGAAGAGCCCCTTCACAGGCAGCCAAAGAACGACTCACTTCGTATGTGAAGTCGACGTGTCCCGGGGTATCAATGAGGTTTAAGTTATAAATCTTGCCGTCTAAGGCTTTATATTGAAGTGCGGCTGTTTGTGCTTTGATGGTAATACCGCGCTCACGCTCAAGATCCATCGAGTCTAAGACTTGCGCTTCCATCTCGCGATCCGATAAACCGCCACAGTATTGAATGAGACGATCAGCTAAAGTCGACTTGCCGTGATCGATGTGCGCGATGATTGAAAAGTTTCTTATGTTTTCCATGCAATAAAAAATGATGCCTTCGGTTACCTAATAACAAAGGCGCTTAAAAGTCTTTAAGCGCCTTTGATTTAAAGCGTGTATTTTACAACAAAGCCTTTAAGCTAGCTGATTTTATCGATCACTCGTGATCTTAACGGGCACATAAAGTGTCTCATCATTTCTTAATACAAGAACCGCTACCGTTTTGCCATTAGGAATCGATGCGACTTCTTTTGCAAATGCTTCCGCGCTTTCTACTTCACTGTTATTGAGGGCTAAGATAATGTCACCTCGACGAATGCCAGCAGCAGCAGCGGAGCCTTGCGCATCAATAACCAACAGTCCTTTTTTGCCATTCATTTTCTTCCGTTGTTGAGGTGGCGCTTCTTTTAAAACAAGTCCCATACGATTCACTTCGGCTTTTTCAGGCTGTTTATTACTTGCAATGACTTCAACTTGGTCAGATGGCATCTCGCCTACAGTTAAGTTAAGCGTTTTAACGCTGCCCTTTCTAAAGACTTCAGCTACCGCTGTTTTACCTGGTTTGGTATTGCCTACCGCTTTAGGTAAATCCGATGAGGACTCAATTAATTTTCCATCAAATTTAGTAATAACGTCGCCTGGAAGAAGGCCACCTTTCTCAGCAGGTGCCCCTTTTTCAATACCTGCCACTAATGCGCCATTGGTATTCTTCATACCAAATGATTCAGAAAGTTCTTTCGTGACTTCTTGAATAGCAATACCTAACCAACCACGAATGACTTTACCGTTCGTTTTAAGTTGATTCATCACATCGATCGCAACATTAATAGGTATCGCAAAAGAAAGGCCCATGTAGCCACCCGTGCGACTATAGATTTGTGAATTAATACCAATCACTTCACCTTTTAAATTAAATAAAGGTCCGCCAGAATTACCTGGATTGATCGCCACATCGGTTTGAATAAAAGGTACAAAATTTTCTTGAGGAAGTGCTCTCCCTTTAGCGCTCACAATACCTACGGTCATGGTATTTTCCAGACCAAAAGGTGCGCCAATGGCGGCTACCCATTCACCCACTTTAATCGTATCTGGATTACCGATACTTACTTTCGGCAAATTGTTTGCATTAATTTTTAAAACAGCAACATCGGTTCTTAAATCGATGCCAATCACTTTAGCTTTAAATTCACGCTTGTCATTCAATTTCACCATGACTTCATCGGCGTCTTTAACCACATGCGCATTTGTTAAAATATAACCATCACTCGCCACAATAAATCCAGAACCTGTGGCATATACTTGCTTATCAGGCATCGGTTGTTGTCCGCGACCATTTTGAGGTGGCATACCAGGTGGCACGGGAATACCAAAACGCTTAAAGAATTCTTGCATTTGTTCATCTTCGGGTGACCCTTGCATCATTGTATTCGTACGATTTTTTTGTATCGAACTGATATTAACAACGATAGGGCTTTGTTTTTCAGCGAGCTCAGTAAAGTCAGGAAGATCTTTAGCGAATAATCCCGTCACCATTAAAAGCTGAAATAGGCATATATAAAAAAGACGTCTTAACATTTTTTTATTCCTTGAAATTTAAGTTATTTAAAGCGAATTAATTGCGCTTCATTATAAAACATGTGCATCTTTTCATTAATGACACGCTTAATCATGACGACGCCTAAAAATAATCCAGTGACCGCTCCGATGAGGGAGTAGAGCTCAGCCATGTCTTTTGCAACGCTATTAGCAATCACCATACCTAAAAACATAAGTAAGAGTGGCACACCGTAGAGCATTAAAGAACTTTTAAGCATGAGTGTTTCGTCAATACCTAAAATCACAACGTCCCCTAACTTTGCATTTAAATTATTTCTAGTTTCAATGTGGCCTGACTGATGTGAAAAAATTTTTCCCCAGATCGAGTTACCACAACCCCTTACCTGTCCACATAAACCGCATGGCTTACTTCGCACGACTTCGAGTGTTACAAATGCTTTTGAAGCTTTAACGACTATGGCCTGCTCTTCAATCATTTAATGCGCGCTAACACTTTGAACGGAGTTTGAAATTTTTTGAATAGTCGCTGGCGGTACTTCACCCACCACCATGATTTGGCTGCCGTCCATGACTCTCGCAAAAATATGCGCTGAACCGATTTGTAATTCACCAACTTTTGATTTTTGTCCTTTAGGGATTGGATTTATAAATAAAGATACGGAAGATAAGCCATCTGAGAATATCCATTGATGCACGAGTATAGGCTGACGTCCCATCATACGTGTCACATGACTCACCTCTCTGAAGCCTGCAGGTAGATTTGAAATAGTGCAATATTTATCTTTCGATACTATATTTTCAGGCACTTCATCCATGACGTATTTTTTATGCGCATCGATACTCGGTGTAAACCAATTCAAATCTTGCGAGGCAAATAAAGTGATTTGATTGAAGCTCACTTGCTCAATGATCTTTTGGTTGTGATCTAAAACCATCATTTTCAAAAGCAAACTAGACTCTTTGTCGAGCCACAATTTATAAGGGTAGCGATATTCATCACGTGGATCGAGAAACACAATCTGCGCTTCACGACCGCTGATGCGTTCTTGATCGCCCAATCTCAGGCTATAGGACGATTTCACGAACTCAATATTAGAAGGAAGAATAGCTGGAAAAAGATTCTGTCCTTGTCTTTTTTGAATGCGGACATTTTCTTTGTTTGGATTAAAGACAATCACGTTATCACCGCTCGATAGAAGCTCACGAGGTGGTCCATCTAGATTAATAATACGCGCAAACTCTTCCTTGCCATTGTTGAGATGAGTAATCTCAATCGAACGCATTTCTTGTTGATTTTGATAGGCAAAGATACCTTTGTAACTTAATTGACGAGCCGCTTGTGATGCTTTTTCAATTTGCACCCAAGGATCGTCGAGGGCGAAGGCGCTCGCATTTAAAAAAATAAAGAGAAAACTAAAAAGTAAACGCTGCATCAACAAATTATCTAGCGTCCGTCTCGGAATAATAAGCCACATTCGTTGGCGCTGACATTTGATGCGCTTGGATAAATTCCACAGGAATATCTTCTGCAATTTCAAACGTTTCAGAAGGCTTTAAAGAACCGTGATTCATACTGAGCGCTGCAATCAAAAATACTCCCAAAAAGGAAGCAGCCACTGGCCAAGACATCCAGGATAGATAAGGCAGTGCCATCGCTGAAGCTACTTTCGACGACTGATTAAATCGTATTTGAATGGGCTCTTTATCAATCGCATCTATAATAGATTTTGATGAAAAGGTGGCGTCACTCAATTCATTTTTCATCGAATCTCGAATGAGTTGATAAGTTTCAAAACGTTCGCGTAAGCGTTTGTCTTTAATAACCTCAGATACGGCTTGACTGGTACCTTTGAGATCTAGCTCATCATCGAGAAGTGTTGAAATTTTTTCTTTCATGATACGTTTCCTTAAAATTAAATTTACCAACGTTTATTATTATGTTGCGATAAAAGCGGTTTTAGTTTTTCCGCAATAGTTTCACGCGCTCTAAAAATACGAGAACGCACAGTCCCAATCGGACACTCCATCATTTCTGCAATCTCTTCGTAACTTAAACCTTCGATTTCACGCAAAGTGATTGCGATCTTTAATTCTTCAGGTAAAGACTCAATCGCAGTGTTCACCGCGATGCCAATTTCTTTCGTGAGCAATGTCGTCTCGGGGTTCTCTTCCTCACTGACTTGATGGGTATCCTCAAAGTCGCCATCTTCATTCTCAAACTCCGTCATACTGCGAGGGCGCTTACCCATCGCGACTAAATGATTTTTTGCGGTATTAATTCCAATTCGATAAAGCCATGTATAAAAAGCACTATCACCCCTAAAATTAGGAAGTGCTCGGTATGCTTTGATGAAAGTTTCTTGGACAATATCTTCAATCTCGGTTTGATCACGCACCATGCGCGTTAAAATACGGCCGAGTTTACGATGATATTTTTCAACTAAAAGACCAAAAGCTTTCTTGTCGCCCTTTTGAGCGCTCTCGACTAAAACCTGATCGAGGGCTCGGTTTGGGTTTTCTATTTTTTCACTCATAGCAACTGATAGCGTAGGTTTAACATGCTCTGCAGTATACACGGCAGGCCTGTCTTCAACGAGTGATAATTTCTTTTGTTCTATGTTATTGTTAAGTCTTGGCATCGTTTTTTTTAAATTCATTCTTCGAAAAAACTTAAACATACTTTATATTTACTGAATAGACGCACTCCATCCTAATTAGTTCATGAAAAATACTCAAAATGCTTCAATGTGATGTGCTCATTATAGGTAGCGGTTTAGCTGGTCTCACTTCAGCTTTAAAGTTAGCCGACTATAAAAAAATCCTCATTGTCAGTAAGCGTGAAATAGAAGATAGCTCTAGCCAATGGGCGCAAGGCGGCATTGCAGCTGTCATGTCCAATGAGGACTCGGTAGAGAGCCATGTCAAAGATACCGAATTTGTTGGGGGTGGCTTATGTAATCACAAGGTCGCGACATTTGTAGCGTCTAGAGGTCATGACGCTATAGCGTGGCTGAATGACTTACATGTTCCCTTTAGTCGTGATGAGGTATCCCATGAGTTACATCTCACCAAAGAAGGCGGTCATAGTCACCGGCGCGTCGTCCACGTAAAAGATGCGACAGGTCGAGCCATACAGACGACCTTAAGTGAAAAGGTCAAAGCCCATCCTAATATCACAATTCTAGAAAACCATATCGCGGTCGATCTGATCACCGAAAAAAAATCTTTGAAGGTTGAGAAGATTAAATCCAATCGATGCCTGGGTGCATACCTTCTTAATAATAAAACAGGTAAAGTGATCACCGTCGCTTCTCAAGAAACTATTCTAGCTGCAGGTGGTGTAAGTAAAGTCTATCTTTACACAACTAACCCGGATGTCAGCACAGGGGATGGCGTTGCGATGGCATGGCGCGCAGGCTGTCGTGTGGCTAACATGGAATTTATTCAGTTTCATCCCACGTGTCTTTATCACCCCAAAGCTAAATCTTTTTTAATCTCTGAAATTGTCAGGGGTGAAGGCGGGCTTTTAAAGTTACCGGATGGATCTCGCTTTATGGATCAGTACGATAAAAGAGCTGAGTTAGCCTCGCGTGATATTGTCGCGCGCGCGATTGACTTTGAAATGAAAAAGCGTGGTATTGATTGTGTGTATTTAGATATCTCTCATAAGTCACCTGAATTTATTCAGTCGCAGTTTCCAACGATCTACGCGCGTTGTTTAGAGCTAGGTATTGATATAACGAAAGAGCCAATTCCAGTTGTCCCAGCCGCACACTATAGCTGCGGCGGTGTCATGACAAATTTATCAGGCCAAACGGATTTAGCGCATCTATATGCGATTGGTGAAACGGCTTACACAGGACTTCATGGTGCTAATCGCTTAGCCAGCAATTCGCTCCTTGAGTGTTTAGTGTTTGGTGAGGCGGTGGCTCATCATATTCTGCAATCGAAGGTGGATAAATCTTCATTTACATTACCGCATTGGGATGAAAGTCGCGTGACGGACGCGGATGAAGAAATTTTGATCACGCATACGTGGAATGAGTTAAGACGCTTCATGTGGAATTACGTAGGCATTGTAAGAACTAATAAACGTTTATCGCGTGCGCTTCATAGAATTCATATGCTGCGTAATGAGGTGCATGAGTTTTATACTAATTTTAAAGTGAGCCATAACTTAATTGAGCTTCGTAATCTCTTACAAGTGGCGGAACTCATTGTGGAGTCAGCGATTAAGCGACATGAAAGTCGTGGGCTTCATTTCAGTCGCGATTATCCAAAACAATTAAAGACAGCAAAACAAACCATTCTCACCCCTTCTAATTTTTATAGTCTCCTGGATCACGACCACGGACAATAAAATAATTTTAAAAAGTCGCACCGCTTCAGTTTTATTATCTATAAAATGTTAAAAAACTTTATTGAACGATAAGGATATCTGTATGCAAGTCTCTATGAACACTGTGGTCATGATGACCTACGAACTTAAAGATGCTGATGGCGTCGTTTTAGAAACAAGTGACCAGCCTGTTGCTTACCTCCACGGTGGCTATGACAATATTTTCCCTAAAGTCGAAGAAGAGATGCACGGAAAAAATATTGGTGACACGATTGAAATTGCATTAGAACCTCAAGATGCTTTCGGTGAATATGATGCCGAGTTAGTGCAAGTGGAACCCGCCTCAGCTTTCCCAAAAGAAAATTTAAAAGAAGGTGCGCAATTTGAAGGTGAAGATGAAACGGGTGAAGTGATCTTATATACAGTGACGAATGTCGCCGATGGTAAAGTGGTTGTGGATGGGAATCATCCGTGGGCAGGTCAGCGAATTATTTTTAAAGCGACGATCAAAGACGTGCGCTCTGCAAATCAAGAAGAAGTCACTCACCAACACGTTCACGGTTCAGGGGGTCACCACCACTAGACATTAATTTTTAATATCGTCGGTTAAATGTGGGGCTAATGTTTCAATCATGGCGTCATAGATTTTAGGTGTCGAGGCTAATACATTGCCCGACTCGAGCCAGCCCTCTTTGCCATTTAAATTTGAAATGATGCCGCCCGCTTCTTGAACAAGAAGTGCGCCTGCAGCAATGTCCCAAGACGATAAACCAATTTCCCAAAAAGCATCCAAGGATCCATTGGCCACATAAGCTAAATCAAGGGCTGCGGAACCAGGTCTGCGAATACCCGATGATTTTTGTAACATCGATTTAAACATTCCTAAGTACGTATCAAGATGTTTGAAATCACGAAACGGAAATCCTGTACCAATGAGAGACTCTTTTAGCTTGTCACATTTTGAAACGCGAATGCGTTTATCGTTTAAGAATGCGCCACGGCCTTTAGTCGCAGTGTATAGATCATTTCGATTTGGCTCGTAAATCACCGCTTGTGTAATCTCACCTTTATGTTGAAGTGCTATCGATACACAATACTGCGGAAAGTTATGTAAGAAATTTGTTGTGCCATCTAAAGGATCAATGATCCAAATAAAATCACTTTGATGTTCACTTGGGCCTGACTCTTCGCCTAAAAATCCATGCTGAGGATAGGCATCCTTTAAGGTATCAATAATCGCGCGCTCTGCGGCGACATCCACTTCACTCACGAAGTCATTATAGTTTTTACTCTTGACAGTTAAAGTCCCAATATCCTGAGACGCTCGATTAATAATAGCGCCTGCGCGTCTTGCCGCCTTCACTGCAATGTTTAACATCGGATGCATAAAATAAATTTCTCTCTTTGTATTAAGAACGTGTCTATTTAAAGCGTTGTTTTTTTATAGACTTGATAAAATGCTATTTTACATGAAGGAACTCCATGGTCGCCACCTCTCAGCCTCTGAATCGAATCCGTATTGTGCTCTGTCAAACAAGTCATCCTGGAAATATTGGTGCCGCGGCGCGCGCCATGAAGACCATGGGTATTCATACACTTTACTTAGTGGCGCCAAAAAAATTTCCACATGCCGAAGCTACAGCCATGTCATCAGGTGCGGATGATGTCTTGCAAGATGCGCATGTCGTGAATGATTTAGAAGAGGCATTACAAGGTGTCAAGTTGGCGGTAGGGTTATCTACTAGACGACGAGAGCTCACACAGCCTTATCTCGATGTCAGAGAAGTGGCCCATGAGATGATGCATGTTGCCGAACAGGCCGATGTTGCTTTTGTATTCGGGACCGAAATGAGTGGACTTTCCAATCTTGAAATACACCAATGCCAACTCTTAAGTTTTATTGATGCCAACCCAGATTACTCGTCACTTAATTTAGCGCAAGCTGTGCAGGTGCTATGCCACGAGTTAAGACAGGCGAGCATCTCTAGATCTCCGCCCAAGCTTTACACAAAAGATTTAACGCTTTTAGCAAATCACGACAGCCTCATGGGATTCTTGTCGCATTTAAAAGTAGTGTTAGAGGCCGTAGAATTCTTAGACAAGGTTCAAGGGGACAGGTTGATGCAACGCCTCCATATCCTTTTTGCGAGATCGCATTTGGAAATCGACGAGGTCAATATTTTGCGCGGCATCTTAACGCACATACAAAAAAAATTAAAAGTATAAGGTCTGCACTAATAACCTAGTAATTTAGTCAAGTTAATAATTTCATGCGATAATCACGATTATGTTTAAAAAAATTAGAGAAGATATTGCAATTGTTTTTGAACGTGACCCTGCAGCAAGGTCGACGCTTGAAGTCTTAACGACCTACCCTGGCGTACATGCATTGCTCATTCACCGCTTGGCCCATGTTTTATGGCACATCAAGCTTTATTGGCTAGGTCGCATGGTCTCTCATATCGGACGCTGGTTCACAGGCATTGAAATTCACCCCGGGGCCACCATCGGTCGACGCGTCTTCATCGATCACGGCATGGGAGTTGTGATTGGAGAGACGGCGATGATTGGGGACGATTGCACGCTCTATCATGGCGTTACATTAGGCGGTACCTCTTGGAATAAAGGTAAGCGACATCCCACCTTAAAACAAGGTGTGGTGATTGGGGCGGGCGCTAAGATCTTAGGCCCTATTACCATTGGACGGGGTGCCAAAATTGGATCGAACGCGGTGGTCGTGAAGGACGTGCCAGCGCAGGCCACGGCTGTCGGCATACCTGCCCGCATTGTCGAAGAAGACGGTCGCATGAAACAAAAAAGCACCGTGCAACTTCCTATCTTTAATGCCTATGCCGTGGGTAAAGATGAGCCTGACCCTATGCACAAAAATCTTGATCAATTGATGCTGGCCATCAAGAAACAAAACCAAACGATCGAACGATTAGAGGCGCAAATCAAATCCTTAAAGCCGCGAGCCACTGAAGATCTAAAGCTCGCAAAAGCCTTCTCGCACAAGAAAAAGGCATCCAGATAATACTTGATTAAAATAATAAGGTATTCTATACTTTAAGTCTCATAAACTTAAAAGCTATCTTAAAAAAAGTTTTAAAGATAAAGGGTCTCATTATGCGTTTAACTACCAAAGGTCGTTTTGCTGTCACCGCTATTTTAGATCTCGCTTTAAACGAGACTGAGAAGCCCGTCACCTTGGCTGATATCAGCGAGCGTCAATCGATTTCTTTGTCCTACCTCGAGCAGCTCTTTAGTCGCATGCGTCGCGAAGGTATTGTAAAAAGTGTACGTGGGCCTGGCGGCGGTTATCACTTAGCTAAAACACATCTAGAGATTACTGTGAAAGATATCATTACTGCAGTCGACGAAGAGATTGATGCCACACAATGCTCTGGGAAAGAAAATTGTCACGAAGGCGGTCGCTGCATTACCCATGATCTTTGGGTATCTATCAATCATAAAATTTTAGATTACCTTGAAAGCTTAACTTTGGCGCACTTAGTGGAAGCGCAATCTAAAGATAAGAAAAGCCGCGAGAGTGCAATCTTTTTCTTAAACGATAAACTTAGTCAAAGCAATTTAGCAAAAGCCATTTAATGACCATGACAGAAAAAGTTTATTTCGATCATAACGCGACAACAGCGATAGACAAAAAAGTCTTAGGCGTCATGATGCCTTATCTAGAGATGCAACAAGGCAATCCTACAAGTCAGCATAGTTTTGGTCGGTATGCGAGAACCGCGATTGAAGAAGCCCGCGAACAAGTTGCTTTAGCTATTCATGCGCATCCCACTGAAGTGATTTTCACGTCTGGCGGTACTGAAGCGAATAACATGATTGTTCATGGTGCTGCCATTAAGAACTCTCAAAGTACATTAGTCAGGAGTAATATTGAACACCCTTGTATCAGTAGGCCGATGGAGGCACTCGCACAACAAGGATGGCATCAAGACCTATTAAAAGTAAATCACGACGGTGTGATTTCAAAAGAGGCTTATAGAGATATTAATGCAAACAACATTGGCCTTGTATCAGTTATGTTAGCTAACAATGAAACAGGTGTGATTCAAGACATGTCACTCCTTCATGATTTTGCGAAAGAAAAAAAAGCACTGTCGCATACCGATGCGGTACAAGCGTTCGGAAAAATTGATGTGCGCTTTGATGAACTTCATATTGATGCCATGACACTTTCAAGCCATAAAATTTATGGCCCACAAGGTGTCGGTGCTTTAATCTTAAATAAGCGTAGTGATATTGAGCCCTTGATTTACGGTGGCGGACAAGAAAAGAACTTAAGAAGTGGCACTGAAAATATTGCAGCGATTGTGGGTTTTGGTAAAGCGTGTGAACTCATTTCAGAGTCGATGAAAGTGACTTCAATGCACACACGTGAACTTCAAAAGATGCTCGAGATGTCTTTAAAGGAATTAGGTGCTGTCATTTTTGCTGGGAATATTAGCCGATTGAGTAATACCACTTTCTTTGCATTTAAAGATATTGAAGGCTCTACCCTGCTCACTGCTTTAGATAAAAAAGGTTTTGCCATTGCAAGCGGCTCTGCATGTTCCAGTGTGAATAAAGAACCAAGCCACGTTTTACTTGCGATGGGTATCGATGAAGATTTAGCACGCGGTGCATTACGTATTAGCTTTGGTAACAAAAATATCATCCATGAAGTCAAAGACTTTATGGAAACATTAAAACAAGAATTACAAACCTTAAAACAACTCACAGCGATCGCGGCCTAACATATGACACAAGACATAGCACGTAAACCGATTTATTTAGATTACTCATCCACAACACCGATCGACCCTCGTGTTGCTGAAAAAATGATTCCGTTTATTACAGAACATTTTGGTAATCCCGCATCACGAAGCCACAGCTTTGGCTGGACTGCAGAAAAAGGCGTGGAAGAAGCACGCGAAGAAGTGGCCAAACTTGTCAATGCCGACCCTAGAGAAATTGTATGGACTTCGGGGGCGACTGAATCCAATAATTTAGCCATTAAAGGTGCGAGTCATTTTTATAGCACCAAGGGTAAACATATTTTAACTGTTGCGACTGAACATAAGTGTGTGATCGATTCATTTCGTGAGCTTGAACGTGAGGGATATACAGCTACCTATTTAGAACCTGAGCCGAATGGCTTGGTGGATTTAGAAAAATTTAAAAAGGCGATCCGTCCTGATACGGTATTAGCCTCGGTGATGTTTGTGAATAACGAGATTGGTGTGATTCAAGATATTGAAGCGCTTGGCAATATCTGTCGCGAACAGAAAGTGATCTTCCATGTGGACGCAGCACAAGCCACGGGTAAAGTTAATATTGACTTAGAAAAACTTCCTGTCGATCTCATGAGTTTTTCTGCTCATAAAACATACGGGCCTAAAGGGATCGGTGCACTCTATGTAAGACGTAAACCCCGCATTCGTATTGAGGCACAGATGCATGGTGGTGGTCATGAGCGCGGTATGCGATCAGGCACACTCGCTACACACCAAATTGTAGGTATGGGTGAAGCCTTTAGAATTGCTCGCATTGAAATGCAATTAGAAAATGAACGCATCAGAAAATTACGCGATAAATTATTACATGGTCTTCAAGATATGGAAGAGGTGTATGTGAATGGCGATTTAAAACAACGCATTGCTCATAACCTTAATATCAGCTTCAACTATGTGGAAGGTGAGTCGCTCATTATGGCGGTGAAAGATATAGCGGTATCTAGCGGATCTGCTTGTACCTCAGCGAGCTTGGAGCCGAGTTATGTTTTACGCGCTCTAGGGCGTTCAGATGAATTAGCTCATAGCTCGATTCGTTTTTCTATAGGGCGATTTACAACAGATGCTGATGTCGATTTTACGATCCAATTACTCAAAGAAAAGATTCAAAAATTAAGAGAGCTCTCACCATTGTGGGATATGTTTAAAGACGGCATTGATATTAGTAAAGTTGAGTGGGCTGCCCACTAAAATTTTAAAAAAGGAAATATATGGCTTACAGCGACAAAGTATTAGATCACTACGAAAACCCAAGAAATGTGGGCACACTTGATAAGGATGATCCGCATGTAGGTACCGGTATGGTGGGTGCCCCTGCGTGTGGCGACGTCATGAAATTACAAATCAAAGTCAGCGATGATGGTGTCATTCAAGATGCAAAGTTTAAAACCTACGGTTGCGGATCTGCGATCGCTTCGAGTTCGCTTGTAACCGAGTGGCTCAAAGGCAAAACTTTAGATCAAGCCTCTGAAATTAAAAACTCAGCGATTGCCGAGGAGTTATCATTACCGCCTGTTAAGATTCACTGCTCAGTCTTAGCAGAAGATGCCATCAAGTCAGCGATTGCAGATTTAAAAAGTAAACAAGGTAAATAAATTTTATTATGACTATTTCGATAACAGCAAAAGCTGCTGAACGCGTAGAAAAATATCTGAAAAACCGAGGTAAGGGAGTGGGCTTGCGCCTAGGCGTTAAAACGACAGGCTGCTCTGGTATGGCCTATACGCTTGAGTTCGTAGACGACACCTTGCCTGAAGATCAAGTGTTTGAAAGTCACGGCATTAAGATCATGGTGGATCCAAAAAGCTTGACCTATATCGATGGCACAGAGCTTGATTTTGAAAAAGAAGGCTTAAACGAGGGCTTTAAATTTAATAATCCTAACGTCAAGGCAGAATGTGGCTGTGGTGAAAGCTTTACAGTGTGACACAAAATTTTTTTACTCTACTCAATCTTCCTGAAGCGTTTATTGTTGATTTAAAAAAACTCGATCAACATTACCAAGCCATCCAAAAAGAAATACACCCTGATCGTTTTGCGTCACTTAACGATGAAGCAAAAATGGAATCCGTAAAAAAAACAGCCCAGGTGAATGACGCTTATCAGACTTTAAAGTCTTCAATCAGGCGTGCGGAATATCTTCTTCATCTTTATGGATTCGATATCAACGAAGAAAAATATTCAGCTGTGCCCCAAGATTTTTTACTCCAGCAAATGGAATGGCGAGAAGAGCTTGAAGTAAATAATAAGAATAAAGAAGCGTTAGAGAAATTAGCTTCAGAAGTTTCTATTAAAAAAAATGAAAAAATTGATTTACTACCCACTTTCTTTCATGAAAAAAATAATCTTCCCGATGCCATTAAATTGACACGTGAACTTAACTTCATTGAAAAAATAGAGCAGCATATCGATGATGCTTTAATCGAGCTCAGCTAAAAATGGCACTCCTTCAAATTGCAGAGCCTGGACAAAGCACTCTTCCCCATCAGCATAAACTCTCAATTGGGATTGATTTAGGAACTACAAACTCACTTGTAGCCACTGTTCAAAGTGGACTTCCTACCATCTTAAAAGATAAAGATGATCATGTATTGATTCCATCCGTTGTGCATTACGGAAAAAATATCACACACGTAGGTCATGATGCCCTGCCATTCTTATTAACAGATGCCAAAAACACGATCGTGTCAGTCAAACGCTTTATGGGTCAAAGCTTAAATCATATTCAATATAAAGATGCGCTGCCTTACGAGTTTGATGAGACAAGTCAAGATATTCAACTTAAAACAGAACAAGGTATTAAGCACCCTATAGAAGTTTCAGCAGACATCTTAAAAAAATTAAAAACAATGGCTGAAGTTTCTTTGTGTGGAGAAGTAACAGCCGCTGTCATTACGGTGCCCGCCTATTTTGATGATACGCAGAGGCAAGCCACAAAAGATGCTGCCAAGTTAGCAGGATTGAATGTGTTGCGACTTATTAACGAACCAACAGCGGCCGCCGTTGCTTATGGTCTTGATCAAAAAAAGGAAGGCACCTTTATCATTTACGATTTAGGTGGTGGTACGTTCGATATATCTATCTTAAAACTTCATCAGGGTGTTTTTGAAGTATTAGCCACTAATGGACATCCACATTTAGGTGGAGATGATTTTGATCATGCGATTACTGAGATGATTAAAAAAACATACGGCCTTAGTCAACTCAATCATGAGGATAAGCGCTCCTTAATTATGGAAGCAAAACAAATTAAAGAGTCACTCACCACACAGCAAAATGTGACAGCAAAGTTTAAATTATCTAATGGTAAAGATATTTCATTCACATTAAACCGAGATACATTTATCCTTGAAACTAATGATCTTGTACAAAAAACTATCCAGCCTATTAAGCGAGCACTAAGTGATGCAAAGTTATCAATCACATCGATTGATGGTGTCGTCATGGTCGGGGGTGCTACACGCATGCCCCATATTCAGTCTGAGATCAAAACATTCTTTAATCAAGACCTACTTAATAATCTGAATCCAGATGAAGTCGTAGCACTTGGAGCTTCAAGACAGGCTCATACACTAGCCGGTAATAAATCCGACCAAGATTTACTATTGCTTGATGTGACCCCCTTGTCATTAGGTATTGAAACGATGGGTGGCTTAGTTGAAAAAATTATTCACAGAAACTCAACTATTCCTGTTGCTAAAGCGCAGGAATTTACGACCTTTAAAGATGGGCAAACTGCGATGTCAATTCATGTCTTACAAGGTGAGCGTGAGCGTGTATCAGATTGCAGGTCACTGGCCAACTTTACATTAACTGACATCCCGCCGATGGTGGCAGGGTCTGCAAAGATTCGTGTGACCTTTCAAATTGATGCGGATGGATTACTTTCCGTATCAGCCAGAGAGCTATCGACTCATAAAGAAACGAGTGTTACGGTTAAACCATCCTATGGTTTATCTGAAGAACAAATGATACATATGCTCACTCAGTCTTTCGAGAATGCTGAAGAGGATAAAAAAATTCGTGCACTGAATGAGGCTAAAATTGAGGGCGAGCAAATTGTAACTGCAGTGCAAAATGCATTACATAAAGATGGCAAGCATTTATTAACGCAAAATGAAATTAAAGATATTCAAAATGCGATCCATACGCTTTCATCATCACTTAAAGGTGGTGACGCTGATTTAATTATAGGTCTCACAAAAAACTTAAATGCACTTACAGAATCATTCGCTGCAAAACTCATGGACCAATCCATAGGAACTGCCCTTAAAGGTAAATCCATAGATAAGGTAAACTTATAACATGCCTAAAATTATTATTTTGCCTCATGTTGAAATTTGCCCGCAAGGCGAAGTGATTGACGCTAAGCCGGGTTTATCCATCTGCGAAAATTTATTACAGAACCATGTTGAAATAGAGCACGCCTGCGATCAAGTATGTGCGTGTACAACCTGTCATGTGATTATTCGTGAAGGATTTGAAACGCTCAATGAAGCGGATGACTTAGAGGAAGATCTGCTCGACAAGGCATGGGGCTTAGAACCTAGGTCAAGATTATCTTGTCAGGCGATTGTAGATAAACATGACCTCACGATTGAAATTCCTCGTTACACTATTAATATGGCAAAAGAGGGTTAAGCTTTTATTTTGCGTTTTGAAGCTGAGAGAATACCACTATACTTAAGTAGTAAATTTTGTTGTCCAGATAGTTTATTGAAGCTGACTGAAGAAGTTGTTTGTTTATAAAACCCTTGGCCGTGCATGATCCAACTGGATGTATCTTTTAGTAACTCGTTCAAGCCTTCATTAATCACTTTCTGTTTTAAAACAGGATCTAGCACAGGGAAAGCAACTTCAATTCTTCTAAATAAATTTCGATCCATCCAATCCGCGGAAGACAAATATAAATCCTCCTTGCCTTGTGCGTAAAAATAATAGATACGATGATGCTCTAAAAACTGTCCCACGATAGATCTCACTCTAATATTTTCAGACAAACCCTTAACTTTTGGTTTAAGTGCGCACACCCCCCTTACAATCAAATCAATTTGAACGCCTGCTTGAGAGGCTTTATAGAGCTCATTAATGATAGCGGGCTCCAATAATGCATTCACTTTAGCCACTATTTTCGCGGGCTTGCCAAGCTTTGCAGCTCTTGCTTCCGCTTGAATGTGTTTCACAATTTGATCAAACATTGTAAAGGGTGAATGCCATAAGGTTTTTAATTTAATCAAACGACTCGTGCCGGTGAGCTGCATAAAAACTTTATGTACGTCATCACAAATAGATGCATTAGAAGTCATCAAACCAAAATCGGTATATAGCTTAGCGGTTCTTGGGTGATAGTTTCCGGTACCTAAGTGCACATAGCGTTTTAAGGTATGCTCTGGTTTCTTTCTACCCTTGGCTGGCAATAACTCTTTTCTCACAATCATGATCATCTTGGCATGGCATTTATGTTTAACTACACCATAGACGACGTGAGCTCCAACCTCTTCAAGCTTTGCTGCCCATGAAATATTTGTTTCTTCATCAAAGCGCGCTAAGAGTTCTACGATAACAGTGACCTCTTTACCATTTTTTGCGGCTTCAATTAGAGCATCCATCACAGGTGATACATTCCCAGTTCTATAAATAGTCTGCTTAATTGCTAATACATCAGGATCCTTCGACGCTGTTCGTAATAGATTTAAAACAGGCTCGAAACTTTCATATGGGTGATGAAGTAAAATGTCTCGCGTTTTAAGCTCATCAAAGATCGATCCTTTAATAGAAGGCAGCTTAGATATGTGGGACGGAAATTTTAAGTCGGCTCGATTGACGATCTCAGCCACCTGCATCAGTCGCATTAAATTCACAGGCCCGTCGACTCGATAACAATCTTCAGGATTTAAATCACAAGACTTTCTTAAGTATTTGAGTAAGTGATCGGGAATATCAGAAGAAACTTCAAGCCTGACCGCGTCACCTAGGTGTCTTGTTGAAAGCTCACCCTTCAAAGATTCTTTTAAGTCTGAAATGTCATCGTCTGACACAAATAGGTCGGAATTTCTCGTCACTCGAAATTGATAGCAGCCCGTGATCTTCATACCAAAAAAGAGTTCATGCACAAATGTTTGCATGAATGTTGACAGGATTACTATGCCATAAGGCTTTTGACTGATGCGCGCTGGCATTTGAATCACGCGCGGAATAGATCGAGGTGCTTGGACGACTGCTAGTTTAGGCGTCCTTCCAAAATCATCTTTGCCTTCTAGCGTCACAAAAAAGTTTAAGCTCTTATTAATCACCTTTGGAAAGGGATGGGCGGGATCTAAAACAATCGGTGTCAATAAAGGGCTTAATTCTTTTTCAAAATAATTTTTAGCCCAGCGATACTGGCTAGGTGTCCATGCGTTTTCAAAATGCAGGTGCACCCCTTCTCTTTCAAGGTTTGGCAGAATATCTCTTTGAAATATTTTATACTTATGGCTAACAAGCGTTTGTGTTTCTTTTAAAATGTTAAGGTAGAATTCCCCAACAATCAGTCCATCTTGCGTTTTACTCTTAGGATTTTTTCTGAGCTGCTCTTTTAATACGGCGATACGGATCTCGAAGAATTCATCTAAGTTACTAGCCACAATACATACATATTTAAGTCGCTCAAGGAGTGGCGTTTTAAGATTTTGTGCTAAAGCAAGCACGCGTCGATTGAACTCGAGCACACCTAATTCACGATTTAATAAATTAAGTTTTGATTTCACAACTTTCATACTATCATTCTGATTAATAAATATGACATTTAAATGACATTGTCATAGATATGTCATAAATTTCATTTAAATTAGCACCCTTTATGATCCTATCAAAACTTAAAACCGACAAGACGTCCCCGCAAACTAATGGTTTGTTCGCTTCAATAGACTTAGGCTCTAATAGCTTTAGGATGATGATCACTAAGATCAATCAACTCCCAACTGGCGTTCAATTTCAAACCATTGACACCCTAAGAGATACTGTCAGACTTGCGGGAGGGCTGAATAAAGATAACGAGCTAAGCGAGGAGTCAATGACCAAAGCCCTGACAGCTATTTTAAGATTTGGTGATCGCTTAAGAAACTTTAGTCCTAACCAAGTTGTAGCGGTTGCAACCAATACATTCCGTGTCGCACGAAATGCAAAAAAATTCATCGATGAAGCAGAAAAACTCCTAGGTTTCCCTATCGATGTCATTTCTGGTAACGAAGAAGCAAGACTCATTTATATTGGTGCTTCGCATATCGCACCCATGTGTGTGGGTAAGCGACTTGTATTTGATATTGGAGGCGGCTCCACAGAAATCATTATTGGCGATGGCCATGAGCCAAAGCTTCTAGAGTCGCTTCCTATTGGATGCGTATCCTTTAGTCAAAGATTCTTTTCTGAGGGTGAAGTCAATGAAGAAAATTTTAAAGCTGCGCAAACGGCAGCGTTGAAAGAAATTAAAGCCATCGCTCCTTTCTATAAAAAAATGGGCTGGGAGCAAGCGATTGGATCATCAGGCACAGCGAGAGCCATTGCGGAACTGATTGCCCTGAATGGTTTAAGTGGAGAAGCACACAATCTTCCAGTTGAAGAAACAGGTGGTGTTATCACAAGACATGGGCTTGAATTATTAAAAAAATATTTACTAGAAACTAAGCACATTGAACGATTAAATTTATTGGGATTAAAGGCTGATCGCAAACCCGTACTTCCTGGCGGCCTCGCGATCATGATCTCAGCTTTCGAGGAATTGGGTATTGAGCACATGGAGCTCACTGAGGCCGCACTTCTTTTTGGATCTCTTCACCATCTCTATGACCAATCAAAAAATGGCGGACATACTAAGAAAATAGGTATTCTGAAAACGCTCTTTAATTCTATTGGTAAATTAGAAAATCTAGATACGAGACACGGCTTAATCGAACAATTAGGGAAGCGCTTTAATGTAGACGAGGCACAATTTAAACGAGTGAGTGAGACTGCGGACTTCTTTCTAGATCAATTATCTACTTTTAAAAAGGAAGATAGAAAAAATAATCGTAGACTCTTAACCTGGGCTTCCTATTTACATGAGATTGGCTTGGCAGTATCTCGCAGTGATTACCAGAAACATTCTGCCTACATTATTTCAAATGCTGAACTCCCTGGATTCTCAAGATTAGATCAAGCGCGTCTTGCAGGCTTAGTATTAGGACATAACGGAAAGCTTAATAAGCTTCCTATCAGCATAGGCTATATCGATTGGCACTTATTATTTTGCTTAAGACTCGCACATACTGTTTCAAGAAAAAGAGAAGATGACGCTTTGCCGCTCATTAAAGTTCAACAGAGTGCCAAGGGATTTAAATTAAAAATTTCTAAAACATGGCTTGAAAAGAATCCATTTATTCAATTCGGACTTAATAAAGAAGCATCTGACTGGAAAAAAATTGAATGGAAATATGAGATCGAGCTTTACTAAATCGCCTCTTTGATATTTCCAGTACGTGTATCCAAATACCTTACCAATGAAGATTTTCGAGTGATGGCGCTCTTGTAAAATTTTACAACTTTCTTCGCTAAAACATTCGCACTCCATTTGTCTTTAGCATAATCTTTACCTTTTTCCCCTAGGCGTTTTCGACGTGAGTCGTCTGATAAGAGCGTACTTACTTTTTCTGCAAAATCCTTGATGTCATCTTTTGCAATAAGAACACCTTCTTCTTCGATGAGAACCGACTTGGTGCCTAATTCAGCTAAAGCCACAACCGGTGTACCTTGTGCCATAGCTTCTAATAAAACAAGCCCTTGCGTTTCACTCTTGGATGCAAATACAAAAATATCAGCCGCTTTATAGCATGTAAGCAACTCGTGATTTCTATCAAGGTAACCAATCATTTTTATTTTATTTTTAATGCCCAACTTAATCGCCATACTATTAATATGCTCTTCAGCCGGGCCCTCTCCTGTTAGCACAAGGAGCGCATCAGGATGCTTTTTAATAAGCTCCACATGCATATGCAGGAGAAAATCAATATTTTTTTCGTGAGCAACCCGACCTACAAATAAAAGCATGGGCTGAGTCAAAGGAATGTCGTAGCTGATACGAAAATGCTCTCCATCCACGGAGGTAAAAATAGAATCATCTAAACCCGTCGCTACCACTTCACCGGGTGTTTTGATACCGTATTCTTTTAACACATCTAACATAGGTTTTGAAGGAGAGATGATGCCATCGACCGCATCGCACTGTCTTCTCGATATCATTCTTGCCATTTTTCTAGAAATAAATTGTGGGATCCAAGGAAGATAATGATGCAAGTAGTCCTCGAAGAATGTGTGGTAAGTTTCCACAACAGGGATGTCTAATTTTTTTCCAAATTCAATCCCCACATAGTGGGCTGTGAATGGTGTGTGAACATGGATTACATCAAAATGCTGATCTTTAATCCAGGGCAACAACGCTTTTAATTTACCAAACCGCATTAAGCGATCTTCAGGATCGAAGTAGATTTTATGTGAAGGTACTCTCACAATCCAATCTTCCTTTTTGTCATCATCCCCATACGATGGGGCAATGAGTGTTACTTGGTGGCCAAGCGCTTTAAGTTCTGTTGCAAAAGTGTTAATGGATGTTGATACTCCGTTAACACGCGGAAAGAAAACGTCTGAGATAAAAAGTATATTCATTTAGATAATATAAAAAGAAATGAGTGAAATAAAAAATCCAATTAAGGCACCTACTAAAACATCGCTTGGGTAATGAAGGCCTAAAATAGGTCTCGATAATCCAATTAAGACGCTAAATGGAATTAAGGCTACAGAGAGCATAGGATAATAATGGATAGCGACTAAAGTAAAAATTACAGCATGCAGCGTATGGCCTGACGGAAAACTAAACTGATCCAAAGGAATGCTCCTAAGAGAAATTTGCTGGTGCACATTGTGAGGACGAGGACGCAGCGTTCTTTCTTTTAACCACTTATAAATCATTGTGCCCACTAATCCCGTGACTGCCATATGCAGCACAGGCAATAGTGCTCGACCCTGGTCGATGATTAACATCAAAGCCATGAGGCTGTACCAAAAAACACCGTTTCCAAGACGGCTGATGACCTTGAAGAAATTTCTGATGAGGATGTTGTGGCTGATTCTATTGAATGTGATGCATAAATGACTGTCAACATGATGAAACTGATTCATGTAAAAGCGAAGCTTATTAGGCATAGCATTTATCCATAGAAGTTATTAGGTACACCTTAATATCAAATTGTGAAATTTTTATGACAAATTTTGAGATAAATTCTTACGAATCATCTCCTGCGTATAGCTGGCTAATTCTTTTCTGTTGTATCTTGGTCTTATAGGTTGCAGCACCTCAACAATCACATAAATGTCTTTTTCTTGTTTAATTTTATTGATGGAGTCCACAAGAGACATGTCATCCACAAAGGCAGCCTTATCTGAGTAAGTATTATTCTGCTCATACCTCAAACAGAGCGGGAGTATGCTTTTATTTGTATCGATTGAGGACTGAAATAAATTACTCTTAAAGGGCAATAGATATCGACCGCTAGTAGACGTCCCCTCAGGAAAGATGCATACAGAACGTTTAATCAAACGTCGCTTCATCTTCTTTAAAGCTTTTTTTATATCCGAAACCTTATCGCGCTTGATAAATATCGTACCTGTCATTTGCGCTACCCAGCCGAAGAGTGGCCAAGAGGCCACATCTGACTTCGCTACAAAGATGCATGGTTTAATCGACTGAATGACAATAATATCCATCCACGAAATATGATTGGCCACCATTAAATATTTTTTTTGATTTATGAGATAGGTGCCTAAACCTGTCACTTCAACTTTTATTTCAAAAATAGACAGAAGTCTTTTACACCAAAACCGAATGATTCTCTCTTGTTGATTTTTGGTAGAGACAAGAATGAGGATGCATAAAGGGACTACTAACAATATATGCATAATTATCTTGAGAGTTTTCATGACGCTATATTAATCTCCTTCTATGTCATATTTGTGACACTGTTTTGTCACGAAACTTTCACACTTGTCATATTTAATGCACACATATGAAACGTTATCGTGCGATCTGGATTTCCGATGTTCATCTTGGCACCACCGAGTGTAAGGCTGATTATCTGCTCGACTTCCTTAAAAATAACACCGCAGAAACGATCTATCTTGTAGGCGACATCATTGATGGATGGGCGCTTAAGAAGAAGTGGTATTGGCCACAAAAACATAATGATGTCATTCAAAAGCTCCTTCGAAAGGCGAGAAAAGGTTCAAAGGTTATATATATTCCTGGGAATCATGACGAGCTTGGTCGCCAATTTATTAACATGACTTTTGGTGATATCGAAATCAAAAATGATTTGATACACACAACACTCGACGGCAGGAGGTTGTGGGTCACGCATGGCGACCTATTTGACAATATTATATCTTGTGCAAAATGGCTGTCTTTTGTAGGTGACGGTCTTTATTACGTCATCTTAAGAATCAATCATTATTCCAATACATTAAGACATAAGTATGGATTCCATTACTGGTCATTTTCCTCTTACATCAAAAACTCAATCAAAAATGTTGTAGGCTACATCGAAAATTTTGAGCAACTG
>Ga0194035_1000195_pt1 | contig 36528 bp, 42 predicted proteins | sample JunL2320m_MetaG_FD_148680 | JGI IMG/M metagenome (GOLD analysis project Ga0194035, IMG submission 148680) | Anoxic zone freshwater microbial communities from boreal shield lake in IISD Experimental Lakes Area, Ontario, Canada - Jun2016-L239-20m | ecosystem: Environmental > Aquatic > Freshwater >...
ACCTCGGGTGGTTGTATGCCAACGGACAGGGCGTGCCGCAGGATTACGCGAAGGCGCGCCAGTGGTACGAGCAAGCGGCGGCTCAGGGCTATGCGGGGGCGCAGTACAACCTCGGGTGGTTGTATGCCAACGGACAGGGCGTGCCGCAAGACTACGCCAAGGCGCGGGAATGGTACGAGCAAGCCGCCGCCCAGGGCTATGCGGGGGCGAAGCTCCAGCTCGGGACGTTGTACGACAGCGGGCAGGGTGTGCAGCGGAACTACACGACGGCTCGGCGATTGTACGAGCAAGCGGCTGCCCAGGGTCAGGCGGCGGCGCAGGGCAACCTCGGGACGTTGTACGCCCATGGACTGGGCGTGTTACAGGATTATGGAAAAGCGCGCCAGTGGTGGGAGCAAGCCGCCGCCCAGGGTGATGCGAAGGCGCAGTACAACCTCGGGGCGTTGTATGCCCAGGGACTGGGCGAGCCGCAGGATTACGCGAAGGCACGTCAGTGGTTTGAGCAAGCGGCGGCTCAGGGATACGCGAGGGCGCAGTACAACCTTGGGGCGTTGTATGCCCAGGGACAGAGCGTGCCGCAGGATTACACGAAGGCACGCCAGTGGTATGAGCAAGCGGCAGCCCAAGGTCAAGCGGAGGCGCAGAACAACCTCGGGGTGCTGTATGCCCAGGGACAGAGCGTGCCGCAGGATTACGCGAAGGCGCGCCAGTGGTATGAGCAAGCGGCAGCCCAGGGTGACGCGGAGGCGCAGTACAACCTCGCGTCGTTGTATGAGAAGGGACAGGGCGAGTCGCAGGATTACGCGAAGGCGCGCCAGTGGTACGAGCAAGCGGCGGTTCAGGGATACGCGGGGGCGCAGAACAACCTCGGGTGGTTGTATGCCAACGGACAGGGCGTGCCGCAGGATTACGCGAAGGCGCGCCAGTGGTACGAGCAAGCGGCAGCCCAGGGACTCGCGCAGGCGCAGTCAAACCTCGGGTTTTTGTATGCCAACGGACAGGGCGTGCCGCAGAATTATGTGCATGCGTATTTGTGGTGGAGTCTCGCAGCGGGACACTCGATGGGTAACGACCAGAAGCTTGCAGTAGAAAGTCAAGATCAAGTCGCACGGCGCATGACTCCCGCGCAGATTGCAGAAGCCCAACGACTCGCGCAACAGTGTCAAGCCCAGCAGTTCAAGGGCTGCTGAGGTGCTCTAACACGTCTGCGGTCGCTCTGTATCTGCCCTATCAATCCTTCTTTTTTCTCCAAGCCCTGAATATCTCCGTGCAGTAAGCCCCGCTGAGAACCATCTACTTCTTGCAGAACCCCCCAATTCCCCTACACTCACTCAAGAAAGTTTAGACGTGTCTAAACTTTTGTCATGGTCCCTAAGTCTGGAGGTTTACGATGGCGACAGTCCCTGGCAAGCCAGACAGTATCAACAAAGCGTTCTCTCGAAGCGTTCAGCAATTCGTCACCGAAGGAAGCGAACTCGCCACGATCCACCGTAACCTGACTGAGCGGATACTGAAATTTGGCGCGAAGTTTCGGGATCTGTGGAATCAAGCGAAGAAGTTAGACGCTGGTGACCACGGGATTCATGGCGACTATCTTCGTAAGGAGCTACTCAAGTTGATCGGCTCCGAGAACAAAACCATCCGAAGTCAATGGATGACGATAGGAGCCCAAGCAAACAAGTTGCTCCCTTTCAAGGACTTACTGCCCCCGACCCGCGAGATTCTGGCGGAACTTGCGAGGGCGAAAAAGGACGGGAAGCCTATTGAGCGTTGGATCGAACAAGACAAACTCGGCTATGACAGTTCCGTGCGGGATGTACGGGCGCTCACCCGAAAAAAGAATCGTAGCGCCGCTGCCAATGCCCAGCGGTATGTCACAGTGACGATCAGAATGGATACGACTTACGGGGAAGCGGCAAAGCTGTTTCTGGACCTTCTCAAATCCCCGCAAGTGATTCACTACAACTCCGACCAAAGTTTTACTAACTCACTGAAACACGAAATGAGAGAAGAGTTTGCTCTGATCGAACATAAAGATCGCTACCTGGAAGTGAAGAAAAAGAAGAACGGGAAGAATGGAACGATCAAACGCAAAGCTGCATAACTCGGCTCGCGCCGAGGAAGAACCAGACTATCCCCTTCAGGGTTCGTTTCTCGATATGCCGTTAGCGGCGGTCCTCCGAATGAACGATGCTGAACGGGGATCGTATCTGAGGAAAGTCTTACGCGCCCTGCATCGGGAGATTCGCCAAGGAACCATGGCGCTGAAAACAAAAGTGTCAATGAAGAAAGAAATGCGGGATTTGCGGCATCTCCTCCGGGCACCGGCTGACAAATATCTGTATACCGATGAACGCAACTTCAGACGCAATGTCTTGGGAAAAGGTGCGCCTGGCTTCACGCATACCGTGTGGAGTCGTAAGTTCATGTGGCAAATGGTGACGAAGCAGGGCTCCTTGGCTGAGCAAATTGCCAAGCAAAGCCCCGCCCTCGTCAACAAACTCATGCGGCTGCTGGACGGGAAGAATGCCGGAAAGCAAAGCCTGCGCGTGAACACCAAAACGGCGCTTCAAAACATCTTGGCGTTCATGCAATTTGATAACGGCGTCAATGCCGCCTTTCCCCCCTTTCATGCGAGGTTCCTGGCAGATACCTTTCTTCCCCAGGAAGGGGATTGTCTGGTCGTTGATCCCTGTGCGGGATGGGGTGGCAGACTTCTGGGAACCTTATGCGTGAACCGAACGGCGAAGGTACATTATTTCGGAGTCGATCCTGAGAAGCGAAACAAAGACGCCTATGAGAATTTATTGAAGCGGGTGCAAGTCTATCTCAAAGGGGAGGTCAAGGGACTGCGGGAAGCGGAGTTTTCCTATCGCCCGTTTGAGGATTGGATCATCTCGCCGAAGGCGAAAACCATGAAGGGCGCAGTCGATCTGGTCATGACTTCGCCACCATATTTCAGCGCCGAGAATTACCACACAACGAATGCTAAACAATCGGCGAATCGGTACAAGACGTATGAACAATGGAGGGAGAAGTTTTATCGTAAATTGGTGCAGGGGGCTTACGATTTGCTCAAGCCCAATGGGGTGTTTGTGTTGAACATTGCGAATGTCACCTCTGCAAAGCGACTGGAGAAAGATGCACGAATCCTTGCACGGGAAGTCGGCTTTGAGAATGCGGGGTTCTACAAGTTAGCCATGAGCGTGACGCCGGGGACGAGGGGGAATGAACGGCATGCCGTCAAGGTTGACGGGGTCATTTTCAAACACGAACCGGTATTTTGCTTTTTTAGACCGGCGAAGAATGGTGCCGGGACGCGATCACTTATTACCACCCCGCAACGATCTTTACCGACACCTTCTCGAAAAACTGTAACAGCACCCCCGAAACCCAAGAACACCAAGGAAGCCCTGAAACAGGTGTTTCGTCGGTACAAGAGTTCCAGGGGGCGGAAATAGGGATAAGACAAATTTACAAGACGGATGATTCAATTGGCACACCCTAGGGCGGCTCTACTCCTCCGTCTCTTCTTCTAACGGGAAAAATTTTACCGAGATGCTGTTGGATTCAGGGGAATCCAATATCACGAGAGCCGTACAGTCGCCCTCATAGCTGGCTTCTATCGCGTCAAGAAAATCCCGAACCGTCATGACCAGGACTTCTTGGGTCTCAGGGTCCTCGGGTTCGCTGGCTTGTTGTATGAACTGCTGAAGAGTCATTAGCTTCATGATTAGTTACCATCCGTTTCGATCAGCACCAATAGCCAATTTTTGATTTGCCGTTTCCGCAGAATGGCGTTCAAGAGGTCTTTGGAGAAATGAGCGCAGTCCTTTCGCAGGATCTCCGGTCGAGTATCTTGGCAAAGACGGAGGGTGAGGATAGCGTGTTCGCGCAGACGCTTTTGTTCGTGGTTCGTGAGTTTGTTCATGGGGACTCCTTATTTCTCGTTTGATCCTGATTCGTAGATTCGTGCGTCTGAATCCTTGGTCTGGTTGGTCGCAGCATTCCATTTCTTTACTTTGAGCAGGATCGTCAATTCTTCTGCGTTGTCGGTAACTACGGTGGCAGCGATACTGTGCACCTGGGTCGAGGTCATTTCATCGAGGAGGTCCGATGCACTCAATTCGACCCCCTCTGGTAGGGGTTGCGTGGAATTCTTGCTGCCAAATGGTGAAGATCGGGTTTTGAGACAGTCTCGAAATGTCGGCATGGTCGTGATCCTTTCGTTATGGGTGGGTGACAAGTCGTTTGGCGGCTTCATAGATTCGTTGGGATGACAGGTCTGTGGCGACGGCTATAGCGGCAAGGGCGGCTGTCGTGGTGATCAACTCGGTCAGCGCATCAATTTTATCGGGGAGTTCATAGGCGGTATGAATCATGTTCCGTTGTGATCCACATCGACCCAGAAGCAGGACGGTCAGATCGCGTAGCTGGTTTACTTCCCGGAGAGACGTATCGTCATCATCTTGAAAGTCTGTTTGTGGTAGGTAGGTGGAAGAGGTCATTGGGGACTCCGCTGGTGGGCGCTACGGGAGAGCGCGGCAGAGACGGCACTTTCGTATGTCGCATAGGCGTTTAGATTTCTGGCAATGCTCTGCCGTACAAAGGCACTCATCGAAATGGCGTTCTTCTCAGAAATCTGTCGTACCTGCTCCATGAGCGTTGATGGCGCGACAAACAAGAATGGATAATCGTTTCGCATTCATTCTCCTTCTCTAGAGGGTTTCGGTATGAATAAAACGGAATCTGATTCGGGATTACTGAGACAACTGGTACCCTCTCATCATCAGCACCTTCCCCGGTAATTGTCGTCCGTTCGTTCTATTTAGGAAATATTGAATCTGTATAAATATATGGAGGAGGACGGAATGGAGCAGGAAATGGTCAGTCTCTAAGACCGACACAAACGGTTATCGAAAGACTTTGAAAGACTTACTGTCGGCGACTGGAGCCGAGCATGAGTGGCGAAGGCTTTTGATAAGGGGAAACTCTCTACTACAGGGGAAACAAGGTTTGAGGCGGTAAGTTTATGACTATGGTGGCATGTCGGTATCTTTCTTAGCAGTCGGAGACGCTCGTATGAAGTCGGCATTTCGAGAACAGATGGAAAAGATGAGGGAGAGGAACGCTATTTTCCTCAAGGAAGAATTGGGAAAATATCGATTTCTTTATGACACACACAATGCTGTGCGGTTGAAGAGCGCATTAGCATCACAAGGGCTGTACCACTTACAAGATAAGACGCTGCTTTCACCTGAAATTCATGATCTCCACGCGAAGGGGCTGGCGAAACGCTTATTGAAGAAAGGTGCCAGTGTTCAACGATCCATCCAGAAACAGCGGGAGAAGATTGTCAAAATCAACAAGCGGTTTGGTGCAATCCTTGATCCCATTCCACTGACAACACATGACCAGTTTCGCTTTCTGACCGTGCTCCATGATGTGGAGGTGCTGAATGTCGAGGCAACATTGCGAATGGTCCGGGCTTTCAAGGAACAACTGCAATCGATCATTGAGGGGTGTCAGGGAGTGTGGTGCTTAGGTACGGTAGAAGTCGAAGTGATTTCCATGCATCACATGCGGCAACTCAAAGAAACGAGTGAATCAGAGGAGCGTAAAATTGGGGTGTGTGAGTCTATGGTCAGCCGACAAGGAATGTTTCGAGATGAGAATGTATATTTCTTGATTCACTTCCATGGCATGGTCGTAACCAAGAAGGATCGGGACTGTACCGCCTTTGAGCGGCAACTCAAAGCGCAGTGGAACCAGGAACCACGGCAGGTACAGATGAAGCCGCTGTCAAAGGTCTTTAGGGGGCAAGTAAAGACGGTAGAGAAAAGTCTGGAGGATATCGCGCGGTATATCACCAAGGGCGGCAATGATTGGGTCAAAGGAACGGCATATCTACGCTATAAGACTGGGTTTGATAATGAGCATTTGAATTCAGAAGAGGCGTGGGTGAATAGGAATCGGAGACGGAACAAAACCCTTCGTCTGGAGCATATGGAAGACGGTCTTGAAGATGCATTGGCAATGACTCATTCAGAGATAGGTTTACTAGCACAGGTGATCGATGGGATGATGTCGATGGATGATACGCGCACAGGGTATCTGGTCGCTGCTCAGAGTAAGGCTCAGAATCGGAAACTCTCTACTACAGGCTAAGGAAACTCATGGTTCAGAATATCGATAAATGCTGCGGGTATATGCCTCAATAAATCAACGACTTATGAATCCTGAAAAGTGCGAATTTCTGGTTCCCTGAGTTATGATAACTTGAACTTAGAAGAGCTACCTCTACTAGCGGGATAGAACAACACCCGCCTTAGACTGATTTCTGTATCATCATCCCACTTGCCAATCTTGGCTCAGGCAGAAATGGTTTCTTGACGACAAAATCTAAGACTGCCATGCTTGCCATTCTGTAAAGAAACCTATTGGAGTCAGGAGCGACTATGACATCCACGGAGGGATTATCACCACACGAACGCTTACTAACTCTACGAGATCATGCTCTCGATTACTTCAAAGAATGTATTGCCGACACTGGTCCACCCAAAATTTCTTCTCTTTCAGAACATGATTTCTGGAATGACCTGACGGATTCCCTGAAAGAGAAAAGTAAGAATCTGGATACTGAACTTGTGGGACTCGCTCACCTGATTGGACCAGCCATACGGCACTCACCACTTTTAACAGAAGCAGATGATCGAGAAGCTGGACACGCGATCAAAGGAATGCGCTCTGCTTTACGGTTTCGTAGATTTAGGTATTGGGACACATCCCTTCTTCACGATGAAGGGATTGTCTTGGGTGTTCACAAGGCAGGTGAAGACGACGACATACACCTACACCCAGAAGATGCAAAAAACGAGTTCATTAAAAGGTGCAATGCATTGCAAAGTCGATTGGCACTCATCGACCCAAAAGGAGGTCTAGCAGCAGATATGCCGCTGTTATATCCAGCGGAGACAATTGCAGCGGGAGTTCGTCCCGGCACGGCATTCATAATGATGTGGATGTCTGAAGATAAGCCAGAACTCACAGATCTAAACACCACGGTTAAGCGCTGCTTTAAGGATTTTGACATCAATGCAGTTCGTTCAGACGACATTGAGCACGAGGGTGTGATAACCGATCGCATACGTGATGAGATAAAAACCGCAGAGTTTCTCTTTGCAGATCTAACTGGGGCACGCCCAAGTGTTTACTACGAGGTTGGCTATGCACACGCTCTTCCACGTCGTGTGATGCTCTTTAGGAAGAAGGGAACCGATATTCACTTCGATTTGCGTGGATACAATTGCCCTGAATATGAGAATCTAACAGACCTCGAAGCACGGCTAAGGAAGCGTTTGGAATACGCCACAGGCAGGATCTCAAAGAAGGAGGCGTAACAACAATAGATGTTAGAACCGATTGCTCCTATTCTCGGTCTCCACACTTACTTCTTGCCACAGGCAACTTTCCACAGATCGTGATTAACACTCCCTGGTGGGACTGGTCCCCACTTGTCTTTGGTTGTGTTGCTATAAACCACCTTGCCGCGCCCCATATTGCCAGAGAAAAATGTCCCCGCAAGCCTACGTGTGCGCTCTTCTGTACAGTCGTATTCAAATTGCATCTTGAACGATAAATGCGTGGTATCTGCCACGTGTTCTGCGGTCTTGTAGTCGTACAAAGACCACATCTTCACCAGATTCCCTTTTCTGCGAATGGTGTCTGGGTTCGCATATGTAGTCATTCCGTCTTTGGCTTTATCATCAATCCACATCCACTCCGCATACGCTGGTCCACTACTCAGCAACAAGAGCGTTATCAACAACAGTCGTGTCATTTGAGAATGTCTCCGTAAGAGATCGTCAGGACTGCGGCAGTTTGCTCCTGTCCCTGCGAGATTTCAAATGAAACTTGGAGCGGTTTCGCGGCACCTTGTGGGATATGGGCTACTCGCTACGGATGATTGCGAAGGGTGGCGGCGTGACTACTGTGAGTGGGGGTGGGGCTGGATGAGAATTTGACGAAACTCTCCAAGAGGGGCAGACTGTCGAAGTTTCACACCGCGCATTAGGGAGAGTTCATAATGAGAACCCTGCTTTCACTCATACTCTTTACTTTCCTACTTGGTTGCGAGCAAAGAGCAGATCAAGCGAAACCCGCGACTATTCAAAAGGGTCCCGCGATTAGTGAGCAGACAGGGCTAGTTGTAGTCAATCCGAAGTTTGATGTTGTGCTTAAATTTACTGAGGGACTTGCAGCAGTTCGCATCGGTGACGAGAAGACAGGCAAGTGGGGGTTCATCGACAAGCAAGGGAAGATGGTGATTAATCCCCAGTTTTCGTTCGCTTATGGATTTAGAGAGGGACTTGCACAAGTTCACATTGGCGATATGGCGACAGCCAAGTCGGGATTCATCGACAAGCAAGGGAAGATGGTCATTAATCCCCAGTTTTCCTTCAGTAATGGATTTAGCGAGGGACTTGCAGCAGTTCGCATCGGTGACGAGAAGACAGGCAAGTGGGGGTTCATCGACAAGCAAGGGAAGATGGTGATTAATCCCCAGTTTGCTAACGCGGCTACTTTTACTGAGGGACTTGCAGAAGTTCGCATCGGTGATTGGGTGACAGGCAAGTGGGGGTTCATCGACAAGCAAGGGAAGATGGTGATTAATCCCCAGTTTTCCTTGAGTAATGGATTTAGCGAGGGACTTGCAGCAGTTCAGATCCGTGATTCGGTGGTAGGCAAGTGGGGGTTCATCGACAAGCAAGGGAAGATGGTCATTAAATTCCAGTTTGATGAAGCGGAAGGGTTCTCCGAGGGACTCGCAGCAGTTCGCATCGGTGATTCGTTGACAGGCAAGTGGGGGTTCATTGACAAGCAAGGGAAGATGGTCATTGATCCCCAGTTTGATGAAGTGGGGTTTTTGTTCGATAAAGAGTTTTCTGAAGGACTCGCCGCAGTTCGTGTTGGCGACAGTGCGACGGGCAAATGGGGATTCATCAGTCGGTAAACAACGATACTCTGAACCATGGTTGAACGATCGGTGGAGGTATGCGAGAGGTTCTAAGAAGAGTCGAAATGCTCTTGAGGAAAGTTGTGTTTCTGGAGGGGGCAGGGAGGGGAGAGGGGTCAGTTTTTGATGTTTATTTTACATACTTGTTACATACTCATCTAGAACATATTGCTAAAACAATGAGTTATGACTATCAGTCTGAGCTAGCCCCCCACTCGACTGATACTCGCCCAGTGAGACGAACGCCTCACCGTGCGACGCATTATACACAACCGTTTCCTGAGTCTCTAGCAGATTGCTGCAAAAGTCCATCTGGTCTGTTTAGTTAGTTTTGTTCAACCAAACAAACGAGACAGACTGAATAGACCTGACAGACCAGATCGTTTACGATGGGCTGATCACCGCCTCACCCTCCGGATTTCCATCTTCGATAAACACACGACGCCCCTCAACCCGTAATCGGCCCTCGGCGAAAAGTTGAACTGCTCGAGGATAGATCTTATGTTCTTGTTTGAGAATTCGAGCGGCTAGGGTGTCGGAAGTATCGTCATCGAGAATCGGAACTGCCGCTTGGAGAATGATCGGTCCTTCATCCACGCCTTCGGTCACAAAATGGACTGTACATCCGGCAAGTTTGCAGCCCCACTCAAGCGCCTTGTTCTGCACATCCAACCCTGGAAAGGAGGGCAACAGAGACGGATGGATATTCATCATGCGATTCGTAAAGGTCTCCACGAGGACCCTCGTTACGATCTTCATGTACCCGGCCAATAGCACCAACCCCACATCGTGCCGCCGAAGCACATCGAGTAGCTCGCGATCGTAGGCCTCACGACTATCGGATGCACCTGCATAGGGTTTGGGATCGACGAAGAGGCTGGAGAGTCCCTGTCGGTGGGCCCGCTCTAATGCCGGGGCATCTTTCTTGTTGCTGATGACGGCGACGATTTTTGCCTGAACCGTTCCCGTTTCGATCGCGTCGATGACCGCCTGAAGATTCGATCCGCGCCCGGATGCCAACACGGCGACTCGCAGCGCGTCCTTCCGCTTAATCGACATACTCCACCAATGGTTCGATGCCGGTCGATGACACGATGGTCCCGATTCGGCAGGCCGGATCGCCCAATGCCGTAGCGCGCGCAATGATCGCCCGAGCGGCTGACGCCGGCACCACGAGAATCAATCCAATCCCCATGTTGAAGACGCGATACATTTCCTCACGCTCGACCTGCCCAAGTCGCGCAATCGCCTGAAAAATAGGTGGCACGGACCAGGCGCTCCGTTGCACCTGTGCCCGCACGCCTGAGGGAAATACCCTCGGGAGATTCTCGGTAATGCCGCCGCCGGTGATGTGGGCAATGCCTTTGATGGGATATTCCTGGATCAATGTGAGGACCTGTTTGGCATAGATTCTGGTCGGCGTCAGCAAGACGTCCCCCAGAGGCTGATCGATCTCAGGTAAGCGACTGGTCATGCTGAGTTTTGCCTGATCCAACAAGACACGACGAGCCAGCGAATAGCCGTTGCTATGAAGACCAGTCGAGGCGAGTCCGACTAACACATCGTCAGGCACAATCGATTTGCCATCGATGATCTTTGGCTTATCGACCACTCCAACGGCAAACCCTGCCAGGTCATACTCGCCCTCTGCATAGAAGGAGGGCATCTCGGCGGTTTCCCCGCCGATCAAGGCGCAGCCGGCCTGGCGACAGCCCTCGGCAATCCCCTTGAGCACGGACTCAGCTTTGGGGACGGCAAGCTTTCCCGTGGCGAAGTAATCCAAGAAGAACAGCGGTTCGGCTCCGCTGACCACGATGTCGTTCACGCACATGGCCACCAGATCGATCCCGACGGTATCGTGACGATCCGTGAGGAAGGCGATTTTCAATTTCGTTCCGACCCCATCGGTGCCGGAGACCAGAACCGGCTCGGCATAGCGATGGGCCTGCAGCCGAAACAATCCGCCGAACCCGCCGAGATCCGTCAGGACCTCCGGACGGAATGTGGATCGCACCAATGGTGAAATGCGGTCGACGAACTCGTCGCCCGCATCGATATCGACTCCGGCATCTCGATAGGTTGTCATAGGAGGGCGCATCTTAGCGGAGGGCTGTCGCAGAGGTCAACGCACTAACACCGGGACTATTTGTGGGATTGCTTCAACTCTTCACTCACATCCCATTAAGAGCGAGGCGGCTGGGATGGTCTTCATTGCGCGAATCTTTCCAATTCCCTATTTCATTTTCAAGGGTGGCCTGGTCGATCCTCGAATGCGCGCGTCGAACAAGCACATTCTTATCGTGCGCGTTCCGCGAGCAGGAGGACGACCAGGCTACCCTCCACTACGCTTCCGGTCGCATCTCCACATCCAGTAGCTTGATTTTCCGATGGAGATGGCTTCGTTCGATTTTCAACTCTTCAGCCGTGCGAGAAATGTTCCAATGATGTTCACGGAGTTTTCGCGCGATATAGTCCTTTTCAAATGCATTGCGGGCGTCTCTGAGTGAGTCATACGACTGCGTAAAGATTGGATTGGCCGCTGGAGCTACTGACTGGGACGCCGACCCAACAGGACGCGCCTGTAACGAGAGGCCTGCTTGGGCTGCCTCGATAACGGGCCCCGGCGCCATGATCATCAATCGCTCGATTAAGTTCCGCAATTCTCGAATATTTCCCGGCCAGTCATATTGCTGAAACACCGCCATCGCTTCCGGCGAAATTTCTTTTATCCGTAACCCCTGCTCCTCCGCATGGACCTTCATGAAGTGGCGAACGAGCAACGGGACGTCTTCCCGACGTTCCCTGAGCGGCGGCACGACGATCGGCACCACATTGAGCCGGTAGAAGAGATCTTCGCGAAACGTGCCTTTATCAATTTCTTTGAGCAAATCCTTATTGGACGCGGCTAGAACCCGAACATCGACTTTCAGTAGCTTGGTTCCACCGACACGAGTAAATTGCTGCTCCTGTAGCGCCCGCAGCACTTTTGCTTGGGTGCTCAGGCTCATGTCGGCGATTTCATCGAGAAACAGCGTGCCCCCGTCCGCTTGCTCGAACTGTCCTCGTTTCATCGAGGTTGCACCGGTGAAGGAGCCCTTTTCGTGCCCGAACAGCTCACTCTCGATCAAGGTCTCCGGAATGGCGGCACAATTCACCGCGACAAACTGTCGACCGGCTCGTGCGCTCTGCAGATGGATGGCCCTGGCCACAAGCTCTTTCCCCGTCCCGTTTTCCCCCCCGATCAACACGCGGCTATTGGTCGGTCCGGCTGTTTCGATGAGTTGCCGCAACTGTTGCATCGCCGGCGACTGTCCCACCAACTCGAACTTCCGTTGGACCGTGGTCCGGAGTGTCCGGTTCTCTTGTTCCAAACGGTGTTGATCCAAGGCATGTTTGACTCGCAGCGTGACATTCTCAAGCGACAGGGGCTTTTCAATATAGTCATAGGCCCCCAGCTTGATTGCCTTGACCGCCGTTTCGATCGAGCCGTGCCCCGACATCATCATCACTTGCGCTGTCGGCACCAGCTCCCGAACCCGGCGCAGAGTTTCCATGCCGTCCATTTCCGGCATCCAGATATCGAGGAGCATGAGATCTGGTGGATCCATGGTGTAGACACGCAATGCCTCCACGCCGTTCTTGGCCACTGCCACTTCATATCCTTCATCCCGCAGAATACTGCTCAAGGAGGTGAGAATCGGCTCTTCGTCATCTACTACTAAGATCGATGCAGACATGAGTCCCCCGTGAAACGTAAAACGTGAAACGTCAACCGTGCCCCAAGCGCCCGCTCGCTTTTTCGATTGACCATTGACGAATAACGATTGACCTTTGTGCTAGACCGGCAATTCGAACGTGAATACGGCTCCTTTGGGCTGATTCTGGCTCGCATGAATCTGCCCCTCGTGATCGGTAATGATGCGCCGCACGATCGCCAACCCCAGCCCCGTTCCTGTCTTCTTCCGTGTGAAGTATGGCACAAACAGCTTTTCCTGGTCTTCCGGCGCAATGCCCGGGCCTTCATCCGCCACGGTCACGACGGCCAGCCGGCGTTTGGTATCATACTTCGTCGAGAGCCAGATCCGCCCCTTCTGGTGCATCGCCTGAATCGCGTTGTCCAGCAGGTTGACCATCACTCGCTTGAGCTGTTCTCGGTCGAAGTTGAGCGACGGGAGATCTTCGTCCAGCGCCACGATCAGCTCCACATCCTTGTGGGCCCCTCGATAGAGCGGCGTGACTTCGTTGATCACATCGTGGAGCGACTGATGTGCCATCTGCGGAGTCGGCAGCCGGGCAAACTTCGAAAATTCGTCGACCATATGCTTGAGGCTCGTCACTTCGTTGATGATCACGTTAGTGGCTTCGTCGAAGACCGTCTCGAAATCCGGTGACTTCTCGGCAAACTTCTTCCGCAAACGTTGTGCAGACAACTGGATGGGCGTCAACGGGTTCTTAATTTCGTGGGCCACCCGCCGCGCCACCTCTTGCCAGGCCGCCACTTTTTGGGCCTTGATCAACTCTGTGAGATCTTCGAACACCAGCACGATACCGAGGTCCTTATTTGCTTCATCCTTCATGCGCGATCCATGAAGCCCGATGGTCAAAAATCTTCCGTCAATTTCCATCTGGCCTTCGAGTGCCAGCGTATCTCGCTGATCGGCCAACATCCGATCATAGACTGTCTGGAACAGATCGAGTCGGAACTCCTTGAAGACATCATTGGCCGGTCTGCTATGAAATCGATCAGCCGCAAGCCCAAGGATTCGTTCACCGGAGGGATTGAAATTCGTGATCAGCCCGTTTTTATCGATGGAGAGCAGGCCTGCGGCGATGGTCTCGACCACCGTTTCGATGTAGGCACGGCGGCGATCGAGTTCGAGATTGCTGTGGCGCAACGAGATATTGGCCTCTTCGATCTCGGACTTGCTCCCTTGCAGATCCGATGTCATCCGGTTGAATGAATCGATTAACGTGCCGATTTCATCGGTCGCCTTGGCCTCGATCCGGACTGAGAGATCCCCTTGGGCAATGGCCTCCGTCGCTTCAGCCAACCGTTGAATCGGCACTGTGATGCCACGCGCGACATAAAACCCGAACCAGGTTGCCCCGAACAAGATGAGCACCGTGATGACGGCCACGAAGAGGTAGGCCCCTGCCTTGATCGGATTTTTCATAGCTTTGGTCTGCCTATACTCGTCGTACTGATGGCCGATCCCTTCCATTTTCGCCAGCAACGATTCAGGTACATAGGCCTCTACCACCACGACGCCACCGATCTCGCCGGCACGCCCGCTTGCCGCGATGGGGGCGGCAGCCCGCACTAAGCGCCCGGTTTGTGCTTCTTGTACCGCATTGACTTCCTGCTTCCCGTTGATGACTTGGAGCACGAGTTGGCCGATCGGCAGATCGAGAGCCGATGAGGGCACATCGAGATCAAGCGCCTTGGTGAGGGTCTCCATTTTAGCCGAGAAGACTTCAATGCCTGCCACGCCGAACTCAGCCCGTTTGCGCGCCATGGCAGCCACCAGGAGATCCCGCTGTTCTGCCAGCAACATATCTTCTCTGTAGATTTCATGACTGATAGCTCTGGCACTGTTTACGGCTAGGGTAATATGACCGGCATGCTGCATCCGCGCCACGTCATAGGAGTCCCGCATGACCTGCTCGATTTCATCGCTGAACCAGACATCCACGGCCTTATTCACCAGTCCGCTTGCGACCAGCGCAAGGAGCACCGTCGGAATGAGCGAAAAGCCGATGAAGGCTGCTACCAACTTCGTTCGAAATCCTGACCCAAATAGCCGGTGCCTTCGTTCGAAATAGGCCTTGATGAGGTTACGGGAGAGCAGCAGCAGAAGGACGACAAACCCAATCAGATCGAGGTTGAGGAGCAGGAGCACGAATGCATAGCTGGTTGTCGGCAGAAAGGAATCTGTTTCCTCGCCACCGGGAGCTACGACTTGGGAGTAGTAAAAGGTCAGAGCCAGACAGGGGAGCAGCAGAATCAGGACGATCCAGACCGGACGCAAATGCATCTTTCCTGGTTCCGGCTCCGGGGCAGGTCTCGATAGCCGTGAAGATCGGCTGGCTCCAGTAAGAGCCGGCGTGATTCTGGTCATGGAATCACGGTTCGGGTTTGTTCCGGGAAGAGAGGCTATGTCTTTGTTGATATCATTCACATCCGGCATTCCCGATTATCGGTATCACGACGTATGGAAGAAAGAATATTCACAGGCACGTCTGGAGTCGACAGGCGGCAGGTGTACTACTACTTGGCAGCCAAACTCACGTACTTCATCCGAAGGGCGTAGAGCATATCCCGCAGCACCGCTTGTTCTTCCGTCGTGAGATTGCCCTTGGTCTTTTCTTCCAAGACCGAGAGCAAGTCGATAATGTCTTTCGCTTGCGGCAGGTTCGGCGGCAATGGAGGCTGCTGGGGATCCAGCTGTTCCCCCATCAACATCATCGAGGAGCTGCCCAGTGAAATGACGAAGGATGAAAAGGTGACGGGAATGCCTGAACCTTGGTGAGGATCGGGCGGTGCCACTTCCTCGTGGGGCTGTGCACCCGACGTGGTAGGCGAATTGGCAGAGGGACGGTCGGGTCCACTCCCGCCCCGTCGATCCCGAACGACAAATCCTTCTTCTTGTTCTGCGGCCACAGGCCTGTCCCCCGCTCCAGATGCAGCGACCGTACCCTACCATAGGCCCTAGAGTGGCGCAAGCCACGTCGATCGATGCGCAAGTCGTGCAGCTGGTTGAAGCCTGTCGAGAACCGGGTATAATGAGCGCCCAACTGTATCTGACCATGAGGGCAACCATGTCGGAACGATTTCATGCACTCGTCAAATTGATGGCCGCATTGCGCGCGCCGGAGGGATGCCCCTGGGACCGCAAGCAAACGCATGAATCGCTGAAACCCTATCTGCTCGAAGAAACCTACGAAGTGTTAGAAATTCTCGACCGGCAGGACCGGACCAAACTTCCGGAGGAGCTGGGCGATGTGCTGCTGCAAGTGCTTTTTCATAGCCAGATCGCGGCAGAGGCAGGCAGCTTTACCATCGAGGACGTGCTTGAGCAACTGGCCGACAAACTGATTCGACGGCATCCCCATGTGTTTGAGAATGGAGTGGGAGACCCGATTCCAACGAATGCCGATCAAGTGGTCGCACGATGGGAAGACATCAAACGGACGGAACGTCAGGCTTCTGGCCGACCAGACTCGGTACTCGACGGAGTGCCGCCAACCTTGCCGGCCCTTCTGAGAGCCTATCAACTTCAAGCCCGCGCCTCACGAGTCGGCTTTGATTGGACCCATGACGCAAAGGGCTTCGATCAGGTCCTCAGCAAGATCGAAGAAGAAATCCAGGAGCTTCGCCTGGCGATTCGGGCTCCCATATCGAACCAGACAGAGTCTGACGCCGGCGCCGCAACAGCTCGACAATCGCAGATCGTTGCGGAGTTCGGCGACGTGGTGTTTTCTCTTGTGAATCTCGCCCGCTTCATTAAGGTGAATCCGGAAGACGCCCTGCGCCAAGCCGCTAACCGGTTCGTCGAACGATTTCAGTTCATCGAAGCCCAGGCGGCTGTGTCGGGTTGTACGGTTGGAGACCTTTCGTTCGCAGAAATGGATCGACTGTGGGACGAAGCCAAGAAGCAGAGTTCTGTCACCGCCACCGAGGAACGCCGTTATGAGTGAGGAGTCGAAGAATCCCTACCAGGAAGGCAAGCGTGCCGGAATTCACCCATTGATCGTCATCTTCGGCGTGTTGTTAGGACTCTGGTTGTTTGTGTTTCTCATCGTGCCCGGTTCGAAGAACAAGCAAGCTGCCGGAACGGAAGGACCAACCGGACCGACCATCGAAGATCCCGAGGCGGCGCCGGTGCTCTTCAAAGTCCAAGCCACCATTTTGGAAATGAATGCCATCAGTCTCACGGTCCCTCCGGAAGCAACCGACAGCCAAGTCGTCGGACTCTTGAAGCGGTTTAAAACCGACCGGCTCGCCGGCACCTTGACCGAACTCCTGCCGGCCACAACACCCGGCCACAAACTGGGGGGGCATGCCGTCGCCGATATCTATATTGTGTCCGATGTGCAATATGCACAGGCTGACGTGATCCGTACCCTGACCCGCGGCGCGCATGCACCGGGCAACCTCTATCCGCAGGCCGTTCCTTTTGAAACGGCGATGGAAGCCATCCGCGGGCACTATCGCATCGATCTCAACGATACCGGCAATCCCGACAGCGCCTCCCTCGGCTTTGCCGACGAATCGGGGGTGCACTCGAAGCAGTATCGAAAAATCTTTTAATAGGCTGCTGAAAAAGGCCCCCAACTTCCTTCTCGGTTCGACAATATCCTCAACGTACCCCAGAGGGTACGCCTCCGGTTTTCTCTCACCTGCGGCCTCGTTGGCTGCCTTTTTGAGCAGCCTGCAGCAGGACAACTGCGCGGGACAGGCGGGATGAGCGAGATGGGTCACACGAGATGAGGATCCAATCTGTCTATGTCGCGCCTTTCTCGCATGTCTCGCGCGTCACGCAGTTGCAGTTCAGCTACAGTCCAACCAACGTCTTAATCTCTGCCCGCAAGGCCTCTCGCTGTTCAGTCGCCCAGGTATTGAGCCGTGGGAACAGATGAACCAGTGGTCCTGTGTAGGGAGCCACGACGGTGTCGCGGCGCTCCGACAACATGCTGTCTGCTTCGGCGATGCGGATTTTTTCGTCCGCGATATGTCGCGACAAGCATTTCGAAATTATGAGTTGCTGACCCGGCGTTCCTGCGACAGCTCCAAAAATCTTGCCACGGAGCACATCCAATTCATCTGGGATGGATACCTTCACGCGCACAGCCTGGGCGGTCGCCCAGGATGCGCGTTGGATAGAATAGTCATAGGAAAACACCTGCTCGTGAGGTTCGCGGACAGGTCCGGTCACATCAATTATTTTTATTCGAGTATCCATGGCAGTCTCCAACAGCTTGCTGAAATATCTGTTTACAGGCACACACCGTAAGCCTGCAGGGTGCTCAAAATGGCCGTTCAGCAAGGCCGCAGCCGATGAAAGCACCGGAGGCGTAGCCTCTTGGCTACGTTGAGGATGCTTTCGAGGGGAGAACGATGCTGACGGACTTTTTCAGCACCCTGCTAAGATCGTTCTCCAGACAGATAGCGCAATACCCGCTCGGCCGCGATCGCCCCATCACGGATACAGTCAGGAATTCCGACGCCTCGATAGCCGGCGCCTGTCAGGACCAGTCCCCCATAACGACTGAGTGCTCCTTCAATCTGGTTCAGCCGTTCGAGATGCCCCAGCGTGTATTGCGGCATCGCCTTCATCCAGCGATTGACTTCTACAAACCCCGGCTCCGCGGTCACGCCGCACATACTGGCCAATTCTGTCCTGACCCGCTCTACCAAGGCTTGGTCATCCAATTGTAGGATAGCCTCTCGTCCGACTCCGCCGACATAACAACGCACCAGGAGTTGATCTGGCGGAGCGCGGTGCGGCCACTTGAGCGATGTCCATGTCGCTGCAATGAGGTCGCGTCCTTCTACCCTCGGGACGACAAACCCAAAGCCTTCAGCTGCGCCGGACACTGATGCCCGTGGGTAGGCCATCGCGATTGTCGCCGTGGAAGAATAGGGAATCATATCCAGCAACCCGCCGGCAATGGGGGTGAGCGGACGAACCAATTCTGCTGACACATAGGCTGGGGTTGCCAGCACGAGACTGTCCACGGACAGGGCCGTGCCGTCATGGAGGATGACATCGTACATCCAGCGGCCTGGTTGATGGGAACGTACCCGTAATGCATCGACGACGCAGTTTCCCCTGAGCGTGAGGCCTTGGTCTGTCAATCGGTGGACAAGGGCAGCGACTAGATCCGACAACCCGTTTTTCAGGCTGATAAACATCGTCCGCTTCGGACCGGAGCGCGTGACAGGTGAGCCGTCTTTCCGAGACGCCATCATCCCGCGAATCACACTCCCGTATTGTTGTTCCAATTCGATAAACCGTGGGAAGGTGGCCTGCAGGCTCATCTGTTCCGCGTCTCCCGCGTAGATACCGGCCATCAGGGGCTCGATCATCCGCTCGAATGCCTGCCGACCAATCCGCCGCCGGAAGAAGCTGGCCAAGGACTCATCTTCCGGTGACCGCTTCACCGGCATTGCCAGATCCAGTCCCATCCGTGCGAGCCCTGTCCAACTTAAGAGTCCACTTCGGAGAAATGGCCCCAGTTGACTGGGGGCAATCATCACCAATCCTTCAGGAAGTTCATGCAGACGGCCCCGCGAGTAGACAGAGGCTCTCTTGCCTGTCTCGTTGGTGTTGATGAGTTGATCGGTCAACCCCAATTTGTCACAGAGCTCGAGTCCGGCTGGTTTCTGAGACAGAAAGGAATCAGGCCCTGCCTCCGTCACGAGATCGCCGACCCGATGGGTGACGATCTTGCCTCCCCAGACGGGAGCACTATCGACGACGGTGCAGCGGATCGGGATACCGGCCGTCGCCGCCTGTTCGTGAAGGGCATAGGCAGTCGAGAGACCTGAAATCCCTCCACCGATGACGGCGACGGTGCGGAGGTTGCTCACGATCTAGCCCGCATTATTCATGACGGTTCGTGGCGAAATCGCGCAGTCGCGTTGCGAGACGGGCATGCGGAGCCACGAGACCCCGACGTGTACTCGTGCAGTACGTTGAGGGGCCGAGCGGCGAGCCTGCCCGCCGAAGGCTTGTCGCAGCAGCGAATCCGCGATTGCAGCAGAAGTGTTCATGAATAATGCGGGCTAAGACAGAGGGAGGATTCGTGTGCAGTAAGCACAGAGGCCAAAGTGTCGATAAGCGCAGACGAATCGTTCAGCATCGCGATTCGTTCGAGTTGGAGGCCTAAACCAGCTGCGAATCGTTTCAATTCGATATCGATATCGTAGAGCGTTTCCACATGGTCGCAAAGAAAGCCGATCGGCGCGACCAATACTTCTTGACGCCCATTGCGCGCCAGCTCATCCACGACCGACTCCACGGTCGGCCCCAGCCACATTTCACCCGATCGGCCCTGGCTCTGGTAGGCAAAGAGCGTAGGTCTGCCGCCCAGTAGCGCAGTCACCGCTTCAACCGTGCCTTTCACCTCGTCGGGGTAGGGATCCTTCATTGCCACGATACGCTCCGGCAGACTATGGGCTGTAAAGAGCACCGGCACGGTCGCCCGCACGTCGGCAGGGAATTTCAGTAACGATTGGTGGATGTTCTCAACAATCCCCGCAATCAGTCCTGGATGTTGGTGCCAACTGCCGACGTAACTCACAGGGCAGGTACTCTGGAGCACGGACCGTGCCTCTTCCACTTTCTTCCGATAGGCTCCGGTGCTCAGAGAGGACTGTTGGGGGGCCAGACAGAAACCGATAATCTGTTTTGGATCGTCGGCGAGCAATTCGGCATAGGTCTCCTTGATAAAGGGATGCCAATGCCGTAACCCGACATAGACTCGGTATTGCCCGTCACCGGATTCATTCAATCGGTGCTCGAGCTTCTTCGCTAAATCCTTGGTGATCTCGACTGCCGGGGACTTCCCGCCCGTTGCCCGATACCGTTCCCGAATCTCTTCGACAAGTTCAGGTGGCGTGGGACGGCCACCCCGCACATCCAGGAGAAACGGCTCCACATTTTCCAAGCTATCCGGCCCACCCATAGCCATCAGAAGCACGGCAATGGGACCTTGCGATACCGACATGCCTTTTCCTCGTTAATCGTGATTCGTTAATCGTGAATCGTCATTCAAGAAGACTCCCTGCGTTTAACGATTCACGATTAACGAATCACGTCTCCTAGCGCTGGCTGAGTGTATGCACCATGTCGATGGTCGCGGCCACATGTTCGATCGGCGTTGTGGGCAGGATCCCATGCCCCAAATTAAAGATATGTCCAGGGCGACCGCCGGCCCGGCGCAGAATATCTGCCACGCGCCGTTCGATTTCATGCAACGGCGCAAACAATGTGAGGGGATCGAGATTCCCCTGAACCGCCACGTCGTGTCCGACAGTCGCCCAGGCCTCATCGAGATGAATGCGCCAGTCGACTCCGATCACGTCCCCGCCCGCTTCTCGCATCTGAGGCAGCATCGCCGAAGTGCCGGTGCCGAAATGAATCATCGGCACGCCTTCCCGTTTCAGTCCCTCGAAAATCAATTGGACATGCGGCATCACATACTCGACATAGTCGCCGACCGAGAGGCAACCCACCCAGCTGTCGAACAATTGAATCGCCTGCGCGCCGGCCTTGATCTGCCGCCGCAGATAGCCCGTGATGACTCGCGCAAACTTGTCCATGAGCTGATGCCACGCCTTCGGCTCGCAATACATCAACTGCTTGGTGAGGAGGTAATTCCGCGAGCTTCCGCCCTCGATCGCATAACTGGCGAGTGTAAACGGTGCTCCGGCAAATCCAATCAACGGCACTCTCCCATTCAGGGCGTGTCGAGCCTGGCGAATAGCTTCGGCCACATAGTCGAGTTCACCGCCGTCGATGATGTTGAGTCGTTCAATATCTGCTTGGTCTCGTACCGGATTGTGGATGACCGGTCCCTCGCCTGCTGCGAATTCCAGGCTGAGCCCCATCGGTTCAAGCGGTAACAAGATGTCGGCAAAAATAATGGCGGCATCGAGCGGAAAGCGATCGATCGGCTGGAGCGTGACTTGTGCCGCCAACTCGGGCGTCTTGCACAACTCAAGGATCGAGTGCTTCGCGCGGAGTGCACGATATTCCGCCATGTAACGGCCCGCCTGGCGCATGAACCAGACCGGCGTACAATCGACCGGCTCACGCCGGCAGGCTTTGAGGAAGCGTTCGTTGATCATTTCGGCATTCTAGAGACGAGGGGGCGAGGGTGTCAATTCGCAATGGGGCGGGCCCCGCTTCGTTAATTGATATACGTTATTCGTTAATCGTCAGGACTCTCACGTTTAACGAATGGGCCGCATGCGGCTCCGGTTGACAGGGTGTGAATCTCTCTACTAAACTGCCAAATCCCGCTGAGAGCTGGGAGACAATCTTGATCATGAGGAACATAGGGAGGCCCGAATCCGGATGGCAAAGAAAACGACGAATGAATCGGACGAAACCAGACTAAAAAAGAAGGTGGCGGCAAAATTGACCGACCACAAGGATGCCAAAGTGGATGAGGCCCTTCGTTCGCTGAAGAAACGGCTGCGAAGGACACAACGGAAGCGGCGCACGATAGCATTGCGTAAGAAGAATTCTGCAAGCAAGAAAACGGCTGCTCCCGCTGCGAAGTAGTCTTTTGGCCCAGGCAGTCGACGGGTAAATGAATCGTTAAGGTAACACGCATGGAACCATCACGACCGACAGAAGAAGGCGCGACTCCCACCGCTTCAGAGACGGTGACCGATGCATTGACCGATCAGGTGGCGGCGGAGTTTACAGGGGAGCCCCAGGTATCGGCAGAGCTGCCAGCGGAACCGACCGAGCAGGTGGCCCTTGAAGAGGAGCAGGTCAAGGATGAGATCGAGATCCAGATCGACCTGCTCAAGGATCCTGATTGGGTGGTCCGTCGTGAGGCTGCCATCACTCTTGGCGAAATGGGTGATGAGCGTTGTGTGGAACCGCTGTGTAATGCGTTGCGCGACGGTGACTGGCAAGTTCGGGAAGTCGCGATCGAGGGGTTGGGGCAGATTGGTTCTCCCGCCGTTGAATTGCTGATCAAGTTGCTCCGCGATTGGGACGTCCGAAAGTATGCGCTTGCCGCATTAGGGAAGATTCGCGACGAGCGGGTGCTCGATCCGTTGATGCTTCAGCTGAAAAATGATGAGTTCAAAGACGATGCGCTCAACGCGTTGGTCGAGCTGGGTGAACCGGCGTTGCCGCGATTGGTCACAGCGCTGAAAGATAAAGATGAAAATGTCCGGAAGCAAGCGGTGCTGGCCCTGGGGCGAATCAAAGATGCCAAGGCGATCGACCCTCTGATCGACATGCTCGCCGACAGCGATTGGTTTACGCGCTTGACATCTGCGGCGGCGCTCGAAGCGATTGGCGATGACCGGGGCCGAGAAGCGATCAAGCCGTTGATGAAGGATCCGGACATGGTAGTACGGATGCGGGTAGAACGGATCTTGGCGAAGTGGAAGAAGCAGCCCGCCACCACGTAGCAGAAGTTGGTCGTTACTTAGGTGTTCAGGCTAAAGGCTGAAGTTGATTTCTACGACCGTTAGTTAAAGCAGAACTGAATCCTCGTTGGGCAAGAAGCCCCGCTCCTACCTAAAAGCCTTCAGCCTATCTACCTGTGTGGATCTGTTACTTGTTCACCTGCCGATCGACCTCCCGCTGAATGTCATTGAGCTTCTTGATCGACACCGGTTTTCCCATCGACAATTCCAGCCGCACTTCTTGAAGCGTTCCGGTCAACGCACGCAGAGCAAGGATCGACTCGTCTTGCTTCGCGCCTTTGGTTGCTTTCTCCAGCGTCGCAGCCGCTTCGCCGAGTTCTGTGGCGGCCTCTCCCAGGTTTTTGTCGAGCAGGTCCGATTTCGCCTGCACCACCCGTGATTTGGCGTCGAGCAGCCCCTGCCGCCTGCGCAGGTCTCTTTCAATTCCCATCGTGGTGTCGATGATGTTGCGCGAGGTGTCTTTGAGGGAATGTTGGAGGTCTGAGACCGTTTGTGGCAGTGTGCCGACCGGACGTTGGCCAAAATAAAATCCGAGACCGAATGACGCGGCGGCCAGGGCAAGAACGGCGATAAATTTCCACATAGTGCGATCCTTTCGACTAACGACGTATCAGGATGCTGAAAAAAACCGCCAGCATAAAAAGACGGTCGTTTGGTTTGTCTGGTTTGTCTGGTTATTTGGTTGAAGGAAACTAACCAGATAAACTAAACAAACCAGATCAACCAGACAAGCCAGATTTGTCCCAGGCGTACAGATTACCGAATCTCTGCTTTGCCGGAATTGTTTTTCCGTGGCCTGTTAGGAACGGTTGTGGGACGGCGCAGTTGTTGAAGCAGACTTCCTGCCGCAGCAAGGCGAACGGCAACATCTGAGTCTCGCAGACTTTTTTTGAGCAGCGGCATCACGGGTGCGCTGATCTTTCCGAGTGCTTTTGCAGCCAGGAGACGTGGTTGTGGCTGTTGGTCTTGCAGGAGCGTCTGTAGGATGGCCACCGCTTGCTTGTCGGAGGTGGCCGCCAGCGCATGGGCTGCCGCTGCTCGGATAGAAGGGTCCGCGTGTTTCGCCAAGTCTGCTGCAAGCAAGACAGCCGATGTGTCGCCCAATCGAAGCAGGCCTTCCACCGCGCTGGCCCGTACCTGCATATTGGCATCGCGTGTGAGAGCCCGCAGCAGCGGGTGAGTATCGCGAATTCCCAGCCGCCCAAGACTCGTAGCTGCCACTGCCCGCACGTGGGCGCTTTCATCCCCTAGGGCGTGGGTGAGTGGCGCAACGCCCCCGGCTTGTCCATAGTCTCCCAATGCGCCGGCGGCGAACGCGCGAACCGATGGCTCAGGGTCATACACTCCCTGGCTCAGGATCGAGAGACTGGATGGGCGCTTCAGCCGCCCCAATGCTCCTAAGGCTGCCATGCGAACCTCGGGGTCCGGAAGCGTCACTGCTCCGGTGATATCGGTCAGCATGTCCTGTTTGCCGAGCCGATACAATGCGGCATAGGCGAATACGGCTTCAGGCCCGTCGTCGACTCTTGCCACCTCGATGAGGTAGGGCATGATATCGGTGACACGGGCTTCACTGAGTGCGTTCATGGCGGCAATTCGCACGGCGGGCATCGCGTCGTTCAGGGCCCGTCGCAAGGGGCCGGACTTCCCTGCAAGTCCAGCTTTACCGATAGCGTCTGCGGCACGAGCCCGTACCAGGACCGATGCGTCGAGCAGCCCATCTTCCAGGACGGCTTGTGTTTCCGGGAGGCCGAGTTCAGCCAGAATTGTGTAGGCCGCGATCCGCACATATTCCTGTGAGTCGCGGACGTGGCTCGTCAGAAAACTGAGCGCCAAGGGCCGTAGCAGGGCCGGATCATCAGGTTGATCTGCAGGGACTAGCCGTTGATAGAGAGTGAGGGCTTCTTCTGGTCGCCCTAGTTTGAGGGAGCTCTGGAAGGCCAGGAGGATAAACGGTTTCGATGTTGCGGTCTCAGGCGGAAGCGACTGCCAGAGCTTCAGGACCTGGCCGTATTCGGCACGGTTGAAGAATTCTGTGGCCTCACGTTCGAGGACTGAGCCGGTCTGCGCCGTTAGCGCGCCTGCGTCGGCAAGGAGCGGGCTTACGAGGATTGAGACAAGTGTGAGCAGCAGGAGCGCTTGTAAGTGTGCTGTGGCAGCGCTGCAACTCCCTCCGAAACTTTTCACGTCTATCGTTTCACGTTTCACGAATCGCCGGGCAGCCCATTACCATGTCGAAGGCGCGAGCACCATCGCGGGCGCATACATCGTATCGACGTACTCCTTGACCATCCGTTTGGTGCAGAAACGGGGAGCATTGGTTCGAAGGCTTTCCTTCATGAGCTCTAACCAGCCTCGGGGTATTCCATCCAGGTCTCGTTGATAGTAGAGGGGAGTGGCCTCTTGTTCCAGTATGTGGTAGAGCTGTTGCGCGTCATGTTCGTCCTGGGCCTGAATGTCCTGGTTCCCGATCAAGGGCTCAATGCCCCATCCGTTGGCTCCGTTAAACCCTTCAGGCCACCAGCCATCAAGGACACTAAGGTTGATGACACCGTTGAGCGCGGCCTTTTGCCCGCTCGTTCCGCTTGCCTCCAAGGGAAAGCGAGGAGTATTGAGCCAAATGTCGACCCCTTGGACGAGGAACTTCGCCATATGCATGTCGTAGTTCTCTACGAACGCCACGTGCCCGCCTAACTGGTGGTCGTCGCAAAAGCGCAAGACTTCATGAATGAAATAGCGACCGGGCTCATCGGCCGGGTGGGCCTTGCCGGCAAAAATCAATTGGACCGGGCGCCACTGGTTATGGAGTAATCGTTTCAGCCGTTCGAGATCGCGGAACAAAAGAGTCGCCCGCTTGTAGGTGGCAAAGCGCCTGGCGAAGCCGATGGTGAGCGCTTCAGGGTCAAGCAGCGTGCCTCGCGTCAGAACCTGCGAGGCTTGGAGCTGTCCCTGCATCCAGCCGCTTCGGGCCCGTTCCCGGATGAAACTCATGAGTTTGCGTTTCATGGTTTGGCGTACGGCCCAGAGTTCCTGGTCCGGGATATCCAGGACCCGTTGCCACATCGCTTTCTCGTCGCATTTCTCCGCCCAATCCGGGCCGAGATGTTTGCCGTAGAGTTGGTTGAGTTCCGGCGCGATCCAGGTCGGCGCATGGATGCCGTTGGTCACGCTGCGGATTGGGATTTGCTCGGTCGGTAGTCCAGGCCACATATGCCGCCACATTTCTCGCGAGACTCGACCGTGCTCACGACTGACTCCGTTCACATGGGCGGCCAGCCGAATGGCGAGCGCTGTCATGTTGAAGCCCTGCCCTTGGGATGCAGGAGTGTCTCCCAGGCGAAGGAAGTCTTCTCGCGAGAGGCCTAACTGTTCCCAGTAGCCGGCGAAGTACCGGTCCATGAGGTGATGGGGAAATACGTCGTGACCGGCCGGCACCGGTGTATGGGTGGTAAACACCGTGCTCTGGCGGATGATCTCGCAGGCGTCCGCGTGCGTCGATCCCTTCTGGATCAATTCGCGAATGCGCTCCAACGTGAGGAAGGCGGAGTGACCCTCGTTGGCATGCCAGACCGTCGGTGCGATGCCCAAGGCACGAAGCATACGGACACCGCCGATACCCAACAGAAATTCCTGACAGAGGCGCATTTCTTGATCGCCTCCATATAAGCGAGCTGAGAGGGCTCGGTTTTCAGGACTGTTCTCCGGGACGTCTGTGTCGATGAGGTAGAGAGGTACCCGTCCAACGAGCACTTTCCAGACGGAAGCCGCCACGACCCGGCTGCCGATCTCGACCGTAATCCTGCATGGATCTCCCGATGGAGTGAGGGCGGGATGAATGGGCGATTCTGCTTGTTTGAATGGAGCGTAGGCCGCTTCCTGCCATCCCTCCGGCGTGATCCGCTGCCGAAAATATCCTTGTGGATACATGAATCCGATTCCTACCAGGGGCAGACCCAGATCGCTGGCTTCCTTACAATGGTCCCCGGCAAGAATGCCCAGACCACCACTGTAGATGGGGATGGATCTATGCAGACCAAATTCCGCAGAGAAGTAGGCGATGGAGGGGGCTTTCAAATCGCCGTACTGTGTTTTAAACCAACTGTGTTTGTTCTGAAGGTATTCGTCGAATAACTTGAGGGCGGCAGAGTACAGCCGCATATACGAGGGATCTTGGGTGAGGTGCATGAGTCGGTCTGGCCTGACTTTGGCCAGTAGTTCGACGGGGTTGTGGTGGGTCAGCACCCAGAGGGTCGGATCGATATGCTCAAACAGCCGACGGGCCTCCGGAGTCCAACTCCACCAGAGATTCGACGCCAATTCTTCGAGACGGGAGAGACTGGTTGGAATGCCGTTCGGTAAGTCGGCTGCTGTCCGCGAGTTATCCACTGAACCTCCTCCGATTCGTTAAACGTGAAATGTTAGACGTAAAAGGTTGCGGAGGAAACGGACTCGGTCGCCCCACGTTTCACCTTTCACGTCTTACCTTTTACGGTTTTGGGGTGTGGTCAGGCGTGACCAGCCTTATGCCAAGATGTCCATTCATCTGAGAATGCCACGGAGGCGTACCGTTCGCCAAGTATTTTAGCAACTCGGTTCATCAGCTTGGCGATTTGTTGCATATCTTCCGGGGGAAGATCTTGTCGAAATCGAGGATGGAGGCCCCACCGAGTTTCCACTTCTTCTCCGTCAACGGTCGAAATGACGCTTACCAGTTTAATTTCGCTTCCTGTCGGACCTTGGGGGCCAGGCGTCGCGGTGGGGAGTGGTGAGGCGGACGGGGTATGGGTCGCCACGGGGACCTCTGTACCGACCGTGGCGGCTGGAGGGAGATCTCCGGCCAAGATGGCTTTGATGGCTGGAATCACGGCGCTCGCGCAGAGTGTTGCGGCGGAGGATACCTGAGAGTTTTCTGCGATTCCCATCGCGTCAGCGACTCGCCCGCCAAAGGCTTTTAACATCTCGTCTTTCACAGGGCTGTCTTCTGTAGCGAGGAACCGAAACCGCTCATAGGTCTGCCGACTCTCCGACACAGCCGCACCGACTGTGAGCATGATTTCCATTTGATCGGCGCCGGAACCGAATGCTGGCTCCAACACATTCTTCAATTGCAGGGTGACGGCATCTTCAAGGCTGTCCATGAACTGAGGCTGGTCTTTGACCGGCAGGTACAGGGCAGAGAGCCGATCGGTGAGATTAAACATGACCTTGAGGAACTCAAGGTAGATACCCCACTCATCCTGGCGTTTCAATTTTAAGGCCCGCTCGGGGGCGCTCCGTTTCATGACGGTCACGGACTCGCCAGCGACGGCCAGTATGAGTTCGGCGAGTTGGCGAAGCTGCGATTGCTGTTCTTGGTTCGCGGTGGCCATAGGGTCTCCTCTTAGTGGCGCGATTATAACGGAGACAGGTCCGGCGAGCAAAGCACTTGTTTTTGCAATCGCTTGTCGGTTCCATGCCTCGCGAGTACGATTGCTTAACAGGATGCTGAAAAAGTCCGCCAGCATCGTTCTCGCATCGTTCAGATCCTCAACGTACCCCAGAGGGTACGCCTCCGGTCTTCACTCGCTGCGGCCTTGCTGGACGGTCTTTTTGAGCATCCTGCGAGTGTTATTACGTCGGTGCCGAAGGTGAGAGGGGCGGCGGCGTGGGAAATATTGAGTGGCCAATGTTGAATTGTGAGTTGAGGAGATTGCGATGAGGAAATCTAAAGGCGGTGTTCTATTTGTTGTCGGGTTCCTGGCGGTGGTGGGGCTATTCGGTTGTAATCAGGAGACGCCGACAGAGAAGACGAAGGCTGCGGCGGCATCCGGCAGTGCGGCGACGCAGGCAGCAGGGCAGGCTGCGGTGGATGCGATAAAGACTCCGATGGATCAGGCCCGTCAGACGGAAAGTACATTGGAGCAGTCAGCTGAGCAGACAGCCGCTGAGATCAAGAAAGCGACGCAGTAGCAAAATGCTGAGGAAGATTCCATCGGCGGTTTGCGTATAAACTGGGCTTCCCCGCAGCCTGCGAGACTTCAAAGAGAGAACAGTGCGAACCAATTAACCTTTGCGAGAGATCGAATCATGAAATACCTCATGAGCTTCTTGAGTGCCTGTATCTTTGTTAGCCTGTTCATGATCAATCCTGTCCCTGCTTTGGCAAAAGGGCCAACTGTGTCAAAAGTAGAAGCAATGAAAATTGCGGATCGAGAAATGGACATGCTCGGATATAAGCGGTCTGAATGGAAGGCGCACGCAGATGAGAGTAACGCAGAGTGGAAAAAAGTGAGCGCGCATCGTCGCGATAGCGCCTCTCCCGAAAGAAAACAATATTTGAAGAAGCAGGAATCGAAGCTAAAAAGACATCAATATTGGGCGGTACGCTATGAACATCTGGTGCCTCCAGGTGGTACGAAGAAAAATGGTGATGGTTGGGTCTTTGTTGCGAGCGATTCAGGGCGAGTGTTGTTAGTCATCCTACCTGGCTCTTAATCAGTCTGGGCGAAGAATGGTTTCTGATACCTTTATCTGTCCGCACGATGCATTGTTTGCATAGGTTGAATGGGGAAAGGATGGCGGCATGAAGAACAGGGCGATTGCGATCATAGCCATGTTTTGGGTTTTAGGGGGATTCCCAGTATTAGCAGCACAGGCCGCCGACTATAAGTTGGCTATGAGTACTGAAAAAGATGTCTGTCGATTGATGCTCGCTTTCGCCAATGACAATTTCCACGATAAAGGGCTGTCGTCATTCATGCAGTTGGGAAATCTTCCTACCTTAGAGGCGTCGGAGTTTGAGTTAGTGAGGTGGGGCACCGAAGGAGTGATTGGCGCATCCTCTGAAGTGCCAATCAAGAGCTCGGTTGTCGATATCAATAATGATGGGCAACTTGATTGGGTCCTGAAGACTCAATGGATGTTAAGCAGCCAGTACAGTGAACAATTGGATATCTTTGCAAACCACCAGGAACCAGTAGGTTTTGAAGGGGGGCTGGATAACAGCGATTTAGATCGTGCCGACCACCATCTGTCGTTGACAGGACAGAGCTACACACTGAAGAAGATATCTCCACACAAGTTTAAGGATGGGGCAACCCGAGATTACTGGATTGGCGGGGTTTTCAAACTCGTACTCTTTCGATTTCGGAACATCACGTACATTTTAATGGTTACACCAGGCGCTGCACCAGAGGTAATGCCTGGGCGGCGAAAATTTTCCGCGGTGGTCAAGTATACGCCAGCGTTTACCTTGCAGGATGTGTGCTATATCGAGGAACTGCAAGGCAAAAGGAAGTGAAAAGGTATCAGGAACCATTGTTTGAATTGGCGGTTGTGAGTTCTGGTGAACAATGGTTGCTGACACTTTGCTTACGTTGTCTTCTGACGGTCTAGATGAGTCCCCTACTACGCACGTTGAGCAAAGCTTTTCTAATTCTCTCCAGCTTTCTTTAGAGGAGTGGCCGAGGCTGCCCTTTACTGTGTGCATCGAACGAGCACCATCCTAATTGACCCTTCTAAATCTTGCTTTCTACTCTTGGCAGGGGGTACCCATGTTGGTCTACGTGCGGCCGTCGAACGAGGCCCTTCTCAGTGCGCGCGTTCCGGGAGCACAGGACCAGCATGGGTACCCCCTGCCTATCCTTTTCACTGTGCGCGTTCTGCGAGCAAGGAGGGCACCTGGCCGCTCCCCTCCCATTCCTTGTGAGGCCGCGCGTTGCGCGAGCACAGAAGATCATCAGGCTCCATGTGAGAAAAAGTGTACCGGGAGTCTTTTGTAGTCTTGTGCCATCACGGACGCATCACAGTCGCCCTAGAGGTAGAGGAGTTGGTTGGTGATCTCTTCGACGGTGAACCTGTTGAGCACGATCATGATCCGTCGGGCGAGTTCGAAGTCGGAGGCACGGCGGTTCGCGATGAGAATCCCAGAATGGGCGCGCTCTTCGTGGAGCGCGGCCTCGTGGAGTCGTTCATAGTCGCAACGATTGTGGGTGAGTATCGTGTGCTGGTGGGCTGAGGCAAAATCCAACTGTGCGGTATCCGAGCGACCCAGATTCTGCGCGTCCCTGGTGGTGAGCACCTCGAACCCGTGCGGGCGCAGCAACTGGGCGACAAAGACCGACACATCTTCATCGAGGTACAACCGGATAAAGAGGGGAGACTCGGTCACTGGAGGCGCGGGTGAATCTTCTCATCTGGCACGCGATTCCGACGGATGTCCTCATCGATCGCTTCTTGATGCTCCTGATAATAACTCAGGGCATCGAAGACCTGGGCGAGTGTGAGATGAGGCAGCCGCCCGATGATTTCTTCCGGCGCGACGCCAAATTTCCACAGTTCAGCGATCGCGCGTACAGGAGTGCGGGTTCCCGTCACGATGGGAGCCCCGTGGAGAATGTCTTCGGTGCAGACAATGTAGGGATGACCTGTTGCGGTTGTCATGAGGTACACCTTCGAATTCAATACGCGATTCAGCCTACTGGAGGGAGGGGGAGAAGTCAATTTGAGGGCAAGAAAGGGGCCGGGGTGCGTCGGCGCGAAGCCGGAGGAGTGTCGCGAATGACAGAGTCGTACTAGTTAAGACCTAGCTAGTCGCCTCGGCCTCGCGTGATGCGTGTTGTCGGACAACCGGCGGGACGAAGCATTCACAGAGGTACAACCGGGCTGCTCTCTCTTCCCATCTTTCCGAGCTTGGTTCCTTCTAGGGATGGGGGCTGATTGATATTCCACTGCGCGCAAGGAGGGCACCTGGCCGTTCCCTCCTCCCATCTTTCCTCGTTTATTCTCCCCATCGCAGGATGGCTCGGATGAGTCCCCCACTGCGCGCGTCCAACGAGGGGAGTCCGCGACCGCGCGTTGCGTGAGCACAGGGGACTTACCGAGCCATCCCTCTTCCTTCTTTGAAAGGACCGCGGCGAGTATGCTATACAGCGCTTCCTCTGAATGACCGGCTGCCCAACAATTCCTTCGTTCATCTCTATGGAACAAGAAACCAAAACGTATGTGCTGAAGCGCCCGGTTGATGAGCTCGTTTCCCGGAAGCTCTCCATTGATTATGCGGCGGCGTTGAATAGCCAGCAGCTTGCGGCTGTGACCGCGGGCGAAGGGCCATCGCTGGTCATCGCCGGCGCCGGCAGCGGCAAGACGCGGACTTTGGTCTACCGCGTGGCTTACTTGATCGATTCAGGGATCGATCCCTCCCACATTCTGCTCCTGACCTTTACGCGAAAATCATCGCAGGAAATGCTTGAACGGGCCGGTGAGTTGATCGGCGTACGCAGCGAGCGTGTCCGTGGCGGCACGTTCCACTCAGTGGCCAATATGTTGCTCCGGCGTTATGGAAGGTCCATCGGTCTTGAGCCGGGCTTCACGATTCTCGATCGGGGTGATGCCGAAGACCTGATCGCTTTGGTTCGCGCACAGCTGGGGTTGAACGAAAAAGACAAACGGTTTCCCCGCAAGGGGACGATTGCGGAGATGTTCAGCAAGTCCGAGAATACGCTGCGCCCGCTCGCTGAGATCGTGGTCGAAGAGTTCGATCATTTTTCCGACCATCTGGATGCCTTGGAGCAGTTGCAGCGGGGCTATCAGGCGTCGAAACGGCAACGCCAACTGGTGGATTATGACGATCTGTTGGTGTTGCTGCGGCGGCTTGTGATGGAGGATGACGGAATCAGGCAGACGATTTCATCCCTGTATCGGTACATCCTGGTGGACGAATATCAGGACACCAATCGTTTGCAGGCGGATGTCGTCCGGCATCTCGCATCCACCCACCAGAACGTGATGGTTGTCGGTGACGACGCGCAGTCGATTTATGCCTTCCGAGGCGCGACGTTCAAGAACATCATGGAGTTTCCCGCGCTCTTTCCTGGCACCACCATCTATAAACTTGAAGAGAATTACCGCAGTACCCAGCCGATTCTGAATCTCGCGAACGCCGTAATCGAAGAGGCGAAGGAAAAATACAGCAAACATCTCTTTACAAGGAAGCTCGATGGGCCGTTGCCGGTTCTGGTGGAGGCGGCGGGGGAGAATGCCCAATCGCGTTTTATCTCGCAGAAGATTTTGGAGCTGCGGGAGGAAGGGGTTCCACTCAGCGAAATGGCGGTGTTGTTCCGGTCGAGCTTTCACTCGTTCGACCTTGAAATCGAACTCTCTCGTCACGGACTGCCGTTCGTGAAGCGCGGTGGGGTGAAGTTTATCGAGACAGCACATGTCAAAGATTTGCTGGCCCATATGCGCGTCGTGGCCAATCCCTTGGATGCTGTGAGCTGGCATCGCGTGCTCATGCTCGTCGAAGGGGTGGGACCGAAGAAGGCGCAGGATGTCATGGCTGCGCTCGTGAAATCGGACGATCCCTATGTCGCTCTTCGCGCAATGCCGGGGCGATCTGGGAAAGGGCTTAGAGATTTGGCCCTGACACTCGAAAGCCTGTCTGGATCAGGAGCCCTTCGTCCGGCTGAGCAAGTGGGCCATATCTATGAGTACTACCTGCCGATTCTGAAGGAACATTACGACGACTATCCCAAGCGCACGCGGGATCTGGATCATTTGCAGACGATCGCGGAGGGGTATCAGGGGGTTGAATCATTTCTATCCGACCTCGCACTGGAGCCACCGGACGGAAATGCCGCTCGATCTGAGGCGCCCGATCGCGACGACGAACGACTGGTGTTGTCCACGATCCATTCTGCCAAGGGGCTAGAGTGGCAATGTGTATTTGTCATCTGGATTGTGGATGGAAGATTTCCATCGGTCTATTCGTTCAGTGAAGATGAGGGGCTGGAGGAGGAGCGCCGGTTGTTCTATGTTTCCGTGACGAGAGCCAAGCGGCATCTGTACTTGACCTACCCGATCAATGTGTTTGACAGGGGCAGCGGCATGGTGCTGTCGAAGCCGTCCCGGTTCCTGGACCCAGTTGCGCCTAGGCTGCTGGATCAGTTGGTTCTGGTGGAAGAAGGTGGTGGGCGGCATGACTGGTATTCTCGCGACGACCGTTAGCCGGATGCTGAAAAGGGGGCGGGGTGGCTGGGACGATTCCCGTGCTCGCGCAACGCGCGGCCTCAGAAGGCCCTCGTTGGACGCGCGCAGTTGGAATCATCCCAGCCACCCCTTATTAAGTGGTAGTTGCTACGGCCTTGCTTGGGAAAATGCGCGTCTCAACGCGCCAGGGTTGGGTAGGTGAAAAGGTTGGCCTTTTTGAGCATCCTGTGTGGCCATGAGTAATGCGGACTAAGATCGATGGTGTGTATGCTGTGCAGAATGGTCGTGATGGGTCTTCTCATGGGCGGACTTCTTTTCGCGCCGAATGTGGGGATGTCGGAAGAGCGTCTGTCGTCAGCCGACCGGATGTGGGGTCAACTGCTTCATGAGGCTCATGCGCTAGGCCTTCCGACAAAGTTCCTCAAGGCAGTTCCACCGAGCTTCGTGCGGTTTGAATTCGAGGATTTGCACAGTTATGCCGCTGAATATCATCCCGGGGAGCATCGGATGGTGCTGAATCGTGCGCTGTCTTTTAATGGAGCCGGGGCTACGTTACGTCCGCTCGGGCAACTCACCCATGCCCAGATCGAAACACTCTTCCACGAATTGTTCCATGCCTATATCGATTACCTGGTGACAGAAGTTGAGACATCGCCCGGCGTAGCGCCGAATCCTGTGCTCACTTTTGCGAGAGCACAGCAGGGTTGCCACTATGGATCAGTGCTGATCACTCCGGTCGTACAGAGGAAGGGAGAAACTGAGGAGCGGTATCTGACGGAACGTGAATCTTGGGAAGCTCTCAACGAAACGTGGGCGGTATTTGTCGGGTGGATCGTGTGGAACCAGTTGGAGTTGAGCAGCGGCACAGGGCAATCAATTCAGAAACCGGGGAAGAGTCAGGATGAATGGGTGCGCCGTCTCAGGATTGCCGATCGAGAAGGAACATTCCGTGGGTATTATGAACCGGAGGATTCTGTCGAGCGGGCCGTTGTTCAAAAGCGGTATTTGGCCCCTGCATCTCGGTTGTTGGAATCGGAAGCCACGGTCATTTTGAAGGAAGTCATTGAATTTTCTCCCAATCTACTGGCCCGTGCGAGGGAGGTATTCTCCGGTCTCGGCCAAGGAGTTGACCGGCATGGCCAGTGTGGGTAGTAGCGACGCCTTTCTATAAGTTCATGAAATGGTTGCGAGCTGCTCGAAGCAAGCGGGCTTGGCCGGACTGCTCCATCGCTGGAGATTAGGGAACGGTGAAATGAAAGGGAGGCGGAAGGCTAGCGCGAAGAAAATCTCGGTCGGCAGCAATATTTTGACAAAAAGCAAGATAATTATGCTTTAGGGTATTGACTTCACCAGACTTCATCAATAGAATCCAGCGTTTCATGAGCAAGGCTGGTCCACGGCCTCACCGCCTGCATCCTTATTCAGTAAGGAGGGGGAAGCTGTGTGTGGACCGGCGTACATTTTCTTTTTCATCATTTGGATGAAAAAGACAATTATAAGTTGATCGTTTAGATTTATTTATTGTGTTGTGTGCAGGGATTTTCGGGCAGGTACCCAAGTGGCCAAAGGGGGCAGACTGTAAATCTGTTGCCATCGGCTTCCAAGGTTCGAATCCTTGCCTGCCCACCACAAAGAAATAGACGCAGGCAAGTGACGAATGCTGAGCATTGAGCGAATGAGAAACCAGGCTTTGAACTCAGCACTGTGCACTCTAATGACGGGCGGGCGTAGCTCAGTGGTAGAGTTCCAGCCTTCCAAGCTGGCTGTCGTGGGTTCAAATCCCATCGCCCGCTCCAGAGGACGTGAAAAGTGAAATGTTATTCGCGAAACGTGAGGCATGCGGAAATAGAGATTGAATCCACGACAGCGGGGATTTCGAAAGGGGCTCACCCCTTTCGTGAGGAGCGCGCGATGGGGCTGGCCCCCTCTGCGGGAGTCAGCGAAGCAGGCTTCAGGGCTGAGTTGATGACGGAGTGCGGTTCAAGTCCCATCGCCCGCTCCAAAAGGAAGACGTGGGGCGTGAAACGTGAGGGGTGAAACGAAAATAGCGAGGCGGCTTCCATCGTTTCACGTTTGACGTTTCACTAAGAAAAGGCCCACGTAGCTCAGTTGGTAGAGCACGTCCTTGGTAAGGACGAGGTCACGCGTTCGATCCGCGTCGTGGGCTCCAAGTAGAGCGTACTCGACTGGCGTTCATTTTAACGAGCGCGACTGGATAGGGCTTCTGGAGATTTTAGGAAGGGAGTAAGGCATGGCGAAGGCGAAATATGAGCGGCGGAAGCCGCACGTGAATGTCGGGACGATCGGGCACGTGGACCATGGCAAGACGACGTTGACGGCGGCGTTGACCAAGGTCAGCGCCGAT
>Ga0194035_1000199_pt1 | contig 36186 bp, 30 predicted proteins | sample JunL2320m_MetaG_FD_148680 | JGI IMG/M metagenome (GOLD analysis project Ga0194035, IMG submission 148680) | Anoxic zone freshwater microbial communities from boreal shield lake in IISD Experimental Lakes Area, Ontario, Canada - Jun2016-L239-20m | ecosystem: Environmental > Aquatic > Freshwater >...
ACCGAAAACCCCCAGAAGATTTGTTGCAGATACTTGATAATTACGGTCAAAACATAGGTCTTGCCTTTCAAGTTACCGACGATCTTCTCGATGTTCTAGGAAAATGCGAATCTGCAGGAAAACGAGTTGGAAAAGACGCGCAAAAGGGTAAACTAACCTATCCGGGTTTATTGGGGATTGAGCAGAGTAAACTTTTAGCTGGTGAACTTTGTAAAAACGCTCAGCATTTGGCAAGCCAACTTGGACCCAATGCTGCGCCCCTCATGGATTTGGCGGATTACCTTGTTTCTCGAGATCATTAGGTACAATGAATTTACAATCTGGCAATTGACGCCGGGTTTTTGGATGCACAAAGGATAGTTGCAATGCACAGAATTCTTCCGAAAATTGAAGGCCCCGAAGATCTTAAACTCCTTGATAACCAGGAGCTAGAGTTACTTTGTCAAGAAATGCGGGACGAATTAGTTCGAGTATTAAGTTTAAGGCCTGCCCACTTCGCTAGTAATCTGGGCGTAGTGGAATTATGCGTTGCACTTCACTTAAGTTACGATTTCTCCAAAGATCGCATCATCTGGGACACCGGGCATCAGATTTATCCCCATAAATTAATTACCGGGCGCTATCGCAATTTCGACACCATCCGCACCAAGGGTGGACTCATGGGATACCCCAATCCCGCCGAAAGCAATTTCGATCTTTTTATGACAGGCCATGCTGGTTGCAGTCTTTCCACCGCTCTTGGATTAAAAGTTGGTGATGACCTAAACGGCAATACCGACAGGCACAGCATCGCAGTAATAGGCGATGGTGCTTTACCCTCGGGGATCGTTTTTGAGGCACTTAACAACGCAGGCGGGCTCAACAAAAATTTCCTCGTTATCCTTAATGATAATGAAATGTCGATCTGCCCAAGGGTCGGGTCGCTTGCCAAATGCCTTGATCAAGCAAGATTAACCTCCCTTTACCAAGATTCAAAACGACAGCTAAAAGATCTTCTCGAAAAGATTCCTTTTGGCGGTGTAGCCAAACAAGCCCTTGAGCAACTTAAAGACGGACTTAAAGCATCGTTGATGGGTGGAAGGCTATTTGAAGAATTTGGCTTCCGCTACTTTGGCCCTATTGATGGCCACGACTTACCCGGAATGCTTAAGTGGTTTGCAGACATCAAAGAACAAAAAGGTCCGATTCTATTGCATGTGCTCACTCAAAAAGGATGCGGAGTACCTCAGGCTAGCGAAGATCCGGTTACATTTCATACCCCTCCTGTTTTTGAAAAAGTAGGACCTGAACGAACCCTTATTTCCATGAAACGCGGGGGCAGCAAAGGTTACACCGATGCTGTTAGCTCAAGCATTTTTAAAATCATGCAGGAAAACAAGAAGGTTTCCGTCATCACTGCCGCCATGTGCCAAGGGAATAAACTTGAGAAGATTCGTGAAGTATTTCCCGAGCGCTTCTTTGATGTGGGCATATGTGAATCCCATGCCGTTGCTTTTGCTGCGGGCCTTGCGAAAACAGGTAATCGACCTATCGTTGATATCTATTCAACTTTCTTGCAACGATCTTTTGATCAGGTTTTCCAAGAAGTATCTTTACAAAATCTACCTGTACTCTTTTGCCTAGATCGTTCGGGGATCACGGGGCCTGATGGCCCCACACATCATGGCGCTTTCGATAACACCTACATGCGCGTTTTTCCCAATATGACAGTGATGGCACCTGGTGATGAACTTGATGTTGAACCGATGATTCGGCTTTCGTTAGCTCATAATGGGCCCACCGTAATTCGTTACCCAAAAGCCAACCTCGAACGCATCAAACGCGATTTTGTACCTCTTGAAATTGGACAAGCTGAGGTTATTGATTGGGGCGAAGATATCATTCTTGTTGCATATGGAACACTCCTTGTCGAGTGCTGCAAAGCTGCTGAAATTTTACGCGAAGAGGGCATGCATGTTGGTGTCATTAATGCACGGTTCTTAAAACCATTGGACAAAAACACCTTGTTTAAAGCCATGGAAGAAGCCAACCTTGTCATTTCCGTCGAAGAAGGATCCTTGGAAGGAGGGTTTGGCAGCGCTATCCTTGAAGCCGCCAACTCTGCTGGCATTGAAACCCGTAAGTTAATCCGACTTGGACTGCCAGATCATTTCGTTGAACACGGCGAACGAGGCGAACTCCTCCACGACTTGGGACTTGATGCCATCGGGATTGCCAACGCTGCTAAGCAGTGGTTTGCAAAGGATGTTGGCGCCTCCAGACAAATCCTAGGCAAATAACTCATGGACCGGTGCCCCTGATGAAAATTTTCATCCTCGGAAATGCCCAACGACCTGGGGTAACTACCCAGTCCGAAAAACTTCTTCCTTTGCTTGAAAAGCACTTTGAAGTTGTGCTCGTTGATCTTGATCAAAAAGAAGACCTTTCCAAATACAAAGCTGATTTTACTTTTGTTTTGGGAGGCGATGGTGCCATCCTTCGTGCAGCTAGGCAAATGGGCTACAATCAGATACCCGTACTAGGCATCAACCTTGGGCGCTTGGGCTTTCTTGCTGATCTTAATACTGCAGAACTTGAAGAATGCATTCCTGAGATTGCTAATGGTAATTTCAGAATTACAAATCATTTGATGTTTGAATGCTTTACCGATACCAAAGATAAGCCCGGACCTTTCCTTGGCCTTAATGAAATTTCCATTCATTCTGGTGCACCTTTTCATATGATCGAAATCGATTTGATTGCTGATGAAGAACCCGTTTGCACTTACATGGCTGATGGATTGATCATGAGTACGCCAATCGGTTCAACGGCTTACAATCTGTCTGCGGGCGGTCCTATTTTAAATCAAGAAATCGAAGCCTTTGTCATTAACCCCATTTGCCCTCATGTGCTTACAAGCCGCTGCGTTGTCGATTCTGCTTCAAAGGTTTACAATTTGGTGATGAACCGAGTTACTAAGGGGACCAGCCTCGTTATCGATGGGCAAGAAAAAATCCCGCTGGTAAAAGGATCTAAAATTACCTTTAAAAAGGCTCCGGTCAAATTTCAATTAGCCAAAGTGCCTAATAAGAATTTTTATCGCACTCTTCGCGAAAAATTGAACTGGGGCGTTCATCCAAATTACCGCAACCAATCTACCTAAACTTATGCAAATAAACGACTTATATACCATAAATGCTACTTTTTCAGGATTGGTCCAAGGTGTGGGATTCCGACAATCTGTGCTCCAAATCGCTCAGCATTTCGAACTCAAAGGCAGGGTTAAAAACCTTGAAAATGGCACCGTGGAACTCATTGCGGAAGGAGACCGGGAAAAGGTTGACTCCTTCCTTAAAATGGTGCAAAATAGATTTCATAATAACATCACACAATTACAAGTTAATGTTATTTCTTCTCTTGGTTATGTAGACTATAAAATAGAATATTGAAGTGCTGTTTTACCTGAGGCTTTGCATCTAATGAACTTATCGTTTCAACAATGGATGATTGAATCCGGTTTTGTCTGGGCGCAATTTTTGGTTGCAATACCTTGGATGCTTACTCTTTTCTTTTCAGAAAATAGCTCCTCGGATAAACCCAAATCTTCAGCTTTGTTAACCACTTTGGTAACCATGTTTATTCTCGGAGGAATTTTTCCTCCCATCTTCCATACCTTCCTTCAAGAAACCAACAGTATTGAAACAGCCGGCAGGGTTTATGGCGGCGTCTTTCAAACACAACTCATTCTCGATACCTTTGTTCTTACTTTTTTCATCCTCCTCAAAATTTGGCCCAAAGGTGGCGCTGTTGCTCAAGCCGCTTTTCGTGAAGGCATTAGGCAACCTATGTTTTGGCTTCTTTCAAGCCTTGCTCTTTTTGCTCTCCTTGTTTCTCCTTTTATTCCTTACTTCACCTTCGGCGAAGATCTCATCATGGTCAAAGAATTGGGTTACGATACCATCATGCTAGCAGCGGTGGTGTTTGGAACCTTGGCAGCTAGTATTTCTGTAAGTGAAGAAATCGAAGGGCGTACCGCTGTCACACTCATGAGCAAACCGATTTCCCGCAGGCAATTTCTTCTGGGCAAATTTGTAGGCATCCTGCTTTCTGCTTTTCTCATGTCTTCTATTTTGTTTGTCGTATTTCAATCCATTCTTCTTTACAAACATTGGCTCGACAGAATGGATCCTGTTGCAAACCCAGAGTGGATCAAACTCTTTTTATCCAATTCGACTCTCCCATCCGAAACTAAAGATCTCATTAACGGGCTTGCCTTCTGGATTCAACACACCCTTGAAACCTTCCCGGGTCTTATTCTTAGTTTTTGCCAAGTGAGCGTTTTAGTTTCGATCTCCGTTTCTCTTGCTACCCGTTTACCCATGGTTGTAAATCTTAGTACCGTTCTCGTAATCTATTTCCTTGCTCACCTTACCCCCGTATTAGTTGCAATCGGTGAAAAATCGAAAGCTACCGACCCTGATTCTCCTGTCTCGCGACTTCTTGGATTCATGGCGGGTGTCTTCGATTTATTCCTGCCTGGCTTGGAATTTTTCCGCGTGGGACCTGCCATCGTTGGCGATACACCTCCAGATTTTATTCCCTTTGCCATTTATGTCTTATCCGTTAGTTTCTACGGATTAATTTACACTACAGTTGCACTTATTGTCGGCCTGATTTTGTTTGAAGATCGAGATCTGGCTTAGTTTGTTATTCGCCATGGATTTGGCACTTACACGGGTGGGATATGCCCGATATTATTGATCATGAACTGTATTTTTTCAAACTCATCAATTATCGTTCTGGCGACCGATGGTTGCGTTACATTACTTTTCTTCTATCCTTTCTAAAATACTCAGCGATTTTATTTGTTTTATTTCTTTGCTGGTGCACCTGTTTTTTTCTATTTTCAGAAGCAATTCCATTTTCAAAAGATGGAACCATATTAACAACAGAACCCAAAACCTCTTCTGCCATTGTAAATCATTTTTGGGATTGGATTTCCCTTCATGGTTGGGGTCCTAATCCTCAAGTTGCTATTTCAATCCTCATTCCATCTTTAAGTTTCTCTTTCCTTCTAATCCGTTTACTTGAACAATCCATTTGTTATTACGGTGCAGAAAAGCAACTCTCATTAATACGAAAAGTTTTCTATCAAAACGAATTTTTGAAATCTCAACAATCATTGCTAAATAATAGCAATCCTATTTTTGATGTCGACAAACTCATTGCAAATACTGGTGAACTTCTACTAATTTACACCTCAAAAATACAACCCACCATTATTGCAATAATTATTTTTACAACTGCTGGTTTGATCGCCAACACTGCGCTATATCTTGTTTTTTCAGGCTTATTCTTTCTCATTCTTGCAATCCAGGCTATTCTTGCACTCAAATTCCGCACTCTCCTTCAAGAGCAAAAAACTTCGTTCCAAGTTGAATCCACATTGTTTCTAAAACTTTACAATGCAATGTCTTTCTCTAAGGCTTTTGGACTTTCTCACATTTGGCTCGAAAAACTTTCTCTTGCATCTTACAACCATCTAAAAACCAAACTTAAAATCAATTTCTACTTCAATCTTAAGCAATATCTTGGATACTTCTGCTTCATCCTCTGCCTTGGGATTTTTCTTTTATTATCTGAAATATTCATCTCATTTAAAATTGCAAACGCACCCGATTTATTTGTCTCGGGAACTATCGCTTTCCTTACTGCATTTTATTCTAAATTCTTAATCGACTGCAAAACCATAATGATTGAAAATTACTCTTCAACTACTGATCTATTTAAAAAATTAGAAGATAAATCTGGGTTTTCACAAAACGATAATGGATCACTTATCTTCCCAGTTTTCAAAACAATTCATTTAGATTCGATCTCCATTAACAATAACCTCAACGACACCCTTATTAAAGATCTCACTCTTAACATCGAAAAAAACTCCCGCATAGGTTTTGCTGGTCTCCAAAAAGAACAACGCACCGCAATGGGATTACTCTTATCATGTTCCCTTACTCCCGACATGGGCGAATTGCGCTTTGATAACACCAACGCAAGAAGCTTAAATATCAATTTAATTCCAAAAGAAATTACTTTCGTTTCAGAACGATTTGAAATCATGCCTGATTCTTTTAAAAACATCATCTGTAATTACACTAAAACCCCGGACTGGCCTAGGATGCTGGATGCTGCCAAAAACACAAATATTCATGCTAAATTACTTGCTCATCCGAACTGCTATGAGCTTTTTTATGATCCTGATAACAACTCTTTTGATTCAGTTTTTCAATACCTTCTGGGTATTACACGATCCGTTTATCTCGGCGCAAAAACACTTATCTTAGAAGAGCCAATTATTATCGACCCCACACAAAACCAAGATTTGATTAATTCTGTTTACGAAAAAACACTCACAGGCAAAACTATTGTTTTCCTTGGAGGTTGCGAAGCAACTTTGTCTTCTTGTGATAAAATTTACTTGTTTGAAAACAAAAGGGTAATCGCATCAGGCACTCACAAAACCCTTTCTCAAGATTACCCTGGATACCATTTGGTCAAAAATCAATAATCGTTAAGGATTGGCACGATAAACTTTTGTGGGTCGCCACCGGTTACATGAACTTTCTTGTCCCAGTCCACAAAAACATTCACTTCGCTTCGTACACCAAACTCTTCAAGATAAATCCCAGGTTCAATGGAAAACAAACTACCAGGCAATATCTTTCTTGTATCTAAAGTCTCTAATCCATCAATATTCGCCCCATTACCGTGGGTCTCCTTACCAATCGAATGCCCCGTTCGATGGCAAAAATATTCCCCATAACCAGCTTTCACAATCACTTCTCGTGTCACATTATCAATTTCCCAGCCTTCAACTGGCGTACCTTCCGCAAAAACTTTTCTTACTTTATCGATTGCTGCATCACGGGCCCGAGCTACGATATCAAATATCTTCGTATATTTTTCAGGCACGACTTTCCCTACGAATCCGGTGCGAGTCAAATCGCTATAAATACCTTCTGGATCGTTTAACTTAGCCCACAAATCAACAAGTATAAAATCCCCCTCTTGAATCTTTCGATCTGTTTCATTGGAAGTGGAATAGTGTGGGTCGCCACTATGCGAATTAACTCCTACTATCGGCGCATGATCTGTAAACAAATTATTTTTGGAAAAATGCTCCATGATAATTCTAATGACATCACTTTCCTTGATTTCATTTTTATTCCGTATGGATTCTGCAATAAAACGAAAAACCACCTCATAGGCCTCTCGTGTATGAATTGCAGCATCAAGATGGTTTTGAAATTGCTTTTTATTCAAACAGGATTCAAATACCTGTATCAAATCACCTGAAGAAACCACATCAACCCCTAAGGATTTTACGAATTCAATTGTTCCAGCATCAACTCGTGAAAGGTACGGGATGGCATTATTGGGGGAATACTCCATAGCGATTCTTTTTTTGCCTTCTAAAACATTTTTTAAAGAAGACTCCAATTCCTGCCATCGAAGATATATAGTTGAAATACCAGGATAGGAAGCAAGCGCACCTGGTTCGATCTTGTGATTAATTTTTACAGGGTCACCACTTGCAGGAATAAAATAAAACCATCGCCTGGATAGAAAAAGCTTTTCGGATAACCCTAGAACCCGCCTTGCCAATGGGTTGCAAAACCGGAAATCATAAAGCAACCAGCCATCTAAACCGAATTCTTTTAATTTTGCTTGAATCTTTTCAAGGGAAAACATGTCTCACCTACAATCTTTTAAAAAGTAATTTTTAAACCTCAAGCAGCATAGGTTATAATCTAATGTAATTGTTTAATTTTACCCATTATTATAAATATTGAAATTAGATTATCATGGATATGGATCAATTCAATCTTGAACTTTCCGATCCAATGCATCAATTCCATTTGATGCATATGGAAATTGCTCTTGAAGAAGCTAGAGCTGCTGAACAAGAAGACGAAGTACCAGTGGGCGCTTTGATTGTTTCTGCTAAAGCGGGCATCATTGCTAAAGCTCATAACCAAAGAGAATTGCTTAAAGATCCCACCGCGCATGCAGAGATGATCGCCATCACCCAAGCAGCACAATATCTCCAATCATGGCGCCTTGAGAATTGCATATTGTATGTCACACTCGAACCTTGCCCCATGTGCGCTGGGGCCATTGTTCAATCACGTATTCCATGGGTCGTTTATGGCTGCATGGATCCCAAGGCGGGAGCTTGCCATTCCCTTTATAATCTTTTGAATGACCCGAGACTTAACCACCGAAGCAGGGTAGTTTCCGGAGTGCTTGAAAACGAATGCTCAAGTATTCTTTCTGAATTTTTCCAGAAAAAAAGGAATAATCGTAAAGGTTCGCCCAAACTGTGATAATCATAGGGCGTTTTCAGTTTTATATTTTCAAACTCTTAACTCATTTTTAATCCTGTGGTAGATTCCTATTGATACCATTTTATAAGAGATTTTATGATGCGAATATTCATTTTAACCTGCGCTTTATTCTTTATTGCTTTTAATGCAAAATCGGCTGACAATCTCAGAATTTTTTCACAACCCGAAATCCCCTCCCAAGAAGTTCTTGACAGGCTAAATCTTAAAATGATGTGGCGTGCCTTCTCTCCCATGGAAGGAAAGCGTGATGGTTATCACGATATTCAAATTTCAGAAAACCAGATACTTGCTCAAACTAGAGGCGGCACGATTGTTGTTTTTAATTCTGAAACTGGTGAAGTCATTTGGAAAACCAATTTCGGTAAACCTTATCAAGTTTTTTACAACCTTGCTTTTAATGATAAATTTGTTTTTGCGGTCAACGAAAATGACCTGTACGCTTTGGACAGAAAAAACGGAAGTATAGCTTGGCAATCAAGTTTTGGGATATCAATTTCTGCACCTCCCTCCGTAGACAAACACCATCTTTTTCTCTCTGGATCAAACGGAAGAATTTATTGTTATGCTTTGCCTCTTTTCAAAAAGAATGGTGAATTTTCAGGATATGAAAAATCAGACTTTTTTAATCGCATTACCAAAAAAGCAATTGTTGATGTTCCCGATGATACTGCTGAATCTAACGCACTAGCACCCGCCTATGGTGTAGGTTCTACCCGTTCTAGAGGGCCGCAACCAAAACTTATTTGGGAATTTCAAACCAGACTTATTTTAAATTACCCTCTTCTCGTTACAGAAGAAATTGTTTCTGCTGTTGGCATTAAAGGCAACTTAGTTGCCCTTAACATCCATTCAGATCTGAGCCATACTACCCTTGAAACAAATCCAGGTTATTCTGCAGATAATGCGGTGATTGTTCCGCCATCGCGTTATGAATCAATCGCTTATATTGGCTCCATGGATGCCTGTTTACACGCTTTTGATTTGCAAGCCGGGAAACTTCTTTGGCGCTACACCATTGGTAGCACTGTTCATCATCGTCCATTTGTTACCGATAACGAAATATTTGTTACTGGTGAAAAAAGCGGATTGGTTAAACTTTCTCGTGAAACCGGATTACCCATGTGGAACATCAATAACGGAAATCGATTCACCTCCGCCCAAGAAAAATCTGACCGTATTATTGCTGCAAATTCTAAATTCCTTTACACTCTCGATCGAAGTGGCAAAATGGTGATCATCGATCGAACCAATGGCGCATATTTAACCACTTGGGATGTTCACGATTTTGTTTTTCCCGTGGTCAACCGTACCAATGATCGCTTATTTTTAGCTGCTAATAATGGATTAATCATCTGCATGCGCGACCGGGATTTTACTAAACCCATGCTTCATATTAAAAAAACACTTTCCACAACTCCTGATTCGGTTCCAACGATTGATGCTCCAGTTCCGAATGATATCCTTAAAAAAATACTTGAAACTAAAATCAAAGAAGAGGAAGGCGTTGAAAAGCCTCTTCAAGAATTGCTTGATGAAATTACTAAGAAATATAATGTTAAATTTGAAATAAACAAAAAAGCTTTTGCCGCTATGATGATTCTTGATGCAGACAAAAAACCTGTTAAAGCTCCTGCCGCTGATAATATCCCTTTAGCAGTGTGGCTCACGGGGATTTTAGACCCATTAGGCATTACCTACCAAGGAGTTGTAGACACTATCCTTTTATTCCCTGCAGAAAAACCGATGAAAGACAAATAATTATTTACTGCCGCCCGATGTTTGAAATATCTTCTGCAGAAAACCGGGTTGAGGCTCTTTGTTTGAAGTATCGTGAAGATATTTCGCCCATGTTTCATAATTCGCAGGATAATTCTTGCCTGTTATACTTTCTAATGAATCCCTGCAACAATTTACCAACGCCACATCTTGTTCGCTTTGTAATACCGATAGTAAACTTTCTGATGCTTGATATTCCTTATATTTACCTAATGCTTTGGCAGCTATAATTCTTTCATCAACTTTTTGCTGGCGATCCTGCTCAGAACCCACAACCGCTGGTTCTTTCAATACCTTAACCAATAACTCCAAGCCTGATGGGCTTCGCACTTCACCCAATGAATTTAACACCTGACATTTTATTACCGTTGCAGTATCTGGATTAAAATTTGATGCCCTATAGTAAGCATCTTTCAAAACTTCGGGCGTGCGCGAATCCTTGAATGTACGAAGGGTTGATATCGCTTGAAGCCTACATATTGCTTGACGGTCTATTAATGCAGCATCTGATAGTATTTTGAATACTTTTTCTTGTTCTTCCGCAGTACCCTTATTTGACAATGGTTCTTTAAGCGAAGCTAGCGCTGCAGATCTCTTATCGCCGTCCACACTTTTTTCTAACACCACCATTGGCGGATCAGGCGGAAGAAATAAACTCTTAATCCGAAAATCCCTACTGGTAACAGAATCCCAGAATGATGCGCAGCCTGGGGCTACAACCATCAACCCAATTAGCAAGGATCGCACGATAATTCGCTTGCCTACTCTTATTTGATAAAAACCCATGTTTGTTTACCAACTTTTAATGTTACTACGCCTAGATTGTTAAAATATTCCACTTCAAGCGATCCTGATAGCCTTGATAAGATTTTTCTTCAATACGAGTTTATACCTTTCTCAGCAAAAACCTGCCCGACCTACTCTCAGCATTTACCCATAAATACCAAATTTGACAAATTATCATGTACTTGATCAATTTTTTCACATAACCTCGAATTTCTTTTCATTTCATGCAATACTACCTCTTATGGAAATCGAAGAATTTACTGCACTTGTCCATATTACTCAAAAACTTGGCCTTATTTCTCCTTTTGTTGCCGAAGAAGTGCTCGCACATACCCGAATAAGCAACAGCAAGTTTATTGATCCAAAAATTTTAACTGAACATAACTATTTGACTGATTGGCAGATAAGTAAGATTGTAGCAGGTGATGGCACCATGCTTTTATTTAATGGATATCACCTTCTTTTTCCGATTGGGCCAGGAAAATTGGGGCGAACTTACAAAGCCAGGAAAATTGATACCGGAGAACTTGTTGCGTTAAAAGTCCTCAGAAAAAGACACGCCAATAACAATGTTGAAATACTTAAATTTTTACGCCAGGGCGAAATACTCAAAGATATTAACCACCCCAACATTGTTAAAACTTTAGATTTATTTCCAGGCACAAAAAACATACCACCCTACCTAACTTTAGAATGGATGAAAGGCGGGTCAGTTTATGACTGGCTTGAAATAAAAACTTTTCTTAGTTGCCCCGAAGCTTGTCTAATTATGGAAGAACTTAGCAAAGGTTTTTTATTCTTACAGAAGATGGGGATATCACACGGGAATTTCTCAGGGGCAAAAGTACTGCTTGAGAATCCTGCCCATCCTAAAATCAACAATTTTCGTTTTGGATCAATTTTTGACCCGCTAACAGGGCAGATTAATAACCAGAATTCCTTGTCATTTGATTATGCGGGTTTAGCAAGGCATTCGGGAGAGTCTTCCACCCCTAGTCAATCAGATATTTTTTTTGCAGGGTGTCTTTTTTATCACCTTCTTACAGGAAAATCTCTCCTTCCGGGTTCTTATCAAAAAAGAAAAGAAATGTATAACAAGAATGAATTCAAATTTATTTTCAACACAGAGTTCGAAAAAACACTCCCCTCAGAAACATTGCCTATTATTAAAAACATGATTTCAATCGACCCAAAATCACGCTACTCCGACTTTCTTCAAGTTCAAATTGCAGTTCAATCCATCAGAAAAAAAATTCAAGCGGAGTATGGCGTAAATCCATCAGAAAACGGTTCAACTATTTTTTTGGTGATTCGTAATGATAAAAAAAGGCAACTGATCAAGGCTTACATGCAAAACAGGGGGTTTCGAATTTTGCAAGCAAACAATCTTGAACAAGCCCTTACTGTTTACAACCGGGAACATTTCAAACACCTTATAATCGAATTGGATAGTTATCTTTCCATTAAAGAAACTTTTTCAAAAATGATCATCGAATCAGAACTGCGCAGACGCTTTCTTCATACTATTTTTTTGGTGGGTAAAAAGAAACCACTGCACATCCCTGCAAGGAATGGCAACACTTTCATTGAGACACCAATCGATTTTTCATTAGTTATGGAAAAAATCATGGCTCATGAAAAATCATGATCCTAGTTTTGGTAGCACTCTTCCAAGGTGAGAAATCAAAAACTTCATGTCTTCCCACACTTCTTTTTTCTTTTCAGGGGTACGCAATAAAGATAACGGATGATAGGTGCATAAAACCTGGATACCTTTCCAATCATAGAATTTTCCCCTTAATTTATTGACCGGAATTTTAGTATCTAATAGATTTTCTGCAGCACATGACCCAAGACAACAAATCACTTTTGGCTTTACCAATGCCAGTTGTTTTTCAAGAAAACCTCTGCAGTTGGAAACTTCGCTAGGTAGAGGCAATCGCTTATCCGGGGGCTTGCAACTTATAATATTTAGAAAGTAAACTTCTTCACGCGACAAACCGCAGGCCTTCAGAATTTTATCTAACAACAAACCGTCTTCACCAACAAAAGGCAACCCTTTTTCATCTTCAGCACTACCTGGGGCTTCCCCAACAAAACAAATATCTGGCTCTATTTTACCAACACCAAAAACCGTATTCTTTCTTGTTTGGACAAGTTGAGGGCATTTCACACAATTTGCAACCTCCTCTTTGAGCAATTGCAATAATCCTGTTTTTTTCTCCAGTGAATGCAAAACCGAATGAGTCGAACTTTTTTCAGGCAAGGGAAGATTTATTACTGCTGCCTCACCATCAACAGGAGGAGATTTATGGGCCAAGCCCTCACTTATTTGCAAGGTTGAATTATTATTATTCTCGAGCCATTCAACACCCGAAAGCCTGAGGCTTTCAAGATGCATCTGGATTTGTTTGTGTAACTCTCTGGAAGAAATATTCTGCACGCATCAACTCCAAGACTGAACAATAGATTTTTAATAGCTTATTCAATAATGTTTCATTATGCATTTTATACTGTATCAGAGCATTGCGCCTGATTTTCTGGAAAAACATCATGCAAAAAGATGATCTTTTTAATATAGGTTTAATCCAGATGGCTTGTCAGCAAGATCCCAATAGGAATCTTGAAAAAGCGCTTGCTGGGATAGACGAAGCTGTATCTAAAGGGGCCCAGATTATTTGCCTGCAAGAACTCTTCCTAACTCCTTATTTTTGCCAGATTCAAGACCCCTCGTTATTTGAACTTGCAGAACCGATTCCTGGGCCGACCACCGATGCGCTGGCAAGTTGTGCCAAAAAAAACCGCTGCGTTATAATTGGGTCCATTTTTGAAAAACGGGCACCGGGGCTTTATCACAATACTGCTGTAGTTATTGGCCCCGATGGTAATATCATTGGAATTTATCGCAAAATGCATATTCCTGATGACCCACTCTTTTACGAAAAATATTATTTCACTCCGGGCGATCTTGGCTTTAAATCATTTAAAACACCTTTTGCTGAAGTAGGCGTTCTTATTTGCTGGGATCAATGGTACCCAGAAGCTGCCAGACTTACTGCACTTGAAGGTGCAGAAATTATCTTTTATCCCACTGCTATAGGCTGGCATTCTCACGAAAAAGAGATCTACGGCAAAGCGCAAACAGAAGCTTGGCTAACAATGCATCGTTCCCATTCAATCGCAAACGGAATTTATGTTGCAGCAGTGAATCGAATAGGCCAAGAAAAAAACAGTGCAGGGGGCAGCTTAGAGTTTTGGGGAAATTCCCATGTATTAAATACATATGGAGGGTATCTGCATCACTCAAAGGAACAGAAAGACGAAGCAATTGTAACTAGCTGTTCAAGAAAGATGATTGAAGAAACACGGAGGAACTGGCCCTTTTTCCGGGATCGAAGAGTTGATTTTTATAAAGGAATTTCAAATCGCTGGAATAGCAAAACATCTTTATAAAAGGTAGTGATATGTGGCTATGCAAAATAATAAAGATTTTATAACAAGAAAGGTAAAAGGGGTTTTGGGCGAAAACCCCTTCGACTTTAACATTCGATTTTTTAAATACTTAACAAACAATAAAGAAATCTGGGCGGAACACTTTTATTGCAAGTTAAGCAAAAAGATAATCAATGCTACATTATAGCTAGCAAATAGTATGCCAATTAAAACACTAAACTCAAACAGATGATAAACGCGTAAAAACGCTTGGTATTCCTACAAATCCGAAAAGCAAAAAAAACACCAGCCGGGAAAATCGGCTGGTGTCGGAAAAACCGTCTATTGCAGGTCTGGTTAATTTCGAGTGCCGAAATCACCTTTGGCGGCTCTCCATGCACTATGAATATGATTAGCAGGATTTCCACTGCCATCAGCTTGCATGTTTAAAAATTCGATTAAAAAATCAGGGCCTTGAAGCCTATAAGTATAAGGGTCACCCGGTTTTGATTTATCAATGGCATAGCTAAAATCAATTTTCGCAAAATCAGGGCCAACAAGTCTGGTCGCCTCTTTTTCAGCAAAATCGACTGGAAATCGATTGGAATAGGCTTGGATCAAATCCTGAACGATTTTCTTTTGCTCGGGATTTAATGCTCCAGATTCCAAGCCTTTTGAAAAAGCAGGGGCTACAGATTTACCTTGCTCAATTTCTGCAAACAACTTATCAGTAAAGGCTATTTTCTTTTGCTCATCAGAAAGGGTCGCAATCAATTTCTTTGCAAAATCTTCAGTTTCTGGAAGCGTTCGAAGTCCTTTTTTACCACCATTTAATACCAAAGCTGGGTTAGCCCCAAAAAAGGAAGGCGTTGCACTAACTACTTTATTACCTTCGATCACAAAGTTTAAAGATAAGTGGTGGCCTTCAAAACGCCATCCCCATTTTTTCCCTGCAGCAGGCGTCCCAAAAACAGATACAAAATACCATTCAGAACTCCGGATGTTGGTGCCATTTTTCTCGTTTTCTTTTAAAACCTGTTCAAGACCCATGATTCCTCGAACTCTGGAAAAGCCTTCTTTGCTAGTTCCCGCTTGAGCCATATTAAGTGCTAGTTGCTTTTGTTCCGTTGACATTTCCTCCATCCGCAAGCCTTTTCGCGTTGGATTTTTAGCTTTATCTTGCAATGGAACGAAATTCCAATTGGTGCGTTCTGAATCTTCAAAACTAAACAAAGCCTTTTTCTTCTGCTCGGCCGTCAGAGAAGCTGAAAATTCTTCAACCGCTTTAGCCATTGCTCCTGCGGTTTGCAGATTTGTATCAGCATTAGAAATTATCGCTGTTATAAGAACTATCGCTGTGCAAATCACAGAACCAGTCTTAATCCACAACTTGTTTTTTAATAAGGATGACAATTGAATTTCTCCAAAAAAAAATATTTTCGAAACAAACAAAATATGACTATGGGAAAGAAATTTCTTTCACTTCGTAACGCAATGTACCTTTAGGAACCTTGAACGAAACCATGTCGCCACACTTCTTACCCAGCAACGCCTGGCCGCGAGGACTAGATGATAATATTTTATTGTTGTCGTAGTCCTCATCACCTGGACCAACGAATTCATAAGTTTCTTCTTCACCCGAATCCAAATCTTTAATAACAACGCGGGCGCCAAAAACAACTTTATCCGAAGGAAGGCTACTCATGTCAACGATAAGTGCGCGAGCAAGTTTATCTTTTAGTGCATCAACTCTTGCCTGCAGCATACCCTGATCTTCACGAGCTGCATGATATTCTGCGTTTTCGCTAAGATCACCCAATGCTCGGGCATCAGCAATTCGCGTAGCAATTTCAATCATTTCCGAATTTTGCATTCGATTTAATTGGGCCATTAAATTTTCGTAACCCTCTCGGGTCATCGGGACGCGTTCTATTGTCATTTCTTCACCACATACAAATAATTATCGTAATGCGGAATAACACTCCGCATCATGATTTGATTTAAAACTCTACCAACAAATTATATTAAATAGCAAAAACGAAGGAATTGCCATCTTTTATTTAAAACCCATTCGATTTTGTACCATAAAGTGTCATATTCATTTAAAAGATGGCGGTAAGATGCTTTGCTCTCACCCCAATTGAAAAACATCAAATTATTGTCAAAAATTGATTAGACGGGATTGATTTTACAAAAATCCATGCGAAACTTAAATGATAGGATAATTTCTTAGGGTAAATTGAAAGAACTATGAAGAAAAAATCTAAAAAAGATGAAGCAAAAGTGCTAGGGTTTGTTGGATTGGGCCTTGATAACAAGGATGATCACCAGCGTATAACTAATTGCGAACATTTTTATTTGGTAGGCGGATCAGAAGAAACCCACGAAAGAATGCAAGATACTGCAATTCGTTTTTCTGAATTATTAGAAAAAAAAGGTAAAAGGCTCGAAGATACCTGCCCTAAAGAAGCCATCGATTTGCTACGCGATTCGATGCGAGACTAGATAATCCTACCCAGAACTACAACTTCAAAAACAGAGAAATTCTCATGCTGTTGACACGCATTACCAGGCTTGTTTTTATAACGCTATTAATGGGGCTTGCTTTATTCCCTTTGCCCTCCTTTTCGCAACAGGAAACCGGGAAAAAACAAGTTAAAGAACTTAATCTTAAAGAGGAACTTGCCAACCTTACTACCAAAAGAAATCTTATTGCTAAAGAACTGGAATCACTTAAAAAAAACCAGACTTACGAGCACGATTTACCTGATATCGAAATTTACATCAAAGCTATCGATTGGCTTTTTCGAACCAAAGATTTTGATCAAAAAGACATCTTCAAGAGGGCCAATTTTATTGCGGAACAAGGCATCGCCAGAGCCTCAAAGCTACAAAACAATCAAAGACCCTGGCAATCCACCTTCAACACACCTCTTGCACGAGCTTACCGATCAACAATCGATGATTCTTTACAAGCTTACGCAATCATTTACCCTAAAGATTTTGGTTCCAACAAAACAAAGAAGTACCCGCTGCATCTCGTATTACATGGTAAAAACGAAAAGCTAAACGAGGTCAATTTTCTTTACGAAAACCGTGGTGAAAAAGCTCTTTCAAACGACCAAGATTTTATTCAACTTTCGATTTATGGCAGGGGGAACAATGCTTACCGCTGGGCGGGGGAAACCGATCTCAATGAAGCAATCCAAAATTTTACAGCCCAAGAAAAGCGCCTAGGCCGAGAGCACCTGATTGACACATCACGATTTGTTGTGAGGGGCTTTTCCATGGGTGGGGCAGGGAGTTGGCATCTGGGTTTACATCAACCAGACCGCTGGTGCTTAATGGGCCCTGGGGCGGGTTTTACAACTACACACGGTTATGTTCCGAATTTGCCTGCGATACTTCCTCAACAACAAGAATCGTGCTTGAGTATTTACGATGCCTATCTTTATGCTGAAAATGCGTTCAACATTCCCGTGGTCGCTTATTCAGGGGAGATTGATAAACAAAAGCAAGCTGCAGACATCATGCAAAAACACATTCAAAGTTTTGGTATACCAATGGAGCACCTTATTGCACCGGGGTTAGAACATAAATTCCCACCGGAATGGCAACAAAAAGCATTTGCTGCATATGCACCGCACATAGCCAAGGGCAGGGCAGCTTATCCGGAAAAAATCAAATTCGTAACCTACACACTTAAATACCCAAAATGTGATTGGGTGGAAATTCTCGGACTAAAAAAACACTATCTTCGATCAAGAATTGAAGCGTCATTTAATGGGCAAAGCTATCAACTACAGAGCGAAAACATTACAAAAGTAGCAATCAGTTTACCAAGCGAAAAAAGTAATACGACATTGTCAGGAAAATCAATTGCAATAACTTTTGATGGGCAAAAAATCTCCGCTACGCCGCTATCAGTTGATGGCTCCATGAAAATTATTCTAGAAAAGAATGATAAGGACATCTGGGCCATAGTTGCGCCTAAGAGTGTGGTAAAGAATGCCAAGGTTCCGGGAATACAAGGCCCGATTGACGATGCATTTACCAAGGGTTTTATATGTGTAACAGGAAGTGGCACGCCATGGAATGAACTAGTGCACAAAGTATCGATTGAAGAACTTGAACGATTCAAAAAAGATTGGGAGTTATTTTTCAGAGCGGAGCTTCCGATCAAAAAAGATTCCATGGTTACTACAAAAGATCTTGAAACAAAAAACCTGATTCTTTTTGGAGATGGCGGGTCAAATGCATTGATTGCGAAAGTTTTACCCGGGGCTCCAATCCAATGGAATAAATCTTCCATTGTGATAAAAACAAAGACATACACAAGTGCAGAAAACATGCCTGCTTTTATTTTCCCCAGCCCCTATTCAAGTAAGAATTATGTAGTGATCAATAGTGGACATACTTTTCGCACTGAAGATTTAAAAGCGACAAATGCGCTTTTATTTCCACGCTGGGGGGACTATGCGATTTTAAAAATCAGCCCGGGAATGCCATCGAAACACGAGTTGCAGATATCAGGAATTTTCGATGAGTTTTGGGCTTTGACCGAACAACCAAAGTGAAACGACTTAAATCGGTCACTGATAAAAAAGCAATCCATACATTTGAAAAGACCGGATTAATCGATATCTTTCGACAACTTCAAATCTATTCTTTTAACTGTTTTTCCCATCTTAATTCCTATTCCCTTAGAATAAGAATGAATATTTGTGGTATTAATGCTAGCGATTTAAAATAGTGGGCAATTATAGGTGCTATATTTTAGAAATCGCATCGGGTTCCAATTAAAGGAAAACATCTATGGATATGGATAAACTTGTTTCACTTTGCAAAAGAAGAGGTTTCCTTTTTCAATCGAGTGAGATTTATGGCGGGCTTAACGGGTTTTGGGATTATGGCCCTTTGGGAGTCGAATTAAAACGAAACATCAAGGAAGCTTGGTGGCAAGATATGATTTCAGGCCACAATGAACTTCTTATCAGCGACGGCGCGCCATGCGAACACCAAATGGTAGGTATAGATTGCAGCATCATTATGCATCCCCAAGTTTGGAAATGTTCCGGTCATTATGATCTATTTCATGACTTTATGGTTGATTGCAAGGAATCAAAAAAACGCTATAGGCATGATCAGGTGCGGGGTCGGTGGGCACTTGCAAAAGAACAAAGGGTATTTATTGCAACGCAATCAGGGGGCGATGAAGGGCTTCAAGAAACAGAACAAAAAGCTCTTAAGTTTTTCAACCTTCGTGCAAAATCATTGGAAGAAATATCTTGGGATGGGCCCTTGGTTTCGCTTGTAACCATCACCGATTTTGACAAAGTGCTTGGCCCTGATGCAAAAATTTTGGGTACACTAACTCCGCCACGCGAATTTAATCTAATGTTTAAGACAATTGTTGGAGCAATGGGTGGCGAAGAAAGTTCAGCGTTTCTAAGGCCCGAAACTGCGCAAGGGATTTTTGTTAACTTTAAAAATGTAGTTGATTCATCCAGAGTAAAAATACCCTTTGGGATCGCCCAGATTGGCAAAAGCTTTCGAAACGAAATCACTCCTCGAAACTTTACTTTTAGATCGCGCGAATTCGAACAAATGGAAATCGAGTTCTTCTGCCATCCAAGCCAATCTTCCCAATGGTATAAATACTGGCGCGATCGTAGATACAAATGGTACACCGATCTTGGATTATCTTCTTCCAGATTACAATTACGCGACCACCACAAAGAAGAATTAAGCCATTACTCCTGTGGCACTGCTGATATCGAATATGCGTTTCCCTTTTTACCTCCAGGTGAATTTGGGGAACTAGAAGGCATCGCCCACCGGGGAGACTTCGATCTTAAGAGCCATATGGAAGGCAAGTTAGTCCGATCTGGTGATGAACTAATTGTCGAGCAAGGCGAAGATGGCAAACCCAAACATCGGGGTTCTGGCAAAGATCTTCGATACTTTAATGATCAAACGAGGGAACGATTTATTCCTCATGTGATCGAACCTTCAGCAGGAGCAGATCGAGGCACATTAGCTTTTCTTTGCGAAGCCTATTTCGAAGAAGAAATCGAAGGAGAAACCAGGGTTGTCTTGCGTTTGAACCCAAGAATTGCACCCATCAAAGCTGCAATTTTCCCACTCGTCAATAAAGATGGGATGCCTGAAAAAGCTAAAGCTATCTACGGCGATCTTAAAAAAGAATTTTCAGTGTTCTTTGATGATGGTGGAGCGATTGGCAGAAGATATCGCAGGCAGGACGAAATAGGCACACCTATTTGCATCACCGTTGATGGCCAAACAAATCAGGATAATACTGTTACTTGGCGGAATAGAGATACTTTAGAGCAAAAACGCATTCCCATTGAAGCACTGAGGGAAGAATTGCGAACATTGCTAAAAGCGTAGGAATCAAGGCTTTTTATGTAATCTTAACGCTTCCAGTGTTTGCTGGATGTCTGAGGGTACTGGAGCTTTTATTTCTAACAGTTGATTAGTACGCGGATGCTTAAACCGCAATCGAAATGCATGAAGGGCCTGGCGTCCAAGAAGCAAGGAATCTTCTTCCTCGGTCAGATTCGGAGCAAAGCTTTTCATGTGTATACTATCGCGTCCGCTATAGATTTTATCTGCTAAAACAGGATGACCGATACTCGCCAAATGCACCCGAATTTGATGGGTTCGCCCAGTTCTGGGTTGCACCCTTACATAAGTAAAGCCTTTAAACCGCTCGATTACTTCATAATAACTGCAAGCTTCTTTCGCATCTTCATTCTCTTCATCATCGGTAACCATCATTTTCACTCTGTCGGACGAATGATGCGCTATTTTCGCCTCAATGTAATCGCTATCCCGATCTATAACACCCGAGGTTATTGCTATATATTCCTTAAACACTTTCCTATGCTCAAATAACATTGATAACTCGCGGTGTGTCTGTTCATGCTTTGCCACAAGAATTACGCCGCTAGTATCTCGATCTAGCCTATGAACTATTCCGGGGCGATAATCCCCATTAACTGTGCTTAATGTTTCGAAATGAAATCGCAAAGCATTGACGAGGGTACCACTCCAATGGCCTTTAGCTGGGTGAACAACCATATTTGGGGGCTTATTGATTACTGCAAGGTACTCATCTTCGTAAACAACTTCCAAAGGGATATTTTCGGCCTGCGGTGCTGAGCGCGTCGCAACAGGAGGGGTTATTTTGATGAAGTCGCCATGCTTGACTCTATAGCTTGACTTGGCTATTTTCTGATTAACAGTAACTCCGCCGCCTTCTATCACCCTTTGAACAACAGCCCTGCTATAGTCGGGAAATTGCATGACAAGAAATTGATCCAGCCTGAATCCCTCGATTCTTATTTTGGCATGAACATCGATTTCGCGAGGGGCAGGAGGCTGAGCTTCAGCATCAGGGGTTTCGATTTCTGCAAATTCAGTTTCATCCGTATCAATATCATCAATTGGTTCAAATTCATCCATTATAATTAATCAAAATTCTTGTAGAAAGTCGCCAAATCAACTTGGTTATCCTGAAGATTTTTCAGGTATTTAACCGCAAGGACACCCGCCCCTGTTTTGTCGGCCAACAAACTTGCCTGCGTATAGCAATCTTTTGCTTTATCAAAATGCCTGAGTGCCTCGTGACCTTTTCCTGCATTGAGAAGGGATTGCGCTTTTAATTCAGGAATCAACATGGGGTCATTAATTACCAAATCATATAGCTCGATGGCTTTTTCAATATTGTTCGTAGCTTCTTTTTTAATCTCGAGGTTGGTGCTTGCAAAAAGAGTCATGCCTTGTGCAAGCAAAACCCGGGCAGCTTCAACTCTCGCTATCAAAGCCTGACTCGTACCAGAATTATTTTTGGCAAACTCTTGCAGTGCCGCAGATTGCTGACTGGCACCCAAACCCGCCCAGCGCTTTGATTCTTCTTCAATGGCATTTTTTGAAATATAGGTGACGGTAAAATATATTGTGCTAAGCAAGATCAATGAAATTGCTGCGACAATGATTTTTTTTCCGTGCACTTCTGCGAAATCCGCAAAAGACATTCTCATGGAGTCAACTTGAACCAACTGGTTGTGTGGCTGCTCTTGTGTAGTCATTCCTTCTCCAAACAATTTGAACTTCTAGGGCTCAATGTTAATTACGATTAAGTTGTTATATGGAAAATATAAAGGGGATTTAATGATGGGTCAATCGCAAGCAATATAGAAAGGGCTAATTCTTTACAGGCAACTGAGCTTCATAACCTATTTTCTTGATAGCTTTTGCAAGCGTATCTGCTTCCATACTTGCCTTGGAACCACCAACTCCAGCTCGAACAATGGCAACATACCAAAAGCGAAGCCTATCTCTCTGAGGCAACTCCGCTGATTTCAAACCAAGAGTTTCAACATCATCTGGATTCCAACGATTCTTTTTTAATTTCTCTGAAACTTGCTTGAATGTCAAACCATTAGAAAGAACTTGACCACTTTCATCGGTAATCCGATAAGCCACCAATAAATTGAGCAAGCCCAAGAATCTTCCTAAGTGAAGAGACTTGGTTTTTATAGCTAATAAAAATTGGTCAATAGAATCCATGAACTTAATCAATTCAGCAAAATCACCTGTCACAAATCAACACCCGACCGAATCGGAATAGCAAAGCAATTTGCAACTGATTGTAAGCCTAGCATAAGACCACAATCAGAAATATAGGGAATATTGGCAATTTGACCGCTTTGTACTAAATATGCCGATTTTAACAGAATCCCCCATGTTTTCATTCCTTTTTAAAGCAAAAAAAATCCCTATTTTGATGTTTTGTCAACATATTTAGTCAATTAGATACAACTTTTGTCAGCTGAACAATCCCAGCCCACGCTGTTTTTTTCCCTGCTAAGCTTCTCAAACTACTTTTTTGCTTTACATTAGACGCAGGATTAATGATTTTTCTTTACATTGGAGGCCAGGATGGTCAAAGCAAAAAATAAGAGTTCTTCATTTCTTTATGAGCCAAGGACTCCTTTTCCAAAACTTCCCGAGGTCCGCTTTCACGATACACCCGAACGAAGTTTGTACCATCTTTTCGATACCGCAAAAGAAAGCATCTATGGCATTAATCTTGCTAAAAACTGCCCCTTTCAACCTTCCCACCCACTATTAAGCATGAATTTTGAAATGCTTGATTACAGTTTGCCCAGGCAACCAGAAAGAAACGCAAGCTGGGAAATAAAATTCTGCAAAAAGTTACCAGATTCAATCCTAATCGGACAAAACTACGAGCCTTTTGCGCCCTTTGAAAAAACCAGAACTCTTGCAATAGCATTGGGGAAATTCCTGGTAAATCAAGGTTTCAAAATTTGGTTTCAAACCCGGACTATGCTTGACCTAGAACTCTTCGAAACTTTGCTTTATTTAGAAGAAAAAGTGCAACTGCTCCTACCTTTTCACACCTTAAACGATCGAATCGCAAAATTGATCGAGCCTTTTTCTCCTGCTCCAACTTCTAGAATTAAACAATTGGAAACACTAAAGAACTTAGGCATACCCTTCGAGGTTTCCCTAGATTCGCTTATCCCCGGTTTAAATGACACAAAAGCAAACCTTTTCCCCTTACTTGAATCTCTCGCAGATAAAGGCGTAAAAAGAACCACTATTTCTTTCATGAACCTTCAATCTGAAACTCTTTCTCATTCAATCAAACAAAATTCTCAGTTTTTTTCCCTATGGGAAGCAGGCGTTGACTTCGAATTCCCAGATCTTCGCATCAGAAAATTACTTAACTCTCACTATCGCAAAGCAAAATACTCGGAAATAATGACTTGGGGCAAGCAAGTAGGCATCCAAATAGTAGTCGATGGCATCGCAAACCCCGACTTCGCACGAAGGTCGCCCCCCGAAGCTTATAGTGTTACTTCAAATCTTAAAGAACGGTATTTGGCACTTTCCAATGTATAACAATAATGGATTCAAATTTTTATCTCCAATCAGCATCAAGTCTTGGTATAACTATTCAATTGAAATGGATGATTTAGGTTACTTTTAAAACGGCAATTGAATATGGCAACAGGCTTCAACAAGATAGACATGGCAAAAACATATGAGCCAGCTAACACTCTTTATTCAAGAACTTTCATAGCTTTATTGGTGGCTCAGTTTCTTGCAGCTTTTAATGATCAAGCAATTCATGCATCAGCAATGTTTTTTGCAATTAACAAATCAACTTTAAACGAGGCGCAGGCAATTTCCCTGATGCCCATACTTTTTTATGCGCCTTGGGCTATTTTTTGCACCTTGGCCGGCTACCTTGCAGATCGCTACAGCAAGCAAAGCTCTTTGATTTTTTGGAAAATCGCTGAGGTTCTCATTACCGCAATTGCGCTACTTGGTTTCTGGCTAGGTACTCAGGATTATGATTCTGGACCATGGATAGTGCTTTCGACCGTTTTTCTTATGGGTATGCATAGTGCTTTTTTTGTACCTGCAAAATATGGAATCATGCCTGAAATCCTAAAATCGCACATGCTTTCCAAAGGCAACGGGTTGCTTGAATCACTTTCGTTTCTTGCGGTAATCATGGGGACCGTTTTTGGTGGAGTTTTATCCTACCATTATAAAGGACAGGAATATTGGATTGGGATACTTTTATTCATACTTGCAATGATTGGGGCTATCGCAAGTTTTTGGATTGAAAAAATTCCTGCTGCAAACCCGAATAGAAAATTTCCTCCCTACCTTTATCAACCCGTTTACGCCAATCTTAAAGAAATGTTTCGTTCAAGACCTCTTGCTATAGCTGTTATTGGTATCGCTTTTTTCACCTTCATTGTTGCATTTAGCAGAGCCACTATTTACATGCATGGGGAATCACAATTGCCCCGCTGGACTGAAGAAGAAACTAGTGTAATTGTTGGCATGGTTGCACTTGGGATTGGATTTGGCAGCCCATTAGTTGGTTATCTGTCGGGCGGAAAAATAGAAATGGGCCTAATTCCCATTGGAATTACCGGGATGATCATTGGGTTGATAGGTGAAGCCCTGCTTCTAGACCATCTTAACTTTCTAATTGCTTTCATTATTACCACAGGCTTTTTTACAGGATTTTATGTAGTTCCACTTTTCACCCTGCTGCAAGATCGCGCCCCAAAATCCAGCAAAGGGGATGTCATAGCCACAAGCAATCTCATCAATGTCACTGGGGCAATTCTTGCATCTTTTTTATTCTTTGTGATTGTAAAGGTGGCACATTTGTCTGGTGTTTGCCCAGAGATCCATCTAACCAAAATAACTGAGGGCAAACTTGAGTCCATCCAACTCGACCATGGCAGACCGATCAGTTACGGGCTTAGCTTTACCAATGCTGATGGTAACAAGACGGAAACATCTTTTAAAACCTCTCCAAAAACTGCCATCGACAACTTTTCCGAAGATGTGGTTATTGGTGCTGTAATCGTTGAAAAATCTTATCGGCTTGGTGGAGTGGAACACCGAAGATTGTATGAACAAAACGAAAGCCAAACACCAATGTTCGACAATCATTTTCTACCCAGATACCTTTTTCTTGTTGCGGCTTTTTTTACATTAGCCACCCTTGTTATTATAAGAATCCGCATGCCTGATCTTTTCTTGAGAACCTTCCTATGGGGGTTCTTCTTTTCAAAATACAGTTTAAGAGCCCATGGTTTACACAATTTAAAAAGCCATGGCCCAGTCTTGATTGTTCATGAAGGGAACAGCCTTGAAGATACCTATTTGATTCTTTCCGCAATTGACCGAACGCCAAGAAATCTTTTCAATGCAAAGCTCGACGCTGAAAACATCCCATCCTTTATCAATCGTTTGGCAAAAAAACACAGTCTGGCATGGTTGAATTCCAATGAATGCACCCCAGAGGAACTAAACCTGATTATTGCAAGAATCCGCAAAAATATTGCCAAACAGCATGCAATATCACTGTCCTTGAATGGGCCTTGGATTCCTGGCATACTCGATTTGATCAACGAATTGAAAATCCCGGTGGTCCCTGTATTTATCTCACGGGCCCCAAATCCAACAACCAAGGCAAGCAACATTGTGTATGTAAATTTCGGTAAAGAAATTAATTCAAAAGTGGATCTGGCATCGTTGGCAATAGCCTGCAGGGAAATTAAAGCCCCGGTTAACGGAGAGACTCCAGCGGTTTGATTCTCATTGCAGAAACTGCAGGCAAAAACCCGCCTACCATTCCCATTGCTACCGCAAAAAGTATTCCACTAAAAATCAGCTTCATATCTACGGTAAGCCTGAGAAGAATGTTTTTACCACCACCAGCGCCACTGCTCATGATGCTACTTGCAGAAAATCCATCCGCAAAACTTCCAACAATACATCCCAAAACGCCACCGAAAAACGAGAGAAGAATGGCTTCAAGAAAAAAAGAAACGAGTATTTGCCAAGGAGCAAAACCAACAATCCTTAGCACGCCAATATCCTTGCTTCGTTGACTAATCGCAGCAAACATCGTGTTCATAATTCCAAAAACGCCACCAATTGCAACGACTGCAGCAACAAATAATATCGCAACAAGAAATTGTTTATTGGTGTTGTTCAATTTGTCGTAGTAATCTGTTTCAACAAATGCCTGCAAAGCCGCCTTCTTAAAATTTTTGACAATGTCCGTTGCAGTGGCATATGCAGCTTCTTTGCTATCGGTTTTAATTACAAGCGTAGTGTAAGTAACCTTGCCAAACCTTTCAGCAACAGTTTTCCACTTGGCCCAAATTTCAGAATCAAAAGTAGAACCACCTGAATCCATGATGCCAGCTACAACCCAATACTTATCTCCCATGTTAAAAACATCACCAACCTCGAGGCTGGGCTTCATATAATCTGGGCCAATTTCCTTGGCAATTCCTTGACCTAAAACAGCTTCTGTAGCATTAACTTTTCTGGGTTCCTTACCAGGTTCTGAAACAGTAACTTCCCTAACCCCACCGCCAGTATCCCCTGTGGAAAACCAGTCTCCAGACTTCAAAACCAGATGATGAACTTTTCCAGATCTTGCAGGATCCAGAATCCCCCGGACCTGAATAAATCTCCTGCGCCTATCGCCTTTGCGAGCATGCAAGGGAATAGGCTGATTAACAATCACATAAGTTTCCCAACTGGTAAGGGGTTTCCCCAATTCATCACGGCTCACACCAGTATTAAATTCAATTTCACTAACATCGCTATAGCCCAAGTTGCTGAAGATTTCATCGGTAGCCCCATCAGAAAGCACAATGATATTTTCAGGGTGCCCGCTACTTTCGGTCAATTTGTACATTCCGTTAACAAAAGCAAGCATCACAATTAGAACGCCAATCACCATGGTGAAAGCAAGAGCTGTCATAAGAGAAATGGGCCAACGAACAATAAGATTTCGAATACTATAATTGATGGGAACCTTACCAACCACAGCGAGCAAGATTGTAAAACCAACAATAGAAACAAGCGAAGTCGCAAGTATGGAAAAAAGACTCATATAAAGGCTCCGATAGCTTAAGAGATTCTAGCAAACACTTCAGAAACCTTTACCCTGCATGCCGAAAGGGAAGGGAGTAAACTGCCCCCAAGAGCGGTACTGATTCCAATTGCAGGCCCCCACCAGATAGCATCAATGGGAATCATGAAAATAGGAAAGAATGCGATAGGAAACTTAATGCCTCCTGCCACATTATTTATAAAAACCGTAGTTGCAACAGAACTAAAAAGGCCACTAAATCCACCAACCATAACCGCTTCACCAAGCACAAGAAAAAGAATCTGCATGGGCGTAAACCCAATGACTTTCATGACAGCGATTTCTTTTCTTCGCTCACGCACACTAATGCTGATTGCAACAGCAATAATAAGTGCCATGGTTGCCAGAATAAAAGGCGCCAAAATCCATCGGAGTCCCCAAAGAAGATCTCGATAAGCATCAAGGAAAGTAGATATCCCCGATGAAGCAGTCTCCACTTTCACCGCAGGGCTTGTAAAAGAAGGAGAGTCAGTAATTTGGCTTTCAACTTTTTGAAAAACATCCTTGTCCGGAACCCTGATCCAAACAAGGTTCAAGTTTCGATTAGTCATGGGGTGTTTCGAATTAGGATTTTTCCTGTTGTAGTCATCCATAGAATCGTTTAAGTAATCACGATTTAAAATGGCACTTTGGTTATAACGGCCTTCTGGAAATGAACCAATGATTTCAACTTCAAGATCGATGCCTTTGTAATTAAAGCTTGTAAGCTTGATGCGCTCGCCGACTTTTTTATTGATCGCCTGCAATCGTTCAGTGCCTACGATAATTTTGCGCTTATCCTTGACCATTTCCTCGCAAAGTTTATTGAGTTGATCTAATTGCGAGGCGCTATATTCTTCCATGCCGTCCATCATCTTGGTCATCTTCATAGGCTCCATGCTGAAGAAGAAGATGATGTTATCGCGGGTTTTTTTCTCAGGATCAATGGTCGCACCATAAAACTGCCAGGTCATCGCATCAACACTTTTGTCAATCTTATAATCCCCCTCTTTGCCAGGGGCGCCCTCTGAAAGGCTCGCTTCATATGCATAAGGCATCTGACTGGGGATCTGCCATTTCTCTGTAATTATCGCCTTGAAATCCTTGGCCTTTTCGGAAGTGACCAAGTTTAAAAACCAAAGCACAGTCCAGACCAATGTGACAACAAACACCAAAACAATCGAAGCAATTGCAGTAAGACTGGTACGAATAATATTACGCCTAAGATTTAAAAACATAAGACGAAAGTAAAACAGATAGCTATTTGCAAATACAATGATTGCAAGGAAAGCAATCATACCAAGAACCAACGCACCCAATTGCAAAGGGCTATCAAGAAATTCTAAAAGATACTTTTCGACATTGTTCATGAATCTAATCCCTAAATACCAGCGTTGCCGGTGACATAAGAAAAGTTTCTGGAATCCTTGACGAGCTTGCCTTTTTCAAGTTGCAATACACGCTGTGCACGAGAAGCAGACCTTGGATCATGAGTAACCATAATGATGGTTTTCCCCAAAGTTTTCTGAAGAATCCCCATTAAATCAAGGATCTCATCTGCAGATTTTGAATCCAAATCTCCAGTAGGTTCATCCGCAACAATCAATTCGGGATCGGTCACTATCGCCCGAGCGATACCAACACGCTGCTGTTGCCCGCCAGAAAGTTGACCCGGTATATGATTGATGCGTGAAGACAACCCAACAAGATCAAGAACATTCATAACCTGGGCTTTTCGCTGAGCCCTAGTCATAGGCAAAAGAAGCAATGGCAGTTCAACATTCTCGTATGCAGTTAAAACCGGTAAGAGGTGGTAGAACTGAAAAACAAAGCCCACATGCCTGGTTCGCCACGATGCAAGCATTGATTCACTCATCTTGCTGATAAGATTTTTCCCTACGGTAACAGTGCCACTGGTAGGGGTATCAAGACCAGCAATGATATTAAGAAGAGTTGTTTTACCAGAACCACTAGGGCCCATAAGAGCTAAGAATTCCCCGGATTCGACCTCGAGAGTCAACTCTTCAAGGACCTCAATTTTTTCACTGCCTCTGCTAAAGCTTTTGGTGAGATTTTCAACTCGAACAACAATATTTTCAGACATAATCATCCTTTTTAAGATTCATTACTTGGAAGATTGATCTTTCATAAAAGAAACTATCACACCCATATCGGGCTTTAAATAAACACCTTCTTCTTCGGGCGCAACTTTAATTTTAACCCGAACAGGAATGGCCCCTTTACCGCGATCAGCGATAGGCATTAATCTAGAAATCGTACCTTCGTAGCCTTTAGGATGGGCCTTTAAGAATGGTGCATAATTTTGAAAAGCTTCGGGCATAACCAGGCATTTTTGCCCCTTAAAAACTGAAGCTACATCCCGTTCTTGGATGGAAAGATCAACTTCAAGATCTGTGAGATCTGCCATTTCACAAAGGGATGCAGAAATATTAAAAGCAGCAGGGTTGATAATATTTCCTTCCTCGGATTTTTTTGTCAGAATCACGCCCGATACAGGAGCAACTATAACGCAATTATTAAGCCTCCATTGAGCCTTCGCTAAATCAGCAACCGCTTGATCAACCTCAGCTTCTGCCGCTTTGAGTTTCTCTTCTCTTGGCCCTTTGACCATTAAATCATAAGCAGATTTTAACTTGCTGCACTTTCGTTCAACCCCTTCAAAACTAAATGAAGCGACATCCATTTCGCGCTGAGAAAGAGAAGCAGACCCTGTGAGCCTGCGATTTCTAACCAAGTCTGATCGTAGTTGCTCAAGGTTTGAAAGGCTTTCAAGATACTCCTGTTTCGACTGCTCGATTTCTTCAGGCCGATTCCCATTTTTAATTTCTAACTTTCTTTGGGTTGCAGCTTGCAGCACAGCTTTGGCTTTATCAAAATCCGCCTTGTAATCAATGGATTCAAGCACAGCCAAAATATCGCCTTTTTTTACTCTTTTCCCTTCTTCGACATAAAGCTTTTCAATCATCCCGGGAACTTTCGGACTGACTTGAATCTGATGCATGGGGATGATGTACCCTTTGGCTTCAAGAACAATATTTTCTTTTCCTTGAACAGTGGGCTGCGAAGATTTTTCAGCAACAGTTTTAACCGTATCTGTTCCCGTCGATTTGCTTGATTGACTGGAAAACTTTTGCTGGCCAGAATCTGCTACAGTGGGAGTCATTTTATAACTCCTCCAAGCCATCAATCCTGCTACCCCCATCATGATGACGCAAAGGCCCCAGGCAAAAAGGGTAGATTTAGGCATCGATTGAGATTCTGCAACAGAATTTATTTTGAGCGATTTAACCCGTTCTTCCAAACTAGCATTATTATTTTTTGGAACCGATTGGGAAGTATTAAGAATGTTCATCGAGGAACTCCTTCAGATCTTTTCTTTTTGGCAACTTGTTTATTAAGACCAAACTTAGACTTCATATAAGTAAATAAAATGTTCACAACTAAATCGCACATGATTTTAGGATCAAAGGCATCGGGATCAGCGGCCCGTTGCATGGAAAGTCCATGCAAAACAGCCTCGATCAAAGTCGCAAGGTTGCGCAAATCCAACGCATTGGTAACGGGCGCAAACTCTTGGATTAAATCTCCCGTTATTTTAATGCGCCATTCTTCATACAAAGCACTGAGCCTTAAGCGGAAGTCGGCTCTATGTGATATTTGAGAAAGAAAAGTGTATTGGAGAGCATGAAAACCATCGCCCTCCACGGGTCTTGCAAGCACATTTTCAATAATTCGAGAAATGCGCTCCCAACCTTCTAGCTGATCAGCAGAAGGCTTTCCAGTTTTTTTATCCTGAACTTGAAAGTCGAGTTGCATCAAGAAAAGGAATCGGTCAAAAACAGCCAGCAAAATATCTTCCTTCGCAGGAAAGTAATAAGTTAGCTGACCCCGACTCATGCGCGCTTTCTTTTCAATTTCAGAAAGCGAAAAGTTCTGCAATCCTTGCTGCGCAATCACACAAACAGCAGCATCGACAATCTGCTCCTTGCGAATGAATGAAATATCAATACGGCTTTGATTCATTTTATAAGCTCAAACTACGATTAGACTGAACAGTCTATTTATAGTCCAACCGGTTTTACCCTGTCAAGGATTCTTGCCAATTTAAACAAATAATTTCAACTAGGTGCAACGGATTACAACCACGGTTGCGTTATCCGTTGCCCCTTCAATATTTGCAAGATTAACCAGCCTTCTTGCTGCCATTTGCGCAGATTGCGCCTCATTGGCAAGCATGGTTTTAAGATCATTATTTGAAATATGATTGGTTAAACCATCTGAACAAACAAACACCCAATCCCCGGGAAGAACTCGGGCATGATAAATCCCAACTTCTACATCAGGCTGACCGCCAATTGCCTGTTGAAGTTCATTTTTCCGGGGGTGATCCTCTGCCTCTTCAGCAGTAATGCTACCTAGTTCAACAAGTCGATTTACCAAAGTTTGATCTCTGGTAACTTGGATTAACTCACCTTGGGATAGATGGTAAACCCTACTATCCCCGACATGGCCAACGACCAGATTTTTTCCATCAATGTATGCAGCTTCTGCAGTACAACCCATGCCCCGCCTTTTGCTGCCAGGGGCCCGAGAAGCAGTAAAGATTTGCCGATTCGCTTCTTTAAGCGCTGCTTTAAACAACTGCTTGCAAGCCTCAACATCAAGTTCAGCAGGGGCATGGCTTTCGCCTTTAGGCGGAGGGCTTGCAGCATCATTAGTAAAGGCTGAGCCCCCTGCAAATTGAGAGAACATTTTATTCAAGGTAAGGCTTTGCCTGAGGATCTGCATAGTCATGGCTGCAGCAATTTCACCCGCCTCGTAACCGCCCATTCCATCTGCTAAAAACACCAATGCAGTATCTGTTAGATCATCCTGACGAGATTCAGTGGCATGCATGAGAGCAAAAGCATCTTCATTGCCTGTACGAACCATACCCGTGGTTGTCCAACTAGCAATTTCAAGCCTGCACCTATCTAAACTTCGGCCTACTGAGGCCAGCGTTGCGATGAGTTCTGCAAACCCGCTTTTATCATCTCTTCCAGCTTCATCAGTGGGAAATCTGGCATGAATTTCGGTACGGAATGTTTTGGAAATCAACCGACCAAAGGCTGGGTGAATATCAGGGAATCGAGGTATAAAAGGCTTGGGCACGCCGGGTTTCTCGAAATCATTTTCACTTAATTCGCGGTGCAGTATTTCCAGAGAATAAATCAGCGCACCAAAGCTATAAAGGGAAGGCCTAGGCGAAGTACAACCTTTGCCCGCCAACAATTCCGGAGGCGTGTATAAAGTACCGCGCACTGGGCTGCCCGGTGGAAAAGGCAAAGGAAGAATTTCGAGCACATCTTTAAGTTTTAATTTACCTTCGCTGGTCAGTACAACACTTTCGGGCCTTACAAACTCAAGAAAACCACCGACTTTATGCAGCGATGCCAAAATTCGAGCAAGGTCTTGCAAGTAAGAAAACCTTATGCCAGCGTTTTGGCTTTCATCATCCCAGATCTCCCACAAATCTTTCCCAGTTGGAACCTCTACAACAAGATAATTAGTCGCATTTTCAGTGCCGCCAAATAAAATTTTGGGCAAGCCGTTTGTTTCTGCTGCATCCAAGGTAGATCTCAACCAACCTAAATTAGGCCACATCAACAGCTTTGGCATTTCTCGCGTTGCTTCAATTCCACTTGCTCCAGAAAGCAAAGCATCATCAAAGCTTGGTAAAAAGTCATCAGACTCATCTGATTCCGGAGGTGCAGCACTAGGAACCTCGTTTTGATCACCCACATCGGCTTGGGAATAAATCAAAACATCGACGGGACCGCCCGGGGCCGTGATATCCACTCCCGCTTGAATTTTTATACCCGCAAATTCACGAAGAAGTTTAGCCACCTTGTATCTGCCTGCAACCACTATTTCAGAACCAACCACTGCACCAAAATCATCTGCAGTTAATCCATCGCCTGCAAGCTCCTGCTCTGTGAAATAATAACCGCAATCCTGACATGAATTATGATCCTGCAACCTTTGAGAACCACACACCTTGCAAAGAATTATTCTTGCTTCAACCTTAGAAGAATTTTGAGCAACTGGTTCTTCGGATGAAATGGAAGGTGAGGAATCACTTAGTTCACTTTGGGAAATGTTGACTGCAGAAACTTCTTCAGCCACCTCGACAGGCAAAGCCATGGGAATAAAGCCATCAGTCAACTGATCTGCATTATCAACGGGCATTGCAAGAGGAACATCCCCATTCGAATCAGTTTGGGTTTCATGATCATTAGAAGAAGGTTCAGTATGCATCGAAAAATCACCTCTAAAAGCATTAAGCAAATAATATTAAACCATAGGCTTATCGAAGCCTGTTACCACAATGAATACAGCATCGACTACCCATTCTGTTGTTTTTACCACAGTAATAACAAGGCGGGGTGGAGTCGGTTAAGGGTTCAGCACATTTGCCACAAAAAGGCTGACGAACTTGATTCATAGAAGCACATTTCGAACAAGGCACTTCCTTCGTTACTTGCTTTTTTTCCAGATCTGCCTTGATTTCCCTAGCGCTATAATAGCGTTCATTAGGATCTTCGCTTAAATTGACTTTAATCATTTCGTAAAGCCATTGCGATTTGGCAGGAATAGGGTTGGCGGTATCTTTCAGCATCAGATCGATTTCATGAACTGTGATGGAACCTTCGGGAACCTTACCCGTTGCCAATTGGTAAAGGGTGCACGCGAGTGCAAAAAGGTCGCTTCGTGGTTCAGGTTTACCTGCAATTTGCTCCAAGGGAGCATACCCTTCGGTATAAACTTTAGTCTTTGCTGCATGCCTGTCTTTTTGATTTTTGCCTAAGTCTCGGGCTGTGCCAAAGTCAATCATCTTGATGGATTTTTTATCTTCGAGAAGCATAACATTTTCAGGTTTCAAATCACGATGAACCAAAGGTGGAACTTGTGAGTGCATATGCTGAAGCACATCGCAAATGCTTCGGCCCCACTCGATAACACTTTCAATCGGGAAAGGAGTATGGCCATTAGATTCAAGAATCTTCATTAAATCCTTGCCCTTGATAAACTCAAGCACAAGATAAGCCCTCTCACCTTGCTCAATCAAATCGTATACCTTAGGCACAATTGATACTGAATTCAAAGATTTAAGAATATCTGCTTCACGCCTGAAAAAGTTCAATCGAATATCAAATTCGCCCGGGTCTTCGCAAATCATATCCTTGATTGCGACGGGCCTATTCGCTTCTTTGACATCCGTTGCAAGATATACAGCACCAAACCCACCTATCGCCAACTGCTTTTCAATTCGATAACGGTTATTTATTAAGTGCCCTGCAGCAAAGGGAAGAACCTGACCACAGCGTTGGCAGTTTCGCTCACCTGGGGGATTAGCTGATCCGCAAACAGGATTGGTACAAATAGCAGGGCTTACGCCATCGCCTTCAGCAAGGGTGCTTTCCGCCTGTAAAAGGTAACCGCAATCCATACAAGAAATAGCGCCTGGCAAAAGTTGGGCAGTACAAGCGGGGCAATTTATAGGGCCAATTACTGGAGAACTTGGTTTGGAGGCAACCTGGCTTGAATCAGATTTAGCAGCTTTAGGCGCTGCAGCAATTGGTGCGGGTTGGGGAGGGGGAACAGCAGCAGGTTTATTGACAACGGGAGCGGGGATATTAACTACAGGCGAAGAAGGAGTAACTGGTGCAGCAGAAACTGGAACAGTAAAAGGGACCTTACAGGCAGGGCACGCAAAAGTCTTGCCCACGGAATTATCAGGGAGCTGCATTTTCATATTACATTTCGGGCAACCAAAGACTATCGGCATAGCAAAAGACCTTATTTAGGAGCATTAAAAAGTAAGGAAATCATTTCTTTTTTCCAGGCTTCTCATTGAACTTTAAAATATAACTTCCCAACCTTATAAGATCACCCGCCTTTAACTCGGTGGGTTTCGTAACTTTTTGATCATTAAGAAAAGTCCCAGACACACTTCCAGCATCTGCAATTAAGTAACGATTTTTCTGCATTAGCAGTTTGGCATGAATCTTTTCAATCGTATTATCACCGAACAGGCCTATGTCACAAGTTTCCGCTCTGCCAAAAAAGGTTTCAGGCTTCGAAAGAATAAGCTCTTTACCGATTCTTTTGCCCGCTTCAACTCGCACCCAAGCCTCTTTCAACACTACTTGAGCCAAACCAATAAAGAAACCAACAGCAGCACCCAAAGCAACAAATCCAAGGCCGCTGGCACTAAGAAGATTCTCT
>Ga0194035_1000200_pt1 | contig 36028 bp, 31 predicted proteins | sample JunL2320m_MetaG_FD_148680 | JGI IMG/M metagenome (GOLD analysis project Ga0194035, IMG submission 148680) | Anoxic zone freshwater microbial communities from boreal shield lake in IISD Experimental Lakes Area, Ontario, Canada - Jun2016-L239-20m | ecosystem: Environmental > Aquatic > Freshwater >...
AGGCATTGACATCATCTAAAAAAATGGCCACATTCATCGCCCGCGCGGTTGGCATCATATCGTCATTTAACCAAGTGCCATAGTCTTGATGCCACTGCCAAACATCGCCATCGAAAGCCATCTTGCCATTAATCTTAAATTGATGCATATATAACTGCTCACCCAACAAATCTTCAATCGGTTGAATCATTCTGGGGTGCTTACCCAATTTAGCAAATGGCCTGCTAATCAAATGAGCGGCAAAATTAGTCCGCACTGATTCGCTATCTTTTTCACGGACGTTATAAGCCTCTTTTCGACTATAAAGTTCAGGGACGGCATCAGTCAGGGTTTTAACCTCACTAGGACTAAATAAGCTGGGAAAGAATAAATAACCTTCTTTATCAAACTGGGCTAGTTGTTCTGGAGATAAATGCATTTTTGACCTCGTCGCTTCTTTTTAATAATAAGTGAAAGTGTAATCAATTAATCAGTTAGAGGGTTAAATGTCCGGCCTGTAATCAACCGCCATCAGGGAAAGCCCTAGGCTGACCTGACGCCCCACCTGAACTGAGACTGCAATTGATGAACCTACGTTAACTAAAAAATGTGAAAATAGTAGCACTCTCTTTGAAAGGTTTGTTATGTCCCTAATTCAGCAACTCAAACAACGCGCAGCGGAAGGTAAGCCGGTGCGAGTAGGCATTATTGGAGCAGGCAAATTTGGCTCGATGTATTTAGCCCAGGTACCGAGAACCCCTGGCATTCACTTATTAGGCATTGCCGACTTAGCCCCTCAGCGGGCGCGCGATTCTTTAGCCCGTGTTGGTTGGAACGCTGACCAATACAACGCGTCTTCTTTTGAGAGTGCGTATCAAACCGGTAAAACATTCATTACTGATGATGCCGATGGCATGATCGCTAATCAGCAGATTGAAGTCATTATTGATGCTACTGGCAGTCCAGCTGCAGGCATTCACCATGCCCTGAAATGCTGTGAACATGGTAAAGATATCATCATGGTGAATGTAGAGGCCGATGTGCTGGCGGGTCCCTATCTAGCTAAAAAAGCTGCAGATGCTGGCATTATTTATTCAATGGCATCAGGAGATCAGCCATCCCTCATTGCTGAATTAGTTGATTGGGCTGAGACGATTGGTATGGATGTAATTTGTGCAGGTAAGGGTACAAAATATTTACCGATCTATCACCAAGCTACTCCAGACACAGTATGGGGGCACTACGGTTTTACCCCGGAGCAAGTTGGTAGCGGTGACTTTAATGCGCAAATGTTTAATTCTTTTTTGGATGGCACCAAGTCTGCACTTGAAATGGCTGCCGTCTCGAATGCCTGTGGTTTACGGCCACCAAAAAATGGCTTGTTGTTTCCGCCCTGTGGCGTGGATGATTTGCCCACCATCTTAAGACCAGAAGCTGATGGCGGTATCTTGCCCTTTAAAGGCACTGTTGAAGTAGTCTCTTCTGTAGAGCGAGATGGTCGCCCTGTCTTTCGAGATTTACGTTGGGGCGTTTATATTGTCTTTGAAGCACCGAACGAATATGTCCGCAACTGCTTCTTACAGTATGGCCTTAAAACTGATGCTAGTGGCTGGTATGCGGCGATGTATAAGCCTTATCACTTAATTGGCCTAGAGCTTGGCATCTCGGTTGCGAGCGTGGCTTTGCGCAGAGAAGCAACGGGTGCAACTACCGCCTTTAACGGTGATGTTGTAGCCACGGCCAAGCGTGATTTAAAGGCTGGAGAAATGCTAGATGGTGAAGGTGGTTTTACCGTCTACGGTAAATTAATGCCTGCTACTGATTCTTTAGCAATGGGCGGCTTACCCATTGGGTTAGCACACCGCCTACCACTCAAAAATGCTGTTGCTGCTGGCAAACCCGTATGCTGGAACGATGTCAATTTTGATATCAGTAATGAAGCGATTCGAGTACGACGCGAAATGGAATCGATATTTAAAAAATGATTCGATAAATAATTTTTTTATTAAGGCAAAGGCAAAGCAGTTTTGTAAGAAACTTGCTTTAATGCAAAACTAGAACGAATTTTTTCTATTCCCGCAATGGGGGTTAATTGCTCCAGAATAAATTTTTCTAAATCGCCAATATTGGATACAGCAACCCGAATTAAATAATCGCAATCGCCTGTCATTAAATAGCACTCCATTACCGCATGTTGCTCGGCAATACGCTGTTCAAATTCAGCGAGGGCAGTTTTTGACTGCTCTTTTAAGCTGATCGAAATAAATACATTTAAATCAAGTCCCAGGGCCTTAGGGTTAGCCAAGGCCACATAGCGTTGAATTACTTGATTTGCCTCTAGCGCACGCACTCGCAATAAACAAGGTGACGGTGATAAATGCACGCGCTTAGCCAAGGCCACATTACTGAGTGAACTGTCATTTTGTAGTTCTTGCAAGATTCTTAAATCAATGGCATCTAGTTGCATAAAGTTCTATAAAAGTGGTTTATTTAGCATTTTATGCTTAATTTAATGGTATTTGACCATAAATTGCAATCCTATTTCAGCGCACTCTTTGTATATTATTAGCTATGCAAAACCCACACGATATCGATCCAACTGAAACTGCCGAGTGGGCGGAAGCGTTTATTAATTCCATTACTGCGAATGGCGAAGAGCGAGGCAAGCATTTGCTCGATATGCTAATCCGCACTGCCCATCAACAACAAATTGGGTGGTCTCCTGAATTAGTTACACCCCTAGTAAATACAATTACGGTAGCCAAGCAAGGGGTGTTTCCCGGCGATCTGGCAATCGAAGAAAAAATTGCTTCCTTGATGCGTTGGAATGCGCTAGCGATGGTTGCAAAAGCGAATACAGCTTACGGCGAACTAGGCGGACACATTGCAAGCTATGCTAGTGCTGCTGATTTATTTGAAGTGGGCTTTAATCACTTTTATCATGGCCGCACATCCGAGCACAATGGCGATTTAGTATTTTTTCAGCCCCATAGTGCGCCTGGCGTCTATGCCCGCGCCTATCTTGAGGGGCGCTTAACTGAACAAGATCTAGCACATTACCGCCAAGAAATTACGGCCGCAGAAATTGGTGTGCAGGGCTTATCAAGTTATCCCCACCCATGGCTCATGCCCAATTTTTGGCAGTTTCCTACTGGCTCAATGGGAATTGGCCCTATCAGTTCAATTTATCAAGCGCGTTTTATGCGCTACTTAAGCCATCGTAATTTACTCGACTGCTCACAGCGCAGAGTATGGGGTGTTTTTGGTGACGGCGAAATGGATGAGCCCGAGAGTATGAGCGCCCTCACCTTGGCCTCACGTGAAAAGTTAGATAATTTAACGTGGGTAGTGAACTGCAATCTACAACGTTTAGATGGCCCCGTTAGAAGTAATGGCCGCATTATTGACGAATTAGAAAAATTATTTCGTGGTGCCGGATGGAATGTTATTAAATTAGTGTGGGGCAGTGATTGGGATGGCTTATTTGCGCGTGATCATACCGGCGCTTTAGTACGTGCACTCTCTAATACGGTTGATGGTCAAATGCAAACTTTTGCAGCTAAGGATGGGCGCTTTAATCGGGAAAATTTTTTCGGACAAAGTCCCGAACTTGCTGAGTTAGCACAAGGCATGACGGATGAGCAAATTGATCGATTAAAACGTGGCGGACATGATATTGTCAAAATCTATGCAGCCTACGAAGCTGCAGCAAAGCATACAGGTCAACCTACGGTGATTTTGGCCCATACGAAAAAAGGTTATGGGATGGGGCATGCTGGTCAAGGAAAAATGACAACGCATAGTCAGAAAAAATTTGATGAAGAAGCGTTAATTGGGTTTCGTAATCGCTTTAACTTACCACTCAGTGATGCCCAAGCAATCAATTTAGATTTTTATCGGCCAAGTGAAGATAGTAAAGAAATGCAGTATCTGCAGCAACGACGCGCTGAGTTAGGCGGCTATTTACCTAAACGGATTATCGACTGCGAGCGCCTATCCATTCCGCCGCTTGAATCTTATGCTGGCTTTGCCGTAGCTCCAGACGATAAATCAATGTCAACTACCATGGCTTTTGTGCGGCTCTTGGGTAATTTGCTGAAGACCCCAGAGCTCGGTGCGCGGATTGTGCCTATTGTGGCTGATGAAGCACGTACATTTGGTATGGCCAATTTATTTAAACAGGTAGGTATTTATTCTAGTGTTGGACAATGCTATGAGCCTGAGGATATTGGCTCCGTATTAAGTTATCGCGAAGCCTTAAATGGGCAAATTTTAGAAGAAGGTATTAGTGAAGCGGGTGCTATTGCCAGCTGGACTGCGGCAGCAACTAGCTATGCTAATCATGGCTTTGCCATGCTACCTTTTTATATTTATTACTCTATTTTTGGTTTTCAGCGTGTCGGTGATGCTATATGGGCAGCAGCCGATCAACGTGCACGCGGATTCTTATTGGGTGCAACTTCGGGGCGCACTACTTTGGGTGGGGAAGGCTTGCAACATCAAGATGGTAGTAGTCATTTAGTTGCTGCCACCATTCCTAATTGCAAAGCCTATGATCCGGCTTTTGCTGGGGAATTGGCTGTCATTATCGATGCCGGAATGCGGGAAATGTTAACTGATCAACGTGATGTCTTTTATTACATTACGCTCATGAATGAAAACTATGCACAAACTAACTTGTTGCCTGGTAAAGAAAAAGATATTCTAGCGGGAGGGTATCACTATCAAAAAGTATTCCCCAATGCTAAACAAAGAGTGACTTTACTTGGTTCTGGGGCAATCTTGCTCGAAGTCACTAAAGCTGCGGAATTATTGAAACAAGTAGGCATTGACGCAGATATTTTTAGCATAACTAGTTGGAGTGAACTTGCACGTAATGGCCAACAAAAATTACTTGCCGCTTTTGCAGATGGCAATAAGGGTATCGATATTGAAGATGACGTTGGAAGCGAAGGTCAAGCTGCCTTTATTACCTCGCTACTAGCGAATTCAGCAGGCCCCATTATTGCTGCAACTGATTATGTACGGGCAGTACCAGAAAGTATTCGTGCCTATATCCCCAACGAGCGCAACTACTTTACCTTAGGCACAGATGGATTTGGGCGCAGCGATACTCGTGCTGCTCTACGTGAGTTCTTTCAAGTTGATGCTGCGAGTATTGCAAAAGCAGCACAATTTTGTCTACATGCAAACACAAAGCTTAATTCAAGTACTGGCTTCCAATAAGAAGTTTAGTTTTAAGCTTCAAGTAGTTGCTTAAAGCTATTCACTAATACTGTAGATGATTGTGCGCCCTCAATCAGGTGTTGATCATTTAAAATAAACGCCGGCACTCCATGAATTCCTAAATTTTGGAAATTCTGTATTTGTCCCCGCACTTCTTGGCTAAATTCATCACTTTCTAATACTGCCTTAGCACGCACTTGATCTAATCCTGCGCGGCCAACTGCAGCAAGCACATTATCTAAATCATCCATACTGACAGCTAAGCAAAAATAGGTATTTAATAGTTCTTTCTTAAGCGCTGCTTGGGCGGGTAAACCACATTCTTTTGCTGCCCAATATAAAAGGCGGTGAGCGTTAAAGGTGTTATAAATTCTTTTTCTTCCGGCAGGGTGAAAATTAAAACCGACTTCAGCGGCGCGGGCTCGAATGCGCGCTTGATTGACTTGGACTTGGTCGATAGAAAGCCCATATTTTTGCGTTAAATGCTCAATTGCATCTTGACCACCCTCGGGCATATTTGGATTGAGCTCAAATGGCTGAAAATGAATTTCAAAGTCAGCTTGTTCGGCCATTGCTTTAATCGCTTTATTAAGCTCGCCATAGCCAACTGCACACCAAGGACAAGCGACATCAGATACAACATCAATTTTTATTGTTGGTTTCATTGTTTGAAATATTTTAATAATTGAATAATCATCAATATTACAGTCAAATAGTACTACGTTGTGATGCCGCCAATGAAAAACGCCCGATCTTTTGAATCAGGCGTTTTCTTATTACGGTTCTATAGCTGAACGGGACATCAATTACATCATGCCGCCCATTCCACCCATGCCGCCCATACCACCCATATCGCCACCTGGCATACCGCCGCCAGATTCATCTTTAGGTGAATCACAAATTGCACAATCTGTCGTTAATAAAAGCGCAGCAACTGAAGCAGCATTAACTAATGCAGTTTTTGTTACCTTAGTTGGATCAATTACGCCCTGAGCAACTAAATCGCCATATTCGCCAGTAGCAGCGTTATAACCATTATTGCCTTTGCTAGCTTCAACCGCATTAACTACAACACTAGCTTCATCGCCAGCATTGGAAACAATAATGCGTAATGGCTCCTGCATTGCACGCAAGACAATACTGATACCTGCATCTTGATCAGCGTTATCGCCTTTCAGGCCTTTAATACCTTGCATAGCGCGAATCAAGGCTACACCACCACCAGGCACAATACCTTCTTCAACGGCTGCACGGGTTGCATGCAAGGCGTCATCAACGCGCGCTTTTTTCTCTTTCATTTCGACTTCAGTAGCAGCGCCAACACGAATTACTGCAACACCGCCAGCTAATTTAGCCACACGCTCTTGCAATTTTTCACGATCGTAATCGCTGGTTGCTTCATCGATTTGTACACGGATATTTTTGACGCGTGCTTCGATGGCTTTGGAATCGCCTGCGCCATCAATAATGATGGTATTTTCTTTACCAATTTCAACTCGCTTAGCTTGACCTAAGTGCTCAAGTGTAGTTTTCTCTAAAGTTAAACCTACTTCTTCAGCAATCACTTGGCCACCAGTCAAAATGGCGATATCTTCGAGCATGGCTTTGCGACGATCACCAAAACCTGGCGCCTTCACTGCACAAGTCTTCAAAATTCCACGAATATTGTTGACTACCAATGTTGCTAAGGCTTCGCCTTCAACATCTTCAGCAATAATCATCAGTGGACGACCTGACTTCGCCACTTGCTCGAGTACTGGGAGCAAATCACGAATGTTACTAATTTTTTTATCAAACAACAGAATGTAAGGAGTTTCTAAAATTGCCACTTGCTTTTCTGGTTGATTAATAAAGTAAGGTGAAAGGTAACCACGATCAAATTGCATGCCCTCGACGACTTCTAGTTCATCTTCGAGTGATTTGCCGTCTTCAACCGTAATAACACCTTCTTTACCCACTTTTTCCATAGCTTCAGCAATGCGCTGACCAATGCTATGGTCACTATTTGCCGAAATTGAGCCTACTTGAGCAATTTCTTTGGTTGTGGTGCAAGGCTTACTAATTTTTTTCAATTCGATCAAAGCGGCACTTACTGCCTTATCTATGCCGCGCTTTAAATCCATTGGGTTATGGCCAGAAACTACATATTTCATGCCTTCACGCACAATTGATTGAGCCAAAACAGTTGCCGTTGTTGTGCCATCACCAGCGATATCTGCAGTTTTGGAAGCAACTTCTTTGACCATTTGCGCGCCCATATTTTGAAGCTTGTCTTTTAATTCGACTTCTTTCGCTACAGTTACACCGTCTTTAGTGATGGTTGGACCACCAAATGAACGCTCAATAACGACATTGCGACCTTTAGGTCCCAACGTCACTTTTACTGCATTTGCGAGAATATTCACGCCTTCGACCATTTTGGTCCGTGCGCTATCGCCAAAAACTACGTCTTTTGCTGCCATGATTAAATTCCTTTCGTAAAAGCTCGATTACTTTTGGACAACTGCCATGATGTCTTCTTCGCGCATCACGAGAAGCTCATCGCCGTCAACTTTGACGGTTTGACCAGCATATTTACCGAACAAAACTCGGTCGCCAACTTTGACGTCGGGTGGGTTTAATTTGCCACTATCGTCGCGCTTACCGGCTCCAACAGCCAAAATTTCTCCTTGGTCTGGTTTTTCAGCGGCTGCATCTGGAATCACAATTCCTGATGCAGTTTTGGTTTCTTGATCTAAACGCTTGATGATCACTCGATCATGTAAAGGACGCAGATTCATTCCTTCTCCTAAGTTAGTAAGTGTTAACTAAATAAAAACCCTATATACATCATGGAGTTATAATTGCTCTACAACTAAATAAAAGCAGCAACACTTGAATTCCACCAGATTAGCGGTGAAATTACTGCTTTAGCACTCATTTGTAGAGAGTGCTGATTATATAGCTCCCTTTCTGGTTTTTTCAAGGGGTGCTGCCTAAAAAGACTGTTTGTAGGTCAATTCCTACATAAAAATCCGTCTTGCCTGCTTATCAACCCCCGCTGACCTAAATAGACTGGACAGTTACCGATTGGAGAACGCTGATGATCCCAAAATCCCGGCTGTATACGCTAGTTCAAAGCTGGAAGAATAAGCCCTTCCAAGAGGTTCACGATGCTAGTGGCCCCAATCTGAGGGCCGGGGGGAACAGCCCAGTTAATCTTGAAGCTGATGCGCTCTGGTCAAAAAGACAGTCGATTAGCTATGAGCCAATTTTTAACTCATCAGGCAGCAAGCTTGGTGGGGTACTTTTTAACCCCCTACTCCATGCTGAGGACTCTCAAGTTCTGCGGCTGTTTATGGATGGTCTTGACGCTATTCAATATTGGCAAAGTTTTAGCAAACCCATTCCAACTATTCTGCCCATCGCAGCTAAAACACTCTGCCAGCCAACTCAAGTGGATGCAATTAGCGATCTAGTTTTAAATTCCCGTTTACCGGTGGGTCTAGTTGCACTTGGGATCATGAATCTGCCCTCTGCCCCTTTTTGGCGTGACTATCAGGTTGGCTTAGCGCGCCTCCGCAGAATCGGCTTAATGCTGCATTTACTTCATTTTTCAGGATCACAGCATGAAATAGCCCATCTCGATGAGATGCGCTTTGACGGAGTTCATCTATCGGCCCAGCAATTACGCGCAAATCAGCTCGAGCACCAATCTATCGTTGATCTTGCTGCGGTATGCAAAAAACACTTTGGGGCGATCTATATCGGAGGAATATCTCTAGTGAGCGATCTCACTGCAGCCCAAAGCCTTTCAGCTAGTTATTGCTATGGTGGATTAATGATGCCGCCTGTAAGCCGTCATCAATTATTACAAATCAACGATAGTCGCCTGGCAAAAGCCATCTTTTCAGTAAAGCCCCAATAAAACCAGTAACGGAGACAAGCTATGAGAAAAAGTGTGATGTTGGTCGATGACCATCCAGCAATGTTGATGGCATTAAAAAGTATTGTGCATGAAAAACTGCTGTTTGAAGTTGCTGCACAAGCACAAAATGGGGAAGAGTGTATGCAACTGATTAAGCAAACCAATCCTAATATTATTATTTTAGATTTAGATATGCCAAAAACCGATGGCTTTGATGTTATTCGGCGCATTGGCTTAATGTATCCAGAAATTCGCATTCTGGTTTTATCCAGCCTCGATGAAAGTGTCTACGGTGGACGTGTTCGCTCATTAGGTGCGCATGGTTTTGTTAATAAAACTGCGAACGCCGATATTATTATTTCAGCCTGCATAGCAGTATCACAAAACTACACGTTCTTTTCCCACGGCAGAAATGGTAATAGCGCACTCACTGATAGTGAAAAACTCAAATTAATTTCAGATCGTGAATTACAAATCATGAAGTATTTAGGGCGGGGTAGTAGTAATCAACATATTTCGGAAATATTGCATATCAGCAGTAAAACCGTTGCAACTTATAAGGCGCGCCTATACGACAAGCTAGGCATTAATAATATTGCCGATCTTATTTTATTTTGTCGTAATAACAACATTATTGAAGGCTGATGAAATTTAAGGCATTTCTAGGGCATCAATGGCTGGGCGACTTAACCGCTAACTGTGCTGGGTCTGCAGCTATTGTTTTTTTGGTACTCAGTACCTTCACTAGTGCGCTAGCCCATGAGCCCTTTAATGCTGATGAATTGCAGTGGCTTAAATTAAAGCCTATTGTGCATTTTAGTATTCATGAAAAAAATGCGATTCATTTACACCCAGGAGATGGCAAAGAATCTGCAGGAAATTATCATCAACTCCTTAGCCAATTGCAGCAACATACTCAACAACAATATTTAGCTGTTTGGCGCAAAGGCAATGATGATGGTTTGCAAGACATCTCCCAAGGTAAGGTCGATTTTATTATCGACCCACCATATGATTGGTTATTACATCATTCTGCTAGTCCTTTTGAAAGCATCTTGGCAAAAACTATTCATAGTCCTTCGGCATTACCTTCTTCCACGCCATTATTTATCGATAAAACCATATTTATCTTCAGCTTCACCTTAGTTTTAACTAGTCTTGCGCTAGCGTATTGGATTTGGAGTCTTAAACAACTGCATCGAGGACAAATTGGTATGGTGCAAAATTTAGTTAAGCAAAAAAAATTGGCAGAGCATGCTAATGCTGCTAAATCGGCGTTTCTCGCCACCCTAAGCCATGAAATTAGAACGCCGATGAACGCCATATTGGGGGTGCAAGAATTACTCTTGAAAAGTGCGCGTTTTCCTGCAAGTGAAAAGTCATTATTAAAAAATGCCCATCGTTCAGCTGAAGGCTTACTTGGGATGTTAAATCAAGTGCTTGACTTATCGAAGATTGAGGCAGGCAAACTCGTTCTCAACCCGCTACCGCATTGCCTAAAAAATATGATTACCGAAATTGATGCTACCTTTTCTACTTTGGCCAGCAAACGGGGCTTACAATTAATCACTTGCTTAGATTCAAGTATTGCTGAAGTTTTGCTGGTTGATGCCATGCGCTTAAGGCAAATTCTCCATAATTTGCTCAGCAATGCAATTAAATTTACCGAAGAAGGCAGTATTTATTTTTCAGTTAATGTCCTAGCCGATGACCATGCTGGGCAATTAATTGAATTTAGGGTAGTAGATACTGGCATTGGCATGACTGATGCAGAAATTAACCGTGCGCTACAACCATTTGAACAAGTTTTAAAAGCCAATGGCGTCCTTAATAACGACGTCGACTACGGTAGTGGTTTGGGCTTGGCTATTTCGAAGAAACTGATTGCCACCATGGGGGGTCATCTTCATTTTGATAGCGCGCCAAAATTGGGTAGTGCAATTTATTTTTCAAGTGTTTTTCCCCGCACTACTCAATCTGCCCATAATTACAACTATTCTGCTGTCGAGCTACCTAATGCACACTGTTTTACGAATTCAATAGGTCAAACTATTCATGCCTTATTGGTTGAAGATCATCCTGCTAGTCGTGAAATTCTCTCTTTGCAACTACATGCCCTTGGTATTGAGGTTACGGTTTGTGCCAATGGTAAAAATGCGCTTGCTCATTTTCAAAAAACCCATTTTGATTTAGTTTTTACCGATCATTCTATGCCAGGCATGAAAGGTGAAGAGCTTGCATACTTATTGCGTCAACAAGGCTATCAAGATCTTATTATTATTGGGGTTACCGCTGATATCTATGCCCTTGAAGCGCGCCAGCGTTTTTTATCCGCTGGCATGAATGCTGTTCTCATTAAACCTATTAGTATCCATACCCTAGAAAATCAATTAGCCGCTTATTTTCAATCTGAAAAAAATATCGTTGCGCAGCAGACAAAACCAATAAAATCTTTTTTTCCGCTTGGAATTAAAGAAGGTCATCATTCACCAACCGAGTTATTAATTTTGGCTGAAGTGCTTAAAGTACAGCACGATTGTCTATGTAGGCTTGATAAAGAATCGCTAGGCCATACAGAATTAGCCCATTACTTGCATAAAATTAAAGGGGGAGCTTTGTTGATAAACGAACCTACTTTTGTTGAGGCTTGCGCTCAGCTAGAGCATGAACTGCAATTAGGTGCACCGGATATAAGCCAAAAACTTCAGCTACTTCTTCAGCAGAAAAATAAGCTCATCGAATCTATTGGCATAAACGTAGCTGCGAGTAGTTAAGCCGAGAGTAGTTAAGAAAAACGGCCTTTAAAAAGGCCGCTTTTACTTACATGGTGCCTTAAACTAATTAGCGTTTATTGACTGCATCCTTAAAGGCCTTACCTGCTGCAAATTTTATTGTTTTAGAGGCGGCGATTTTAATTGCTTCGCCGGTTTTTGGATTACGACCCATGCGTGCGGCACGTGAGCCTGCTGAAAACCCGCCAAAACCTACCAGTTGTACAGCATCGCCTTTCATAATGGCCTTCTTAATCGTTTCTAAGGCGATATTTAATGCCTCATCTGCTTTTGCTTTACTAAGATCGGCGCCTTCTGCTATTGCATCAATTAAATCTGATTTAGTCATGCTATCTCCTCGAATATAAAACGAAATCACTATATGCAGGCCTACCAGCCTGATCTTTTTGCCTAGAATTCTCTATGCCTGTGCCGCTGAGGTTTATGCTATCAAATAATTTGCCCGAATACGGTAAATTTGCTCATTTTTTTTATTTTTCCCCTGCTTGTGCCAATAAACCACGCCCTCCGCTCCCCTCCAAAACAGCTGTTAAGGCACTGGGGTAATTTACCTCTATTTTTCCTAGTGTTTCTACTTACTGTAATTATTTTGCTATGCAACAATTCCTGGGCTGCCGAGAAGACTCCGATTCCCTCAAATGCTAAACAAGAGTCTATTCAATTTATTCCTAAAGCGGTATTGCTGGCTTTAGAAAAAAATCAGCTACCTTCAAGCGCCATCAGTATTGCAGTCAGCGAAATCCCTGCAAATCAGAAACAAAATACTAAATCACCGCAAGTGATACAAAAGTTGGTCAATTGGCGCGGTGATATCGGTATGAATCCTGCCTCAGCTATGAAAATTTTGACGACATTGACAGCACTTGATGTGCTTGGGCCAAATTATCGCTGGCAAACATTGGTTTATACCGATGGCTTTATTCGTAATGGTATTTTGAAAGGGGATTTATATTTACAGGGTACGGGTGACCCTAAACTCACTCCCGAATCGTTAGCAAAGTTAATTAAAAATTTACGGGCCTTAGGAATCCAAAAAATAGACGGTAATTTAATTTTTGACCGCAGTGCCTATGATCAGGATTTGCTTGCTAGTAATTTAATTGATGGTGAAGCACTGCGTTCCTATAACGTTCAGCCTGACCCATTGCTCTATGCCTTTCGTACCCTCTCGTTTCAACTGAGCGCAAATAAGGCAGAACAAGCTCCAGAAATAAGCTATTCCCCTGAATTGGCGCGCTTCAAGATTGTTAATCAGCTAAATCTTCAGGTCGGGCCTTGCGAGGATTGGCGCAAAGAGCTGAATTTTGAAATTAGTCCCGAATCACCGCCTGCAAAATCTGGGAGTAATCCCACGGACTGGCAAGTAACTTTTTCGGGCTCATTTCCTAAGGACTGTCAGAAAGCGCTATATAACGTTGTCGCTTTTGATCCCAATACATTTCTTGCGCTCGGCTTCACTGCAGCCTGGCAATTGGCTGGTGGCGAATGGCCTAAACCGCCACAAGGGAAATCTGGTCTAGTACCAAATGGATTGAAGCCCATGGTGCAATATGAAGGTAGCAGCCTCGTTGATGCGATGTTTGATATCAATAAGTATTCAAACAATGTCATGGCGCGGCAAGTTTTTCTCACGCTTGCATTAGATCAACTGGGTAAACCAGCCACCGTAATGAACTCTGAAAAAGTGATTCAAGGTTGGCTTCAGCGCCAAGGAATGCAATTCCCTGAACTGGTATTAGAAAATGGGTCTGGCTTATCGCGCATCGAATCAATATCAGCAATGCATATGAACGATTTACTTATAGCCGCACGAACTTTGCCCAACGGTGAATTATTTTATAAAAGTTTGCCAATGGCAGGCAATGATGGCACGATGAGAAATCGCCTGTTAAATAAAATACGGGGCTGGCTCCATTTAAAAATTCGCCCAGAAATTCGTGTTAAAACAGGGAGCTTGGTTGATGTCAAAGCGATTGCAGGTTATGTGTTGAGTAAATCGGGGAAACTATACGCCGTCAGTTCTTTTATTAATCACCGTAATGCTTATCTCGGCCAAGAAGCTCATGATCAATTGCTAGCCTGGCTGGCCGAGGATGGTCCAGACCCAAAAGCAGCGCGCTGAAGTCGATCACGAGCGCCGTCCCAAACCTCACCGGTTGGTGGGGTCGGTAATAAAATAATATCGTAGTTCTGCTGGTCTAAATCACGCAAGGTTCGATATAGGCTATTCGCAAAACCCACATGATCGCTTGGCAAGGTAACTATTTCTAGCTGAATACTGTTAAGAGCGATATTAGGTGGCACAGTTGGTAAGCCAGTAGTTGACTCCCAAGCGCCTAACCCTATACGTAATTTACGAAGGTGATTTTGTTTTGCTATTTGTGTATCAAGTTCATTAAGACTGGTATTCAATTTATCAGTTTGATAAAGCTGCAAAGGTGTATTGGGTGCGTAATGCGCCTTAAAACTACCTGATACGCGCGGACTCACAGCTTCCTGTTCTGAGGGCGTAAAGGTATCTATTTGTAGGCCCGTTTTGGCATAGATTGATGATGGCGTAATCATGCCTGGCCTTAATAGACGTATTCCATCACTACCGGTCAAATCAACAATGGTAGATTCAATGCCAAACTCACAATCGCCACCATCTAGAACCAAGATTTCACTTTCATTGCCAAACTCTGCGTATACATCGGCAGCTCGGGTTGGCGAGACTTTACCAAAACGATTGGCCGAGGGGGCCACTAACGCCTCACCAAAGGCTGTTAATAACTCCTGTGCTAATGGGTGGCTGGGCGAACGAATAGCAACGGTAGATTGTCCCCCGGTAATAGTATCTAAGACATGCTTATCTTTTTTTAAGACTAAGGTTAATGGTCCGGGCCAAAAAGCAAGAATCAATTGCATCGCTGCTGGCGGCAGATCGCGTACCCAAGGGCTAATTATTTTTAGCCACGCATCGGTAAGTACATCTGTCGTCGTTTTTGCATTAGCAAGCAATGTCATTGGCGCAGCAAGATGCACAATTAAGGGGTGATGACTGGGGCGACCCTTGGCAGCGTAAATTTTTTGAATTGCGAGATTATTGGTTGCATCTGCACCCAATCCATAAACTGTTTCGGTCGGAAAGGCTACTATATCGCCATTCTTTAAACGTCTTACTGCCTCTGCAATCAAGGCTCAATACCTAAATCGCTAGCAACAGCAGCAGCAGTTTGCCGCGCCTCTGCCGGACTAGCTCCAAGACAGTTGATATGACCCATTTTTCGTCCAGGCAATGGAACCGACTTGCCATATAGGTGTAATTTTGCGCTATCGTGACTTAAAGCACTAGCCCATTCAGGCTCTTGAGGCACGGTGTTGTCTGTACCCATCGTAAACCATAATTCGCCTAATAAATTTAGCATCGAAACCGGCGTTAGTAAGCGAGTATCGCCTAAGGGTAAGCGTGCCATCGCACGCACCTGTTGTTGAAATTGACTAGTGACACTTGCATCCATGGTGTAGTGCCCAGAATTATGTGGCCGGGGAGCAATTTCGTTTGCAAAAATTTCGCCACTCTTAAGTACAAAAAACTCAATGCATAAAATACCCACATAATTCAGATGGCGAATTAAGTTCTTTGCTGCCTGAAGTACGCGTTTTTCTTGATCGGAATTAAGTGAAGGTGCTGGCACAGTACTGGTGTGCAAAATACCATTGCGATGAATATTTTGGGCAATTGGGTAGACCACTACCGCATCATCGTACCCGCGAGCGACCAAAGCAGATACCTCAAAGGCTAAATCCATGCGCTTTTCAAGTACGCAGGGAACCCGTCCAAAATCATGCCAAGCTTGCTTAAGCTCGACCGGCGATTGCACGGTGACCTGACCTTTGCCGTCATAACCTAATCGTGCTAATTTTAAAATTCCTGGTAATAGAGTTTCATCTAGCGCATCGATTGCGGCTTGATTTTCAATCACGCAATAAGGTACAGGACCAATATTGACAGCAGATTTCCAGGTGCTTAAGAAAGTTTTCTCAGCAATGCGGTTTTGTGCAATAGAAACACTGTCACTGCGAGGCGCCACATATACCCCCAGTGCCTCTAACTCATCTAAAGTTTGGGCTGGGACATTTTCAAATTCAGTACTGACTGCCTTACAGATATCTGCCATTTCTTTTAAAGCAGCACTATCTGTAAAGTTCGCTTGTAAATGTTTTTCCGCAATAGCACCGGCAGGACTGAGTGGATCTGGATCAAGAATACAGACTTTATAGCCCATTGCTTGCGCTGCCTGAGTAAACATGCGACCTAGTTGCCCGCCGCCCAACATACCCAAATACGCGCCGGGTAATATCGGCGTTAAATGCTCAAGCATCTTGTCTCACTATCTTGTCTCACTATCTTGTCTCACTAACTTGCCTCGCCATACTTATGTGCTCCGCGGTAATGTCATCGCACTTGCTTTCGCTGTTTGTTCGGTACGAAATACAGCTAATTTTTGACTTAATGCAGGGTCGTCCAAAGCCAGCGTCGCAATCACATATAAAGCAGCGTTAGCGGCACCTGCTTCGCCAATAGCAAAAGTGGCTACTGGGATTCCTTTGGGCATTTGCACAATGGAATATAAAGAATCTTCACCGCGTAAATATTTACTGGGCACTGGAACTCCGCAGATGGGGACCTGTGTTTTGGCTGCCAACATACCCGGTAAATGCGCAGCGCCTCCTGCGCCAGCAATAATGGCACGTAAACCACGCGCTTGCGCTTGCTCTGCATAGCTAAATAGCGCATCTGGCATACGGTGAGCAGAAAGTACTTGCGACTCAAAGGGCACAGCAAATTGTTCCAAAATTTGTGCAGCCGCTTCCATGGTGCTCCAATCAGAATCCGAGCCCATCACAATACCAATCAGTGGTTTTTTAGTGCTCATGTAATTTCCTTGCCGGTGCCTTCATTCAGCTTACGTTAATTCAGTTTGGGTTAAGCGTGCTAATACTTCTCGATATTTTTCTGCAGTTCGATTAATGACTTCATCGGGTAAGTCGGGAGCAGGAGCCTGCTTGGTCCATGGCTTTCCATCAATTAAAATGGCTTCGAGCCAATCACGAATAAATTGTTTATCGTAAGAAGGTGGATTCATACCAACCTGATAAGTTTCTGCAGGCCAAAACCGTGATGAATCCGCAGTTAAAATTTCATCCATTAAAACGAGTTGATTATTTGCATCTAGGCCAAATTCGAATTTCGTATCAGCAATGATGATGCCCCGTTCCGCAGCAAAAGTAGCAGCCTCTTGATACAGTTGAATACTAACTGCACGAATTTGCTCTGCTAGCGGGGCACCAATGCGTTTGACCATTTCAGCGAAGGTAATATTTTCATCATGGTGCCCTGCAGCTGCTTTTGCAGCAGGAGTAAAAATGGGTGCCGGTAATTTCTGCGCATTCTGCAACCCTGCCGGCAAAGCAATGCCGCAGACACTGCCATTCGCCTGATATTCTTTCCAGCCACTACCAGCTAAATAGCCGCGTACTACTGCTTCGACCAAAATAGGTTGCAGGCGCTTTGCAACAACTGCCCTACCCCTGACCTGCTCTACCTCATTTGCACTAACAACCGATTCAGGATTAATACCCGTTAAATGATTCGGAATGAGATGCGCAAGCTTTTGAAACCAAAAATTGGCCATTTTATTCAGCACAATACCCTTTTCAGGAATCGGTTTACCCATGATGACATCAAAAGCCGATAAGCGATCGGTCGTGATCATGAGTAATTTATCGTCGCCAATTGCATATACATCGCGCACCTTTCCTTTAGACAATAAAGGTAAAGATTGAATCGAGCTTGTATAGAGAGCGGCCATTTTATTTAACGATCTGCGCTAGCTCACCGGCGCGATACCGTGCGGCCATTTTTTCCAAGGGAATGGGTTTAATTTTACTAGCCTGCCCTGCGGAACCAAACTCGGTATAGCGCGCAATACAAATCAGTTTGGCAGCTTCACGGGCAGGCTTTAAATAATCCCGTGGATCAAACTTACCAGGGTTTTCAAATAAATAACGGCGAATGGCAGCTGTCATGGCCAAACGAATATCGGTATCAATATTAATTTTGCGTACGCCATTCTTAATACCAATTTGAATTTCTTCAACTGGCACACCATAAGTTTCCTTCATCTCACCGCCAAATTCACGAATGATCGCTAATAATTCTTGCGGCACACTTGATGAACCATGCATCACTAAATGGGTATTTGGAATACGCGCATGAATTTCGCGGATACGATCGATCGCCAAAATATCACCAGTAGGTTTCTTAGTGAACTTATAGGCACCATGACTAGTACCAATTGCAATGGCTAAAGCATCGCATTGGGTTGCTTTAACAAAGTCTGCGGCTTGCTCAACATCGGTAAGTAACTGTTCGCGGGTCATAGTGCCATCGGCACCATGTCCATCTTCTTTATCACCCTTCATGGTCTCTAAAGAACCTAATACCCCTAGTTCAGCCTCTACCGTAACCCCAAGCGCATGCGAAAGCTTAACTACTTCTTGAGAGACAGCAATGTTGTACTCATAACTGGCAACTGACTTGCCATCAGCTTCGAGTGAACCATCCATCATCACACTTGTAAAGCCGCTTTCAATCGCTGCAATACACACTTCAGGGCTTTGGCCATGATCTTGATGCATCACTATAGGAATATGGGGATAGGATTCAACTGCTGCTGAGATTAAATGCCGTAAAAAAGCTTCACCCGCATATTTTCTAGCGCCTGCTGAGGCCTGCATAATGACCGGTGAGCCAACCTCGTCAGCTGCGCTCATAATGGCCTGTACCTGCTCCAAATTATTGACATTAAATGCGGGCAGGCCGTAATTGTTTTCAGCAGCATGATCTAATAATTGACGCATTGATACCAAGGGCATAGCTATCCTCTAAAGAAAAAATAAAAATAGTGAATCGAGTTTACTCATTTCACTCTAACAATTTTTAATGTATTACTACCACCAGGTTCGCCCATCGGCTCACCAATGGTTAATACGATAGTATCGCCAGACTTGACTGCACCGCTCTCTTTTAAACGCTCTTCAACTTGGCGCAATGCAGTTTCACGGTCTTTGCTGACCTCAATACTAATCGGCGTCACATTGCGGTAGGTGCTTAAAGCTCTTTGAGTTGATACTTTAGAGGTCAAGGCAAAGATGGGTACATGAATATTATGGCGACTCATCCAAATCGGGGTTGAACCTGACTCAGTTAACGCAGCGATTGCGGCTGCATTTAAATGATGGGCTGTAAATAAAGCACCTAGGGCAATAGATTGGTCAATTCGCGTAAAGGTTTGATCCAAAAAGTCGGTGTCTAAACGTACTGATTCTGATTTTTCAGCTTCGATACAAATTTCTGCCATTTGTTCAATGGTTTTAACAGGATATTGACCCGTAGCAGACTCAGCCGAGAGCATAACCGCATCAGTTCCATCGAGAACTGCATTTGCAACATCGCTAACCTCTGCACGCGTTGGCACTGGTGCACTGATCATCGACTCCATCATTTGGGTTGCTGTAATCGTAAATTTATCAGCCTCGCGAGCTAAACGAATCATCCGTTTTTGTAGCGCTGGTACAGCTGGGTTACCGACTTCAATCGCTAGATCACCGCGGGCCACCATAATGCCGTCACTCTCTTGAATAATGCTGGCCAACGCCTCGGGCACAATAGCCTCCGCCCGCTCAACTTTAGCAATTAACTTCACTTTGCCAACACCATGCTTAACGCTTGCTGCATCTGCCAACTTACGGGCAATCACCATATCGGCGCCATCTTTAGGAAAGCTAATCGCGATGAAATCAACGCCCATCGCAATCGCAGCGTCTAAATCTTGAATATCTTTTTCAGTTAGAGCGGGGGCAGTTAAGCCTCCGCCAGCGCGATTAATTCCCTTGTTATTCGAAAGTGAACCACCGAGCTCAACTAAAGTATGAATCTCATTCCCTTTCACGCTCGATACACGCAAAACAATTAGGCCATCATTTAACAAGAGTCGATCGCCGGCTTTGACATCTTGCGGTAAATTTTTGTAATCAAGACCAACACGTTCTTCATTACCTAATTCGCAAGCGACATCTAAAATAAATGGTGCGCCTTCTTTAAGCTGCACTTTGCCATTCGCAAACTTACCAACGCGAATTTTTGGACCCTGTAAATCAGCCATGATGCCAACTTCACGGCCAATTTCGGCAGAAATGGTACGTACTAAATTATGCCGCGCCAAATGATCGGCAACTGTACCGTGAGAAAAATTAAGCCGCACAACGTCGAGTCCTGCACGAATCATGTCGCGCAAAACCTCTGGCTTTTCTGAAGCAGGGCCGAGGGTGGCAATAATTTTGGTAGCTCTTAACATGCTGTCCTTTAGGGTTATTTTTGATTATTTGCTTTGGCTCGTTCAACCAATACTGCAAAGGCTGGTAGCGTTTTCCCCTCAAGAAATTCAAGGAAAGCGCCACCACCTGTAGAAATATAGTCGACTTGTTTTTCAATGCCGTATTTAGCAATGGCTGCTAAGGTATCACCGCCGCCAGCGATGGAGAACGCAGGCGAATGCGCAATTGCCGCAGCTAACATTTTAGTACCGCCACCGAATTGATCGATTTCAAATACGCCTAAAGGACCATTCCATACAATCGTGCCAGCGTTAGCCAACATGATAGATAATTTCGCGGCTGCTTTTGGGCCTATATCAAGAATCATATCGTCGGCTGCAACTTCGGTCGCCGCTACGCGATTAGCTCTAGCCAATGGTGAAAGCTCATTGGCGACCACCACATCTTCAGGAATAGGTACATGTGCACCGCGTTTTTCCATCAGCTCCATGATGTCGAGTGCTTCTTTTACTAAATCAGGCTCGGCTAAGGATTTACCAATGGGCAAACCTTTAGCTAACATAAACGTATTAGCGATGCCGCCGCCAACAATTAATTCATCCACTTTGCCAGCTAACGATTTTAAGATTGTTAACTTAGAAGAAACTTTTGAGCCAGCCACAATCGCCACTAATGGTCGTTTAGGATTAGCAAGTGCGCGGCTTAGGGCATCTAATTCGGCAGCCATTAAAGGGCCTGCACATGCGATCGGTGCAAATTGGGCTACCCCATAGGTGGTAGCCTCAGCACGATGTGCGGTGCCAAATGCATCGTTAACGTAGACATCACATAAAGCGGCAATCTTTTTTGCCAATACTTCACTATTTTTCTTTTCACCCACATTCAGACGACAATTTTCTAGTAAAACCACTTCGCCCGGTCTCACTTCAAAACCACCATCAACCCAGTCACTAATTAGAGCAACTTTACGATTCAATAATTCAGCTATGCGGTGAGCCACTGGGGCCAAACTATCTTCTGGCTTAAATTGACCTTCTGTAGGTCGACCTAAATGCGAGGTAACCATTACCGCAGCTCCAGCAGTAAGGCACATTTGAATTGCTGGCATCGAAGCCTTAATTCGGGTATCTTCAGTTATTTTTCCGGTCTCATCTTGAGGCACGTTTAAATCAGCGCGAATGAGCACCCGCTTACCTTGTAATTGGCCTGTTGCCACTAGCTCGGTAAGGCGCATAACATTAAAAAGGGCTGCAGGCATAGGAGACAGATAAAAGTGAAGGAAACGGAGTCCATTTTAATGAAAACCGACCCCTCCCACCACCTTCTTTGCCGGAGAACTCAATAAATAGGTGACCTGCTCTACAATAAGTGCTTTAGATGCCTTGCCAGCTTGGCTCATAGGTTTTAAAGGGCTTTTCCTTAATCTGCTACAAAGGGTAAAAACATGTCGATGTCTGACCGCGATGGCTTTATTTGGTTTGATGGGAAGATGGTTCCTTGGCGCGATGCCAATATTCATGTACTTACCCATTCCCTCCATTACGGTATGGGGGTATTTGAAGGTATTCGAGCTTATAAGACTGAATCTGGGCCAGCGATTTTCCGCCTTAAAGAACATGTTAAGCGCCTCTTCAATGGCACCAAAATTTTCCAGATGGCAATTCCATACAACGAAGAGCAAATTACCCAAGCCATTATCGATGTCGTCAAGGACAATAAATTAGCAGCTTGTTACATTCGACCGATTGTTTTTATTGGCTCAGAAAAATTAGGTGTTTCACCTACTGGCAACACCATTCATACCTCGATTGCTGCTTGGGAGTGGGGTGCTTACCTCGGTGAGGATGGCTTGAATAAGGGAATTCGGGTGAAGACCTCCTCTTTCACGCGCCATTTTGTAAATTCTTCCTTAGTTCGTGCGAAAGCATCGGGCTATTACATTAACTCCATTTTGGCACACCAAGAGGTTGCTGCCAATGGCTATGATGAAGCGCTCTTACTTGATACCGAAGGATACGTTTCCGAAGGTTCGGGTGAAAATTTCTTTATGGTGCGTAACGGCATTGTTTATACCCCCGATCTTGCCTCATGCCTAGACGGCATCACACGCGATTCAATTATCGAAATTGCCCAAGACCTTGGTTTTAAAGTCAAAGAAAAGCGCTTGACCCGGGATGAAGTGTATACCGCTGATGAAGCTTTTTTTACAGGTACGGCTGCAGAAGTAACACCCATTCGCGAGCTTGATGATCGTATGATTGGCGATGGCTTAAAAGGGCCAATCACCAAGCAAATTCAAGATATATTTTTCTCCACCGTCTATGGCAAAAATGAGCGCTATAAATCATGGCTAACCGCTGTGAAGTAATGACTATGCAAGCGACTGCTGACATTACGAACAAATCAATGCCCATCATGATTGATGGCAAAGATCTGCCTTTACATTGCCCGCCTGGTCAAAGCCCCAGTTGGAATTTACATCCGCGCGTCTTTCTCGATATTGTCGATACTGGCCAAGCGAAGTGTCCTTATTGTGGAACTGAATATCGCCTCATTCCCGGAACAGCGCCCCACGGCCACTAGATCGGGTGAGCGCATCCTGATCATCGCCCCAAATTGGATTGGCGATGCAGTGATGAGTCAGCCTTTAATTGCAATGCTGAAGCGGGCGCTGCCTACTTGCAATATTGATGTACTCACGACGCCCTGGGTCGCGCCAATTTACCGCGCCTGTACCGAAGTAAACCAACTAATTGAAGTACCGTTGCAGCATGGCCAACTGCAGTGGCGTACTCGTGTGCAATTAGCCAAACAATTGCGTGTAGCGAATTACACCAGTTGTTTTGTCTTGCCCAACAGTTTAAAAGCAGCCCTCATCCCTTGGTTAGCAAAAATACCTCTGAGGATTGGATACCGCGGAGAAATGCGCTTCGGACTAATTAATCGGGCTTTAGCTAATCCACCGAAAACCGCGCGCGAGCCGATGATCAAGCACTACGCTAAATTATTGCAATTGCTGCCAACGATGGATTCGCCCATCGACAATTTGATCACTAGCAAGCCTGCACAATTGCGCATTCCCCCGCTAGATCAAACTGAAATTCAGCTACGCTTAAGTAGTGAAAAAATTGATCCTACAGCGCTTTATGTCTTTGCGCCCGGCGCAGAGTTTGGCCCTGCCAAGCGCTGGCCAAGTGAGCGCTTTGCCGAACTTGCTACGCTGATTTTGCAGCAGGATGCGCACGCGAATATCATCATTTTGGGCAGCACCAGCGATACTGAAATAGGCCAATTAATTCAAATCCATACAGCAAAGCTGGGTATGAATACTGCTCATTTACATAATTGGTGTGGTACTACTAGCCTGAGTCAAGCGCTAGCCACAATTGCGAATAGCAAAGCCATGGTCAGCAATGACTCAGGCTTAATGCATATTGCTGCTGCCTTACAAATTCCCCAAGTTGCTATTTTTGGTTCAAGTGACCCACGTCATACTCCTCCGGAATCGAGTAAAGCTCAGGTCATTTGGTTGCACTTACCCTGCAGTCCTTGCTACCAGCGCACCTGTCCGCTTGGCACCTTAGCCTGCTTAAAAGAAATTACTGCAGCGCAGGTTTTTACTACCTTGAATCTTTAGGAAATTGACATGCCTCATCTTGCTCGCCTCTTTCAAAATGCTGACGAATTAGTCGATGCCTGGCGTGATGCATTGGCCCACCGGAATGTGCAAAATGCGCTTGATCTTTGGCTAGATGATGACAACATTACTTGTGTCTTACCCGAGGGACAACGCTTGAGTGGACATGCTGAAATTCGCAAGGGATTAGAGCGCTTACTAGCGACTAGAGCTCTATTTCTTGAGCCCATTTACTGCATCTCGCATGCTACTTTAGGCACTGCCATTTACGATACTACTGAAGCCGTACACTTTGAGCCCGATCAAATTGAAGCTGAATTTTTCTTAAATATTACTTTGGTTATTTTGCAAGATAGCCAAGGTTGGCGCATTGCCCATTTACATGCCAGCCGTTCAACTGAAGAAAATTTTCCTCTTCCCACCAAACACCACGGCCTGCACTAAGTCGTTGTCTTAACTTGGTTGGCGCCCTTGCCTACCATCTTCTTGCTGTTGTTCGCGAAACATCCGCTGATAATCACGAATACGCGCATCAATAGTAGAGGCTTGATAAAAATCGCTACCGCCAATGGAGCGAGCGATTTTTAATTGATCAATTGCATATGGCAAAGCGCCTTCTAAAGCAAATTTTTCGGCCAAAGCAAAATGGTGTAACGCAAGCTTATTGTCTTGCCGATAGGCCGTGGCCAATAAAGACCACCATAAAGGCTCTGCAGGTTGTAACTTAGTGCGGTTTTTCAGCCAAGCAATAGCATCAGCATTACGCCCTAACTTTAATTCGGCATTAATCATGGCTACAGGCGCCGCATACGACTGTGGAAATGCTTTCACACTGGCTTGGGCAATCTGCAAAGACTCTGCTAATTTTCCTTTGGCTAAAGCTAACTCAGCAGTAGTCACGTCTAGGGAAATACTTTGACGCTGAATCGGCGAACCAGGCGCAATGATAGTTTGGGTAATCGTACGTGCCTTCTGTAAAAAACCTTCGGCTTGATCAATTTTGCCTTGGCGTTGCGCAACTAAAGCTAAACCGTAATAACCCTCTAGCTGTTTTTCTGGTTGAGATTGTTTGCTTAAGCCATCAAAAATTAAACGTAAATCATATAATCCGCTGGAACTACTTTGTTGCTCGACCCGGGCGCGCGCTTTAATTAAATAAAATTCGATCGCAGGCGGTACATTGCGTGGGGGCACAACCCTCGCCCGATCTTGCATATCGGCAATACGATCAGTCGTTAAAGGATGGGTGCGCACATATTCTGGAACACCTTTATCCATAATGCCCGTTGCTTTTTGCAAACGCTGGAAAAACAAAGGCATCGCATTCACATCGTAGCCGCTACCTTGCAAAATTTCAAAACCAATGCGATCAGCTTCGCGCTCAGCGTCACGCGAATACGATAGTTGATTATTAATTGCTAAGGCTTGTCCCCCCGTCATTAATCCTTGTGCCGCTGCCGGATTTTTTGCCGCTGCTAATGCGCCCAGCAAGGCCCCTGCGATAGTAATCATGGTATTGGTGGCCTGCTTATCCATTTGTCGCGCTAAATGCCGCTGCAACACATGTCCTGTTTCATGACCCATCACCGATGCCACCTCAGATTCACTTTCAGCAGCCACGATTAGGCCTGAATGAAAACCAATAAACCCGCCGGGCAATGCAAACGCATTGATTGAGGGATCTTTAACTAGGAAAATTTCATAGTTATATGCTGCACTACCTTGATTATTTGCTCCACCCAATTGTAATTTTTTGGCTGCTTGTAAGAGGCGCCGCTCCATTTCATTTAAAAAATCGGTAATCGGTAAGTCGTCTGAATAATCAGGATCAGGACGGATTTCGCGCATAATTCTTTCGCCCATCCTGCGCTCTTCTAATGGACTCAATGCATTACCGCCTGGATCGCCCATGTCGGGCATTAATAAATTAGGGCGCTCTTGTTTTTGCTGAAGTGGCGGTAAATTATTCGAGCGCGCATCCGGTGATTGCACTGCCCGTCCTAAATTTTCTAAAATAGTCGAATTACCCTGTACCGAGACATCAGCAGCCCATGCAGTTGAAATGAAAAAGGGCGAAGGTAACGTCAGAGAGGCAATTAAACTAATAGCAATGCAGCGCCATAAGCTGCGGTAGCAAATTTGAGCTAATTTGTGCAAAATTTCGATTTCCATCCCTCTATGGTAAAACTTATCCTATGAATAAACTCACACATTTTGATGATAACGGTCAAGCCCATATGGTTAATGTGGGAGATAAGGCCCATACCGAGCGCTTGGCAATTGCTAGTGGCTCTATTTGCATGCAGCCTGAAACCTTTGCCATGGTTGAGGCTGGAAGCCATAAAAAAGGCGATGTTTTGGGTATCGCCCGGATTGCAGGAATTCAGGCAGCTAAAAAAACGGCTGATTTAATACCCCTTTGTCACCCGCTTGCCCTAAGTCACGTGAGTGTCAGTTTTGCGGCCGACGCTAAAAGTCATACCATTCACTGCCAAGTACGTGCTGAAACAACGGGCCCTACCGGCGTCGAAATGGAAGCCCTCACTGCAGTCCAAGTCGCCCTCCTCACAATTTATGACATGTGCAAAGCAGTAGACCGTGGCATGGTCATGAGTGATATCAAGCTCTTAGAGAAGAGTGGCGGTAAGAGCGGGGAGTGGAAAGCGGGGAAGTGAGCGCTAAATAATAGTTATGTGCTCTGGATGCAAATCAGCCGTATATCTGTCATACATTTGCATATAAGCAGCTTCAAGATGCTTTGTAAATGCCGGAGTATCAAATAAGGGGGCTATTGTTCTATTTTCTGCCAACTTTTGCTTAACGCTAGCGAGTTTTTCAGGATTGGTGGCTAACTCCATTGCCATTGCCTCATATTCTTCTTTACTAAAGGTTATAAGTTCATCTAAGCCGAGCGCATGCAGAAGGCTGGCAGCAACCCTTCCCGGGAAAGTATTCCCTAATAAAGTCAGTACAGGTAATCCGGCCCATAAAGCATCACTACAGGTGGTGTGAGCGTTATAAGGAAGGGTATCAAGAAACAGATCGGCTAAATTGTGACGAGCTAAATGTTCAGATAGCGGCAGGCGTTCGGCAAATATGAGTCGGGAAGAATCTATACCTCGAGAAACAGCCGCTTGAAGTAGGTTTTCTTTGGCGATTGGATTGTCAGCCAAAAGCCACAAAACGCTTCTCGGAACATGCGTCAAAATTCGCATCCAAGAATCAAATGTAGATGGGGTTATTTTGTAATTATTATTAAAACAAGCAAATATAAAACCGCTTTCTGGTAGCCCTAACTCCGTTTTAATAAATTGTCTTGCTGAAATTTCCCTACGATTATCATTAGCTTGATAAGAATTTGGGAGATGCACAATTTTTTCAACATAATATTTTTTTGACTCGTCTGGCAGTACCACTTTGTCAGCAATCATATAATCCATATAATTGGCGCCTAAAGTTCCCGGGAAACCAAGATAGTTAACCTGGATTGGCGCAGGCTTATAAGAAAATACACCCTGCCTAGGAAGACCAAAAAATCCGTTTAAATTTACCAGGATATCAATCTCATGCGCTTGAATTAATTGTGCTGCATCCAAGTCTGATAATTTCGAAATATCAAATAGATTGCCAAAAGCGCTTTTAATTCTATGGCGATATGCTGAACCATCATCATAGCCATTATCAAATGCAAAAATTTCAAATTTAGATTGGTCGTGTAACTCCCAAACACCGGCCATTAAGATTGATGTGGCTTGATTTCTGAACTCACCACACAAATAACCAATCCGAATTTTATGATGCTGATATTTTGTATGCTCAGTTAAATTCCCAAGGACTGGATATTTATCATTTGAATAAATTTCAGCGCACTTTTTTAATAACGCCTCTGAGTTAGCTATCCCCTGGAAACCAAAAGGCTCACTTCCCATTCTGCCTTCGTGAGTTAAATTAAAAATTTCAGTAACCATTTTTTCGTAATTAGTCCAATCGCAAGCTAACATCATTTGGTGATGCGATTCACCCAAGAAATAAGATTCACCAGTCTTTAACTCTAGGGCTTTGAGGTAGCATTGCGCTGATTCAGAATGCCGCTTAAGGGAATTAAGTGCTTCCCCTTTATTAGACCAAACCTCTACATAATCGGGCTTCAGACTAAGCGCCTTATCGTAGTGAGCTAATGCTTCGTCATACCGTTTAAGTTCGTTTAAGGTGGCCCCTTTATTAGACCAACCCTCGGCATAGTCAGGCTTCAGACTAAGCGCCTGATCGAAGTGAATTAATGCCTCGTTATAGCGCTTAAGTTCCTTTAATAGGTTGCCTTTATTAGACCAACCCTCGGCATAGTCAGGTTTCAGACTAAGGGCTTTATCGTAGCAAGTAATAGCCTCGTCATAGCGCTTAAGCTCAAATAAGGCATTGGCTTTATTGGACCAAACTTCATCATATTTTGGGTCAATTCTGATTGACTTATCGTAGGCATCAAGCGCATTTTGGTACTCTTTTAGCTCAAGAAAAATATTACCGAGATTACTTAAAGCCAAGAAATTCTTTGGCAGCGATTTGAGAGAGTCATTGATGTATTTCAGGGCCTCTTGATACTGCTTACGCTGCGCATAAATAACGCCAAGAAGCCGAAGCGCATGTGGGTTACTAGCTTGTATCTTGATTGCTTGCTTTAAATATAACTCCGCTGACTCTGAATTTGAGTTTCTAAGAGATTCGAGTGCTTTATCTAGAAGAAAAGCTAGTTGTGGATTCATATTGGAATGGTACCTTAATAGATTTTATCTAAACATACCTATTCAAAATGATACTTATCAGCAAAAAATAGTGAGCCCCTATAAGATAAATGGGTTGAATCCCGGTAATTAAAATTACCCGCTTTGTCGATCGGAAAGTTATCGGCTATATATGGACGCGTATCAAATATTTGCACCTGTGTATTTTTTTGAACGGTAGCAAGAATTTTGTCATATTCATTAAAATCATTCACTATAGATATTTGGTTTAAATTGCATTTTTCTTTATTTGAAAATAACGGCCTCTCAAAGCCGCATTCCTTTAGATCTACTAATAAATCTGGCATATCGTAAATGATGACGACTTTCTTCCCATTTTTTTCAAGCATCTGAATGGTTCTAGTTAATGCATCTACTGTAAATTGATAATTATTTTCAATTTTTAATTGATTTAATTTATCTTCAAAAAGATAATCATCTTTAAAAGTTAAGTTATGATGAAATGCAATAAATACAGTTTTTATGCTTTTGTCATGCAATATGAAATCATATAAGCGCACAGTTCTTTTGTAACAATCTAAATTAACTGCTGGTGGCTTGGCAATTCTATCAACTGCAAAAAATGGTGGGCAGCCCCCAGATCCTAAGAGAATTAAATTTCCATTTACCCTTTTGAAGTACTCGCTTAAACCTGGGTAAAAATGATTTGCATGTGAATCGCCAATCAAGGCGGCAGTGGGAGGCTTGTTGATATCGCCAATCAAACAATATTGGTCTGCCCCATATTTTTCTCTACATGCTTCGCTGCTGTTATATGATTCGGGCCACGCTAGTTGGCTACGGTACCTTGAGGAAAGCTGCCCTTGCTGCCCATCATCTATCCGAGCAGGTAGGCCGCCAGCTTGGTAAATTGCAAAACCGCTTATACCAACCACTACCATCGCCACCAATAACACCAGTGTTTTAGTTGCTTGATATTTGCCATATCGAATTGGCTTTTCGACATACTGATATGAAAGCCATGCTAATAATATTGAGAGCAGAATCGAGCCAATTATCATGGCCTTTGAATTATCAGTCAATACTCTTACAAAAGTTAATAAGGGCCAATGCCAAAGATATAAAGGGAAACTAATCAGGCCAAACCAAACTAATACTCGATTCGATAAAATATGTTGGCTTACCCAAGATTGCGGTCCCGATATGATGATTAAGGCGGCGCCAAGTACTGGTAAGCCTGCCCACCACCCAGGAAATGTAAATTCTTTTGTCAACAGCGAAATACTAGCAATAATGAATAAAAATCCAAGGCCACTTAATAAATTAGCTTTTTCTCGAGCTCGATCTACTAATGTACTTTGAAATAGCATTACATAGGCCAAGCAAGCCCCAACTAAAAGCTCCCAGAAACGAGTTAAGGGAGAATAAAAAGCAGCTACTGTATCAACCCTAACCTGCCAAATATTTAGCCCAAACGAAATGCTCGCTAACACTATAGCTAGCCATAAAAAATGAGTTCGAAACTTCCACATTAGCCATGCAAAGATGGGCCAGAAAATATAAAACTGCTCTTCAATCCCGAGCGACCATAAATGCAATAGTGGTTTTTTTTCAGCGGCTACATCAAAATATCCGCTTTCACTCCAAAGGACTAAGTTTGAAATAAAGCCAGTCCCAGCAATTACATGCTTGCCAAGTAGCTCATACTCATCGGCAAAATGTACCGCCCAACCAAAAAAAATGCAGGCAACTAGAACTATTAGTAAAGAAGGAAAGATACGGCGAATACGTCTTTGATAAAACTGATTAAAACTAAAAGATTTATGTTCAAGATTTGCGAAAATAATAGTAGAAATTAAGAATCCTGATATGACAAAAAATATATCGACGCCCGTAAAGCCGCCCATGACTCCAAATGCATGAAATCCGATCACTGCTAAAACTGCGATTGCCCGCAAGCCATCAATATCGGGGCGATATTTTGGGTGAATTAAATTTTTTGGCGCCCCTGTCATAGCGAAATAATACAGGCAGATTTAAGCCATTAACTAGCCAGGCAAATCCTATTGAATGAGTATGAATCTGCTCCTAGTCAGTTGTTTTGGCTACTTCTTGAGTAAGCAATTAAGATAGGGGATATGACCGCCTTTTTCCGTTCCCTATTTTTATGTGTTGTTTTGCTTTTAACTACTGGTTGTGGGAGCTTGCTTGCGCCGTTTTTTCCTGGCTACACAGCTACAGACAAAAAAAATACCCAAACACCCTTAAAGCCTTTTACTTTTAGCGATTGGGCCTATTTAGTTGATTCAGCAAGTCTTGAATGGTTTTACGACCCTAGCAGCCTTAAGCAGAATAATGAGGGTGTAATTAGCTTGGAAGTAGTTACCAAAGCTAAGGGTCAGCCTTGGCCCAAAATTGGCATTCCACTAAATACCAAGGTAGAGGACCTAGATGCGATCCCAGTAGGTATTTCTCATCCGGCGAACCCGCCAGAAATTATTGCAGTAATTGCTGAACCTAAGTTAGAACCAAAGCTGGGGCCGACGTCAGCTCCTACTGCAGATGCTGGCTTTAGCCCCATAGCAGAAAAGATTACTGATCCAAAGTTAGATGAGAAGCTTGTTAAAAAAGTAGTGCCTATCATTATTTTGCAGCCTGCTCTCATTGAAATTGACTGTGCTCTGAATATCTTTAAAGCCCAAATTTCTGAAGTCTATGCCCCTTCTATCCCCTTTGTACCTGTAATCCCTGGGGAAAAACCAGCGCCTCCGCCAAAAACTCCTGCCATCTCAAGCTTAAATGATCTTGGCGTCAGCCAAGGAGAATGGAAAGACATTAAAGGTAGTACAGCGATGCACTGGGTTAAGGTTAGGCTGTGTGGCCGCACTATTTTTGGCAACCCTGTGCGCTACTATTTCTTATATCAAGACCCGCCAATAATTAAGCCCCCATTACCGGAGGTTAAGCTCATTCCTGGAAAAGTTCCCATGCCTATCAAGCCTGAGCCTTTACCACCACCGCCCGTGGTATTCGATATCCTCTATAAACAACTTGTTATTGATCCAAAAAATGGTAATAAAGAGATGCGCTTAATTTCCTATAAGCTCGATAAATTATTAAGCGATGAAATACTCTGGTCTTATCGTGCCGATTGCCAAAATAAGCAATACCAACTAATTAAGGCGGGTGATAAAGTGAGCAGCGAGTGGCAAAACATTGGTAATCCGCTCTCTTTCTCGGGCGTGGCATTTAATCGGGCATGTGCTAATCATGGTGACTATATGAACACCGTAAATGAGTTTACAAAGTAATTGATTATTCACTTCGTATTCTCATTACGGCCTTGAAAGCCACGCTTTTTTGCTAGTCTTATTTAGTTGAGCGGCATTCAGCGGGTAATAATTGTTGTGGCAGCGTAGAGTCTTTGGATCGACAAGACCAGCCACCAGCCCAATTCATGCCAGCAGGTTTGGATAAATCAACTTCACTTGGCATCGCAGCATCGGGATCATTCGTGGGAATTAACACTAAAGTATTTTGTCCGTCAACGGATACGGATTGCTGAAAATCGATCGCAATGGCCCCACTTGGCAAAATTTCAATCAGCTTAACGCTGCGCGTTGGCACAAAAGAGAAAGCACCTTTAGTTGCCGCATCCATAGCAATGGTGCCACGGCTAGCAAAGACTTCAGTAACCGCTAGTTTTGCGCTTGATGATAAATTCATTCCCTCGACGATGCGACTTCGAGCAATATAGTCTTGATATTGAGGTACGGCTACCGCAACCAAGATGCCAATAATGGCCACAACAACCATCACCTCAATTAAGGTAAACCCATTACGTTTTTGCATGTTGAACAATCCTTTTCGAGTGAAAAATATGATGATCAACCTTTGCGCTTTAGTACTCAAGGCGTTTTAACGTAAGAAAAAGCCGACTTATTATGTCGGCTTTTCAGATTAAGCGATCAATAACTTATTTTTTATGGGCTTTTTTACGTCTATTTTTTCTTTTAAGCCAGGTTCCCAGTAACACAACAAACACAACACCCACCATTTCAAAGGTAGTGTGTGCATCTTCCATGGCAACCTGAATAGTTTCTTTAATAGCAGGGTCTTCAACAAACATGCCGCCTGCCAATAAACCTAATAAACCTGCCCCCAAGGTGATGACGATTGGAAAACGTTCCATCACTTTTAATAACATGGTGCTACCAAAAATAATCAGTGGGATCGACAGGCCCAACCCAATGATAAGTAGCAATAGGCGCGTTTCCTCGGGGCCCTTTTGGGCTGCCGCCGCTACCGCAATGACGTTATCAAGACTCATCACTAAGTCAGCTATCAAAATGGTGCGAATTGCTCCCCAGATATTTGACTCGGCCTTCATTTCTGGATCTTCGTCGCTATCGGCTAATAATTGCACACCGATATACAACAACAAAATGGCGCCAATCATTTTTAAGTAAGGCATGCTTAATAATTGCACCGCAGTAATAGTAAGAACGACGCGCAGAATAATGGCGGCAGCACTGCCCCAAAAAATAGCAGTCTTTTGTTGTTTTGGCTGCAAATTACGTGATGCCAAAGCAATTACAACGGCGTTATCGCCTGACAATAAAATATTGGCCACAATAATCGAACCCAATGCCAACCAGAATGATGCATCTGAAAATGCTGCCATTAATTCCATAAAATCTCCTCAGTTCCTGTTTTTTGTTGTGTTCTTATATTCTTCTTTACGTAAATCTGCCTAACTTATTTTTACAACATTGCCTTTAATAAAACTGCCATTTCTGAGGGATTACGCGTGACCTTAAAGCCACATTCCTCCATCACTGCTAGTTTAGCGTCTGCTGTATCGGCACCGCCTGAGATCAATGCTCCGGCGTGACCCATACGCTTGCCTGCTGGAGCAGTAACACCTGCGATAAATCCTACAATGGGCTTTTTCATATTCTTTTGGCACCAGCGAGCTGCATCAGCTTCATCGGGACCACCAATTTCGCCGATCATAATGACCGCGTCGGTCTCGGGATCATCATTAAATAACTTCATGATTTCGATATGCTTTAGTCCATTAATAGGATCGCCACCAATACCCACTGCGGTCGATTGACCTAAGCCAATCGCGGATAATTGACCTACTGCCTCATAAGTCAAGGTGCCAGAACGGCTCACTACACCAATGCGGCCCTTACGATGAATATGGCCTGGCATGATGCCAATTTTAATTTCTTCAGGAGTAATAATTCCTGGGCAATTTGGTCCTAATAAGAGGGTTTTTTTGCCGCCTTGCGCTTCCTTAGCGCGCATTTTATTGCGCACTTCCAACATATCGCGCACCGGTATACCCTCAGTAATGCAAATGACAAAATCTAAATCGGCCTCGACCGCTTCCCAAATAGCAGCGGCGGCCCCTGGTGGGGGTACATAAATAACTGAAACGGTTGCCCCTGTTTGTTGAGCGGCCTCTTTTACTGTGCCAAAAATGGGAATATTAAAAATCGATTCGCCCGCTTTTTTTGGATTGACCCCCGCGACAAAGCAATTTTTACCATTTGCATATTCCTGACATTTTTCAGTATGAAATTGGCCTGTCTTGCCTGTAATACCTTGGGTAATCACTTTGGTATTTTTATTGATCAAAATTGACATAATCTAATTCCTAAATATTGGGATAACTGAATGAGTGGCTCTAATTTGGTCTTTTTATGGGCACGCTGTAAAACTAAGCGGCTTTGACTGCAGCAACTACTTTAGTAGCTGCTTCGGCCATTGAGTCAGCGCTAATGATGGGTAAACCGGAGTCAGCCAAAATCTTTTTACCCAAATCTTCATTAGTGCCTTTCATGCGCACCACTAATGGCACTGAAAGGTTAACCGCCTTGCATGCTGTGACAACTCCTTCAGCAATAACATCGCATTTCATAATGCCGCCAAAAATATTAACCAAGATCGCCTTCACACTTTTATTTTTAAGCATGATCTTAAAAGCTTCGGTTACTTTTTCTGCGTTGGCACCACCACCCACATCCAAAAAGTTGGCTGGCTCACCGCCAAATAATTTTATGGTATCCATAGTTGCCATGGCTAAGCCAGCACCATTGACTAAACAGCCAATATTGCCATCGAGCGAGATATACGCTAAATCAAATTTTGATGCTTCAATTTCTGCAGGATCTTCTTCATCTTCATCACGATAAGCAACAATCTCGGGATGGCGAAATAAGGCATTAGCATCAAAATCAAACTTTGCATCAAGGGCTTTAATATTGCCATTACCTTCTAAAATAAGGGGATTTATTTCTACCAATGAGGCATCCGTATCCCAATAGGTTTTATATAAATTTTTAAATACTTCGCGCGCTTGCGTTAATGAACTTGCAGGAATACCAATGCCATTGGCAATTTCGTCACATTGCGTATCGGTTAAGCCTACTAATGGATCGACGAAGACTTTAATAATTTTTTCTGGTGTTTTAGCTGCAACTTCTTCAATATCCATCCCGCCTTCGCTGGATGCCATCACTACATTTTTTTGCGTGGCTCGATCAGTCAAGATGCTGAAGTAATACTCTTTTTTGATATCGGCGCCATCTTCAATTAAAAGTCGCCGCACCTTTTGTCCACTAGGGCTAGTTTGGTGAGTAATCAGTTGCATGCCTAAAATTTCACTAGCAAAGGCTTTTACTTCTGCCATATTTTTAGCCAATTTCACCCCGCCACCTTTACCGCGACCACCAGCATGAATTTGTGCTTTTACAACCCAGACTGGCCCACCTAATTTTTCAGCGGCCTGTAGAGCCTCATCAACACTAAAAACAGGCATCCCATTGGGCACTGGAACATGAAATTGGCGCAAGATTGCTTTGCTTTGGTATTCGTGAATTTTCATAACTACTCCTGAAACGGGATTTGACTAAGCTTAACTGCGTAAGTCTAGCATTTTGCGGTGTCGGGGCTGAGATTTATCCCCAAGGCGCTACTTACTGCTTATTGGGCTTACCGCTGATAATTCTAGCCGCCAGATCGGCATTAAAGCCTTTAGAGACTAGAAATCGGTATTGCCGCGCCCTTTCTTTAGGGTCGGTGGCGATGATGTCAAACTTTCTCTCCCATAGTTCTTTAGCGCGGGCAAATTCGCTTAGCTTCAGTTGCTCAAGTAGATCAGCGCTATGCTCGGAACTAACCCCTGCTCTATTTAATTCGCCCTGAATTTTTCGCATACCATAGCGCTCGCTACGGCGGCGCACTAAAGCTTCGGCAAAACGGGTATCGGAGAGCCATCCACGCTGCTCAAAATCATCGAGAATGCTTTCGATTGTGAGCGTATTATCACCTTCGGCTGCATCTATTTGAGAGG
>Ga0194035_1000202_pt1 | contig 35615 bp, 38 predicted proteins | sample JunL2320m_MetaG_FD_148680 | JGI IMG/M metagenome (GOLD analysis project Ga0194035, IMG submission 148680) | Anoxic zone freshwater microbial communities from boreal shield lake in IISD Experimental Lakes Area, Ontario, Canada - Jun2016-L239-20m | ecosystem: Environmental > Aquatic > Freshwater >...
CGTCCGCCCCGGCTCGAACCGTTTCGCGGGCTGATCACCGTCGAACTCGGTGGTGAGGTGATCGCGTCCACCGACCATGGTTGGCGGGTTTTGGAAACCAGCCATCCGCCGACCTACTATCTGCCGCGTGTCGCATTCGCCGACGGCGTCGTCCGCGACGCACAAGGCGAATCGTGGTGCGAGTGGAAGGGGCAGGCCCGCTACTTCGACCTTGTTAGCGGGACGACGGTGGCCAGGAAATCGGCATGGAATTACCCCAGGACCACTGGAGAATTCGGACCGATTGCCGACGCCATCGCTGTCATGGCGGGCGAGGTCGACCGCTGCACTATCGACGGCGAGACCGTGGTGGCGCAACCGGGTGGCTTTTACGGCGGCTGGATCACCAGCCGGGTGGTTGGCCCGTTCAAGGGCGGCCCCGGTTCGACGGGGTGGTGATGGTGCCGGTCACGGCGACGCCAGGGTTTACGGTCTATGGCGAACATGCGCTGAAGCCATCCGCGGCAGGCGTCGTTGAAGGAGTCGTCAGTTGGGTGAAATAGATCCAGCCGCCACCGCGTGGCTGCTGATGAGCACCGCACTCGTGCTATTGATGACGCCGGGGTTGGCGATTTTCTATGGCGGCATGGTGCGCACCTCCGGTGTGCTCAACATGATCATGATGAGCTTCATCTCGATCCCACTGGTGACGGTGGCCTGGCTGGTGGTCGGTTACTCCCTGGCGTTCTCCGACGGTGGAGCGGGCGGATTCGTCGGCGGTTTGACCCATGCCGGGATGCGGGGGATAGGGCCGGACACAGTTCACGGATCGGTTCCTGAACTGCTGTACGCCACCTTCCAGTTGAGTTTCGCTATCATCACCGCCGCCCTGGTCAGCGGTGCGATTGCCGATCGGGCCAAGTTCGCGGCCTGGATGGTGTTTGTACCGGTCTGGACAGTGGTCGTGTATTCCGTTGTTGCGCATTGGGTATGGGCACCTGGCGGCTGGCTGTTCAAGTTAGGGGTGCTGGACTACGCGGGCGGGCTTGTTGTCGAAATCGTGTCCGGTTCCTCTGCGCTGGCGCTGGCACTTGTGCTGGGACCGCGAATCGGGTTCAAGGTGGAGGCGATGCGCCCACACAACCTTCCGTTCGTGCTGCTTGGCGTTGGTCTGCTGTGGTTCGGCTGGTTCGGTTTCAACGCAGGTTCGGCGTTGGCTGCCAACGGAATGGCTTCTGCGATCTTCCTGAATACATTGGTCGCCGGCTGTCTGGGCATGCTGGGGTGGCTGTCGGTTGAACAGATCCGGGACGGCAGGCCGACCACTTTCGGTGCCGCCTCGGGTGTGGTCGCCGGGCTTGTGGCGATCACGCCGTCGTGTGGAACGGTGAACACGTTCGGTGCGGCAGTCGTCGGTCTGCTGGCCGGCATCGTGTGCTCGTTCGCAATCGGTTTGAAGTTCAAACTGAACTATGACGACTCGCTCGACGTCGTCGGTGTGCACTTGGTCGGCGGTGTCGTCGGTGTGCTGCTGATCGGATTACTCGCGACCGCGGTGATGACAGACGGTGCGCAGGGACTCTTCTACGGCGGCGGACTGGCTCTGCTCGGTAAGCAGGCGCTGGCGATAGCGGTAGTCGCGGGATATGCCTTCACGGTGAGTTACGGACTTGCCGCGTTGATCGAGCGGGTCATGGGGTTCCGGCTCAGCGCGGAGGACGAGGCCAGCGGTGTCGACTTTACCCAGCACGCCGAGACTGCGTATGCGGAGGGTGTGTACGGCCACCAGACCACGCGTCGGACGTCGTTCGGCGAGCGTCAACGACCCGGTGAAGACGGCGAAGGCTGATGCCCGCCGTCAGACAACGTCTCGATCTCGTGGTCGTCGGTGCGGGGATCATTGGTCTGTCGGTGGCGCGGGAGTGGATTGCGCGCTATCCGCACGACTCGGTGACCGTGCTGGAACGTGAGTCAGCCCCGGCCCAACATCAGAGTGGACACAACTCCGGAGTGATCCACGGCGGGATCTATTACCAGCCGGGGTCACTGAAGGCGCGGTTGTGCGTCGAAGGCTCGCGCTTGATGTACGAGTACTGCGATCACCATGCGATCCCCTACGAGCGGTGCGGCAAATTAATCGTTGCGCTATCGGCTGACGAGCTGCCGCGCCTCGATGATCTTGAGGTCCGTGGCATCGCCAATGCCGTACCCGGTCTGCGACGCGTCAGCGGAGCCGAAATCAGCGAGATCGAGCCCAATGCCGTTGGTCTGCAAGCATTGCACGCTCCAAACACTGGGATCGTCGACTACGGCGCTGTGACCCGTTGCCTCGTGGATGAACTGACAGCCAGCGGAGTGCGCCTGCGATTCGGCACCGAGGTCACTTCGGTCGAAGGGGGAGATCGCGCGGTGGTTCACACCGGTGACGGACCCGTGGCGGCGCGGACGGTGATCGTCTGTGCTGGATTGTGGGCAGATCGGCTGGCGCGGGCCGCCGGTGCCCCGCGTGATCCGCAGATCGTGCCCTTCCGGGGTGCCTACCTTGGCGTGAAGCCGACGCCGAAGCCGAGGCTGCACGGGATGATCTACCCGGTGCCCAACCCGGAGTTGCCGTTTCTCGGGGTGCACATCACCAAGCACATCGGCGGCGCGGTAACCCTGGGTCCTACCGCGATGATGGTGGCCGCCCGCGACGCCTACACGCTGCGTCGTATTCGCTGGCGCGACACCTGGGACTCGCTAACGTGGCCGGGAACCTGGCGGGTCGCCGGTCGGTACTGGCGGGTGGGCATCGACGAGATGCGGATGGCCGCCAGTCAGCGGGCATTTGTTGCAGCCGCAGCACGGTACATGCCGGGCCTGTCTGTCGCCGACCTGGACGGCACCTCGCATGCGGGCGTGCGGGCTCAGGCCGTCGGACGCGACGGATCCCTGGTCGACGATTTCGTCATCTCCGGGGGCAGCGGCGTCGCATATGTGCGCAACGCACCGTCGCCTGCGGCGACATCAGCCTTCGCGTTGGCCCGTGAACTGGTCGACCGGGTGGTCACTGCGGGCGGCTGAGCCTCCGGCCACCAACGGAGCCTCCTGTCAGGATTGAACTGACGACCTTTCGCTTACAAGGCGAGTGCTCTACCACTGAGCTAAGGAGGCGTGGAGCGACCGGTGTAGATCGGTATGGACCGCCCGTCAGCCTATCGGGTCAGTCGTCGACGTCGTCGACGTCGGCGTCCACCATCCGGGGCGTGAATCGGCGGCGGCCGGGCAGTGGGATGCGCTCGGCGATAGTGCTCAGCGGGTTGACCACCAGACTCAGCGTGGTGACCGCTTCGCGCAGCATCTCGATGGTCGGGGCCAATGCCTCCAGGCCAGGGGCGAGGCGATTGAGAGTGTCGGCGACGTCGGCCAGCTGCTCGAGTGGCCCGTCGCGCGCGGTCAACTTCTCGATCAGGCCGCCTTCGGCCAGCAGCCGGTCGGCTAATCCGTCCTCGGCGAGTACCCGCTCAACCAATCCGTCCTCGTCGAGAAGTTGGTCCACCAGGCCACCGGGTGCCAGGGCCCGCTCCAGTCCGCCACCCTCGGCGGTCAGCCGTTCCAGCACCCCGTCGGGAGCCGTGAGGCGATCGATGAGGCCGCCGGGGCGCATAAGCCGATCCAGTGCGCCATCGGGCGCCAGAGCTCGGCCCAGCGGGGCGTCGCCCTCGATGAGGGAGGCGAGTTTGTTCGCGCGCTCGATGGTGTCATCCAGGCCCAGCAGGTGGACGACGGAGTCCCGCGGTGAGGGGAACTCCGCGTCACCCAGGCTGTTCTTGGCGAATTCAACGGCGGCTTCGGCAACGAACAGGCTGGCATCGGCCACGGCCAGACCCACCCGCACCGGGGCTGTCGCCAGGTCAACGAGCGCTTTGGCCAGATCCATGGTGCAAGTGTATGACCGGGTCTGCCGGCGGTGATCAGTCCAGTGCAGCGAGCGCCGTGATGATCTTGGCCTGGGCCTGATCGAGGGACTCGCGCGACGGGTTGCGATCGACGTGGGCGAAACCGAAGTCGGTCAGGTTGAAGGCCGGGAACACGTGCACGTGCAGGTGCGGAACCTCCAGTCCGGCGATGATCACACCGGCGCGCTCGACTCCGAACGCGGCGCAGACGGCCTTGCCGATGCGTTGGGACACCGCCATGACGTGGTTGAACAACGACGGTTCCACGTCCTGCCAATTGTCGACCTCTGCGCGGGGCACGACCAGGGTGTGCCCCTGGGTCATCGGCTCGATGGTCAGAAATGCCACGACATCATCGTCTTCGTAGACGAATCGCCCGGGCAGGTCGCGATTGATGATCATGGTGAAGACGGACGGCATGCGCCCCAGCATAGGGTTTGGCTCAGGAAAGCATCCGGGCTATCTCGGTGATCGACCACGGGCCCGAGTCGTGGTGGTCCCGGTAGCCGAGTAGCGCCGGTGAAGGTCGGTCGAAGCGGCCCACGAAACCGCCTGCGGCGATGAAGATCTGGCCCGTCACCGGCTTCGAGAGGTCGCTGATCAGATAGGCGTAGAGCGACGCGGCGTACTCCGGCGGTGCAGCATCAAGTGCCCCCTGAGCGCTGAGCTCGTCGAGCATGCCGCGGTGGCGAAGCGACTCGATATGGCGCTCGTAGTCGGTCCCGGTGGATAGCCGGGTTTTGGCGCCGGGGCAGATGACATTGGCGCGAACCCCCTGCCCGGCGAGTTCGGCGGCGATGGCCATGGTGAGTCCATTCACCGCACCCTTCCCGGCCGGGTAGCCGGTACCGCCGGGTGAGTCCATTCACCGCACCCTTCCCGGCCGGGTAGCCGGTACCGCCGTAGTCGCCGAGGAAGGCGAATGAACTCGTGTTGACGATCGACCCGCCACCCCTGGCGACCATCTTCGGCGCGGCCGCACGGCAGGTGGCGAATACAGTGCCGAGGTGGGTGTCGATCAAGTCCCGGAACTCACTCGGGCTGACGTTGAGGATCGACGAACCCTTCGGCTCGGCCGTGCCCGCGCAGTTCACTAGTGCGTTGATCTGGCCGAACTCGTTCTCGCACAACGCGATCAGGGCTTCGGCCACAGCGTCGTCGGATGCCGAACCGGGGTACCCGATTGCTCGTCCACCGGCCGCGGTGATGGAGCTGACTGTCGCGCGAACGGCGTCGCCGTCACGGCCATTGATCACGACACCGGCACCCAACTCGACGAGAAGGGTTGCCACGGCGGCGCCGATCCCACGGGACCCACCGACGACGACGGCACCGAATCCGTCAAGCGGCAGGCCGGTCACGCTCAGGCCGGCGCCTGCCCGAACTGCATCCCCTCGAGGTTCCAGTAACCGCGCATATTGGTGATCAGACCGGCGTCGTCGACGAGGTAGCAGAAGACTCCGCGCACCGTGCTGGTCATACCGCCTTCGAACTCGCTGCGCAGCACCAGAATGTGCGCCACTTCATTCGGCGAGCTGGACGGGAAGGTCTCCTCGCAGGTGACCCGCAGGGTGTTGGCGGCGATATTGGCGTCATAGAACGCCGCGACCGCCTCCTTACCGCGCACGCCGAATCCGTCGGGATTGGTGTAGGACGGCCCGATCGGATCCTCGATGACGACGTCCGGCGCCATCAATGCGAGCCAGCCCTCGCGGTCGTGGGACTGCACGCACCGCCAAGACTCCCGTGAGGCAGCCAGGGCGGGCGTCAGTTCGGTGGTCTGCTGGGTCAAGGTCAGCGATCCTCGTCGGTGTAGCGGATGACGCCACGAATATTGCGACCCTCCAGCATGTCCTTATATCCGTCGTTGATCTGCTCCAGGCGGTACTGCCGGGTGATCATGTCGTCGATGTTGAGCTTGCCCATCTTGTACATCGACAGCAGCTGCGGGATGTCGTGGTGCGGGTTGCCGCCGCCGAAGATGGTGCCCTGCAGGTTCTTCTGCATGAGGGTCAGCATCGCCAGATTGAGCGTGACATTGGTGTCAAGCATGCTGCCGATAGCGGTCATCACACAGGTGCCGGACTTGGAGGTGATGTTCATGTAGTTGTCGACATCGGCGCCATTGACTTCACCGACGGTGACGATCACCTTCTTGGCCATGAAGCCACCGGTCACCTCGGCGATACCCATCATGGCCGCCTCGATGTCGGGATAGGCATGGGTGGCGCCGAACTTCAGGGCGGCATCGCGCTTCCACTCGACGGGCTCGATGACGAAGATGTTTCGGGCGCCGGAGATGACCGCGCCCTGCAGTGCCGCCATGCCAACTCCGCCGACGCCGACCACCGCGACGTCCTCGCCGGGCTTGATCTGCGCGGTGTGGGTGGCCGACCCGTACCCGGTGGTGACACCACAGCCGACCAGGCAGGCCACCTCGAACGGGATCGACGGATCGATCTTCACCACCGAGGACTCGTGCACCACCATGTAGGGCGAGAAGGTACCCAGCAGTGTCATCGGGAACACCGGCATGCCGTCGGCGGTGTGGATGCGGTGGGTGCCGTCGGAGATAGCGACGCCGGCCAGCAGTCCGGCACCAAGATCGCAGAGGTTGCGAAGACCGGCCTGACATGACGGACATTTGCCGCAGGACGGGATGAACGACAACACCACGTGATCGCCGACCGCCACGTTTTCCACACCCTCACCGATCTCGGTGACGATGCCGGCACCCTCGTGTCCGCCGAGGACCGGGAAGCCGAACATCGGGATGCCGCCGGTGACCAGGTGGTGATCGGAGTGGCACATACCGGAGGCTTCCATCTGGATCTTGACCTCATTTTTCGCAGGGTCACCGATCTCGATCTCCTCGATCGCCCACGGCTGATTGAACTCCCTGATGAGCGCGCCTTTTGTCTTCACTGAAATCCTCCGACTGACGGTGTGGCTGAGATAGAACGTGTTCTCGTTATGTGTCGCATCCTAGGACCTGACGGGTGTCAAGTCACCAGATCGGGACAGGTGCCTGTCCAAGCGGGTAGTAGCCGGGCAGTTTCTCCCCGGCGAGGCTGCGCTCGATACGCTCCTGCATGCCTTTGGAGAGTTTCCCTTGCTCCATGAGCTTCAGATACAGCTTTTGCACGTGACCGAAGTCGAAGAAGTCGCGCTGCCATTCGATCAACCCCTCGGCATTGAGCCGGAACCAACTCCCGCCGATACCGTAGATCGTCGCCTGGGTGCCGTCGGCGTCGGTGGCGACCTGCTTCCAGAAGCCGACCACCTCGCCGATCTTGTCGTCGATGATCACCTTTTGATAGGGGTAGCTCCAGCCCTCCAGTCCGGCCATCTCATACCCGAGCGCGATATCGCGGATCTCATTGCGGCCCACGCACATGACGTCCTCCTTGGGGCCGATGTTCCAGCCGTAGGTGGCGTCGGGTGCGAAGAATTCCGCAAGGCCTTTCCAATCGCCCTTGCGTTCGGCTTCGCGGTTGGCGTCCATCCACCGCTGGATGAAGTCCTCCAACTGCTCTCTGGGCAATGCGGCCATGCTCTAGTTCTCCTTATCGATGATGAAAAGCGCCCGGGTCGGACACGCCTCGACTGCTCGTTCGATGTCGGGCCGCGCCTCGTCGGGTGGTTGGGTATCGAGGATCTCGACGGTGCCGCGCTTGGGAACGGAGAAGTAGTCCGGCGTCTCCAACTCGCACATGGCGTGTCCCTGGCACAGGTCTTGGTCGACGTCGACGCGGTAACTACCCACGGATTTGACTCCTAGCCGGTGCGCTTGCGGTATCGGACGAGTGCGGGCCGGGCGAGCTGGACGACCATCTTGGAATGGTCGTTGCGGTAGCTCTCGGGTGGCTGGACCATCTCGAAATCGCACTCGCGCAACAGAACCGAGAAGATCGCCTTGATCTGAATTGTGGCGAATGCAGCCCCGACACAGCGGTGCCGTCCCGCACCAAATGGGATCCAGGTCCAGCGGTGGAGTACATCGGCCTCGAGTGGCTTGTCGTATCGACTCGGATCGAAGGAGTCCGGGTCGGGAAAGTCCTCGGGGATGCGGTTGGAGACGGCCGGGGAGGTCGCCACGAAATCGCCCTTGTGAATGGGGTAACCCTGAACCTCGAACTCGTCCTGGGCGACGCGCATCAGGATGATCAGCGGCGGATGTAGCCGCAGAGTCTCCTTGATGACGTTCTCCAGCTTCGGGATCTGCCGCAGTGCGTGAAAACTCACCTCCTGGCCGTCGGAGTAGAGGTCATCGAGTTCGCTGGTGACCTCTGCGTAGACGCCCGGGTTGCGCATCAACTCGATGAGCGTCCACGAGGACGTTCCGGAACTGGTGTGATGGCCGGCGAACATCAGCGAGATGAACATGCCGGTGATCTCGTCGGCGGAGAAGCGCAGATTGCCCTCGTCATCCTTGATCGACACCAGCACATCGAGCATGTCGCGATCGGACTTGTCGGTGGGCGGGTTGGCGATCCGGCCATTCATGATCTCGCCCACCAACCCGACCAGACCCTCGCGCGCCTCGTCGCGAATCCGGAAGCTCTCGATCGGTAGGTAGGGGTCGACGTAGCAGAGCGGGTCGGTGCCACGCTCAAGCAGGTGGTAGAAGTTCGCGAAACGGGAGTCGAGTTGCTCGCGGAATTTTCCCCCGATCAGGCAGGCGGTCGAGGTGTAGATGGTCAGCTCGGAGAAGAAGTCCAGGAGGTCGATTTCGCCGCTGTCACCCCAGTGTTCGATCGCCCGGCGGACCTCGCGCTCGATCGTGGTGGCGTGGCTCTTCATGTGGTCGCCGCGCAGCGCGGAGTTGTGCAGCATCTCCTTACGCCGCTCCGGGCTGGCATCGAACACGACACCGGTGCCGAAGATCGGTGTCATGAACGGGTACGCCTGCGCCTGGTCGAGATCCTCATCGGCGGCCCGGAAGAAGAATTCGTTCGCTTGCTCCCCGGTCAACAGGATCACCTGCTTATCGGCCAGCCGGAAGGCGCCGACATCGCCGCATTCCTGCCGCAGCCGGCTCATCAGACCGATCGGATCGGTGCGGAACTCCTCGAGGTGCCCGTGCTCGTCAGCACCGCCGGACACCCGCCGGACTTCCTTCAATGGCGTGTTGGGGGTCACGGTTCCTCCGGGTATTTCAGTTGCTGACGTTCCTTGGGCGCGCTGGACAGCGGTGCCTCGGGTTGCAGTTCCATCGTGGCGACGAACCCACCGCGCGGGGTCTCTGCGACGAATGCAACCGCGCGGGCGAGGTCTGCTGCTCGTAGGAAGTAGCTGTGGCGGGCCTGGCCCCATTTGGCCCAGTCCTCCAGCGCCGGTGCGATGGACTCCGGTGGCAGATTCCAGCCCATACCGGTCTGGGTCGGTCCGGGGTGAACGACCGAGGCGCGCACGCCGGTGCCCTCCAACTCCATCTGCAGGTTGGTCACCATCGCGGTCAGGCCGGCCTTGGCGGCGCCGTAAGCACCCATATGCGGGCGCTGGCGTAACGCGACATCGGAACCGATGAAGATGACGTCGCCACGTCGACGGGACACCATCGCGGGCAGCACGGCGGCGGCCAACCGGTGGGCTCCGATGAGGTGGATCTGGATCTGGGACTCGAAGTCCTCAGTCTCGATTTCATAGAGCCGCCCGAAGAAGGTGTCGCCGGCCCCGGCGACGAGTATCTCGATATCGCCGAGTTCCTCGCCCGCCCGGCGCACGAATTCTCTGACCGAGTCGGGGTCGGTGACGTCAAGCGACAAAGCCACGGCCTCACCGCCATCCGTCCGGATCTGGTCGGCCAACTCTTCGCATTTCTCCAAACGCCGGGCGCCGAGGGCAACCGGGAATCCGCGTGCGGCAAGTTCAGCAGCGGTGGCGGCGCCGATCCCTGAGGAAGCCCCGGCGACGATGACGGGTCGGCGGTTGGGGTGCGGTTCGAAGCGCGCCATCAGCGAAGCTTCACCGTCATCGGCAGGCTGGCGAACCCGCGCACGTTACTCGAGTGCACGCGAACCGCACCGGCTTCATCAACCTCGTAGTCGCGGATCCGTTCGAATAACTCGGTGAGTGCGACGCGCGCCTCCATTCGGGCCAGATGCGCGCCGAGGCAGAAATGCGCACCGCTGCCGAAACTCAATAGCTTGGAGCCGATATCGCGGCCGATCAGAAATTCGTCGGGTGAGTCGAAGACCCGTTCGTCTCGGTGCGCCGAGCCGGGCACCAGCAGTAGGGTGTCGCCGTCGTGCAGGGTGATGCCGTAAAACTCGATGTCGGCGACGACGGTGCGGGCCAGGATCTGGCTGGAGGTGTCGTAGCGCAGCGTCTCCTCGACCCACAGCGGAATCCGGGAATGATCGGCGTGCACTCCCACCAGCTGATCGGCGTTAATTGCGCCCCAATAGGCCGCATTACCAAGGAGTTTCGTGGTGGTTTCGTTGCCGGCGACGACCATGAGGAACAGGAAGGCCATGATCTCGTCGTCGCCGAGGCGGTCGCCATCGATCTCGGCTTCCAGGAGTGCTGTCGTGAGATCGTCGGTGGGCTTCTTCCGCCGCTGCGCCACCATGTCGGCGTAGTAGACCAGCAGCTCCATCGACGCCTCGATTGCTGCCATCGGAACATCGGAAACGCCATCCTCGCGGTGCATCACGCTATCGGCCAGTGCGCGGAGCCGCGCCCGGTCCGCCACTGGGACACCCATCAATTCGGAGATCACATCCATGGGCAGCTTGCCGGCGAATTCGGCAATGAAGTCGAAACTGTCAGACTGCAATGCGGTATCGAGATGGGCGGTGGTCAGTTCCAGTACCCGGGCCTCAAGCTCACGGATCCGGCGGGGAGTGAAACCTTTGGACACCAGCGTGCGCAAGCGCAGATGCCCGGGGTCGTCCATCGCCAGGAAGGACATGGTCCGGTAGGCCTCGGGCGTGCGGGAAATCGGGTCCAGTGACACCCCGAGCTTGTTGGACAGTTCGGTGCTGTTGCGGAAGCCCCTGTGCACATCGGCATGTCGGGTCAGCGCCCAGAAGTTCAGTGCGTCGTTGCGGTAGAGCGGCGCCTCGTCACGCAGACGTTTGTAGTACGGATAGGGGTCTTCGTGAAGGTGGTAGTCGTAGGGGTCCAGCACCAGCGGAACGGTCTCAGCGCTCACTGGCCGTCCCCGTCGCTGGATATCAGGATCAGGCCGACGACGTAGCCCAGCCGGTCGGCGATCTGGCGGTACGTGAATGCACCGCTGCCGGCGTGGACCAGAGCGCCGAAGTAACTCATCTCCAGCGCCGCCACGGTGCGCGAATCGGCGTCAGGTCCGAGCGCGGATTTGATCCGCTTATGAATTTCAGCACCGATGCGGTCGCGAACCTTGCGTACGGCGGTGTCGTTGCTCAATAACGCGGTAGTGCAGGCGACCGCCACCTCCGGCTCATCGGCAACCACGAGTGCCAGGCTGCGCAATGCCTGCTGCACCCGGTTGAGGCGCGCGTCGTTGACATCGATGAAATAGGGCACCGCGCTGACCAGATCCAGATAGACCTCGGCGACCAGATGGTTCTTCGATGAGAAATAGGTGTAGGCCGTGGCAGGTGCCACCTGCGCTCGCGCCGCCACACCGCGCACCGTCAGATCGGCATAGGAGGATTCCTGAAGCGTCTCCAACGCGGCACCGACCAGTTTGCGGAAGGTCTCCTCCTGCCGAGGCCGCCGGGTCGCGTCAGCCCGATCACGGGGGGCGGTTGCCACTGCATCACTGGACACATGTCCACCGTAATCACCGGTGCCGACCTGACGCAAGAGATGCTAGGGAAATACCACCTCAACGCTGCCACTACCGATCTGGGCCTTGCACAGTCCGCAGCAGTGTGGATAAGGTTCGACGGGATTATCCGGACACGTGTCCATACAGCAGGTGTGCCACCGCGGATGGCGGTACAGCAGTTGTGCCACCGCGGATGGCGGTACAGCAGTTGTGCCACCGCGGATGGCGGTACAGCAGTTGTGCCACCGCGGATGGCGGTACAGCAGTTTAAGGAGCGCGGATGGCGATAGCAGCCGATCGCAACAGCGATCTCTTCATCGATGGAAAGCTCGTGGCAGGCGGTGCGGGTCGCTTCGCGAACATCAACCCGGCTACCGAAGAGGTGCTGGGCACCGCGGCCAACGCCGATGCCGAGGATATGAGCCGGGCCATCGACGCGGCCCGCCGCGCATTCGATCGCACCGACTGGTCAACCAACACCGAGCTACGGGTGCGGTGTGTGCGCCAGCTTCGCGATGCCATGCGTGAGCAGATCGAGGAACTGCGCGAGATCACCATGGCCGAGGTCGGGGCGCCCCGCATGCTCACCGGAATGGCGCAGTTGGAGGGCCCGGTCGCCGACCTGAGCTTCGGCGCTGACACCGCGGAATCCTATTCCTGGCGTACCGATCTCGGCGTGGCCAGCCCGATGGGAATCGCCACCCAACGCACCATCGTGCGTGAGGCCGTCGGCGTGGTGGGGGCCATCACACCGTGGAACTTCCCGCACCAGATCAATCTTGCCAAGATCGGCCCGGCGCTCGCAGCCGGCAACACCGTGGTGCTCAAGCCCGCCCCGGACACCCCCTGGTGCGCGGCGGTTCTCGGTGAACTCGTCGCCGAGCACACCGATATCCCGCCGGGTGTACTCAACATCGTGACATCCGATGACCATGCAGTAGGGGCGATACTGTCGTCCGATCCCCGCGTCGACATGGTGTCGTTCACCGGTTCGACGGCGACCGGCCGTGCGGTCATGGCCGCCGGCGCCGCAACGATCAAGAAAGTATTTCTGGAACTGGGTGGTAAGTCCGCGTTCCTGGTCCTCGATGACGCCGATCTCGCCGGGGCGTGCTCGATGGCGGCGTTCACCGCATCGATGCACGCCGGTCAGGGCTGCGCGATCACCACCCGCCTGGTGGTACCGCGGTCTCGCTACGACGACGCCGTCGCTGCTGCCGCCGCCACGATGTCCGGGATGAGACCCGGGGACCCGCTAGATCACAGAACCATATGTGGCCCAGTCATTTCTGCCCGTCAGCGCGATCGGGTGCAGTCCTATCTGGATCTTGCGATTGCTGAGGGCGGCACATTCGCATGCGGTGGAGGCCGACCCGCAGACCGTGACCGTGGGTTCTTCATCGAACCCACGGTGGTCGCCGGGTTGACCAATGACGCCCGGGTGGCGCGGGAGGAGATCTTCGGCCCGGTGCTCACGGTGATCGCCCACGACGGCGATGACGACGCGGTTCGTATCGCCAACGATTCGACGTACGGGCTGTCAGGCACCGTGTTCAGTGCGGACCCGCAGCGCGCGCAAGCGGTGGCCAACCGGCTGAGGGTAGGCACCGTCAATGTCAACGGCGGGGTCTGGTATTCCGCAGATGTGCCCTTCGGTGGCTACAAGCAGTCGGGCGTGGGCCGGGAGATGGGTGTAGCCGGTTTCGAGGAGTACCTGGAGCTGAAAGTCATTGCAACAGCGGTCTAATCAGGCTGGTCTAATCAACCCATGTGAGGAGGAACGATGGGACAGTTCGACGAGAAGGTGGGCATCATCACCGGCGCCGGTGGTGGCATCGGGCAGGCCTACGCAGAAGCACTGGCCCGCGAGGGTGCGGCCGTGGTTGTCGCCGATATCAACGTCGAGGGCGCCCAACGGGTTGCCGCCGGGATACTGGCCGAAGGAGGTACGGCACTGGCCATACCGGTAGACGTCTCGGACGTCGAGTCGACCAAGGCGATGGCCGATCGCACATTGGCAGAGTTTGGCGGCATCGACTACCTGGTGAACAACGCTGCGATCTTCGGCGGCATGAAACTGGACTTCCTGGTCACCGTGGACTGGGATTACTACAAGAAGTTCATGAGCGTGAATATGGACGGAGCGCTGCTCTGCACCCGGGCGGTCTACCGCAAGATGGCCAAACGGGGTGGTGGCGCCATCGTCAACCAGTCCTCCACCGCGGCATGGCTTTACGCCAACTACTACGGCCTGGCCAAGGTCGGCATCAACGGCCTTACCCAACAGCTTTCGCGCGAACTGGGTGGGCAGAACATTCGCATCAACGCCATCGCCCCCGGTCCGATCGACACCGAGGCCAACCGCACCACCACCCCGCAGGAGATGGTGGCCGATATCGTGAGGAACATTCCGCTGAGCCGGATGGGTCAGCCGGAGGACCTGGTCGGTATGTGTTTGTTCCTACTGTCCGACCAGGCGAGGTGGATCACCGGGCAGATCTTCAACGTCGACGGCGGCCAGATCATCCGGTCGTAGTGAAGGAGTTCGGCTGTGGTTGATTCGGGGACTGATCCGAGGACTGATCCGAGGCTCGGCTATATCGGGCTGGGCAGTATGGGCGCGCCGATGGCCACGCGGTTGGTGGGCTGGCCCGGTGGTCTGGTGGTGTTCGATGTCCGCGATGAGGTCATGATGCCGTTCGCCGAGGCCGGAGCGAGCGTGGCCGGCAGTGTGGCCGACGTCGCCGCGGCCGACGTCATCAGCGTCACGGTGCTCAATGACGAGCAGGTGCGCGAGGTGGTGGCAGAGCTGGCTCGTCATGCTGCGCCGGGCACGGTGATCGCGATACATTCGACCATCGGTGCTGCCACCGCGGCGGAACTCGCGCGCGATATCGCACCGCAGGGTATCCATGTCATCGATGCGCCGGTCAGCGGGGGAGCGGGTGCGGCTGCGAAGGGTGAGCTGGCGACGATGGTCGGTGCGCCACGCGAGGTCTATGAGCGCGTCAAACCGATGTTCACGCAGTGGGCGTCGCTGGTGATTCATGCCGGCGAGCCGGGTGCGGGAACGCGGATGAAGTTGGCCCGCAACATGCTGACCTTCACGTCGTTCGCCGCCGCTGCTGAGGCGATGACGCTGGCCGAGGCCGCAGGTCTGGACCTGCAGGCACTCGGACGGGTGGTTCGGCACACTGATGCGCTGACCGGAGGCGCGGGCGCAATCATGGTGCGCGATAACACCCACGAACTCGAACCTGGACATTGGCTCTACGACACCTTCACCCACACCCGCGGCCTGGGCGAGAAAGACTTGAGTCTTGCTCTGGCTCTGGGGGAGTCAATCGATGTCGATCTGCCGCTCGCTGAAGTGGCGTTGCGCAACCTGGCCGCCGGGCTCGGTGTACCGCATGAGCAATCAGCTCCACCCGAGAAGGAGTGAGAAATGGATGAGTTGCGCCGTAAGGGCCTGGCGAAGATGAACGAGGTCTACGCCTGGGAGATGTCCGATATGCCCGGCGACTTCTTCGCACTGACCGTCGACCACCTCTTCGGCAACATCTGGAGCCGACCCGGACTATCGATGCGAGACAAGCGGATCATGACGCTGTCGGTGGTAACTGCACTCGGCCTGCCGGATCTGGCCGAGATTCAGGTCAATGCCGCCCTGGAGAACGGCGAGATGACCTCTGATGAGTTGCGGGAGATGGCGCTGTTCATCACGCACTACGTCGGCTTTCCGCTCGGCTCGGGCTTCAACGGTCTGGTTGAGCGGGTCGCCGCCAAACGCCGCAAGACCGCCGCCGCCGGTAAATCCGATGACAAGAAGGCCAACGCCGGCAATGCGGTGAAGATGCACGGCGGCAAGAAGTCCTCCACCGACACCTGAGGAGACGGCCTCCGATTAGGGTGTGGTGCGTGCGCGTCCTTGTGATCGGATCCGGTGCCCGCGAACACGCCCTGTTGCTCGGGCTGCGAAAGGACCCGGGGGTCGACTACCTGGCGGTCGCGCCGGGCAACGCCGGTACTGCGACGGTGGCCGAACAGTACGACGTCGATGTCACCTCCGCCGAGGAGGTCACCGCGCTGGCCGCCCGGCTGCGTGCCGACCTGGTGGTGATCGGCCCCGAGGTGCCCCTGGCTCTCGGCGTGGCCGATGCTATTCGAGCCGCGGGCATCGCCTGTTTCGGTCCGTCCAAGGATGCCGCCCGGATCGAGGGTTCCAAGGCCTTCGCCAAGGATGTGATGGCCGCCGCCGGCGTGCGCACCGCCGCCAGTGAGATCGTCGACAGCCCCGCCCGTCTCGACGCCGCCCTGGACCGGTTCGGCCCCGCCGTCGGTCAGCCTGCATGGGTGGTCAAAGACGACGGCTTGGCGGCCGGTAAGGGTGTGGTCGTCACCGCCGAGCGGGACGACGCCCGCGCACACGCCGCCACCCTGCTGGATTCCGGTCACCCGGTGCTGCTGGAGTCCTATCTCGACGGCCCGGAGGTGTCACTGTTCTGTCTGGTCGACGGGGCGACGGTGGTGCCATTGGTGGCGGCTCAGGATTTCAAGCGGGTCGCCGACGGTGACGCCGGGCCCAACACCGGGGGCATGGGCGCCTACGCACCGTTGCCGTGGCTTCCGAAATCTTCTGAGTCCGCGATCGTCGGCGATGTGGTCGAACCCGTTGCGGCCGAAATGGTGCGCCGAGGCTGCCCATTCTCGGGTCTGTTGTACGCCGGATTGGCGATGACGTCCACGGGGCCCGCGGTGGTCGAGTTCAATTGCCGCTTCGGCGATCCCGAGACCCAGGCGGTCTTGGCTCTGCTGACATCCCCGCTGGGTGGTGCGTTGTATGCGACGGCGACCGGAACTCTGGCCGACTTCGCACCACTGCAGTGGCATGACGGCTACGCGGTGACCGTCGTGCTGGCCGCGGAGAACTACCCGGGCCGCCCCCGCCTCGGCGATGTCATCACCGGCGCAGAGGCGGACGGGGTGCTGCACGCCGGCACGTCCCGTCGCGAGGACGGTGCCGTGGTCTCCTCGGGCGGACGGGTGCTGTCGGTGGTCGGGACCGGTGTCGACCTGCCGGCCGCCCGTGCTGCCGCATACGGGGTGATGTCGTCAGTTCGATTGCCCGGCGGTCATTTCCGCACCGATATCGGACTTGCTGCGGCCGAGGGCCGGATCACATTGTGAGCTGTTTCGCGCCGCGTTGACGTCAAGGCCGGGCGTGCAGGCGCGAGATGACTATCGTCTGGGATTTCAGGCCGTCAGCAGTGGAGCCATCCAGCCGATCTCGGCGGGCAGCTGCGCGCTCCAGAAGCCGGCGTCGTGCCCGCCTGCGGAGAAGCCGCCGGCCGGCGGGTTCGGCAACTGTGCGATGAATTGCTTGGTGGCCGCATAGAACGGGTCGCGGTAACCGCAGTCGATCCGGGTGGGTATCGACGCCAGCGCGGGAAAGCCGAACACAGTGTTGGCGGCGAAGTCGTCGGGTCCGTCGAACGCGCCGGGCGCGCTAGCACCCGACGATAGCCACAGTGCCGGACTGACCGCGCAGATCGCCGCAGTGCGGGCCGCACCGAGTCGCGCGCCCAGCAGCAGCGCGCCGTAGCCGCCCATCGACCACCCGAGGAAGCCCACCCGCGAGGTGTCCAGACCCTGTTCGCCGAGCATCGGAAGCAACTCGCCCAGCACCATCGCACCGGCGTCTTCACCCCAGGTGCGCCGGTGCCAGTAGCTGCCGCCGCCGTCGACGGCGACGACCGCGAATGGCGGTAGACCCGCGCTGACCGCCTGGGCCAGACCCTGCTCGACACCGCCCGCCATGACCGCGGCGGCATCACTGCCCTTGCCGTGTAGGGCGATCACCGGTCGCAGTGCCCCGGTCTGACCCGGCGGCCGTGCGATGGCGAAGTTGGTGGTGATTCCGCCGCGTGCGATGGAGACGAACGATCCGGTGATAAGTGTCGGCGTGGCGTTTGCGCGCCACGGCGTGAGCGCCGCACCGAGTGCGGCGGCACCGGCGGCACCGGCTCCCACTCGCAGAGCGGCGCGCCGATTGATATTCGCCATTCCACCATCCTGCCCCACCCGTCACGTCTTCGCGCAAAGCGCGATATGCGCTGCGGTGCGACTGGCAGCATGGCGAAGGTGACCGCAGCGGTTACCCCCAAAGGAGAAAGACGGCGGTACGCGCTCGTCAGCGCTGCCGCCGAATTGTTGTGCGAAGGCGGGTTCGACGCGGTGCGCCATCGGGCGGTCGCGCGGCGGGCGGGATTGCCGCTCGCGTCGACGACCTATTACTTCTCATCGCTGGACGAGTTGGTCGGGAAGGCCGTCGAGTACATCGGAGCCGTCGAGGCCGCCCAACTGCGAGCCCGGGTGCAGGACCTGCCGCGACGGCGCCGCAGCACCGGTGCCACCGCCGACCTGCTGCTCGAACTGCTGGCAGGTGAACAAAGCAGCGAGCAGTTGATCTCGCGCTACGAGCGCTATATCGCCTGTGCCCGCCATCCGGCGCTGCGTGGTGTCGAGCGGCGACTGCTGCAACAGCGCGTCGACGCTGTCATCGAGGCCGTGACCCGCTCGGGCCGGAGTGCCCGGGTGGACATGGTGACCGCGCTGGTCTGCGCGGTCGACGGGGCGGTGGTCTCGGCGCTTGTTGCCGATACCGGCGGTCCCCGCGAAACCGCCCGTGCAACCCTGATTGATGTGATTGACGTACTGGCTCCGATTGAGCAGCGGGTGTGATCTTGGATTTTTCCGCTGTCACCCGCCCGGTGACGGACCTGCTTGATGGCGCGATGGATCGCGCACTGGTTCTCGGCTACACCCGGATCGGCTCCGGGTTGCGGCGGCGCTGGTGGCCGGCCGACCCGGCTCCGGATGCCCTGGTCGGAAAGCGAGTTCTGGTAACCGGTGCGACTGCCGGCATCGGCCTGGCCATGGCGCGGGCGTTCGCCGGACTCGGGGCGACGGTGTATCTGCTCGGTCGCAATGCCGCCAAGGTGCGTCGTCGCGTTGCCGAGATCGTCGAGGAGCTTCCCGGCGCCGATGTGGTGGGCGAGGTGTGTGATGTCTCCGACCTCGAGGCGGTCACGAACTGGTGCGCCGACTTCTCCACGCGGGTGCCGGCGCTGGACGGGCTGGTTCACAACGCGGGCCTGATGCCCCCACAGCGCGTCGTCACCCGTGAGGGTCATGAGGTGCAGCTGGCCACCCACATCCTCGGGCCGCAGCTGATGACCGAGCGGGTGCTGCCGCTGTTGCGCGCGGCTCGCGGAGCCTCGGTGGTGTTCGTGTCCTCCGGCGGCATGTACAGCAGCCCGCTGGTGGTCGACGACCTGGAGTCCAGCCAGGACTACAACGGGGTTCGCACCTACGCCCGCACCAAGCGGATGCAGGTGGTCCTCGCCGACTCCTGGGCCCGACGGCTCGCCGGCACCGACATCCGGGTGGAGAGCATGCACCCGGGATGGGTGGACACCCCGGGGGTGGCGGAGTACCTGCCCCGCTTCCGCGTCATCACCAAACCGCTGCTGCGGGAGGTGGCCGACGGTGCCGACACCGCAGTGTGGCTGGTGGCGACCCGTCCACCATCGGAGCCCGGCCATTTCTGGCACGACCGCGCCCAGCGACCGACCACGTTCGGCTGGCAGCGCCGCGAGAACCCCGCCAAGGTGCGTCGGTTCCTCGATGAGGTCAGTGCAATGACCGGTACATCTGATGCATGGACGGGTCTTCGGGCCTGAGTTGTGCCGGGGTGACGATGCATCCGGTCTCCGTCTCCCCGTACACCGTCACATCGTCGGGTCTTTCGCTCGCAAATCGCGCGATGTAGGCGCAGAGCACCGCATCGATGGGATCTTCGGCCCTGCGCAGGTGGGCCTTGCGGGTTGCGGTCAGCACACTATGTCGCAGTTCTGTCCATCCGCCGGATCGGAGGTCGATGGCGGGGCTGGCCGTCCGCAACCCTTCGATAAAATCTATGAGCCGCAATAACTCCGACTGCAACTGCGGAAATTCACGGCCCTGCTTCTGCTTGTACTTCAGTGTCCGGTCGAGGCCGAACAGCACCACACTGGCGGCATGGGGATACACCTCAAGGGCGCGCCGCGGTGATGACGAGCGCGGGTTGAGATCAAGTTCCAGGGCTGCGCACAGTCGTGCGGCCCGACCACCATCAGCGAACCAGGCCAGGCCGGTGTTGGCCGGATGCGCGCCGGCGTCGAAGCGGCGGAAGTCGCGGTTCAGTGCGGCCTCGCACGGACGGTTGCCGGATGCGTTGGTGACTACCAGCGGCGCGTCGAAGGCCACCACACACTCACCGCCGACAAAGGGTGCCAGTTGCGCCAGGATGTCGGCGTCATCGCCAGCTACCGCAACATGACAGAGGGCGCCGTTGCTGTCGAGCGCGGCCACACCTGTCGGGCTGCGCTGACCCCAGGCGAGGTCGACTCCCACGAAGTACACACCCCAAACCGTAAGCTGTGTGATTGTGACCACCCGCGCCGCGATCCCCAACGTGCTGGCCAACCGGTATGCCAGCGCCGAAATGGTGGCGATTTGGTCACCGGAGGCCAAGATCGTCGCTGAGCGCCGACTCTGGTTGGCGGTGCTGCGGGCGCAACGGGAACTCGGTGTTGAGGTGCCCGAGGCGGCAATCACCGACTACGAACGGGTTGTCGAGCAGGTCGACCTGGCCTCGATCGCCGCGCGCGAGCGCGTTACCCGCCATGACGTCAAGGCCCGTATCGAGGAATTCAACGCCCTCGCCGGCCACCAGCACGTCCACAAGGGTATGACGAGCCGGGATCTGACCGAGAACGTCGAGCAGTTGCAGATTCGGCAGTCGCTGCAACTCGTGCACGCCCGCGGAGTGGCCGTCGCGGCCCGGCTTGCCGAGCGGGCGACCCGCTATCGGGACCTGGTGATGACCGGCCGCAGCCACAATGTCGCCGCCCAGGCCACCACGCTGGGCAAGCGGTTCGCCTCCGCGGCCGAGGAGACGCTGATCGCCCTGAGCCGTATTCGCGAGCTCGTCGATCGCTATCCGCTGCGCGGAATCAAGGGCCCGATGGGAACCGGGCAGGACATGCTCGATCTGTTCGACGGTGATGCGGATCGTCTCGGCGAACTTGAGCGACGCGTCGCGGACTTCTTGGGCTTCACCGCGGTGCTCGACAGTGTGGGCCAGGTGTATCCGCGTTCACTGGACCACGACGTCGTCTCGGCACTGGTGCAACTCGGCTCCGGACCCTCGTCGTTGGCTCACACCATCCGGCTGATGGCCGGCCATGAACTGGCGACCGAAGGGTTCGCGCCTGGGCAGGTCGGATCCTCGGCCATGCCGCACAAGATGAACACCCGCAGCTGCGAACGGGTCAACGGTTTGCAGGTGGTACTGCGCGGCTACGCATCGATGGCCGCGGAACTGGCCGGGGCTCAGTGGAATGAGGGCGACGTGTTCTGCTCGGTAGTGCGCCGGGTAGCGCTGCCCGATGCATTCTTCGCCGTCGACGGTCAGATCGAGACGTGCCTCACCGTGCTGGAGGAGTTCGGTGCCTACCCCGCGGTGATCCAGCGGGAGCTGGATCGCTACCTGCCGTTCCTGGCCACGACCAAGGTGCTCATTGCCGCGGTACGCGCCGGCGTAGGCCGCGAAGCCGCCCACGAGGTCATCAAGGAGCATGCGGTGGCTGTCGCGTTGGCCATGCGGGAACGCGGTGCCGAGCCGGATCTGCTCGACAGGCTGGCTGCGGATCCGCGGTTGCCACTGGACCGGGCCGCACTGGATGGGGCCCTGGCCGACACCGAGTCGTTCATCGGAGCGGCGGCAAGTCAGGTGGATCGGGTGGTCGCGGCGGTCGGTGAACTGGTGAGCGCTTACCCGGATGCGGCCAATTACACCCCGGGCGCGATTCTGTAACCCGATGTCGCACCGGGACGTCGAATTGAGGGACGTCGAATTGAGTGATATCGACTTCACCGACCTCGATAACTTCGCCGACGGCTTCCCCCACCCGTTGTTCGCGATCCACCGCCGCGAAGCCCCGGTTTTCTGGCACGAGCCCACCGACAACACCCCCGGCGCTGAGGGTTTCTGGTCGGTTGCCACCCATGTCGAAACCCTTGCGGTTCTGAAGGATCCGGTGACCTACTCCTCGGTCACCGGGGGAGAGCGGCCCTTCGGCGGCACCCTGCTGCAGGACCTTTCCGTCGCCGGTCAGGTGCTCAACATGATGGACGACCCTCGGCATGCGCGAATCCGGCGGTTGGTCAGCTCGGGCCTGACTCCGCGGATGATCCGCCGGGTGGAGGACGACCTGCGTACTCGCGCCCGTGCTCTGCTCGACGGGATCGAACCCGATGCCGCTTTCGACTTTCTCGTCGATGTGGCTGCCGAGCTACCCATGCAGATGATCTGCATCCTGCTGGGTGTGCCTGATTCCGAACGGCACTGGTTATTCGAAGCCATTGAGCCGAGTTTCGACTTCGGCCGGTCTCGCAAGGGTGAGGTCGGGCGGTTGTCGGTCGAGGATGCCGGTTCGCGTATGTACACCTACGGGACCCGGCTCATCGCGGAGAAGCGTTCCGACCCCGGCGACGACATGCTGTCCATCGTGGCCAACGCCACCGTCGAGGATCCCGATGCGCCGTCGATGTCGGACACCGAGCTGTACCTGTTCTTCAGTCTGCTGTTCAGCGCGGGCGCGGAGACCACCCGCAATGCAGTTGCCGGTGGGCTGCTGGCCCTGGCCCAGCATCCCGACCAGTATCGGCGGCTGCGGGAGACCCCGGCGTTACTGGCGACCGCGGTTGAGGAGATGGTGCGCTGGACTACGCCGTCGCCATCGAAGCGGCGCACCGCCACCCGCGACACCACCCTCGGTGGGAATTCGATCAAGGCCGGGCAGAAGGTAGTGGTGTGGGAGGGTTCGGCCAACCGCGACGATGCCGTCTTCCGTCATGCCGATGAGTTCGATATCGGCCGCAATCCGAACCCGCACCTGGGTTTCGGGCAGGGTGTGCATTACTGCCTGGGTGCCAACCTGGCCCGGCTCGAACTGCGGGTGCTCTTCGAGGAGTTGCTGACGCGATATTCAGACGTGCGCATCGTCGCACCGGTGGAATGGACCCGCAGCAATCGGCACACCGGGATCAGACACCTGTTCGTGGCGCTCAACCCGTAGACAATTCAGGGTGCCGAAGTCACCCTCGCCACGCCCGCAGAACGTAACTCCAGTGCCGCCAGGCCCCGCACCGCGTCAGGATCCTCGCGCCGCCAGGCACCGACCGGGTCCCCGGTGACCTCGGTCAGCTTCCGCAGCGGCCGATTGGCCAGCGCCCGCAATGCGAGTAGTTGCTCGCCGGCGGGGGTCTGGGCCAACGTGATCACGGTCCACTTGCGGCGGAAGAACCGGATCCGCAAGAACAGCCACGGCATACAGATCGCGAGGATGGGAGGGGCGGCCACCGCGAGGGCCAGCAGTACCGCCAGCCAGGTGGCGGTGGTGTTGAGGTTCTGTCCGGCGCCGGCCAGGTCGAGGGCGGCCTTGCTGGCGGCGCGCAGCGGTGTGGACACCGCATCGCCGACCAGTGGGATCCGGTCGGCGCTGTCGCCGGCTGAATTGAGGTTCTCCGAGATGCCGGTTGCGCCATCTTTGACCTGGGTGCCCACCCCCGCAATTGCCGCGATCGCATGATGCACGCCGAGGCCGACCAGCACCCAGATGCTGATCCACAAGGCGACGAGCAGATCACTGACTACCTGGGCGGTCAGCCTGCCCGGGGTGGTGGCGTAGGGAAGGAAGCGCGATTTCATGAGTGTGATCCCAGCACAGTCGCCCGGCCGGCGGCCGATAGGCTGACCCGGTGCGTCCTGCCCTGACCGATTACCGCCACCTGGCCAGCGGCAAAGTTCGTGAGCTGTACCGGATCGACGACGAGCACCTGCTGTTCGTAGCGTCTGACCGCATCTCGGCCTTCGACTACATCCTCGACACTCTCATTCCGGATAAGGGCCGCATCCTGACCGCGATGAGTGCGTTCTTCTTCGGTCTTGTCTCGGACCACGGTGGGGCGCCCAACCACCTTGCCGGCCCACCGGATGATCCACGTATCCCCGCCGATGTGCTCGGCCGTGCCCTGGTGGTGCGACAACTCGATATGGTGCCGGTCGAGTGCGTCGCGCGCGGTTATCTGACCGGCTCGGGACTGCTGGACTACCAGCGCACCGGAGCGGTATGCGGTATCGCGCTACCAGCCGGGCTCGTTGAGGCCAGCAGATTCAATCTCCCACTGTTCACCCCGGCGACCAAGGCGGAACTCGGCGCCCACGATGAGAACATCTCGTTCGACCGGGTCGTCGAGATGATCGGGGCCGAACGCGCCGAACAGTTACGGGCCCTGACTCTGCAGACCTACAACCTGGCCGCCCAACACGCGCTCACCAAGGGAATCATCATCGCCGACACTAAATTCGAGTTCGGTGTAGATCGTGACGGGCGACTGGTGCTCGCTGATGAGGTCTTCACCCCGGACTCGTCGCGATACTGGCCCGCCGACAGCCACACCGAGGGTGTGGTGCAGCCCAGCTTCGACAAGCAGTTCGTGCGTAACTGGCTGACCGGACCGGAATCCGGCTGGGACCGCCAGGGCGCAGCCGCGCCGCCTCCGCTGCCTGACTCCATAGTCGAGTCGACCCGTGCGCGCTACATCGAAGCCTACGAGCGGATTTCGGGTTTGAAGTTCGCCGACTGGATTGGCGCGTGAGGTCACACCAGCCTGATGTGGCCGGCCGGGCGGCTCCGGTTCCCAAACGCGTGGAAACTCGCCGCGTTCACCACGACGACGTGTTCGTCGACCCGTATGAGTGGATGCGCGACAAGTCCGACCCGGAGGTGATCGCCCACCTGGAGGCGGAGAACACCTACGTCGAGGCGCAGACGGCCTATCAGGAACCCCTGCGGCAGCAGATCTTCGATGAGATCAAGTCGCGAACCAAGGAAACCGACCTTTCAGTGCCGGTGCGCCGCGGCGACTGGTGGTACTACGGCCGGAGCTTCGAAGGCAAACAGTACGGCGTGCACTGCCGGCGTCCGGCCGCCGGACCCGATGATTGGGAGCCTCCGGTTCTCGACGAGCACACTCTCGTCCCGGATGAACAGGTGCTGCTCGACGAGAATGCCGAAGCTGACGGGCACGACTTCTTCTCGCTCGGTGCCAGCAGCGTCAGCATCGACGGCAACGTATTGGCCTTCTCCACCGATGTTGTCGGGGACGAGCGATACACCCTGCGGTTCAGGGATTTACGCACCGGCGAGCTCTACCCGGACACGATTTCCGGTATCGGCATTGGAGTCACCTGGGCGGCCGATAACGAATGCGTCTACTACACGACCGTCGACGAGTCATGGCGCCCCGATACGGTGTGGCGCCACCGCCTCGGCGCAACCGGACCCGATGAGCAGGTTTTCCAAGAACCTGACGCACGGTTCTGGGTTGCGGTGGGCCGAACCCGGAGCAATGCCTACATCCTCATCGCGGCCGGATCATCGATCACCTCGGAAGTCCGGTTCGCCGCCGCCTCCGAACCCCAGGCATCTTTCACCGTGGTGCTGCCACGCCGCGAAGGTGTCGAGTACTCCGTTGAACACGCCGTGATCGGTGGTCAGGATCGGTTCCTGATCCTGCACAACGACGGTGCGCCCAACTTCACCCTGGTCGATGCCCCGGTCGGCAACCCGGGCGCGCAGACGACTCTGATCGCGTCGCGTGACGATGTCCGCCTCGAGGGTGTCGACGCGTTCGCCCACCACATCGTCGTCCACTATCGTCGGGAAGCACTGGCGCGCCTCCAGTTGTGGCCAATCGACAACGGCTACGGAACGCCGGCGGAGATCACCTTCGATTCCGAACTGATGGCTTCCGGGCTGGCCGGTAATCCGAACTGGGAATCACCCCGGCTGCGGGTCGGCGCGACATCGTTTGTCACCCCGATGCGAATCTACGATATCGACCTGGCATCCGGTGAGCGAATCCTGCTGCGCGAACAGCCGGTGCTCGGCGACTACCGGCGAGAAGACTACGTCGAGCGCCGGGACTGGGCGATAGCATCCGACGGCACGCGGATCCCGATCTCGCTCATCCACCGAACCGGCGTCGAAACACCGGCGCCCACTGTGCTCTACGGCTACGGGGCCTACGAGTCCTCCGAGGACCCGCGGTTCTCCATCGCCCGGCTCTCCCTACTCGACCGCGGCATGATCTTCGCTATCGCGCACGTCCGTGGTGGTGGCGAGATGGGAAGGCTTTGGTACGAACAGGGCAAGCTCCTGGAAAAGAAGAACACCTTCACCGACTTCATCTCCGCCGCAAACCATCTCATCGATTCGGGGCTGACCCGGCCGAATAATCTGGTCGCACTCGGTGGGAGCGCGGGTGGACTACTGATGGGTGCGGTCGCCAATATGGCACCGGAGTTGTTTGCCGGCATTCTCGCGCAGGTGCCGTTCGTCGATCCCCTCACCACGATCCTGGATCCGTCGTTGCCGTTGACGGTCACCGAATGGGACGAGTGGGGAAACCCGTTGGCGGATGCCGACGTCTACTCCTATATGAAGTCGTACTCGCCCTACGAGAACATCGGCGCCAAGCAGTACCCGGCGATTCTGGCGATGACATCGCTCAACGACACCCGGGTGTTCTACGTCGAGCCCGCCAAATGGGTTGCCGCGCTGCGTCACGTCAAGACAGATCCGCATCCGGTGCTGTTGCGCACTCAGATGGCGGCAGGCCACGGTGGTATCAGTGGTCGTTACGAACGGTGGAGGGAAACTGCATTCCAGTATGCCTGGCTGCTGGCAACCGCAGACCCGCAGCGTTTCGGACCGCAGGAGAGGTAGTCTCACCGCCATGTCCTTGGCCGAGATCCCGCTCACCACACTCGATGGAAACCCCACCTCGCTGGCCCAGTACGACGGCCGAGCGCTCCTGGTGGTCAATGTCGCGTCCAAGTGCGGTCTGACGCCGCAGTACGGCGCACTGGAGCAGTTGGCTCGCGACTACGCGGACCGAGGATTGACGGTCATCGGAGTCCCGTGCAACCAGTTCATGGGACAGGAACCAGGTACGCCCGAGCAGATCGCCACGTTTTGTTCCACCACCTACGGCGTGACGTTTCCGTTGTTGGCCAAGGTCGACGTCAATGGGGCCGACCGGCATCCGCTCTTCGCGCGGCTGACCGAGACCGCCGACGCGGGTGGCGAAGCCGGTGATGTGCAATGGAACTTCGAGAAATTCCTCATCGCCCCCAACGGCGAAGTGGCCAATCGGTTCCGTCCCCGAACCGAACCGGACGCGCCCGAGATGATCACCGCTATCGAAGCGGTCCTGCCGCGCTGACCACTGACATCCACTTGGGCGTCACCGAATAGACACCTGCTTTCGCGATACTCCCAGGTGTGTCCGCAGAGTTGATCGTGTCGGTGTCCGGGATCAGCAATCGGACGCTGCCGCATCTCGATGACTTTTGCCGGCAACTCGATGCGCGCAGTGTGCCGCTGTCGCTGTTCGTCGCGCCTCGTCTGAAGGGCGGCTACCGCCTGGACTCCGACGACATCACCGTCAATTGGCTCCAGGACCGTCGAGCGGCCGGAGATGCGGTAGTCCTGCACGGGTTTGACGAGGCCGCTACCAAGAGGTTGCGCAGCGAGTTTGCGACGCTGCCCGCGCATGAGGCGAACCTTCGCCTGATTGCCGCCGACCGCACCCTGGAGCAGCTTGGTTTGCGGACCAGACTGTTTGCGGCACCAGGCTGGACCGCCTCGGCAGGCACGGTCACCGCCCTGCCGCACAACGGCTTTCGTCTCCTCATCGGGCTCTACGAGACTGTGGACCTGCTGCGCGGCAGGACGCTGCAGGGCCGGGTGATCGGTATCGGTGCGGGATTTCTCACCGAACCGTGGTGGTGTCGGACCGTGGTCCTTTCCGCTGAACGCACTGCTCGACGCGGCGGGACAGTGCGATTGGCCGTGTCAGCTCGTCAACTCGGCAAGCCGGGTCCCCGGCAGGCAGTGCTGGATGCCGTCGACCTCGCGCTGATGCACGGTTGCACCCCGGTCGTCTACCGGTGGGATCCGGATCCAGCGCTCGCCGACGCGGCCTGAGATCGACAACGCTTAGCGGGCTGTTCCGCTCGCGGTGGTGGCGATTCCACCGTCGACCGGGATCACGGCCCCATTCAGGTAGGAGCCGGCCCGGCTGGCCAGGAAGATTGCGATCCCGGCCATATCGTCGTCTCGGCCGATCCGGCGCAGCGGGGCCGAGGCTGCGATCGCGTCGCCGAATGCCTCCAGGGTCGCAGCCATCATCTTCGATGGGAACGGTCCGGGTGCCACCGCGTTGACGGTGATGTGCTGGGGCCCAAGTTCTTTGGCCAGCACTCGGGTCAGCTGGTGTATCGCGGCCTTGCTCGTCGAGTACGAATAGGTCGTCATCGGGCTGACGTGGATGCCGTCGATGCTGCCGATATTGATGATGCGCGCCGGGTCATCCTGAGTGCCCGCTTTGCGCAGCGCGGGCAGTAGTTCCTGGACCATCCAGAACGGCGACTTGACATTGAGGTCGAGGACGCGATCCCAGGCCGCGGCAGGAAATGTCTCCAGCGCCTCGCCCCAGGTGGCCCCGGCATTGTTGACCAGGATGTCGAGGGTGTCGGTCCGGTTGAGCACGTCCGCGGCCAACCGCTTGCACTCCTCCTGGCGGGAAAGATCAGCCGCGACCCCATGAACGTCACCGAACTCCGAGAGCACCGCGACGGCCTGCTCGCAGGCGTCGGCTTTGCGCGAGCTGACCACCACGCGCGCGCCGACCTGCAGCAGGCCGCGCGCGATCATCATCCCGATTCCGCGGGTACCGCCGGTGACCAGTGCCGTCTTGCCGCCAAGTCCGAAGAGCCTCTCAAGGTCGGCTGCGCTCACAGAAGTTCCCTTCTTTTGTTCAAAACCGAACCGAGTTCTCCTCGGTCAGTATCCGGAAGTCGGTCTCGGTCATCTCGGCGAGCCGACTGTAGAAGATGCCGCGGGCTTCCGGGGCAATGATGCCCTGATGGATCGGAACGGCGTGCTGGGGCGCCACCGCGCGCAGATAGTCCACCGCCTCGGAGATCTTCATCCACGGTGCGGCGGCCGGGGTGGCGAGCACCTCGATCGGCTCATCGGGGACGAACAGCGCGTCGCCCGGGTGCATCAGCCTGGCGCGGTGTTCGTTATCGCCGATCAGGTAGGAGATGTTGTCGATCACCGGGATCTCGGGGTGAATGACAGCGTGGCGGCCGCCGACTCCGCGGACGCTCAACCCGTCGATGGTGATTTCGTCACCGACGTGAACCGCACGCCAGTCACCGCCGAGTTGGTCGGCGGTCTGAGGATCGGCGTACAACGCGGCACCGGGGTTGGCCTCAACCAGCGCGGGCAGTCGCTGCGGATCGGCGTGGTCGGGGTGCTGGTGGGTGATCAGGATCGCCGAGAGACCTGTGATGCCCTCAAAACCGTGGGAGAAGGTGCCCGGGTCGAACAGCAGCCGCGCGACACCAAGCTCTGCCAGCAGGCATGAATGCCCGAAGTGTGTCAGTTCCATGCTTACGATTGTGCTCGCACAGGAGGCGGCGTATGCGGATGGTCCTCACATCGGTGGTGACGGCCTCGCTGATCGTCGTGGCACCACCGGCGAGCGCCGAGCCGGCCGGCACCTGCCCCCCGGCCTGCAACCGTATTCCCGATACCGCGTGGATCGCACCGTCGTCGATCCCGCTGCACTCTCGCTACGACTGGCCCGAGCTTGCCGGGGTAGCGGTGACGGCACGATCGCCGCGGTTCCGATTTGAGGAACTGTGTGTCAGCCCACCGGTCGGACATGACCCGAGAACCTTCGCGGTCGCCGAGCGCGCGGTGGTGACCAACGCCGCCGGCCAGTGGCAGATGCAGGCCCAGGTGCTGCACTGGCGTGGCGAGACATGGTGGGGTGGCCAGCTTGCCCGCGATACCTTCGCCGCCGCGGTCACCGCGTTGCGGGCCTGCCAACAGAGCAACGCCGCGGCGTCCCCATCGCTGACCCTGGACGAGCCGGTTCAGATGGCCGCAGCCGTCAGCGGACCGGTGATCCTCCATGAGTATCTGCTTGCCGATCCGATCAACAGCACCATTACCGAACTGGCGCTGTGGTCGAACTCGCCACCGCAGACTCCCTGGCCCACGGTGACCGACGAGACCATTCTCCAGGCGCTCGCCGCGCCGTTGTGCACGGCCTACATAGGTTCGTGCCCGTGACCCGACGCTAGGATCAACCTGCACCATCCGCCGCGTCAGAGGAGCTGCAGTGCCCCGGGTTGTTGTCCACGTGATGCCCAAAGCTGAGATTCTCGACCCGCAGGGCCAGGCTATCGTCGGCGCGCTGGGTCGCCTTGGCCATGCCGGTATCTCAGATGTCCGGCAGGGCAAGCGGTTTGAGCTTGAGGTTGACGATTCGGTGACCGACGATCAACTCGCCGAGATCGCTGAGTCGCTACTGGCCAACACCGTCATCGAGGACTGGTCGGTCAGCCGGGACCCGCTATGAGCGCTCGCGTGGGGATCATCACGTTCCCTGGCACCCTTGATGACATCGACGCCGCGCGTGCGGTGCGCCTGGCCGGAGCCGAGGCGGTGAGCCTGTGGCATGCCGACGCCGACCTCAAGGATGTTGACGCCGTCGTGGTGCCCGGCGGATTCTCCTACGGTGACTATCTGCGCTGTGGGGCGATCGCCAAGTTCGCACCGGTGATGGGCGAGGTGGTTGCCGAGGCCGGTCGAGGCATGCCGGTGCTGGGAATCTGCAATGGCTTTCAAGTGCTGTGCGAAGCCGGCCTGTTACCCGGTGCGCTGACCCGCAACGCCGGCCTGCATTTCATCTGCCGCGACGTATGGTTACAGGTCGCATCGACGGCGACAGCGTGGACGTCGCGCTACGAACCGGGTGCTGAACTGCTGGTGCCGCTGAAGTCCGGCGAAGGCCGTTATGTGGCAAGCGAATCCGTGCTCGATGCACTCGAGGCCGAGGGCCGAGTGGTACTTCGGTACGCCGACAACCCCAACGGCTCGATGCGCGGGATCGCCGGAGTCAGTTCGGCCAACGGCCGAGTGGTCGGGCTGATGCCACACCCGGAGCACGCCACCGAGGCGCTCACCGGACCGTCCGACGACGGGCTCGGCATGTTCTTCTCGGCACTCGACGCAGTGCTGGCTGCCTGAGTGATGACCGAGGCCACCGCGCGCGGACTGTGTGAGTTCATTGACGCCTCGCCGTCGCCGTTCCACGTCTGCGCGACGGTTGCCGACCGGCTGCGCTCGGCCGGCTACACCGAACTGGCCGAGACCGACCGGTGGGGCGAGGCCGCCGCCGGCCGATTCTTCACGATCCGGTCCGGATCGGTGGTCGCCTGGACGGCATCAGGCCGGCAACAGCCATTCCGGATCATCGGCGCCCACACCGACAGCCCCAACCTGCGGGTCAAGCAGCATCCGGATCGCACCGAAACCATGTGGCGTCTGGTGCGATTGCAACCTTACGGCGGAGCATGGCTCAACTCCTGGCTTGATCGTGACCTGGGCCTCAGTGGCCGGATTTCGTTGCTCGGTAAGGGCGGCCGCATCGAGCACCGCCTGGTGCGGTTCGACGAACCGCTACTGCGGGTGCCGCAACTGGCGATCCACCTCGCCGAGGACCGCAACTCCGTCAGCCTCAACCCGCAGCGCCACCTCGACGCGGTATTCGGGGCCGACGGCCCGGCCCGGCCATTCCACCACTACGTCGCCGATTGGGCCGGGGTGACGCCAGCCGACCTGCTGTCAGCAGACTTGATGACCCATGACCTGACCCCGTCGAGGGTGATCGGGGTCGATAAAGACCTCATCAGCGCGCCGCGGCTGGACAACCAGGCCAGCTGCTACGCCGGGGTGGAGGCACTGCTGGCCGCGGAGTCGTCCGACTACCTGCCGGTGCTGGCGCTGTTCGACCACGAGGAGGTGGGCTCGGTCTCCGATCACGGCGCGCAGTCGGACCTCCTGCGTACGACGCTGGAGCGCATCGTGCTGACCGCAGGTGGTGACCGGGAGGACTTCCTGCGCCTGACGACCGCCTCGATGCTGGCCTCGGCGGATATGGCGCACGCCACCCACCCGAACTACCCGGAGCGCCACGAACCCGGCCATCCGATCTACGTCAACGGCGGACCGGTGCTCAAGGTCCAGCCCAACCTGCGCTATGCCACCGACAGTCGCACCGCGGCGGCCTTCGAGCTGGCCTGCCGGGCGGCGGGTGTGCCGCTGCAGCGCTACGAGCACCGCGCCGACCTGCCGTGCGGATCCACCATCGGGCCGATGACGGCGGCGCGGACCGGCATCCCGACCGTCGACGTCGGCGCACCGCAACTGGCCATGCACTCCGCTCGCGAACTCATGGGCGCCGCCGATGTCGGCTCCTGTGCCGCCGCGCTGGCGGCGTTCCTGGCACCGGACTGAGTTAGTGTTGGCCCATGGTTGGCTCCGCGAATCTGACGGTGGAAATGGTGACGTTCGACTGCACCGAGCCGGACCGGCTGGCCGACTGGTGGTCCACCGTGCTCGACGGCACGGTGGTCCCCCTGGTGCCGGGCGAATTCCTGATGGTGGCGTGTGCGGCGGGCCCGCGGCTGGGCTTCCAGCGGGTCGATGACCCGACTCCCGGCAAGGCCCGCATCCACCTCGACTTCGAGACCGCCGATGTGGAAGCTGAGATCGCCCGCCTCGTCGAACTCGGTGCCGCGGAGACCGGACGCCACTCGTTCGGTGATTACGGCTGGGTGGTGCTGGAGGACCCCGACGGCAATGTGTTCTGCGTTGCGCCGGTGATGGGCTGACGTGATCGACACGGTCGAGCACGCCGCGGCCACGCCCGATCAGCCGCAGCCCTACCGCGAACTCGGGCTCAAGGACGACGAGTATCAGCGCATCCGCGAGATCCTCGGCCGCCGGCCCACCGACGCCGAGTTGGCCATGTACTCGGTGATGTGGAGCGAGCACTGCTCGTACAAGTCCTCCAAGGTGCATCTGCGCTATTTCGGCGAGACCACCACCGAGGAGATGCGGGCCGGCATGCTGGCCGGCATCGGCGAGAACGCGGGCGTCGTCGACATCGGTGACGGCTGGGCCGTCACGTTCAAAGTCGAATCCCACAACCACCCCTCGTTCGTCGAGCCCTATCAGGGCGCAGCCACCGGAGTCGGTGGCATCGTTCGCGACATCATGGCGATGGGGGCGCGGCCGGTCGCGGTGATGGACCAGTTGCGCTTCGGCGCCGCCGATGCTCCCGACACCCGACGCGTCCTCGACGGAGTGGTGCGCGGGATCAGCGGTTACGGCAACTCCCTCGGCCTGCCCAACATCGGCGGCGAGACGGTGTTCGACGCCTCCTACGCCGGCAATCCATTGGTCAACGCGATGTGTGTGGGCGTATTGCGTAAGGAAGACCTGCACCTGGCATTCGCCTCGGGCACCGGGAACAAGATCATCCTGTTCGGTGCGCGCACCGGCCTGGACGGCATCGGCGGAGTATCGGTGCTGGCATCAGACACGTTTTCCGGTGACGAGAGCGGTACCGGGGCTGGATCGAAGCTCGATCCCGCAAGCGGATCTCGGAAAAAACTGCCCAGTGTGCAGGTCGGTGATCCGTTCATGGAGAAGGTGCTCATCGAGTGCTGCCTCGAGCTGTATGCCGCCCACCTGGTGGTCGGTATCCAGGATCTCGGTGGGGCCGGATTATCCTGTGCCACATCCGAATTGGCTTCCGCCGGCGACGGTGGTATGACCATCGAACTGGATCGGGTTCCGCTGCGCGCAACGAATATGAGCCCGGCTGAGGTGCTGTCCAGCGAGTCACAGGAACGCATGTGTGCCGTGGTGGCACCGGAGAACGTCGAGCAGTTCATGGCGGTGTGCCGTAAGTGGGATGTGCTGGCCGCCGTGATCGGTGAGGTCGCCGACGGTGACCGGCTGAAGATCACCTGGCACGGGGACGTCGTCGTCGACGTCCCGCCCCGCACGGTCGCCCACGAGGGCCCGGTGTACGAGCGTCCAATGGCGCGACCGGACACCCAGGATGCACTGATCGCCGATACCAGTGCAAAACTCCCACGACCGCAGACCGCCGACGAGTTACGTGCGACCCTGCTTGCGCTGCTGGGCAGCCCGCACCTGTGCAGCCGGGCGTTCATCACGCAGCAGTACGACCGCTATGTGCGGGGCAACACCGTGCTGGCCGAGCACGCCGACGGCGGGGTGTTGCGTATCGACGAGACCACCGGGCGCGGTATCGCGGTGTCGACCGACGCGTCGGGCCGCTATACGCAACTCGACCCCTACGCCGGTGCCCAGTTGGCACTGGCCGAGGCCTACCGCAACGTCGCCGTCACCGGCGCCACCCCGATCGCGGTGACCAACTGCCTCAACTTCGGCTCCCCGGAGGATCCCGGCGTCATGTGGCAGTTCGCCCAGGCCGTCCGGGGCCTGGCCGACGGCTGCGCCACCCTGGGCATTCCGGTGACCGGTGGCAACGTCAGCTTTTACAACCAGACCGGGGCGACCGCGATCCTGCCCACGCCGGTGGTCGGCGTACTCGGCGTGATCGACGATGTGCGCCGACGACTTCCGACCGGCCTGGGAGCCGAACCTGGCGAAACCCTGATGCTCCTCGGCGACACCCGCGACGAGTTCGACGGCTCGATCTGGGCGCAGGTCACCGCAGACCATCTCGGTGGCGTACCGCCGAAGGTGGACCTGGCACGGGAGAAGCTCCTTGCCGACGTGCTCACCGCCGCCTCCCGCGACGGACTGGTCTCGGCTGCCCACGATCTGAGCGAAGGTGGGCTGATCCAGACCGTTGTCGAGGCGGCCCTGGCCGGCGAAACCGGATGCCGACTGGTGCTTCCCAGTGGTTGTGAGTCCGTCGCTGATGCGTTTGTCTTTCTGTTCTCCGAGTCCGCCGGCCGCGTTCTGGTGGCGGTGCCGCGTACCGAGGAGAGCCGGTTCCGGGCCATGTGCGAAGCCCGCGGCCTGCCCGCAACTCGGATCGGCGTCTCCGACGACGGCTCGGATTCCGTTGAGATACAAGGCCTTTTCACGGTGACGCTTGACGAACTACGCCAGATATCCGAGGGAGTGCTGCCCGGGCTCTTCGGATGACCGAGACCCGGGGCGACGCAGACGGCGGTCCTGCCAACGGCAGGTGGCTGATGGTCGCGGTGTCGTTGGCGTTGTTCTGCGTGCAGATCGACTACTTCGCGATCAATCTTGCGCTGCCGAGAATGGCCACCGACTTCGACAGTAGGGCCACCGATCTGCAGTGGATCGTCAGCATCTACATGGTCGCTCTCGGCGCGTTGATGGTTCCGGGTGGCCGACTGGCCGACATCTTCGGCCGCAAACGGGTCCTGCTGACCGGTATTGCAGTATTCGGACTCGCTTCCCTGTTGTGCGCCGTGGCGCCGTCGGTCGCGACACTGGTCGCCTTCCGCACCGTGCAGGGCGCGGGCGCAGCGCTGATCTTCCCCGCGTCGGTCAGTGTGATCACCAACGCATTCCCCCCGGGGCAGTCCGGCCGGATGATCGGCCTGGCCTACGGCATCGCCGGTCTGGGTAATGCCGCCGGCCCGCTGATCGGGGGCCTGCTCACCCAGACCGTCGGATGGCGGTGGATCTTCGCGCTGAACATCCCGCTGACTGCGGCGTGCGCGATCATCGGAGCATTCGCGATCAGCGAGTCCCGTGACTCGGGCGCACCGCGTCGAATCGACGTCGCCGGCCTGGCGCTGTTGACGACCGGTATCGCGGTGTTCACGCTCACCTTCGATCGGGCACCGGCATGGGGGTGGT